>Ga0302320_10029551_pt1 | contig 10483 bp, 11 predicted proteins | sample Bog_T0_3_FD_202130 | JGI IMG/M metagenome (GOLD analysis project Ga0302320, IMG submission 202130) | Peat permafrost microbial communities from Stordalen Mire near Abisko, Sweden - Bog_T0_3 | ecosystem: Environmental > Terrestrial > Soil > Wetlands > Peat | place: Sweden: Abisko, Stordalen Mire... | reverse complement strand
CGCGGCGACGACGAACGACCGACGGTGAACGACGGCGAACGCCGAACGGTGAACGCGCGACGGCAACATCACAAAACGACGGCGACTTTACGAAAACTCGACACGGACGGCGTACGTCTCGCACCCGTACCGACGAACACGGCGGTGCCGACGCGCGCTCCCTCGCCCAGCTTCGCCCGCACGCGTCTGCTCACGTGCTCGTCGAGCTTCTCGGCGCCGCCCATGATCGCCGACTCGAACTCGAACTCGTCGCCACCCTTCCGCTCGATGCGCACGTGCACGCGCAAGTACACCACGGACACGACCACGTCGAGATCGAACGCGCACGGCGGCGCAGACGCGCGCGTGTCCATGTTTGTGTCTGTCGGGAACGGGTCACAATTCCCGGGCCGCCCATGGCGGTCGCCGCGCGCGTTCGGGTCACAATTCCCGGGCCGGGGGCGCACACAAAATGGCCGCGATCGAGCCGTGGATGCTGGCGATGACGGGCGGGGGGCTGATGCAGGTGCTGTGGCTCAACGTGGCCACCAAGCTCGAGGCGCAGTTTTCGTCGGTGATGGGGGACGCGTGGGCGGCGATGAGGGGGCGCTGGAGGGCGCGGCGCACGGTAACGCACCGCAAGCTTCTGACGTACGAGGCGAGCGACGGCTCGTCGCGGCGCAACTTCCTCCTGCTGCGGGCGCTGCGGGCGTTCGTCGCGTCCAAGAAGATGTACATGCAGGCGGCCTCCGTCGATTTGTGCGCGACCCGCGAGGCGCGCAACCGCGACACCAACGCGTGGGGCAACGACCCCTCCGTGTTCGGGTCGACGGCGGCGCATTTACAAAGGTACGCCATCCAGGCGACCGCCCCCGACCGCACGGCTCTGGTCGTCGGCAGCGTTTCGGTGACGTTTGACTCGCGCGTCGAGGTCGTCGGCGGCCAAAACAGCTCCAACCCGATGTACGCGGCGGTGGAGACCGCGCTCATCACGGCCGCCACGGCCGCCGAGTGCGACGCCTTCGTGGCCGAGGCCTTTGCCTTTTATCGGCAACTCATGGCCGAGACGACGGGGTCGGTGAGGTACATGTACGTCCCCGCCCTGGCTCTGGCCACGGCCACGGCTCCGGGGTCGGGGCCTTCGGCTCCGGGGTCGGGGCCTTCGGCTGGCGGCAACGGGCCCGCGACGCAGATGTACGACCGCTACGCCCTGGCGGAGACGACGACGTTTGCGTCGGTGTTCTTCCCCGCCAAGGAGGCTCTGGTGCGCCGCCTCGACGAGTTCGAGGCCAAGGCGGGAAAGTACGCCGTCGTGGGCGTGCGTCACCGCCTGGGGATCCTCCTCCACGGCCCCCCCGGGACGGGCAAGACGTCGACCATAAAGGCCGTCGCGCACAAGCTCAAGAGACACATCATAGCGGTGCCGCTGAGCAAGATCAAGACCAACGAGCAGCTGATGCGCGTGCTGTACGGGACGACGTACGAGGTCGCGGGCGCTCCCGAGGAGACGGCCACCCTCGGGTACGGCGACGTCGTCTTTGTGATGGAGGACATGGACTGCCTGGGGTCGGCGGCGAGCGCGGTCACGGCGTCGCGAGAGGGAGCGGCGGCGGCGGCAACCGCAACGCCGTCGCCTCCGGTGGTCGTGGACGCCGCCACCGCCGCCGTCGCCGTTCTCGCCGCGATTACCAAGCCCGAGCCCGACGCGCTCAACCTGTCGGGGCTGCTGAACGCCATCGACGGCGCCGTCGACACCCCCGGGCTCGTGCTGGTGCTGACGAGCAACTACCCAGAGAGACTGGACGCGGCCCTCGTGCGCGACGGGCGCATCGACGTGCGGCTGTGTCTGGGGTACATGGCGCCCGAGGACGCGACTCTCATGGCGCAGCGCTTCTTCCCCGACGTCACTGTCGCGGCCGTCGCGGCGGCGATGCGTGACGTGAGCATCACGCCCGCGTCCGTCGAGGGCGCCGCGATGCGCGCGGCTGATGGTGACGAGTTTTTGGCGGCGCTTTCGGCGTCGACGTCGTAACTTCACCGTCGTCCACCGTCGTCGCCGTTCGCCGTCGCCGTCGCCGTCGCGCGTTCGCCGTCGCCGTTCGCCGTCGCCGATTTTTCTTTTTTTCCGTCGTTCACCGTCTTTTTCGCCCATGGCGGTCGTTTCGCCGTCGCGCGTTCGCCGTCGCCGTCGCGCGTTCGCCGTCGCGCGACGGCGAACGACGGCGTTCGGCGGCGCCTGTTCGCCGTCTTTTTCGCCCATGGCGGTCGTCGCGCGCGTTCGCCGTCGGCGTCGTTTCACAACGTCGCCGTCGCGAAACGCCGAACGACGTTGAAACTCCGACACAAAACAAATGACGACGAGCGCGGCGTCGCCGGCCATGGGCACGGGCACGGGCCTCGGCCTCGACTTTGGGAACGGGAACGGGAACGACGAGGGCCACGAGGGCGGCGGCGGACGCCGCACGAAGCTGGTCGCCGGAAAGGCGTCGCCGCCGCCCGCGACGACGACGACGACGCCCGCCCCGGCGCCGGCCCCGGTGCCGCGGGAAAGGATCTGGGGATACCCCGCGCCGTCGGCCCCGTTCCCGCCCAAGGCGACGCGGGCGCCGAAGCCGAAGGCCGCGCCGAAGCCCAAGGTCGCGCCCAAGGCCGTGCCCAAGACCAAGGCCACGACCAAGCTCGTCGCCGACGAGGCCGTGGACGACGGCGACGGCGGGAGCGGCGACGAGGGCGACGAGGGGAGCGGCAACGGGGGCCGCCCGATGAGGGGAAACGGGTCGCCGCTCCCGCCCATCGGGCGCTCGATGCTGCGCATCTTTGGCGAGGACCACGGCATCCCCCCCGACGAGAGGCGGGCGGCGTTCAACAACCTCCCGCACGAGGAGCGCGACGACTACAAGAGCATCTACGCCGGCGAGAAGCGCACGCAGGATAAGGCGCGCAGGGAGTGGGAGGAGCGCCATCCCGACAAGATGACGGACCTCGCGCGCATCCGCGCCGCCCGCGCGGAGCGCGACGCGCGCAAGAGGCAGAACGGCGCCGCCGCCGTCGTCGCGTCCTCGGGGCCCGGGGCGGCGCACGTCGGCGGCGGCGGCGCGTCGGCACCGACGACGGCGCCCAAGGCCAAGGCCCCCAAGGCCAAGACCGCGACGACGACGACGGCCGTGAACGGCGGCGAGACCGACGACGTCTCCTCGGTCCGGCGCGACGTCGCGGCTGCCGTCGCGGCGACGTTTGCGAGCGCCGAGTTCCGCGCGACGATGCGGCACGTCGACGCCCACGACGTCAAGACGGTCGAGGTCGTGACGCAGGGCGTGACGCGCGCTCTGCTGGCGTCGGGCGTGCTCGTGTTTGTCGACCGGGCCACGGGCAAGACGTTCATCCCGTCGACGCGGGCGCGCGACCTCGTCGAGGCGAGTTTCATGCGCGACGGCGAGGGGTTGGTGGACGGCGACGGCGCGGACGCCGCGGGCGCCCCCGACGCCGCGCCCCGCCACCGCCCCGTTGCGAAGAAGACGCGCCTCATGGCGGAGGGGAGCGTCGACGTCGGCGATGTCGACTCGGCCGACTCCGCCGACGTCCCTCGCGTCGTCGTCGCTTCCTCCGCCGACCCCGAGTCGTCCGAGTCCGGGGACGACGACGACGACGAGGAGTCTGAGTCTGGGTCGGGCGACGACGACGACGACGGGTCCTCGGCGTCGGAGTCCGCGTCGGGGTCCGCGTCCGCGCACTCCCTCGCGTCGGGGGCAAAGCCGAGGATCAAGACCGTCACCACTCACGCGAAAAAGGTCGTCCACTTCCCCGAGGGCGACGACGACGAGGAGTTGTGAGGAGGGCGTGCGTGCGTGCGTGCGCGTGCGTGTGTGGGGTGCGTGTGGGTGGTCGTTGCGTCACAACTCAATCGCGACACCGCTCCCGCCTCGACGGCGTCGACGCCGCTCCCGCCGCTCCCGCCCCGACGGCGAATGGCGGACGCCGAGTACGTGTGTCTCCCCCGCGGCCTGCCCGGGTTTCCCGCGTGGGTGAAGTCGCACAGCAAGAGCAACACCGACGACAATCCGCTCATCATCGTCCCCGGGGAGAGCGCGGCAGACGTCACCGCCAAGGACGCGGCGTACCGCGCCAGGCACGGCGCGGGCGCCACCGCGGGGTTCACGCGCGGACGCATGCTCGAGCCGGCCACGGTGGACAACCCGCTCGTGATTCACGGCACCAGCGCCCACTTCGCCAACGTCCGCGTCGAGCCCTCCATCCACCCCCACGTCGTGCAGTACGTGATCCCGGGCGGAGCGGACGCCGCGCCACTGTCGACTGGCGGCGACAGCGTGGTGATGCACGTCCCGGGGACGAAGCGCAACCCCATCTTTTTCTTCGGACAGGTGTTCTGCGGCCTCAAGCCCATGTGTCTCGGCTCCCTGCACGCGCGCTTCATCGAGTGCGCCTTCGTGAGCTGCGAGAAGGACGGCGCGACCGACTGCATCTTCGACCACTGCGCCGAGTTCCAGGGCGGGGGGCGGTCGCCCAGCAAGGCCGTCTTCTTCTGCTACGCGGGCGACGCGCCCGTGTTTGGCACCGTCAAGATCGACGTCAAGCCCGTGCTGCCGCCGCGCCCGCACGTGCGCCTCGCGCGCCAGCTCTACGCGTCGTCGCTCCGCTGGTCGGCGGCGGCGGCGGCGGCGGGCGCGTCGTCCACGGCCGTCACCATCACCGCGCCGGCGGAGGCGGCGCCGCGCCAGGGGCGGCCGCCGCCTCCGCCGGCGGCGCCTCCGCCGCACGCAGACAGCGACGAGGGCGAGCCGGAGGGCGAGCCGGAGGGCGAAGGCGAGGGCGAGCCGGAGCCGGAGCCCACGCCCGCCCCCGCGCCCGTCCCGCCGCCCTACCCCCCGCGGCGTCGGCGCAGCGCGAGCCACGGGGGGTAGAGCGGTGGGCGCGTGTCCGTGTCCGTGTCGTCGCGTTACTGCGTCCACTCCCCCGCCCCCTCCGCCCCCTCCGCCCCGCCGCCACCGCCGTCGCCGACGCGCGGCCGCCGCAGCTCGTGGATGCGGCGCAGGAGGTCGGCCTTCTCGAGGAACAGCGACAGGTCCTCGCCGCGGTCGCGCAGCTCGGCCTTGAGCTCGCCCACGGTCATTTGGGAGACGGGTTTCGGCTGCGGCGCCGTCACCTCCGTCGCGGGCGCCGCGGCGCGAGCGGCGCGCGCGAGCCTGCGCTCCCTGAAGTAGTCTGACTCGGCGTCGGGGGCCACCGCGTGCGTCACCGCGTTGCGCGCCTGCGCGGAGTGGAGCACGTCGTGGAGGTGTCGCCGCAGCCGCGCGTCCTCCTCGGCCTCGGCCCGTGCCAGCGCCAGCGCCCTCGCCCGCGCCGACGTCGGTGGCGCCGCCGTCGACGTCACCGTCACCGGCGGCGGCGCGCCGCGCGTGCCCGCGGCGGGGTTGCTGCGCGCGCCCGCCACGATGCCCTCGATCTCGACGATGGCCGGGTGTTTCGCCACGAAGTCGCGGCGCGGCGGAGGCGCTCGGGCGGGCCCGGGCGCAGGCGCGGGCGTCGCCGGCGTCGCGGGCGAGGGCGTCGGCGTGGGCACGGTGCGCGGCCCGAGGCCCGGTGTCGTGCCCTCGGGGTCCGACACCACGGGCTCCGACCCCGAGACGTCGGACGCGTCCGCGGCGTCCATGAGGTGCGCGGGCCGGCTGAGACGGATCGGCGCCGGCGGCGTCTCGACGTCGGCCGGTGCCGGTGGCGGCGGCGGCGCCGTCTCCTCCTTCGTCTCCTCCTTCGTCGTCGCGGGCTTGCGGCGGCGGCGACGGCGCGCGACGGCGACGGCGGCGACGCAGCAGCAGCACAGCAGCAGCAGCAGGAGGAGCAGCACGAGCCACCACCACCACGGCCAGCCGGCGGCGGCGGTGGAGGGAGAGGAGCTCGGCGCCGCGAGCACGAGGCGTGCCGACGGGCGCGCCGTCGGCACGACCGTGGGCCGGGCCGTGGGCCGGGACGACGGCGCGCCCGACGGCGCCGACGTCGCCGGGCCTTGCGACGGCGCCGCCGAGGGGGCGCGGCTGGGCAGGGCGGAGGGGCCGGGGCTGGGCGCGCGCGACGGCGCGGGCGACGGCACCGCGCTCGGGCGGGAGGTGGACGGCTGCGCGCTGGGCGCCCCCGAAGGGCCGAGGCTCGGCGTCGCCGACGGCCTGGGGGTGGGCGGCGTCGGGTTGGGCGTCTGGCAAAAGTAGTCTTGGTAGAGGCACGCGGCGACGTCGCAGGCCGCGAAGCACGTCGCGACGTCGACCTGCATGAAGGGGCTGCACCCGGGCGCGCAGTCCTGGCGCGCCGTCCACGTCTGCGCGTCCGCCCAGGCCGCGTCGCACGGCCACAGCCACACGGTGCTGCCGGTGACGAAGGGCACCGTCGCCGGCTCGGGGTTGGTGGGCAGAGGCTCGCAGAAGTGCTGCTTGGCCGCGGTGGTCTTGCCGTGGCACCGCATCACCGTCGCGCACCGCGGCGCCCCCGTGACGTTGTGCACGAGCGCGCTCTGCAGCCCCGCGTTCGCCAGAAACCCGCCGAGCGCCCACGCGTTCCTGCTCGGGTCGCACGGCGCGGCCTCGAGGGCCTGGAACGCCCCCGAGCGAACGGACTGCAGGCACATCGACGGGTTGAGCGAGTAGGTGACGGTGTCGTTGACGAAGTCGAGGCTCCACCGCATCTTGGGCCCGTCCACGCCCTTGTCCTCGTTGACGCTCCAGTCCTTGACGACGACCTCGAGCGGTGACGTCGCGACCACGCCCCCGCTGGGGATGGCGATGCACATGAGCGGCTGCGCGACGCTGCACAGGAAGGTGTAGTCCTTCGTGAGCAGCGGCGTCGTCGGCGACACCGTCCGGTGCGTCGGCGCCGCCGCCGCGGCGAGGCCGGCGCCGGCGGCGAGGGCGCCGACGGCGGCGGCGAGCGCGGGCGCGAGGACCCGCATTTCGGCGTGTTTGTGTGACGGCGTCCATGCGGCGTCCACACCGGCGCGCGTCGGCGCGCGCGTCGGCGCGCGCGTCGAGTTGTGACGGCGGGTCACACAACGCAAATGGCGACCCCGGCGGCGACGACCACGGCGACGGCGGCGCAGCGCCGTAGAGCCGCTCGCTCGCGGCTGGAGCTGACTCAGGCCGAGGAGGCCATCGAGACCGCCCAGAGGCGCGTCAAGACCATGCGCGCCGCGCACGCGCGCGAGTTCGGAGAGACGTTCTCGGTGACGCCGGGGGAGGTCGCGCCGGCGGAGGCGACGGGCGCGGCCGCCGCAGAGGCGGACGGGACGGACGAGTCCTCGCTGGACATGAAGCGCGTGCACAAGGTGTGCGAGGCTGTCGGTCACGAGTGGTCGAACGACTGGCGCCTCAAAGTGCTCGCAGAGCAAGCGGGGTACGCTAGAAGTTACGTGCGCATCAACGCGGACGACACGTGGCGCATCACTCGTGCGCCGGCGCGCACGTTCGTGGGCCTGATCAACGAGGACAAGTGGCGAGGCCTGGACTACGACACCGCCCTCTCCGAGTTCAAGCCTCTGGTGTGCAGAGTGCGAGACGACACCCCGGACGGGACGTGGTGTCCCGTGTGCGGCCTTCGCGTGATCGGGCACGGGTGCTGGGATCCGGCCGTCAGCCGCGCGTACACGTTCCACTTTGAGTGCGCGGCGTTCGTGGCCATGTGCCGCCCGCCGCCGTGACGTGGGCGGCGCCGAGTTGTGACGGTGGGGTTACAACACACAACACAACGCAAATGGCGACCCCGGCGACGGCGACGCAGCGCCTCCGAGCCGTGCGCTCGCTGCTGGAGCTGACTCAGGCCGAGGAGGCCCTCGCGACCGCCCAGAGGCGCGTCGAGGCCGCCCAGAGGCGCGTCGAGACCGAGCACGGGCGCCTCAAGACCATGCGCGCCGCGCACGCGCGCGAGTTCGGAGAGACGTTCTCTGTGACGCCCGAGGAGGTCGCGGCCGGGGCGACGGGCGCGGCCGCCTCTGCGGCGGACGGGACGGCCGAGTCCTCTCTGGACATGAAACGCGTGCACAAGGCGTGCGAGGATGTCGGTCACGCGTGGTCGAACGGCTGGCGCCTCAAAGTGTCCGCAGAGCAAGCGGAGTACGCTAGAAGTTACGTGCGCATCGACGCGGACGACACGTGGCGCATCACTCGTGCGCCGGCGCGCACGTTCGTGGGCCTGATCAACGAGGACAAGTGGCGAGGCCTGGACTACGACACCGCCCTCTCCGAGTTCAAGCCTCTGGTGTGCAGAGTGCGCGACGACACCCCGGACGAGGTGTGGTGTCCCGTGTGCGGCATTCTCGTGATCGGACGCGGGTGCTGGGATCCGGACGTCGGCAGCGCGGACACGTTCCACTTTGCGTGCGCGGCGTTCGTGGCCATGTGCTGATCGCCACCGTGCCGTCGACCGCGTGGGTGGTGGTTGCGTTACACGTTACGCGCCCTCGACCCCGAGGTGCACCTCGATTTCTCTCAGGGTGTGCGTGTTGATGACGCGCGAGAACTCCAAGGCGCACGTCCGCGCGAGGGCCTCGATCTCGAGTCGCTGCGCGCACGCCGCGATGCCCCCCAGCACCGAGGGCCGCGACACGTACATCGCCGTCGCCCACTCGGCGTTCTTGGGGAGGTCCGACTTGGTGGCCTTGTTGCGCTCGCAAAAGGCCACGACCTCGCGCACGGTTTCGCTGTCGTAGGGCAGCGCCACGGTGTCGCCCGCCTCGGCGTCGCACAGCGCGCGAGCCATGCGCGACATGACGTCGAGGCGCGCGGTGACGCGCGTGCCGTCGGACGCCGCGAGGACGATGGTCGCGGGGCACACGGCGCGGCGCATGGCGCGGGGCGGGCGAGGGGTGGGCGAGGAGCGAAAGTTGTGACCCGGCGTGCCGCGTTCGGCCGCGTTTCATCTCACAATTCTTCCGCGCCAAACATGCCCGCCACGGTGACGTAGACGGCGCGGAGCTCGTCGCGGCTGAGCCCCTCGGCCGCGGCCTCGGCGAGGGCGATGGCGCTGTGCGCGGCGTCCTCGGCGGCGTCGGCGCCCGCGCCGCCGATGCAAAGCTCCGCGCGTGCGACCGCGAGGAACGACGCGTGCATGAGCGAGGCCGCCGTTGTGACGGCCGTCGGTCTCGGCGACGATGACATCGAGGCGACGCCGGCTTCCAGCGTCTCCACGAGCTCTTCGGTGGTCGCCTGGGCGACGATGGCCGCGTGCGACACCTCCCACAGCCGCGTCGCCTCCTCCAGGACCAAGACCAACGCCCCCGCTGTCGTCGCCACGGGAACGTCGTCCATTTTGTGTGACACAAAAAATGGACGCCCCCGACGCCCCCGACGCCCCCGCGGCGGGCGACGCGACGCCGCAGTCCAAGCGCCTCAGAGCCGCGCGCTCGCTCGTGAAGCTGGTCAAGGCCGAGGAGGCTTTCGATGACATCCAGTGCACGCTCGAGGCCATGCGCGCCGCCCACGTGCGCGAGTTCGGGGACGTGCTGCGCGTCGACCGTGATGCCGCCGTCGCCACCCCCGCCGTGGTCGCCGGCACGCCGGCCAAACGCCTCGACATCAAGCGTCTCGAGGCCGTGTGCACGCGCAAAGCGGACCACCACTGGCCAGGCACCCGGATGTCGTACCTCGCGCAGCTTCAAGACGTGTACAACGTCATGCACCTGAACGACATTCTCGCCACGCACCAGATCAAGCACCAGCCACCCATCGGGTTCCAAAGGCTCGCGCATGACGTCATGTGGACGCCGGGCGACGACGCCGTCTTCTTCACCCTGTTTCCCCCTCTCAGGTGCAACGTGGGGACGGCCGGTTCAAACGTCTACAAATGCCCCGTGTGCGGGACCCGGATCGGGGGGTACTACCTCTACGATCCCCGCGTCGGCGCCGACCGCTTCCACCCCGCGTGCGCGGCGCTGGTGGCCATGTGTCCGTAGGCGTTGTGAGTAACGACGTCACAAAAAATGGACGCCGCCGCCGCGCAGCACCGCCTCAGAGCCGCGCGCTCGCTCGTGAAGCTGGTCAAGGCCGAGGAGGCTTTGGCGGCCGCGCAGCGCGACGTCGAGGGCGTGCGGCGCTCGGTCGAGGCCATGCGCGCCGCCCGCGTGCGCGAGTTCGGGGACGTCATGTGCCTGGACCTGCAGGGATGGGGCGGCGGGCGAGGCCGCTGCGCGAGGCCGCTGACCCAGTCCGAGCTCCGCACCGCCTACGGCGACCCCGAGCTGGCGCTCAGCCACATCCAGGCCCGCGTCGACGGTCTAGAGGCCCAAGTGCAGGCGTTACTCAAGAGGTAACGTTGCACGCGCACGCACCGCTCTTCTCACCCACACCGTCGTCGGTCCCGCGGCGCGTGGGCGCGCGCTCCGGGGCAGAAACGTCCTGCGGCGGCACGTGCATGCCGCCCTTGAGGGCCCACGTCTTTCCGATCATCGACCACAGGGCCCCCGACGCCATCGCATCCGTCGCGTCCATGGTCTCGTCACGGTCGTGTT
>Ga0302320_10029550_pt1 | contig 10483 bp, 8 predicted proteins | sample Bog_T0_3_FD_202130 | JGI IMG/M metagenome (GOLD analysis project Ga0302320, IMG submission 202130) | Peat permafrost microbial communities from Stordalen Mire near Abisko, Sweden - Bog_T0_3 | ecosystem: Environmental > Terrestrial > Soil > Wetlands > Peat | place: Sweden: Abisko, Stordalen Mire... | reverse complement strand
GCTTTTCTTCGAGAGATACCGCTTCGATGCCGAGCTTCTGGCGTCGCGCGGAATCTTCCTCGGCGACCCGGCGGTCGAAATCGCGGCTTTTGACGGTGGATTCGGCCTGGGTGAGGGCGAGCTGGTAGTCGGTGGGGTCGATCTCGAAGAGGATGTCGCCTTTTTTCACCTGCTGGTTGTCGACGACAGGGAGGGAGATGACCTGACCGGAGATTTGCGCGGCGATGTCGACGACTTCGGCGCGGACGCGGCCATCGCGGGTCCAGGGCGAGCGGAAGAAGTGCCACCAGAGCGCGTAGGCGAGGAGAACGGCGACGAGGACGACGACGACGGTGATGAGGTGCCGGCGGGCGGCGGGGTCCTGGGGGTTGAGGAAGGCGGGGAGGCGCATAGGCGACGGGTTCAAAGTTCTAGCTAGAACATCAGGCCGATGAGGGAAAGGATAATCACAAAGGTGGAGATGTCGAAAAGGGGGCGATGCCAGACGTAGCGCTGGATGCGGTAGCGGTCAAAGGCGAAGCGCACGGGGATGAAGATGAGCAGGGCGATGAGGAGTTCGCCGACGAAGGGCGAGAAGTAGACGCCGAAGATGTTGATTTCCTTGAGCATGGTTACCAGATGGTTGCTTCGACTTTGGAGAGGATGGGGTTGCGGGTGAGGAAGAGGTTAATTTCCTCGAATGAACCGCGAACACGGGCCCAGAGGTCGCGACCGGGCTGTCCGGGGCCGGGATCGAGGTGGGCGGTCTCGATGATTTGTCTTCTGACTTCGTCGGTGGCGGGTTGGGGTCGATGGAGAAAGCAGCCGAAGGCGGTCATGATTTTGGTGATGGCAAGGTTGAGCGGGGCGGGGAGTTTTTCGGTCTCCTGGAGGCGGCGGAGGCGGAGGATTTCGTTGCCGAGGGTGAGCGCGCCGAGGCCGGCGTCGAGCCATTCGTCGCTCATGTTGGCGGAGGGATTTTGGGGATCATTGAGGCGGACGACGCGGTCGTACATGCGGGTTTCCCAATTGCAGGCAGAGGCGGGCATGGGAGTCATGGTGGCGACGATGCCGAGGCCGCGGCGGATGCGGTAAGTGACGTAACGGCGGGCGGCCCGGGGATCGGGCGGGAGGATGAGGATGTAGGAGAGAGTGCCGAAGAGGATGCCGACTTCGACGGCGATGGCGATGTTCAAGGTACTGCTCAAATCGTAGACCATGGGGTTGAAGGGGCGGACGACGTTGGTGAAGACGAAGGAGAAGGCGGCGGCGAGAGGGATGGTGGGGGGATTGGACATGAGGAGGCCGAGGGGAAAGAGGACAAAGAACATGGTGATGGCGAGGTATTCGAAGCCGGAGCCCATGGGGAGGAAGTAGAATTTATAGATCAAGCCGACGATGATGGCGACGAGGCCGGACTTGAAGAAGGCCCATCCGATGCGGTCGGGATGCGGCTGGGCGGAGAAGAGGCTGAGGAGGACGGAGACGAAGACGAGGGTGAGAGGGCCCTGGTCCCAGGCGCTGGCGATCCAGAAGGCGCCGGTGGCGCAGACGGCGAGGAAGGCGCGCAGGCCGTTGATCCAGGCGGCGCGAAGATCGCGGTGGAAATTAAGGTCGACGGGCGGCGCAGGTTCGGGTTCGCCGCGCAGGAGGTCGCGCCAATTTTGAAGCGCGCCGTCGAGGTGGGTGAGGAGGTCGTCGAGGCGGTCGATGACGTAGCGCTCGGAGACGAGTTCGGTGGAGGTGACGGTGTCGTGCTCGGGCTGGAGGAGGTCGAGCTGGCGGCGGACGTCGCCGAGGCCGGTGATGAGTTCGTCGACCTGGCCGCGCTCGAGTTGGGCGGGCATTTCGCTGAGGAAGTCGATGATGACTTCGTGGAAGATTTCGAGGGCGTGGTGCCGGGGCCAGCCGCAGCGTTCGAGGTGGGCATCGAGGGAGCGGCGGGCGGAGACGAGGCTGAAGAGGTGGGAGAGGATGGCGCGAGCGCGGTTGGCCTGGAGGCGGAAGTTGGCGGATTCGGCGGCGGCGAATTCGATGAGGGTGTTGAGGGCGATGAGTTCGAAGATGAGTTTGCGACCGATTTGGAGGCGTTCCTGGTTGTTGCCCTGCCAGGAGAAGACGGCGCGGCGGGCCCCGTCCTGGAGGGCGAGGAGCAGTTTTTTTCGCGTCTCGGCGGCGGAACGGTGCGGGGCGAAGATGGAGACGACAAAGACGGAGCAGGCGATGCCGACGAGGATGCAAGAGGTCCTGGCCATGGCGATGAAGAAGACCTGGTCTGGGTTGTTGATGGCGCCGGAGGCGATGAGGCCGGCGGTGTAGGCGCTAAGGACGGTGGCGTAGGCGCGGAAGTTGGTAAGGGTGTTGGAGGCGATGGTGCAGCCGGCGACGGCGAGGGCGAGGCCGAGGACGAAGAGTTCGGGGGCCTGGGCGAAGAGGGCGATGAGGGTGGTGCCGAGGATGGCGCCGCCTAGGGTGCCGAGGACGAGGTAGAGGCTTTTGGAGAGCAACATGCCCGGGGTGGGCTGGGCGACGAGCCAAACGGTGAGCCAGGCCCAGTAGGGCGATTCGAGCTGGAGGGCGTAGGCGATGTAGAGCGCGAGCATGGAGGCGACCCAGGCGCGGAGGGCAAAGGCGGCCATTGCCCAGGCGCGCGGGGAGAGAACGAGCTGGGAAGGCCATCCTGTTAGGGCAAGCGCAGTCATGGTTTCCTTAAGTTTAGCGAAGACGCGGTTTTCGCAATGGCTTCTTTTACCGGACTGGTTTCAAGCTGCGGCGGTATATGTTGGTGCGATGAAATGCCGCCGCTTACTCCGGGGCCGATTCCGGGGCGCGAATGTCTGTGTCCGCAGTGTCTTGCTGATGCGATACGAAACTCGACCGCAACCAAGGCAAGTGCCGGTGGAGGGACTTGAACCCCCACTTACTTGCGTAAAACAGATTTTGAGTCTGTCGCGTCTGCCATTTCGCCACACCGGCTTCGTTTGATGGTCAATAAACCGGCAATTATTATGCATGGTTGCGCGGCGGGGACAAGGAGAAGTGTGCTTCGGGGCGGACCGATTCCCGGAACGAGTGACCGTTACTCATCAGCGCGTTGTGGCTCGTGCAAGCCTGGGTAGCGGCGACCAAGGGCGCATTGCACTATCGTTAATTCCTTCTAAGCTGTCTCCATGAGTGCATCTGTGAAAACGAAACGTTCGTCCAAAAAAAGCCCGGCCGGCATCGACTCGATTGATGCGGTCTTGCGCGATATCCGCGCGGGCAAGCCGGTGATCGTGGTGGACGACGCGGATCGTGAAAATGAGGGCGATCTGATTCTGGCGGCGGAGAAGGCGACGGCGGAGAGCATCAATTTCATGATGCGTTTTGGACGCGGCCTGGTTTGCGCGCCGATCACGAATGAGCGCGCCTCGAAACTGGGGCTCAACCGCATGGTGCTCGACAATCGCGAGAGCTTCAAAACCGACTTCACCGTCTCGGTCGATGCCACGGCGAACATCACCACCGGCATTAGCGCCGAGGACCGCGCGAAGACGATCCGGCTGCTGGCCAGTGCGAAATCGCAGCCGGGCGATCTCGTGCAGCCGGGCCACATTTTTCCGTTGCGGGCGAAGGCGGGCGGCGTGCTGCAACGCAGCGGCCACACGGAGGCGGCAGTCGACCTGGCCCGGTTGGCGGGGCTCGATCCCTCCGGCGTGCTGTGCGAGATCGTGAAGGACGACGGCACGATGGCGCGGCTGCCCGATCTCATCCAGTTCAAGAAAAAGCACAAGCTGAAGTTGTGCACGATTCTCGACCTGATCGAGTACCGCCGCCGGCGCGAAAAGCTGATCGAGCTGGAAGAGCGCGTGAAGATGCCGACCGACTACGGCACGTTCGACCTGCTGCTTTATCGCGCGACGATGAACCAGGAACATCACCTCGCGCTGGTGAAGGGCAACGTGTCGGACGGCAAGCCGGTGCTGGTGCGCGTGCACAGCGAGTGCCTGACGGGCGATGTGTTCGGCTCGCGCCGGTGCGATTGCGGCAGCCAGCTCCACACCGCGCTGCGGCGGATCGAGCAGGAAGGGCGCGGCATCCTGCTCTACATGCGGCAGGAGGGGCGCGGGATCGGCCTCGCGGCGAAGATCCATGCGTACAAGTTGCAGGAAGACGGCTTCGACACGGTGCAGGCGAATCTGAAGCTCGGGTTCCCGGGCGACCTGCGCGAGTACGGGCTCGGCGCGCAGATTCTTTTCGACCTCGGCGTGCGGCAATTACGGCTGCTGACGAATAACCCGAAGAAGGTCGTTGGCCTCGCGGGTTACGGACTCAAGATTGTCGAGACGGTGCCGATTCGCGTGGAAGCGAATGTTCACAACAAGGCCTATCTCCGCACGAAGCGGATGAAGATGGGGCATACGTTGTAAATGGATCGGTATTTGGTCTGGCGGCATCTTTGAAGCGCCTCTAATTAGTTCCCATGAGCAAACCGCGTCTCGACGACTATCGGACTCCCCATAAAATCAACCGGCTTGTCGTCGCGCCTTCCTACCGGATGGGAGATTTCGATAGCCATGCCGTCGACGCCCCTTTTCTTTTTTTTCATGAAGGACGCTACTTCATGACCTACATCGGGTGGGACCGAACCGGCTACCGCACCGGGCTGGCCAGTTCGACCGATCTGGAGCATTGGCGCAAGGAAGGGCTGATTCTCGATCGTGGTCCCGAGGGCTCGGTCACGCAGTACAACGCCGCATTGACCTGCATTCTGCGCGACAATGAACTATTCGGGCCAGCCACATTGAAAAAAGTCGCGGGCCGATTTGTGGGAACCTATCATGCCTACCCCAAGCCCGGTTATGAAGAGGGACCTGCGGTGATCGGTCTTTGTTTCTCCGATGACCTGATAAAATGGGAAATCGACCGGCCCATTCTCGAACCGGACCTGGCCTGTGCCTGGGAAGCCGGCGGCCTCTACAAGTCGTGGTTGATGGAGCACGAGGGCACCTACTATCTCTTTTACAACGCGAAGAATAAGCAACCCGACGGTTGGATCGAACAAACCGGCGTGGCTACCTCGCGCGACCTCGTCCATTGGAAGCGTTCGCCGCTCAATCCCATTCTGCCAAACGGAGAGCCGGGGCAATTCGACGATACTTTTGCATCCGATCCCGCCGTTTTTCGACATGGCCATCGGTGGGTCATGTTCTACTTTGGCAATTGCAGCGACGGCCACGCGCGGGACAGCGTTGCTTTCTCGAACGATCTTCTACACTGGGAAAAAAGCGGAGAGGTTCTGATTGATGTGGGACCTGTCGGCAGCATCGATTCCAGGCATGCCCATAAGCCGGGCTTGATCGCCTGGGATGGCCGGCTGCTTCACTTTTATTGCGCGGTCAGTCCCCCGGCCAGCCGTGAGGTTGGTGACGTTACCATCGATGAAAGCCGCGGAATCACTTTTGCGGTCAGTCATCGGTTCTGAATCTAGTGACTCGCCGCGTAGGCGAGCGCGCCGTCGGAGGCGTGGGTTACGAGGCAGGTGACTTCGGGCAGCGCGGCGGTCAGGGCCTTGACGACTTCTTCCTCGCGGCCTTTTTCGACCAGGTTGATCGTGGCGCCGCCGAAGCCGCCGCCGCTGAGACGCGCGCCATAAACTCCCGGCGTCTTGCGCGCGGCTTCCACGAGCCGGTCGAGTTCCGGGCACGAATTTTCAAAGTTCACGATTGAGCTTTCGTGCGACGCAAACATCAGTTCGCCGAAGCGGGCGATGTCGCCTTTGCGCAAGGCCGCGGAGCCTTCCAGCACGCGTTCGTTTTCGCCGGTGATGTGGAGCGCGCGATGGTAGATGCGGTCGGCCATTTCGCTTTTGCGGGCCTGGAGCATTTCCGTCGTGGCATCGCGCAGGAAGTTCACGCCGAGCGCATGGGCCGCGGCCTCGCAGTCGGAGCGGCGCTCGTTGTATTCGCCGCCGACCAGCGCGTGCTTCATGTTCGAGTTGGCGATGATGACGCTGACTATGCCGTCGAGCGGCACGTGGTCGACCGTCGTGGCGCGGCAATCGATGAAGGTGGCATGTTCCGCCCGGCTCATGAGCGAGGCGATCTGGTCGAGCAGCCCGCAGCGGACGCCGACGAAATCGTGTTCGGCCTTCTGGGCAAGGCGCGCCATCTGCATCGGCTCGAGCTTCGCCCCGAAAAGTTTGGCCAGGAAGAGCACGGTGGCGTTTTCGAGCGAGGCGCTGCTGCTCAGGCCGGCACCGAGGGGTAGATTGCCGGAGATTTCGGCGTCGAAGCCCTCGACGGGCAGCTCATTGCGGCGAAACTGGTCGACCACGCCGAGGGTGTAGCGCGACCAGGGCGCGACGCGCTCGGCGAGGAGCTGGTCCAGCGCGATGGTCTCCGTCTTGCCCAGCTCGCGCGAGTGGATGCAAATCTTCCGGTCGCTGCGGGCGCTGCCGGTGATGGTCGTGCCGCGATCGACGGCCAGGGCGAGGACGTAGCCTTCGTTGTAATCGGTATGATTACCGAGCAATTCGGCGCGTCCGGGTGCGTAAGTGGTCAGAAAATTCATCGATTCGGTCGTATCGCGCCCTATACCTTAATGGGGACGGTCGGTATTCGACCAGCACGATTATTCCATCGGCCCTCTATATTTTGTGCTTAAATTGGGGCAACCAGCGCCGTTGCAGGGCGAGCATGTCGCGCGTGAGGCTGCGGATCTGCGGCAGGGTCAAGAGCGCACCGGTCAGGGGGTCCATGGCCACGGCTTGCTCGACCACGAGCGGATCGCCGGTTTCGTGGGCCAGCACGGCCAGCTCCTGCACGTTGATGTTGGTCCGGTTGATGGCCGCGAGCTGGGCGGGCAAGGGTCCCGGCGCGGTGGGCTGGATGCCGTTGCGATCGACGAGGCAGGCGACCTCGACGCAGGCATTTTGCGGCAGGTTGGGGATGAGGTGGGTGCGGCTGGCCGGGGCCGAGCCGGGCGCGCCGTAGTTCGGCACGTTGCCGTAGACCACCGTGGGCTCGTGCGTCTCCATCGCGTTGATGATGCGCGCACCGTATTCCTCGGAGCAAACCAGCGGCTCGTCGCACAGCTTTTCGACCCACTTGATCTGGCCCTCGAGGTCGAAGTCAACGCCGACCTGATAGTAGTCCCAGCGCAGGGGAAGGTAGGACTTGATGAGAGCGTCGTTTTTTCGGAACCAAGGGAGATATTCGCCGGCGTGGTGCGATGATTCGGTCTGGAAATAGCCGAACGTGCGCATGATTTCGACCCGGGTCGCCTCCTGGTTATAGACTTCTTCGCTGTGGTCGACGGCCAGGTCCTTCATGCCCGAGCGGACGACATCACCGGGGCGTTTTCCCTCGGCCGGCGTCGGGAAACGGTTGAACAGCGCCTTGCGCAGGCGCGGATAGACGTCCCTGCCCTTCTCCCGCAACTCGGTGATCCACGCCTGGTGGTTAATGCCGAAGCATTTGAAGGAAATATCCTTGTAGTCGACGTCAATCACGCTGGCCAGCATCTGGGTCGTCCCCTGCACGCTGTGGCAAAGTCCCACGGTGCGGATGCCGGTGTTGTTCAGGCCCCAGCAATTGATGGCCATCGGATTAGCATAGTTGAGCACCAGCGCCTCCGGGCAAAACTGGCTCACGTCGCGGGCGATCTCCGCCAGCGCGCCGAGGCTGCGCAGACCGCGGAAGACTCCCCCGGCGTTGAGGGTGTCGCCGACGCAAAGGTCGATGCCGTATTTGAGCGAAACGTCCTTGTCGATTTTGTAGGCATCGAGTCCGCCCACTTGAAAAGCGATGATGACATAATCGGCCTGGCGCAGCGCATCGCGCCGGTTGGTGGTCATTTCCACACGGGTTGGCAGCTCGTGCGAGCGGACCAGGCGCGCGGCGAGCTTCGCGGTCCGCTTCAGGCGCGGGACGTTGATGTCGTAAAGAGAGATGACGGAATTCTTCAACGCGTCGAAGCTGAGGATATCGATGATGAGCCGGATGGGAAAAGTAACCCCACCGGCACCGATGATGACGATTTTGGGAGCGTTTTTAGGCATGGGGCGAATTTTGCGAATGAGAGGTCTTTCCCGCAAGAGGAGTTATGTGTATTAGCATTTATGTGCGATGAAAACCCGCGAAGGATCGACCTTTTTTCTGCCTCCCCCCGAAGCCGGACTGCCTCTGTTCTGGACGGGCATGGGCGAAGAAGTCCGGCGCTCGGACGATTATCACTGGCACGGCTTGCGCCGCGAATCCCAGCCCCGGCTCCTCTGGCAATTGACGCTGCGCGGCGAGGGAATGATCGAAATCAGCTCGCATCCGCCGCTTGCGCTGCACCGCGGCGAAGGTTTTCTGGCGCGCATCCCGGGCGATCACTGCTATTACTACCGGCCCGGCTCGCCGGCCTGGCGTTTTGTCTGGGTGATTTGGAGCGGGCCGGCGATCGGCGCCATGGCGGATGCCCTGCTGGGCCGGACGCCCGTGCGCCTGGTGCGGATGAATCCCGAGGCCCCAGAGATGCGCGCGCTGCGTTCGCTGATTCGTCTCGGCGCGGAAACCGTGGGCGATCCGTGGCGAAACTCGGCCGAGGCTTACCGGCTACTGCTGGCGGTGGGCCGGGCTTCCTCGGAGGGTCCGGTGCGGTCCCGCGCCTCCACCCGCGCCGTTGTGCCCATCGAAAAATGGCTGCGGCGCGAACCGGGCAGCGCCATCGGGAAGGCGGGGCTGGCCGAGCGTCTGGGGCTCTCCCGTTTCCAGCTTTACCGGGCCTCGAAGCAGCAGCTTGGCTTGAGTCCGCATGAATGGGCGGCGCGCCAACGGGTGATGCGGGCCTGTCATCTTTTGAAGACGACGGGGCGTTCCATCGCGGACATTGCCGCGGATTCCGGTCTGCCTGACGCGAATTATTTCGCCCGCTTTTTCCGTCTGCGCACGGGCTTTAGCCCGCGGGATTGGAGGAGGCTGTTTGCCTTGAGCAGTACTGGTGACAAGGCGTAACGACGACGTTTAAAAACGTAGAGCCGGCGATGAAAGACTTCTACCCCACGAACCGCTCGACGATGAGGGTGGCGTTGTGGCCGCCGAAGCCGAAGGAATTGCTCATGGCCGTGTCGATGCGGGCTTCGCGCGCCTTGTGGGGCACGTAGTCGAGGTCGCAGGCCGGGTCGGGATTATCGAGATTGATCGTGGGCGGCAGGATGTTGTGCTCGATGGCCTTGATGCAGAAAATGAGCTCCGCCGCGCCTGCCGCGCCGAGCAGGTGCCCGGTCATCGACTTGGTGGAGCTGACGGCCAGCTTCTTCGCGTGCTCGCCGAAGACGGCCTTGATCGCCTCGGTCTCGGTCACGTCGCCGACCGGCGTGGAGGTGCCGTGGGCGTTGATGTAATCGACCTTCTCGACCGGGGCCTTGGCGCGACTCAGGGTGTGCTGCATGGCTCGCACGGCACCGATGCCGCCGGGAGCGGGCGAGGTCATGTGGTAGGCATCGGCGCTCATACCGTAGCCGGTGAGCTCGACGAGAATGTTTGCGCCGCGCTTTTTGGCGTGTTCCAGCTCCTCGACGATGACGACGCCGGCGCCTTCGCCCATGACGAAGCCGTCGCGGTCGCGGTCAAAGGGACGCGAGGCGCGCTCCGGTTCGTCGTTGCGGGTGCTCAGCGCGCGCATGGCGGCGAAACCGCTCATGCCGAGCGGGACGCAGGCCGCTTCGCTGCCGCCGGCGAGAATGACGTCAGCTTCGTTGTCGCGGATGAGGCGCCAGGCTTCGCCGATACAATTGTTGGAGGTCGCGCAGGCGGTGACGACGGAGAAATTGGGTCCGGCAAATCCGAATTCCATCGAAATAAGGCCCGCAGCCATGTTGCTGATCATCATCGGAATCATGAAAGGCGAGACGCGGCCGGGGCCCTTGGTGATGAGGAGTTCGTCCTGCTTGCCGAGCGATTCCAGCCCGCCGATGCCCGAGCCGACGAGGACGCCGACGCGATCCAGTTCGAGCTTCTGGGGATCAAGGCCGCCATGCCTCACCGCTTCCTTGGCCGAGGCCATGGCGAGTTGCGCATAGCGGTCGGCCCGGCGGGCGTCCTTCTCGTTGAAGAAATGCTTGCGCGGCTCGAAGTCCTTCACCTGCGCGGCAAACCGGCAATCGTACTTGGAGGCGTCCCACGAGGTGATGGCGCTGACGCCGCTTTTACCGGCGATCAAATTGGCCCAAGTCGTTGGCACGTCGAGGCCCAGCGGGGTAACCGCGCCCAGGCCGGTGATCACAATGCGACGTTGGCTCATAGTAGGATATTAAACGAGAAGCGTGAGACTGGAAAACGAAAAAGGCACCCCAACGGACAGGGGTGCCTTGCTTCGAAAAGCAGTACGGTGGCTTATTTCGAGCCCTTGTCTTCGATGTATTTGACCACATCGCCGACGGTCTGCAACTTTTCGGCCTCTTCGTCAGGCACTTCGACGTTAAATTCTTCTTCAAAGGCCATCACGAGTTCAACCGTGTCGAGGGAATCGGCCCCCA
>Ga0302320_10029549_pt1 | contig 10483 bp, 8 predicted proteins | sample Bog_T0_3_FD_202130 | JGI IMG/M metagenome (GOLD analysis project Ga0302320, IMG submission 202130) | Peat permafrost microbial communities from Stordalen Mire near Abisko, Sweden - Bog_T0_3 | ecosystem: Environmental > Terrestrial > Soil > Wetlands > Peat | place: Sweden: Abisko, Stordalen Mire... | reverse complement strand
ACTCTCCCGAAGAAATACTTTTCCGGAGGAGAGACCTTTATGAAAATAGATAAAGCTTTAATAGTGACCAGCGATCCGGCCCAAGTCACAAACATCCCTAATGATCATAAAAGGAATTTCGTCGTTCAAACAGATCTTAATATTATCAAAGATAAAGCCATGAATGGAAGTTTGGGCGAGTTTGATCTTGATAATTTAAAAATAACGTTCAAAAAATTAATACCGAAACTTAATAAAAAGAATGTTTACTATAACTCGGATTTTCTTTGGATATTAAATGACCTTCTGACCCTCATCGAAGAACAAAATACCCATCTTGATATGAGCTACGTGCAAGATTTTAGAATGCCTCTTTTGTTCTATTTCCTGGCCGATCAGAATGAATATTTGACCAGGGAACTGTTGGCAGATCTTATCTCGGATCTTTCTACGTTCATGGTGGATGAACTGGCCTCGGGGCTCACGATCAATATCGGGACCGCGCAAGAATATACACCAAGCCGAAAAACCAAAAGAAAGATATCCGAAGATTACTTAAAGAATGTCTTCGCAGGAGATATCGAATTAGTACATTTGCTGGCTGCGGATGAGATGCAACGGGTCCGGGAAGAGAAAGAAAGGATCCAGCACGAACGGCTTTTACAGGCTCAAAGAGATAGAAGAGAGCGGGAATTCGCAGACATGATCCGCAAAACCCTGAATAGTAGGCCTCTCGATATTACTGACAGTGGACAGCCACCGGCAGCCCTACAACCACGCCCGGAAAAGATCAAAGCTCCCATTAAGGATAAGCTTGATGATCTGTTACAAAATTGGGATAGAGAGCATGGCCTAAGAATTATGGCCCGGAAATCCAAAGATCTTGAGTCCCTATTAAAACTATTAAGCAGCGTGACCATGTTACACTACGAAACTGTGGAAGAGCGTTTCATTCAATTTGCCAATGCCCAAAGGATGTCGCAACAGACATTTTTCAAGAATTTAAGCTCGGAAAGAATTAAAACGCCGCAATCTTTGCCAAAAACAGACCGGACACCTGAACCGGAAATGAATCCTGTTTCAATACAGCTCTATAAGAACCCTGCCTATTTTAATACTCGAGAATGGGAAAAGCACAAGAACGAAGCTGTCAGCCTGCTCAATAAGCTTTTCTCAGATGAACATCTTCAACCGACAACGCAAACCAAAATGTACCGCTGGGCACCCGGAATTTATCGCTTCAAGATCGATAAAGAAAGATATTCGATCTATGCGCGCTATTATGAGGAAGAAAAAAGATTATTGATATTCGGCTTTAACACTCAAAGCACTTTTCATGGTAAAGATGAACGGCTTCATGACAGTTTTATCAGATTTCTGGAAGGGTTTGATGCTTTCATTCTTAACGAAGCTAGAAGCAGCAATTTCGAACAAATACAGGATATCGATCCCGCTATGATGACCCGCCGGGAAATGATAGGAGCATCTGCGGCATTTGCTTTTATACAGAGCCTCCACGCTGAGGGACAACATTCGATCAACCTTCTGGGAGCGCCAGCTACTGATTTTAATCAATTCATCGGTATAATGAATAAGACCGCAGACACGATCGAAGCGGAACTAAAAAAAGGTATTTTGCCCTGGGGCATTATCCAGGGCTATCAGAAGCAAGTGAACGATTACATTAAAAGGATCAGGGCTTCTAAAAGATATGCGGATCTGAGACAGGCCTTATCGATGATAAATAATAAATTAAAAACAGAACCCATCGATACGATCGCCATTGATATAGCCCCCGAAGAATTGATCACTTTTAATCGGGATGTACGGTCTATTAAGAATAATTTTAAGGTATGGGGGATCAGGATCGACGATCTTGATGACCTGATCCTGTATGAATTTGGTCCAGTTTTCTTTCTTCAGTATAAAGGAAAGCTTGGTCCGACAAAACTGGCAGGGATCGGAGACATGAAGCTCAGGGAACATATAGCCGCATTAATGAACACTTATATGAAAAGTTATCTGCGATTAATTTCAAGCATCCCTTCAGACCGGCAAAACTCTTTTAAGAAGGAATTTGATCAAATTCTTAAAGATATCGCCATAAGTCCGAATTTTGTTCCGCCATCAGGTAAAATTGTTGATCAGTTACTAAATAAATACAACGTCACCGACCATGAACTTGTTGACCAAGTTATCGGCAAATGCATTAACTTTATCAAAGCTTCTATCGGAGAACAAAATAAAGATTTTGTTGGGCAGATCATGCGACTTTACGGCAATATTCTGGTTTATACCACCACCTTACGCGTTAAAGATTTAAAACAGTTGTTGGAAGAAAATGGCCGCCAAGTCCAATCCCAGGAAGAAATATGGCCTTCAGATCAAGCTATGTTAATCGTCAACAGGGCCGGTAGACTTCCCGGAGAAAACAGGGAGGGTGGTATTGATCTCACATCGGCTAATATGAATTTACAGACCAAAGTGGACGGGATCACCACCGGCATGACATTCCATCTAGATCCAGGCATGCTCCAACAACTCCAAAACGTTAGAGGCTTTGAACCCGTGATCATCAACATCCAACCAATGACCGATCTACAAATGTTCCTGGGCTTAAACAAAACCACAGATATACCTGCAACATAAAATGTTAATTAAAAGCCTACTCAAGTCATACCAATAATCAAAACGCACATAATAATTAAATAATATACTTAAATACTCAGCAGGCCATAGAAAGGGCTTTATGCAATAGTCCTTAAAAACTAGAATAGTAAAGAATATTGTATCCGTCCGATCAATACAGGGGGCCTTTGTCAGCGAATAAAGATTCTCTAGATGTATTGGGCAGATGAATAAGACTTTTGTCAAAAATTTTAAAAATGAAACTTTAAAAAGCCCTTTTTAAAACATTGTAAAATTCTAACTAAGCAGTAAAATCAACCTATATGGAATTATCTATAATATTACCTGCTTATAATGAAGGCAAAATTATTCGTCGCAATCTTGAAAACATCAACTGTTTCCTACAAACATTAAATATTGAATACGAAATCATAGTTGTCAATGACGGCTCTACCGATGATACATTTCAACAAGCTTCTTTAATATCAGACAAACATACCCGCGTTATCAGCTATCCACAAAATCGGGGCAAAGGATTTGCTGTCAATCGCGGCATGACCGCAGCTCGTGGCCGCTATCGTTTATTTATGGATATTGATTTATCTACAGAGTTGGCAGAAATTCCAAAATTTCTTCAGTGTGTCCGGCTTGGCAGTTGTGATATTTGTGTAGGTAACCGTTATTCAGCCGCCTTATTAACTCAAAAGCAACCTTTGCTCCGAGCTTTGTTTGGAAGAATTTTTCCACTATTATCTTCGATTTGTATCGGGTATCAGCTAGAAGATTTTACTTGCGGGTTTAAAATCTTTTCGGCAAAAGCAAGTGATAAAATTTTCCCCCGTCAACATATTTATGGTTGGGCTTTTGATACAGAATTGATAAGCATTGCCCTAGCCCAAGGATTGCGTATCCATCAAGAATCAATCGTCTGGCGTCATCATAACAATTCCAAAGTCAATATTATCCGTGCCATACCCAGTTCTTTAGTAGAACTATTTAAAATATGGTATTGGACTGTTTCTAAAGAATATATAAAATAAACCAAAAGCTATTAAGCCCTACTCTTTTTATTTCTATAATTAAGAAAATAAACCCAAAGATCCGTTAATATCATCCTGCTATCATGCAAAGCTCGGTATTTAACCTTGCCATATCTAATGCCATATTTAATATGTAATTCTCCACATTTTATGGAAGGATCCAGCCAAGCATTAAGCTTAAATTCCGTACTGAAGCCCATGCCCGTATTCAACGAAAGGATCCCCGGCAACAAGTGCCTTCGAAAAACCATCAAACCAGGCTGGGAATCAATCAATTTAACACCAAAAGATTTTCTGATAATCCATGAAAAAAAATAGTTTGATATCCTTTTGACCATATCATGGCCCGGGCATCTGTTAAAGGAAAACGGCAACCGGATAAAAAATCATAACCTTCCTTATCCATGCAAAGAAAGAATCTTTCTGCCTCCTGGAGGGACACGGTATTATCCCCATCCATCATGATAACAATATCGCCATTTTGTAAAGAAAGTATCCCGGCCTGGTACGCTGATCCATAACCACGGTGCTTCTCAAATATCACTCGCGCCCCGTGTTTGCCAGCTATTTCAGCGGTATTGTCGTCAGAATCATTATCGACAACTATGACCTCGTCTATGAAATAAGGCAATACACTCAAGATTTTCTTAAGTCCTTCTGCTTCATTATAGCAAGGTATTATCAGGACGACCCTTTGATTATTGTACATTTAAATGCCTTTTCCTCTCAATAAAATTCATGACAATCAAACTCATTGCCAAACAGGGAACAAGCAGAATTCTTAATTGATACCTAAAAAATTGTCCTATAAAATTGGGCATAATACATGCATTGACCAATGTAATAATTATTGCAAACAAAGAAAACGTATAATATTTTCGATCGTTTGTTTTACGACTAACAAAGAAAATATAGAAAAAGACAACCAGGAAACCTATATAAAAATCCATCAAATAAATTAAACTGAATATCTTGGATATATCAAGCAATTTGCCTTTATATTGTAAAGAATTTCTAGCTTGTTTTAATTGATGATCCGTCCATCCCTTGGCCGCATCAATCGGGCCTTTATCTGTTGAGCGTCAGCAAGGATTGGACACATTGATGGCAAATTGAGTTTGCAGGTTGATCCTGGTTTGGGTAAAATGGGCCGGTCAAAAACCGCCCGTTGAAAGGATCAACATGAGCACAGCCCAAACCCCAATTACGAATAAGGACGAACAAAAACCCACCGCATCTACAAGCGCCAGAAAGCTTATCCAGGAGATCAATCGGCACACCCGTAAGCGCTTTGCTTCTGAAGACAAGATCCGGATCGTTCTTGAAGGATTTAAGCAGGAAATCCCTATTTCAGAATTATGCCGCCGGGAAGGGATCTCTATCTATTGCAGCCAAATATATCAAAGCACAGAGGGGAAACAATAATAAATTCTCAGGGTGGGCGATATAACATGCGCTTATTATTAAATAAAGGAAGATATCCTTGTTATCGTTTAATATAAGAAATAAAGCTAAAAGCCCTATAACCGTGTAAATATCCATCATTACTGAAATAGCAAAATAGCCAGCAATAGAAATCGCTATAGAGATTATTCCCACCATTGCATTCTGATTAAAGAATTTTAAGACTGAAACCACGGTATATGTAAGAATGCTAATCTGAAAAATCGCAAACCCCCATGGCCCTATAAAGGTCACTAGCGGTTTAAGCAAATAACATAATAATGTTAACGCCTGGGGACTTGGCGCTCCACTTAAATACCGTCCTGAATCCCAATCGATGAGAGGGAAACCTGCAAACACAAGATGTAAATAAAGGAACAAGGAAATTAATAAGAACGAAACACAATCCCTTTTTTCCCATTCTAGAAAACCAAAGCAGATTCTTTGCATAAGATAGACTTTTACTATTTTATAAATTAATTTTGTATAAAAATAGACGCCTTTTCGATGCCTGAAGAAAAAGTTATTAGAGGTTTAAGTTTCCTGCTTGCAATAATATTGCCTATTTTTTCGGCATCAGTAGACCAGCCGCTGTAAAACTTTGAAACAACAAACACTGTGCCCTTTATTATCTTTGTTTGATCAAGAGGCGTCAGGGTACGACAATTGAGCTTTTTATCAACGTAACCAAACTTTTGATCCTCCATTTCTTCATTAAAAATCCAACGAATAGGAATAATCGTGGCAGTAGGGAAATTATTCTCTAAAAATACCGCAGCTTCTTTATCTGCTTTAATAATATCCAGGTAATCCATGTTTAACTCTGAATCGATATATGGGGAAGTCCAAGAATAAATAAAAAGAACCACTAAAACAATACAAATAGGGACATAAAAGATCCGTTTTTTAAAAAGATGAATGATCGAGGCGGAACTTATTATAAAAAATAATGGTTGAATAAAGAGCATATAGCGGGGTGAAAAACCATACCCTAGCCCTTTAAATCCAAGCCCTGCAAGCCCAAGAGCACCCATAATGCCGATTATCACAAACAGCCATATTTCTTGTCTTAGCATTTCCCGTTTCAATATAAATGACGCTATAATCAATAAAAATAATAAATATCTAAAATTCACTTTGAGTGAGGTGATGTAAATGTATTTTATCAACATCATGTCTATTTTAAAATGGTGAACTAGCCCCCCCCACACAGGATAAATATACCAACCAAAGAATAGTTTGTTAAATAACATCCAGGTAATAAAAACTGTCAGTGGAGAAAGTAAAAACAATGTTTCTAAAAACGCTTTCCGAATTTTATAAAATAGAGATGCCTCTTGATTAATCACGGCAAGCTCAAATAAAGAAGTAAGCAATTTATATATTCCAATACCAATGATCGTTAAAACGGTTATTTCTTTGATCATAACCAAGAAAGCCCCCGAAATGAAATATTTTAATTTATCTCCTTTTAAAAAGAAATAAATGGTAGAAACAGTAAAAGTCGCAATCAAACTGTCACTATAAAACATCCCGCTTTGAGCAAAAAAGAAAGGAGAGAAAAACAAAAGGATAGCCGCCCAAAACCCGACTTCTTTACTATATATTTTTTCTGCTAATAAATAAGTAAAATAAAGGGTCAAAAAGGAGAAAAAAAGAATTACTACCCGGGAAACGGCAAGAGAATATCCGAATATTTTATAAAGCAATGCGGTAAGCAGATAGAGAAGAGGTGGTTTATAGGCCCAAAATGGAGTAAAAGGATTTAAATTATTGTTGTAAACTTGTAAAGTCCCATTCAAATAATTTATTTCATCACCAAAAGCAGGGACATTTAGACAAGATTTTTTAAAATAAAGGACCAAAATAAAAAACAAAATGGCGACTAAAATTCTATCGCGGGTACTTGTTGTCATGATCTACCCCTATTAATTGTTCCAATATAATTTTGTATATCCATTAGATCAAAAATATTATCCATTCACCGATCGCAGTTGTCCATACCAATTGCAATTTGTTTGTTTGGTGATGTTCAATTCATTTTAAAGGTTAATTTTGTGATTGAAGAGCATACCACTCATCAGGAAGCAATTCATGCAGCCGTGAGATAGGGTGAGACTGGATGCGCTGATATGTTTTCTAGGCAATACAACTTGGCGTGCCAGTTTTGTTTCGGGATCAGAAGAGCTTATTAACGGTATACGAGAAGCTTTATTTACACATATTGGTACAAGCATGTCGACAATTCATCAATCCTCATCAAATAGGGCGTACGCTTTATATTATTTCAAAAAATCAAATCTAATTAAGATATTTAATTACTTTTATAATAAGGAATCCTTAGAGAAAGGATTATTTCTTAAGCGAAAGTATGAGTTGTTTTTAAAATGCTATGACAGGTGTGCGAAGAAAACAATGCCCGAATAGGCTGTGAAATTACCTATAAACCTCCCTTTCGGTCATTTCAACAACTAGCTATAATATATGTTATGTTAAGTACGTACACATAGGAAAGGGGTTATTCTGGCCAAACCAGCAAATGACCGTTTTGTTTAAGCCAACGCTCATCCTGTTTGTAATCCGGAATCATAGCGGCCACTTCTTCCCAGAACTTATACGAATGATTCCTCTGCTTTAGATGCATCAACTCATGAACGATCACATAATCTACCACCCTTGGCGGCGCCATGATCAGTCTCCATGTAAAATTGAGCGTGTCTTTGCGGCTGCATGACCCCCAGCGCGTCTGTGCCGCATTAACCCTGACCATCCGGTAGCTTAACCCTGTTATTTGGGCATAATCCCTGGTCCTTGCGGCTAGATAGTCTAAAGCCTGGGCTTTATACCAGTTCTCTAAATGTTCCTTAGCATTAGACAACGCCACTTGAGCTATTTTTAAATCCCCATCAAAAACAACAGCTTTTGGCAAATCTTCAGCTACAAGCAAAGGAAAACCCTTACCTAAGAATAAAAACTCTTCACCGGGCTTAAATTCTCTAGGCAATATCTTACTTTGTCGCTGCTTAATATGTTCCTGTTTTGACCGGATCCAGGTTCCTTTTTGACGGATAAGTTTGTGGATCAGACCTTCGGATGCAAAAAATGGCGCGCGTACGATCAAACACGCATCATTGGTAATTTGTAAACCAATGGTCCTGCGGTTACTGCGAACGATCTTGTCAATTTTGATATCGAACATATTTCTCAAGGGCTTCTTGCCAGGAAGGTATCTCAATGGCAAGCTTATTAGATATTTTTTGGTTGGACATGGCTGAAAAATGCGGACGTAATGCTTTTAGCGAAAAGAAACTCATCGGGACCCCAATGACCTGAGCCGCCGATCCACAAGCCTTTAAATAAGCTTTGGCCCACTCAAAACGAGAAACATAACCGCTGCCGGTTAAATGATACAAACCCGTAAGGCCGCGCTCTAAGGATTTTAACGTCACCGCGGCAATATCATCGGCGGATGTCGGAGCAGATATCTCATCGTCAGACACCTTGATGGCGCTGCTCTTTTGAGCCCATTGGGCCACTTTATACAAAAAATTCTGTTTACCTTCACCGTAAACCCAGCTAGTCCTAAAAACAAGATGGTTGCCGCCAATATTACGCAAAGCGATCTCACCCTCATATTTGCTCAGGCCATAGACATTTAACGGATTTGCAGCGTCTTCTTCAACGTACAAACTTCCCTTTTTACCGTCGAAAACATAATCTGAGCTGTAGTGAACAAACTTGATCCCGCGACTTTGACAGGCACGAGCCAGTATGGCGACCGCTTGCGCATTGACTTCAAAAGCGGCTGTCCGATCATCCTCAGCTTCATCCACCTGATTATATGCCGCACAATTAATAAGCACCGACGGCCTGCTGGCATCCAACATAGTTTCAACTTGGTCTTTTTTGGCAATATTACAGGTAGCAATATCCGTATTCAAAAAAGGAATGCCCTTTTGGGCAAACAACCGACGAAAAGCCAGACCCAGCTGTCCGTTAGCCCCGGTAATGACGATCTTCATAATTTTACCCCTTTAGAATCCTTCAGAGATAACAAAGGGTCCTTGATCGGCCATTCAATAGCGATGGCGGGATCATTCCACAAAATATTGCGCTCCAGATGGGGCGCATATTCATTCGAACTGTAATAAATGATGTCCGCATTATCAGAGAGCACGCAATAACCATGGGCAAAACCCTCAGGGATATATAACATTTTCTTATTGTCCGAAGATAAGATCTCAGAAGTCCACTGTCCATACGTTGGCGAACCCTGGCGGATATCGACGGCAACATCAAAGATCTTGCCGCGAACTACACTGATGAGCTTGGCCTGCGCTTTCGGAGGCAATTGATAATGCAGACCGCGCAACACGTTCTTCTGTGACTGGGCATGATTCACCTGAGCGAACGTTGCAGAGATGCCGTAAGCCTTAAACTCAGTAATTTTAAACAGTTCAATAAAAAATCCGCGGGAGTCAGAAATGACCCGCGGCTCAATCAGAACTACATCAGGAATGCTCATCTGAGTAAATTTAAAAGACATATCATTCTCCCGCGATCTTCAGCAAATAATCACCATAAGATGTTTTGATCGCAAGTCCCAATCTTTTAAGCTGTTGACGCGTAATATATCCCATATTGAACGCGATCTCTTCGATACAGGCGATCTTCAGACCTTGACGCTCTTCCACGGTCTTGATGAACATGGAAGCATCGATCAGGGAGTCATAGGTGCCGGTGTCCAGCCAGGCGTATCCGCGGCCGATCAGCCTCACCTTCAGTTTATTGTTTTTTAAATAGATCCGGTTGACATCTGTAATTTCAAGCTCTCCGCGCTTTGAAGGCTTTAGACCTTTAGCAATGCGGACGATCGAATTATCATAAAAGTACATCCCGGTCACCGCCCAAGAAGATCGCGGTTGTGCAGGTTTTTCTTCAATAGATAGCACATTAAATTCTTTATCAAACTCTACAACCCCGTAACGCTGAGGGTCGCTGACATTATACGCAAAAATAACCGCCCCCTCTTTGATGGCGGCTGCCTGTCGCACCTCTTCCAAAAGCCCATGGCCAAAGAAAATATTATCCCCCAGGATCAAGCATACACTGTCCTGACCGATAAACTTCTGCCCGATAATAAAAGCTTCGGCTATACCGCCGGGATGGGCCTGCTTGGCATATGCAATCTTTAAGCCGTAAGCACGGCCGTCATCAAATAGACTTTTGAGCTGAGGCAAAGTTTCCGGTGTAGAAATGATCAGGATATCCCGTATGCCGGCAAGCATCAGCACAGAAAGCGGATAGTAGATCATCGGCTTGTTGTAAACCGGCAAAAGCTGTTTGGACACACCTCTGGTGATCGGATAAAGACGTGTCGCCCGGCCTCCGGC
>Ga0302320_10029543_pt1 | contig 10484 bp, 10 predicted proteins | sample Bog_T0_3_FD_202130 | JGI IMG/M metagenome (GOLD analysis project Ga0302320, IMG submission 202130) | Peat permafrost microbial communities from Stordalen Mire near Abisko, Sweden - Bog_T0_3 | ecosystem: Environmental > Terrestrial > Soil > Wetlands > Peat | place: Sweden: Abisko, Stordalen Mire... | reverse complement strand
GTCAGCGTCACTTGCTGGGCCGCCGCGTCGAACGAGGCCGGCACCGTGATGGTGACATCCTGGTCGTCGAACGGAAAACCGGCGAACCGCGCGTCCCAGGTGCCACGCAAATAATTCAGGATGAACGCCGCGGCTCGAACCGGAGAAATCTTTTGCGCCGGCGTCAGCTCGTCCGATCCCCAGGGCAGGATCGGCGCGGACCGGTCGGCCGTGTGGTGACACAGCCAGGACTTGGCCGACCGCACGACCCGGCCGGGCGTTTCGCCGGCCCTGCGGCGAGCCAGGCGGCCCACGATCCATCCCTCTGTCCCCGGCACCCGGCCGCGCAACTGCGCCGCCAGCGCCTCGTCCGGAAAATACAGGAATGACGGCAGCGTTGCCGCCTCGACCAGCGTGGCCGGGCTTTCCCATTGCGCGACGGGCAGGCAATCGGGCGCCGCGTCGCCGCTCAGCGGCGCGTAGGCCAGCGCGGAGTTGGTCGTGCCGAGATCAATGCCGATGGAAAAGCGCGCCGTCATCGCCGAGGCGCCGCGTCGTACAATCCCAAACCCGCCCTATTGCGTGCGGACCTGAAACTCAACCTTCCATCTCCGGTCGGAGTTGTTGTGGTTCATCCATAGCTCCAGCATGCCAAGCTCTGTGACGACCGACTCGATCCGCACCGGCACGGCCTGTCCTGCCGGAACATCGGGCAACGCCGGAAGTTCGACTTCCAGCAGGCTGGTCTCCTCCAGCTCGCTTTCGGCGTCGGCCACGATCTGGCCGGGCGTGTCGCCGCTCCGCACGGCGGAAGAGAAGAACCGGAACGCCGCAACCTCGCCCGTCAACAGGCCGAACGTCTGACCCTCGATCAACTGCTTGGTTCCCTCCTGCATGCCTTGCGGCACGACGCACAGCGCCTTGACCCGCGGCCGGAACCCAGGAATGGCCAGCCTCGACGTTTCCAGACCGACATAGTATGAGCGCGCGGCGCCGGCCTTGATCCGCATGCCTTTGCCGGTGGCGCGATGCTGCCCATAGATCGCCGCGCCCTGCGCAACCGCGAGATCCAGCTCGAAGCCTGCCAGTTCCCTGACCGCCTGTCCGCCATTCCACGACGCCAGCAGCTCCAGCACCCGGCCGCGGATCGCTTCGGCCTTGAACACGCCGCCATTGAACAACACCGCGGTCGGCATCAGCGCCGTGTCGTCGGCCCGCGCTCCGGCCAGTGCCGCCAGTTCGTCGCTCGCCCGCACATTCTGCAAGCTGCGCGTCAGAAAGCGGGCCAGATGCTTGCTGATCACCGGATCGGACGCATACGGCAGGCCGAATTCCTGCAACCCGGCCCGCCGAACCTCCTGCGGCAGATCACCGAGTGCGGTTCGGGCGAAGAACCCGTCCAGAATGACCTCCGACAGCAATGCGCGATCGAGCGACGTGGCAATCGTCCTGGCAAACAGGCTGGACCCGCGTGAGGGCACCGCGATCGGCGCTTCCGACAGGCTGGAATTCTCGAACAAGGTGATCTTCGCCCGTGCCGCTTCATGCACCAGCGTCAGGAACTGCCAAGCGTCCAGCGACTTGCCTTCGGCCTCCAGCCTGGCCTGCAGCGTGTAGGCCAGCGCCAGATCCATGTTGTCGCCGCCCAGCAGAATGTGTTCGCCGACGCTGATGCGCTCCAGCTCCAGGTTGCCGGCGGCATCGGTCACCGCGATCAGGCTGAAGTCGGCGGTGCCGCCGCCCACGTCGCATACCAGGATGATGTCGCCCGGCGTCACCGCATCGCGCCACTCCCGGCCGGCCCGCGCGGCCCATGCGTAGAAGGCAGCCTGCGGCTCCTCCAGCAACGTGACACTGCCAAGGCCCGCAGCCTGCGCCGCTTCCGCCGTCAGGTTTCGTGCGACCTCATCGAACGAGGCCGGCACCGTCACCACGATCTGGCCGTCGCCAAGCGCCCAGTCTCTGCCCTGGGCCTGCACCGTGTGGAGGAAAGCGCCCTTCAGGTGCTCCAGGTACCGCCGCGAACAGTCAAACGGCGAAAGCTTCTCTTCCACGCTGTCAGACCGCCAGGGCAGCGTGCGCTGCTTCGGATCGATGTGCGGGTTGGACAGCCAGGATTTCGCCGACGTCACCAGGCGGTCGGGCACCAGCGCGCCATGATCCCGCGCGAACTGGCCAACGATTCCCGTCTCCCCGCCCGCGTCCCAGGGCAGCGGGAATGACCCCGGCCGGAATTCCTCCGGATGCGGCAGATACAGCGCCGAGGCCAGTGTCAGCTTTTCGCCTGACTGGTTGGCCGCCAGTATCTGAGTGATGGGCACAACTTCGGTCCCATCCGTCTCCAGATCGGTCAGCGCCATCGCACAGTTGCTGGTGCCGAGGTCAATGCCGAGACTAAAACGAGCCGTCATGGAAGTTGGCGTCCTGCTGATCTGAATCCAGATAACCGGGGCCCGCTGAACCCCCTCCCAAGCGGTTTCATTTCACGTCCACCTCCGCGGGAGCGATGGCGGGCAGCCCGTCATCGGCGCCGCGCAGCAACTGCGGCAGCTTCACCGTATCGGTCTTCCAGCCGCGGTGGACCAGCACGCCGGAGAACGGCGCAGAGCCTGCAATCTTGCCGACCAGCCGGTACTCGTCGGATGAATACCCGGCGGGAACCTGCACCGTCGATCCCTCCGGCTCCGAACGCACCGGATCAATCCTGAAATGGTCCTGCAACACGGCTTTGCATCCGGCGTGAACGACCCGGGCGGCCGCCCCGACCTGGGCATCAGTATAGGCGTTGATATCGTCCATGAGGAAATCGACCAGGCGCCCCTGTTCCTGGAGCATCGCCAGGAACTGGACGATTTCGGCCTCTGCACGGCTCGCTGGAGGCCCCGCGAACGCCGGACGGGCGGGCTCGGCTGCCGGCGTTCGCGGCGGCAGCGTCCGCCGCGGCTGAAAAAATATTTCCACGAATACCAGAACCGCCAGGGCCAGCGTGGCTGGCGGCAGGTATGGCCGGGCAGGCTCAAGGTACTGCCGGATAAGCGCCAGGTACTGCGGGATAGGTTCGGCAACAGGCACCAAAGCTGCCGCGCTCACTGCCACCAGGAGCAAGACAGTAATAATCAAAACCACTCTCATTGCGGATGTCCCTCCGGCAGCGAGTGCGTTCAATGCCCGACCCGGAGATTTTACGCCAGTATCGCCGAAACGACCGGTCATCTGCGCCATCGTTCTGCGCGGCACGATAAAGCGACCGCGTCCAGTCGCGGGTCAGCCGGCGCCGGATTCGGACCGCTGTCCATGCCTCACACCCGCCATCATCGCGGCACCCCTTACCCCATGGCCACCGGCGAGAACCGCACCGCCGTCTCCTGGCACCGCAGCGCCAGCCGGCAGACCGAAAACACCCTGCCTCCCTCCGCCATCACCCCCGTCCGGTCGCGAACGTCATCCAGGAAATCACGATAATACGACACCGGCATCAAGCTGCAGTCCTGATACCGGGTCCGTTCCCTCCCCGTTACGAACATATGCTCCCCGCCAGGCCGGCCAGCCAGATCCAGGTTCTTCCGCAGTTCCAGCGTGCCCTCCGTCCCCACCAGGAACAGCCGCCCGTCGCCCCAGTCCGCCAGCCCGTCCGGGGTGAACCAGTCCAGCCGCATCGTCCCCGTCATCCCGCCGCCACGCAGCGTAATTTCGGCAAAATCCTCGAACCCCGCCGGCTCCGTGCCGAAACACCCCACCATACTTCCCGCGACCGTGGCCTCGTCCGTCCCGGCAAACGCCAGGAACTGGTCGATCGAGTGAACCCCGATATCGACAATAATCCCGCCATACGCCGCGCGCTCAAAAAACCACGCCGGCCGCAACGCCCGGTTCAGCCGGTGCGGCGCCAGACTTGTCAGGCTGACCAGCCGCCCCAGTTCGCCCGACCGAACCACCGCCAGCGCCGCCTGCACCGACGGCGACGCCAGCCGCCCCAGACAGATCGACCAGATCCGCCCGGTCTCCCGCACCGCCGCCTCGACATCTTCCAGTTGCGCCGACGTCGTTACCCCCGGCTTGTCCACCATCACATCCTTGCCGCGCCGCATCGCCGCGACCGCGATCCCCGCCCGGTCCCGCGGCACCGCACACAGCACGATGAAATCGATCGACGGATCATCCATCAGCCGCTCGCGGGCCACCGCCGGCACATCCGGGAACCGCTTGCGAAACCCCGCCAGCACGCGCGCGTCCGAGGTCTCCGGATCGTGCCCCGCACACACCGCACCCGCCGCCAGCAGCCCCGCCGTCAAATCGTACACGTGGCGATGGTCCAGACCGATCGCGGCGAAACGAAGCATTGCGGTTTCCTCCCCGGCAACCGTCGCACCGTCTTCCAACAACAGCAACCACGGTCCACAATGCCTCCGGGATTAACAAACGGGGGAGGAATTACCCATGGCAGATCGTGTTGCCGTCATCACCGGCGCCGGAAGCGGGATCGGCCGCGCCGCGGCGCTCAACCTGCTCGCCGACGGCTGGTCCGTCGCCCTCGCCGGCCGCCGCAAGGACGCGCTGGAGGAAACCGCCGGCCTCGCCAAAGCCGGCAAGCCGCTGCCGGTGCCGACCGACGTCACCGACCCCGCCCAGGTCGCCGCCCTGTTCGAAAAGGTAAAAGCGACCTTCGGCCGCTGTGACACGCTGTTCAACAACGCCGGCGCCGGCAACCCATCCACCAATTTCGGCGACTTCACCTTCGAGATGTGGCGCCAGACCTGCGCGGTGAACCTCGACGCCATGTTCCTCTGCGCCAATGCCGCCTTCCGCATGATGCGCGACCAGTCGCCGCAGGGCGGGCGAATCATCAACAACGGCTCGATCTCCGCCCACAACCCGCGGCCGGGCTCCGTCGCCTACACCTCGACCAAACATGCTGTCACCGGGCTGACCAAGTCGATCGCGCTCGACGGCCGCCAGTTCGACATCTGCGCCAGCCAGGTCGATGTCGGCAACGCCGCCACCCCGATGACCGCACGCTCGACCAACGGCCAGATGCAGCCCTATGGCCAGATGGCGGTCGAGCCGCGCATGGACGTGGACCATGTCGGCAAGCAGGTGGCATTCATGGCCAGCCTCCCGCTCGAATCGAACGTGCAGTTCGTCACCATCATGGCCACCAAGATGCCGTGGATCGGACGCGGCTGACCGGTGCCCACCAGGCGGCAAGGCCTGCTCGGCCTGGCCGCCGCCGGCCTGACCCGCACCGCAATCGGCGCACCCCGGACGGACGGAAAGCGCACCGCGCCACCCCCGCCCATCACCGTGGAGACCCACCGCGGCAAGGTGCGCGGCACCGTCGATGACGGCATCAAGGTGTTCAAGGGCATCCCCTACGCCGCGAACACCACCGGATTGAACCGCTTCCGTCCGCCCAAACCGGCGCCGAACTGGCCCGACATCCGCGACGCCATCGCCTACGGCCCGATGTGCCCGCAACTCGCGACCGAACGTGCCAGCTACACAGAATCCTGGACCTACGACAAGGCAGCCGGCGAGGACTGCCTCGTCCTCAACGTCTGGACCCCCGATCTGCATGACCAGCGCCGCCGCCCGGTCATGGTCTGGCTGCACGGCGGCGGATTTTCAGCCGGTTCCGGATCGCGCAACGTCTACGAGGGCACAAGGCTCTGCAAACGCGGCGACGTGGTGGTAGTGACCCTGAACCACCGCCTGAACGTCTTCGGCTTCCTCTATCTCACGCGCCTCGGCGGTGCCGAATATGCCGAATCAGGCAACGCCGGCATGCTCGACCTGCTCGCCGCGCTGCACTGGGTGCATGACAACATCTCCGCCTTTGGCGGCGATCCCGGCAACGTCACGATTTTCGGCCAGTCCGGCGGCGGCGCCAAAGTCAGCACCCTGATGGCGATGCCGCAGGCGCGCGGACTGTTTCACAAGGCGATCGTCGAAAGCGGCTCGCACCTCGAAGGCCTCACGCCCGAGGAAGCGAACCAGCACGCGCTGACCTTCCTCGCCGCCCTCGACGTCAAACCAACCGAACTCCCGCGCCTCGCAAAACTGCCGACCGACGCACTGCTCGCCGGCCTGAAGAAAGTCATGACCGCGCCGGGTCCAAAGCCGAACTACAGCCCCGTGGTGGACGGCATCGTCCTGCCGAAAGGGCCGTGGCAGCCGGACGGCCCCGCGGTGTCGGCCGCCATTCCAATGATCATTGGCACCACCCGCACCGAGACCACAGCGCTGCTCGGTGCCAGCAACCCGGAATACTTCGCGATGGATGACGCCGCCCTGTCCCGCAACCTCGCCGGATGGATCCCCGACCGCGACATCAAGCGCATCGTCACGGTGTTCCGCACGCTGATGCCCGCGGCCTCACCGTCCGATCTGTTTTTCGCCATCACGACCGACCGCCGGGTCCGCCAGCAGGCCTGGGCCCAGGCCGAACGCAAGGCCGCGCAGGCTGCCGGCGCCGTCTGGCTCTACGAACTCGACTGGGCAACCCCGGTGGATGGCGGCAAATGGGGGTCGCCGCATTCGCTCGACCTCGCCTTCGTGTTCGACAACGTCGCCAAGTCCGAGGCAATGGTCGGGACCGGTCCAGAGCCGCAGCACCTGGCCGACCAAATGAGTTCCGCCTGGATCGCCTTCGCCCGAACCGGCAATCCCAACACCAATGCGACGCCGAACTGGCCGCCCTTCTCGATCGGCCAACGCGCCACAATGGTGTTCAACACCGAGTCGCGCGTCATCAACGACTTTCGCAGCGACGAACGCGTGCTGCTCGCATCGCTCCCGCCGATCCGGGTCACCCGCTAACAACGGCCAGGGAACCAACCTCCCCCCGGCACGTTCTGTGCCTAACCGACAATCGGGAGGTGACCATGGACCGCATCAAAATTCTCGACGAAGCAATGTGGCGTCAGGTGCCGAAGGACGTCATAACGGAGGCCGAACACGCCGCGATCGATAGCACCGTCTGGATCGCCCGCCAGGGCAACGGCCACATCGTTGCAATGGATGGCCCCGGCGACCCTGAAGTCGCCACCGGCGACATCACCTTCATCGCCGAGGTCGCTCCCAGCCGGCGCCAGAACGCCAGGTCAGGCTAAGCAACGTGGAAATGAAGTGAGACGCCGACCCTTCCTAAATCGTCTTGCCCGGCCACTATGTCGTCATGCCCCGCCTCTATGGCGTCATGCCCCGGCTCGTCCGGGGCACCTATGCAGGCACGGCGCCGCAACTTGTGGTTAGCCCAGCCCCTAAACCCAAGGATCAACCATAACCTTGGCATGCTTCTCCGGATTCGCCAGTTCCGCAAATGCATCGCTGACACCGGCCAGCCCCACCGTTCCCGTCACCAGCGGCGAGACATCGACCTTGCCCTCCGCGATGAAATGCAGGCTCTCGGCGAATTCCTGCGCCGTGTAAGCCAGCACGAATTGCACATTCAGTTGCTTCAGGATGCCGAAGAACGGCTCGATCCGGTCGGTCTCCATGCACACCCCGACCACCACGACCCGAGCCCCCGGCGGCGCGCCCTCCATCACCTGCTCGATCATCCCAGGCACACCGACGCACTCGAAGATCACCGCCGGCCGTAGCTTCGGCCCGATCCCGAACATCTGCGCGTAACGGCTGCCGTCATAACCCTCCGGAGTCGCCGTCTGCCGCCATGTCTCATACGGCGACTGCGCCGCCGGATCGATCACGATATCGGCGCCCATCTTCAGCGCCAGCGCCCGCCGAGCCGGCGAGAAATCCGCTGCGATGATCGGATGCACGTCCTTGATCGCCAGCCCCGCGATCACCGCCAGCCCGACCGGACCGCACCCGACAACCAGCGGCACATCATCCGCCGCGAGCCTCGCACTCCGCACCGCATGCCAGCCCACCGCGATCGGCTCCGTCAGCGCCGCGCTCGACGCGGGCAGGCCGTTCGGCACCGGCAGCAGCATCCGGTCCGCCAGCGGCATATACTGCGCGAAGCCGCCCGCAACGTCGTTGGAATAACCAATCCCCTGCACCGTCTCGCCCGCAAGCGTCAGCGGCATCGAGCAAACCAGCGTCCCCGGCGCCAGCCGCGCCGGCGTGCCCGGCCCATACTCGACCACCTCGCAGCAGAACTCGTGCCCGAACACCACGTCCCGCTCGGCATCCATCGCGAAGCGGTTGCCGGAGCGCCGCCCCAGCCCGACGAACTGCTGCGTGTGCTTCGCGGCATGCAGGTCGGAGCCACAGATTCCGCAGGCCAGCGTCCGCACCAGCACCTGCCCCGCCGTCGGCACCGGATCGGGCAACGTATCGACGACGATCGATCCGTTTCGAAACACCGCAGCCTGCATGACCATTCCCCCTGTTTAGCGCAGCGTAATCCCGGAAAACCGTTCCTCCAACACGTCCACCACGCTCTCCACCGCCAGCCGCGGCAGCCGCAGCGCCAGCCGAGGCCGTTTCGGCGCGATCATCCGCGGCCGCGCCCGCTCGCCGCCAAGCTGACGCACCAGTTCCTCCACGGTCGAGAACCCGTCGATCAGCCCCGCTGCCAGCGCCTGCTCGCCCAGCATGTAACCGCCGTCGAACACCGCATCATCCGCCGCCTTCAGCCGCTTCCCGCGCCGCTCCCGCACCCAGCCCTTGAACCGCACATGCAGTTTTTCCATCAGGTCCTTGGCGAACGCCACATCCTCCGGCTTTTCCGCACGGAACGGGTCCAGCCGAACCTTGTTCGTCCCGGCGGTGTAGATCCGTCGCTCGACCCCCAGCCGCTCCAGCAATCCAGGGAACCCGAACCCGCCGCCAACCACCCCGATCGACCCCACGATGCTCATCGGATTGGCGTGGATCTCGTCCGCCGCACACGCCAGCCAGTAGCCCCCGGACGCGCCGACCTCGCGGATCACCGCATGGACCCGCACCCCCGCCTGGTCCGCCCGTCCGCGAATCATCGCGGCAATCAGATCCGACTGCACCGGCGATCCGCCCGGGCTTTCGATATCCAGAATCACCGGCCGCCGCCCGGCCGATTCGAACGCCCGCTCGATCAACGGCCGCGCCGAGTCGGCGTTCAGCGCCCCCACCCGCGCCGCAATGACGCCATGCAGAACGATCACATTCAGGCGAGGCCGGCGCCACGGCAGCAAGCTTGTTTCACTCATGCCAGCCCGCCGCGCAACTCCGCCAGACCGCGCAGCGCCGTCCCGTCGGCGGCAAAATTGCCAGGATCGAGCCATGCCAGCAGCGCATCCCGGCAGCGCGGCCATTCGTCGCCGACAATGCTGTACCAATCGGTATCCCGCTGCCGGCCCTTCACCACCTGATGCATCCGATGCCGCCCCTCGTATGTGAAGCCCAGCCGCTCCGCCGCCCGCTTCGACGGCGCATTCAGCGCATTGCACTTCCACACCAGCCGGCGATAACCCAGTTCGTCAGCCGCCAGACGCAGCATCAGGAAAATCGCCTCGGTCGCCGCTCTGGTCCGCTGCATCCGCGGCCCGAACCAGATATTCCCCAGTTCGATCGAGGCATGTTTCGGCTGAATATCCATCAACGCCAGCCAGCCCGACACCACCCCCGTGGTCACCGGCCGCGCCGCCCACAGCATCGGATCATGCATCGCCGCCATATCCATCACCTGTCGTCCCATCGCCTCAGCCGAGGCAAATGGCCCGGTTCCCAGATATGTCCAGCTCTCGTCGGCGCCCGCCGCGGCCTGCCACAGTTCGGCAACATGGCGCCGATGCAGCGGCTCCAGCGTCACATACTGGCCGCGCACCGGCACACGAGCCGGCAGGGCGCGCGGCGTCGCATCGACCTCCGGACCGACAGGCGGTGGCCTTACAGGGGGCATGGCAGGTTCCTTGGTTTCGTGGAATACGGTGGCCCCGGTGGCGGCCGGCGACAAGCCGCCACCATCCAGCCCGGCCGGTCGGGCTTCACTTCCCATAGGGGTTCCTGATGTTTCGCAGAGTTCTTTTGGCCACCGCCCTCTCGGCGGCCTTCGTTACGGCAGCCTCCGCCGCCACCCTCCACTACACCGCTCGGCTTTCCGGCCGCAGTGAGGTGCCCAAAACCGACAGCAAAGGCAAAGGCAAGTTCGACGCCACCTTCGATACCGCCACCAAGGCCCTGACCTACACCCTCACCTTCGACGGCCTCAGCGGCCCCGCCACCGCCGCCCACATCCACGGGCCGGCAACCCGAACCCAGACGGCCGGCGTCGTCGCGCCGCTCGGCGACAAGAACCCGACCAGCCCGGTCAGCGGCACCGTCACGCTGACCGACGATCAGACGAAGTCTCTCCAGTCCGCCAAGCTGTACGTCAACGTGCATACGGCAGCCGACGCCAGTGGCGAAATCCGCGGCCAGATCATCGGCACCCCCGCCCGCCACACGAAGAAAGCCGCGGCAGAAGCCACGCCCGCTCCCGCCGCAGCGCCGGCCGCAGCCGCCCCCCCGAAGTAATCGCCTGACCCGAAACCGCCCCGGTTCCCGGACCGGGGCGGTTT
>Ga0302320_10029542_pt1 | contig 10484 bp, 7 predicted proteins | sample Bog_T0_3_FD_202130 | JGI IMG/M metagenome (GOLD analysis project Ga0302320, IMG submission 202130) | Peat permafrost microbial communities from Stordalen Mire near Abisko, Sweden - Bog_T0_3 | ecosystem: Environmental > Terrestrial > Soil > Wetlands > Peat | place: Sweden: Abisko, Stordalen Mire... | reverse complement strand
GCCGTGTAGTAGACGACGTGGGTCCATGCGGCGTAGCGAATACCGTTGATCCCCGGCTGCGGTCCCATCACCGACGTGAGTCCATTGTCGGGATCGGGTGCCATGGTGGGGTCTTGTAGCCAGACCGAGGCGGTCGCGGTGAGGCCGTCATCGGCCAGGTCGACGCGCCAGATCAACCCCGTAAGCGAGTCGGCGAGCAGGATGACGCGCGGCGCGATCACACACGAGCCGTTGAGACCGGCCGGCTGGTCGAAGGTCAGGACCCGGGTCGGCTGCAGGGGCGTCCCTGGGGTCCAGCCGCGAAAGTCGAAGCGTTCCAGGCTGGCCTGGGCGGCGGTACTGACGTAGAAGATGTCGGGCTCGGTTTCCGCGATGCCCGTCGCACATTGGTCGAAGGTATGCACCAGTGCCGGTGTGACGGGCTTGCCGCCGTCAGGGGCGGGCAGATACCAAAGTTGCTTGTGGTTAAGAACGCTCACCAGGATCGACCCGTCGGCACGGACGGCGAGGTTTTCCAGGAAGAAGCGCTCGGGAAAGCTGGCGACCGTGGAGATGTGGGCTGGTGTGGTGGTCATGGCGCGGGTACCTCGAACAGGTTCAGCAGCGTGCACACGGTGTGGTACTGGCCCATCAGGGCAACGAGGTCGAATAAACCCGTTCTGCCGAAAGCGTTTTCGGCCTCACGGTAGAGCTCGTCGTCGATGCGGTGACGGGTCGACAGTTCGTGCGCAACTCGTGCGGCGATCTTCTCATCGTCGCTGAGGTCCTCGGGAATACCGCCGTTACTCAGGGTGGTGACGGCGTCGTCGGGCAGGCCGGCCTGGCGCGCCATCGCGGTGTGAGCGTAGAGCTCATACTCCGCACCCCAGACGGCGCCAACCGCGACAATCACCACCTCGCGTACCCGCGGCGACAGCGTCCGATGGTCCGCCGCGGCGGCCGTGAAATCCAAGAACTTCGCAGCCACTTCGGGTTGCAGCAGGAAGCCGTTGAACGGCCCGATCAGCCGACCGTCTTTGCTGGTTACCCGAACGCCGGCCTCGCTTGCCCACGGCACCCGCGTCGCCTGCACTCTCTCAAACAGTTCGTGCTGTGCGCCGGTCAAGGTCGCCGGATCGGCGAGCGGTAGCCGTCCGCCCAGGGCTTGAGTTGGTTTGGTCATGCTTCGAGTCAACGCGCACCACGACACTTTGGCAGCTGCGATAGCTTTATTGTTTCGCCACGATACTTTCTGGATATTGCGATGAGGGTGGATATCCACTCGCCAGGACACCTGGGTGTTCGACATTCGCCCCAGGACCGAACTACCCAGCCTGACGCTCGCATTCCGGCCCGAGCACCAATCGCCGAGTCTGAGCGCGCTGTTGGGCGTAGTCGGCAAGGCCTGGCCCGTGGCACGCGCTGCGCTCAAATCCGCACTGGACGACGCTGACCCAGGACCGCCGCGATCGCCGTCTTGAGCCCGCGGTGACGCCCTGTCGCCTGGTCGGTCTTGCCAAAACCGGGTTCCAGTTCAGCGAACATCAGCTCGCTGCGGGTCTCCGGAGCGTCGTCCGCGGTATCGCGCAGGTACTTGTTCGGCAGCGACAGTTTGGCGATGGTGCGCCATGTCTTGCCGTACTGCATCAGGAATGAGCCTGTGGTGTAAGGCAAGTCGTACTTGTCGCAGACCGCGCGCACCCGCACCGAGATCTCGTGCAGCCGGTTGCTCGGTAAATCGGGATACAGGTGATGCTCGATCTGATGGCACAGGTTGCCGCTCATGAACCGCAGCACCGGCCCGCCCTCGAAGTTGGCGCTGCCCAGCATCTGCCGCAGATACCACTCGCCCTTGGTTTCGCCCGCCATGTCCGTCTTGGTGAATTTCTCTGCGCCATCAGGGAAATGCCCGCAGAAGATCACCGCGTTGGCCCAGATGTTGCGGATCACGTTGGCCACCGCGTTGGCCTTCAGCGTCGATTTGTAGGTCGCCGCCGGCGACAGTGAGGTGAGTGCCGGGAACATGACGTAGTCCTTTGCCACCTGCCTGCCGGCCTTGAGGGAGAACTCACGCAGCCGTTGGCGGTTGACGTCACGGTCCGGGCCGTGCTTGAAGGCCTTCTCGACATCGACGGTCTGCAAGCCAATTCCCCACTCGAACCCCAGCGAGAGTGCGGCGTTGTACAGCACGTTGCCGACGTTGTAGCCCTGCCAGGGCTGGTCACGAGTGACTCGGAGGACGAAGTAACCCACATCGTCATCCATGCCGAGGATGTTGGTGTACTTGTGGTGCCGAAAGTTGTGGGCGGCAACCCAGTGTTTTGACGCCGCGCCCATGTCCCACTCCCACGTCGTGGAGTGGATCTCGGGATCGTTCATCCAATTCCATTGGCCGTGCATGACATTGTGGCCAATCTCCATGTTCTCGATGATCTTGGCCAGACCGAGGGTCACGGTCCCCGCCCACCACGCCGAGCGTTTCGAGCTGGCGGCCAGCAGGAGCCGGCCGGCCACTTCCAGGGCACGTTGCCCGGCGATGGTGCGGTGGATGTAGCGAGAATCGCGCTCGCCGAGAGAATCCTCGATGTCCAGCCGGATCGCGTCCAGCTCAACGGCCAGACTCTCGATGTCGGCCTCAGTCAAGTGGGCGAAGGCCGGAACGTCAGTAATCGCCATATTTTGCTCCCCCTTTTGGACCCTTGGAACTTCCCCTACATCGTTGAACGCGGCCAACCGTTCTGCCGTTCCATCCGGGTGGCGGACTTACGTGATTCATAGGTGTGCGAACGGGATCCGGTTTGCTTGCATGTCAACACTGTTTGTTGACGTGGTAGCGGATCCTCACGAGATGAGAGGCGGCTTAGCGCGGCGCGAGCGAACGCTCATCAAGTTCAGCGGCGGACAGCCGAACTCGATCCGGACTTGCTGAAAGGCCCAGCAACAATAACTTTACACGCGCGGGACCCCTATGACCGCCGCGCGATACGAGCAGGCCAACGGGGGTAGTCTAAGCGTGCTGAGAATTTCAGCTGGTCCGGGATGAGTTCGGCCGTCCGCCGCTTAACTCAAGGAGCATTGGCTCCGAGCGCCTTCCGCATGCGCTTGCTGGTTTACCGGCGCGGCCGAATTAAAAGAACGGCAGAGCGATTGATGAGACCGTACCGTGTGGCAATGTTCGACCTCGACGGTACGCTCGCGGCGTCAAAGAGTGAGATTTCACCAGCCACGGTTCACATGCTGCGCACCCTGCTCTCAGCTATCGATGTTTGCATCATCTCTGGCGGCCGTTTCGAGCAGTTTGATGCGCAGGTACTACGGCATCTCGGCGAATTCTGTGACCTCAAACGCCTGCACTTGATGCCCACGTGCGGGACGCGTTATCTGCGATGGCAAAGAGGCGTCTGGGACGAGATATATTTTGAGAAACTGTCTTCCGACGAGAAGAATCGCGCGATCGAAGTCCTTCGGGACGGGGCCGAAAAGCTCGGCTTCTGGACGAACGCTACTTGGGGTCCCGCACTTGAGGATCGCGGCAGCCAAGTCACATACTCTGCCCTTGGCCAGGGCGCTCCCGCTGACGTCAAATTAGCGTGGGATCCGGATAATTCAAAAAAGGAAGCGCTCCGCAAGTTTGCAGCAGACAGACTCCCAGATCTCGAGGTCAAAAGTGGCGGCTCGACCTCGATCGATGTAACCCGGCGGGGTATCGATAAGGCCTACGGAGCGAGGAAGCTCATGTTGGCACTTCGTGTGACCGAACGTGAGATTCTCTTCTTCGGTGACCGCCTGGACCCAGAAGGCAACGACTATCCCATTAAGGCCATGGGTATTGATTGCATCGAGGTTCATGGTGCAAGTGACACGATTTCGAAGGTCGCGACGGCGTTTCGCGCGTGCGGTCCGTTCCGAACCCCTGCGAAGTAGCGAAATCGACCGTGCCGGCAACGATCTGCTGCGCACCGCCGCCTGGTGACATACCGGACGGCAGCAACTCGGCGTAGCGTCAAGGGGCTGAGACTTTCAGCTAGTACGGGATGAGCCAGCTGTCCGCTGCTGACTCGCTGGAGCGTCAGCTCTGAGCCGTGCATCCGCCGAGCCTGAACACCGGATCGATCCTAATGACTCGTCTGCCTCTCGATCCGAATATTATTTGCCTACAAGGATATTCGGAGAAATGGTGACTTCAGCAGCAGGCAACGGAGCCGAGACCGTGGTCAGCGACCTCGCCGATTTCCTGGACATGCCGTGATCACGCACCCGGCGTACACGGTCGAGCCCTGGTGTCTGCGCGAGACGGGCTTCGATCTCGAGGTGATCGCGCAGAGCGAGTCGCTGTTCGCCCTGTCGAACGGTCATGTCGGTTGGCGGGGAAACCTTGACGAGGGGGAGCCGCACGGGCTGCCGGGCTGCTATCTGAACGGTGTGTACGAATCGCACCCTTTGCCCTACGCCGAGGCCGGTTACGGCTACCCCGAAGCTGGTCAGACCGTCATCAACGTGACCAACGGCAAATTGATCCGCCTCCTGGTCGATGATGAGGCCTTCGACGTCCGCTATGGGCGACTTATCGCCCACGAGCGGGTGCTGGATTTCCGCAGCGGGCAACTGCGCCGTGAGGCCGAGTGGATATCGCCGGGCGGGAAGGGTGTGCGGGTGAGTTCGAGCCGGCTGGTGTCGCTGGTGCAGCGGTCCGTCGCCGCCATCTGTTACGACGTCGAACCGCTCGATCAGACGGTGCGGGTGGTGTTGCAGTCCGAACTCGTGGCCAACGAGACGTTGCCGAGCAGCGGTGGCGACGACCCGCGGAAATCGGCGGCGCTGCTGGCACCACTGGTCTCGGAGGAACACGCCTGCGGTGGGACTGGCGCATCGTTGCTGCACCACACCGCCCAAAGCGGCCTGCGGCTGGGCGTGGCCATGGAGCACCACATCGATGCTCCGCCGTCGATGCAGGTGTCCAGTGAAAGCATGCCCGATCTGGGCCGGGTCACGATCACCGCGACCCTGGAACCCGGGCAGCGGCTGCGCGTGGTCAAATTCGTGGCCCACGGGTGGTCGGCGGCCCGATCGCAACCAGCGGTCCGCGATCAGGTCGCCGCCGCACTCGCTGGCGCGGTTCAATCGGGCTGGGACGGGCTGATCGCCGAGCAGCGCACGTATCTCGACGATTTTTGGGCCGGTGCCGACGTCGAGGTCGACGGTGACCCCGCTGTGCAGCAGGCGGTGCGTTTCGCGTTGTTTCACCTCCTGCAGACCGGTGCCCGCGCCGAAGGACGCGCGATCGCGGCAAAGGGGTTGACCGGCCCGGGCTATGACGGGCACGCGTTCTGGGACACCGAAACGTTCGTTCTACCGGTACTCACCTACATCGCACCGCAGGCCGCCGCTGACGCGCTGCGCTGGCGGCATTCGATCCTGCCGGACGCGCTGCATCGGGCCGTCCAGCTCGGTTTGAAAGGCGCGGCGTTTCCGTGGCGCACGATCGCCGGACCGGAATGCTCGGGATACTGGCCGGCGGGCGCCGCCGCGTTTCACGTCGCCGCGGATATTGCTGACGCGGTCGTCCGCTACGTCGAGGTCACCGCCGATGAGGCCTTTGCCCGCGACGTGGGTCTGGAGCTGTTGGCTCAAACGGCGCGACTGTGGTGCTCGCTCGGGCACTACGACCCGCACCGACGATTCCGCATCGATGGCGTAACCGGCCCCGACGAGTACTCGGCCGTGGCCGACAACAACCTGTACACAAACCTGATGGCCCAGCACAACCTTGTCGCGGCCGCCGACGCCGCCGCGCGCCACCCTGACCGCGCCCACACCCTGGGCATCGACGCGCAAGAGGAACAACGGTGGCGCGACGCGGCGGCCGCGATGGTGATCCCTTATGACGACGCGCTGGGAGTGCATGCCCAGGCTGAGGGGTTCACCAGCCACGAGCTTTGGGACTTCGCGGCGACCACCGCTGCGCAGTATCCGTTGCTGCTGCACTTCCCCTACTTCAACCTGTACCGCAAGCAGGTCGTCAAGCAGGCCGACCTTGTCCTGGCAATGCACCTGCGCGGCGCGGCGTTCACCACCGAGGAGAAGGCCCGCAACTTCGCCTATTACGAGGCCCTCACCGTCAGGGATTCCTCGTTATCGGCCTGCACCCAGGCGGTGCTCGCCGCCGAAACCGGCCATCTGGACCTGGCCTATGACTACCTGACCGAAGCGGCACTGATGGACCTCGATGATCTGGAGCACAACACCCGCGATGGGCTGCACGCGGCGTCGCTGGCCGGGACGTGGATCGCCTTGGTGCAAGGACTCGCCGGACTGCGCGAACGCGACGGCAGTGTCACCTTTTCCCCGCGGCTGCCGAACGGGATCACCGGGCTGACAGTCACGATCTGCGTGCAGAGCAGGCGACTTCACGTCGAGATCACTCGCGACACGACGACGTACCGACTCCATGACGGCGAACCGCTGTCGGTGCAGCACGACGGGCGACCCCTCACGGTGACCACCGCGGCGCCGATCAGCGCGCCCAACCGACCGACGCCGATCCACGAGGCGCCCGCCCAACCACCGGGCCGGGCACCCCGGCGACACAGATGAGACCAATAGCAGAACACGCTGTGACCCGTCTGAGACATCTAGTTCCGTGGCCGACCTCATCGGCCGGCTTTCGCAGCCCCGCGCGGTGTTGGGTGATGGTGCCCGCCGAAAAATAGCGGTGGGCGGGGCGTCAGAGCTGGCTTCGGAATGACTCCAATTCCTGGTGACGCGCGGGTGTGGTTGTGGGGTAGGCCATCTTGAGGTCGGCGAGGCTGTCGAGGACGATCTGGGAGACGATGAGTCGGGCGTTGTCTTTGTCGTCGGCCGGCACGATGTACCAGGGGGCATGATCGGTGCTGGTCGCTCGCAGGCAGTCACCGTATACCGCCATGTAGGTGTCCCAATAGGATCGTTCGCGGATGTCGGCGAGGCTGAATTTCCAGTTTTTTTCGGGTGCGTCGATGCGCGCGCGGAACCGTTGGGCCTGTTCATCTTTCGATAGGTGCAGGAAGATTTTGACGATCTGGGTGCCGTTGCGGTGCAAGTGATCCTCGAGGTCGCGGATCGACCGGTAGCGCTGCTTCCAGAGGGCCTTCCGGTCGATCAGCTCGTCGGGCAGGCCGTGTCCGTGCAGCATCGTGGGGTGGACCCGGGCGATGAGGACGTCCTCGTAGTAGGAGCGGTTGAAGATGCCGATCCGGCCGCGTTCGGGTAGGCAGCAGGTGGTGCGCCAGAGGAAGTCGTGTTCGAGGTCCTGATCGGTGGGCTGTTTGAAGCTGAACACCTGGCAGCCTTGCGGGTTCACCCCGGACATCACATGGCGGATCGCGCCGTCTTTACCGGCGGCGTCCATGCCTTGAAAGATCAGCAGCAACGCCCATTGGTCGGAGGCGTAATGCAGCTGCTGCAGTGAGCTCAGTTTCTTGACGTGTTTCTTCAGCTGCTTCTTGTAATTCTTGTGCGACGTATAGAGGGCTTTCACCGCCGTCGGCAGTGTGGCCAGGTCGACGTGGCGTCCGGCTTCTACCCGGAAATCTGTCGAGTCGATTGCCACAGTCGGTCCTCTCTCAGCGCCTCGGCTGGCGCGACCTTGTCGCTGGCGGCAGTCCGGTTGGCACTGCCGTCGAGCAGCGCGGCATCCACGTTCCACCGCCCGATGCAGCGTTCACCGTGGTAGTCCTCGATCACCGAGATCGAGGCGGTGACGCTGGCGAACAGGCGCCCGTTGTCCGCGGCCAGCCCTAGCGCCCGCGCGGCCAGGATTCGGGAGAAGTGCCCGTGGGTGAAGACGACGACCGGCTCGTCGCACCTCACGACGTGCGCGTCGAGAAAGGCATCGGCCCGCATACCGACGTCGTCGGTGGATTCACCGTTGGGGCATCCGTCACGCCAAATGTCCCAGCCGGGTGCCAGCTGGCGGATCTGGTCGTCGGTCAGGCCCTCGTAGTCGCCGTAGTGGTATTCCGCGACAAGCGGATCCACTGTTATCGGCCGAGCGGGGAGGGCGAGGGCAGCGGTTGCGGTGGCGCGTCGGCGAGGGCTGGAAAACGCCCGCGCACCGTCGCCGGACAGCACGCGCTCAACCAGCGGCGCCAGCAAGGCGGCCTGACCGCACCCGTGCCGCGTCAGCGGCAGATCGGTGGTGCCGGTATATCGCCCGGACAGGGTCCATTCGGTGCCGCCGTGCCGGATGATGACGAGCTTCATCGTGGGTCACCGTCGTCCCGGCCCCGCGGCCCGGTGGTGATCGTCATGACGAGGTTGGCCGGTCGTGTTCGGTGCACCAATTGCATCGGCGGGGGTACGCGGCGCCGGGAAGGTCGTCGTAGCTGGTGGTCCTCGCCTGGTAGGGACAGTCCCTACTGTCGTGGAAGGTGTGATCCTCACGGGTGCTGGGGGTCAACAGAAAATCGCGCGTTGGTGCGGACACGCCCAAATTCGGTATCGGCCCGCGGCTGATCGTCATGCGGGAGCCAGGATGGCGGTCTGGGCATACTCGCCGCGGCGGGCGTCCCGATTGGCTTTGGCCCGTTGCGCAATAGCTTGTTGGGCGCGGCCCGCATTCGTGTGCCGGCCGTCCCAGATGCTCAGGGCGGGTTGCTGGATCGCTCTGCCGTAGGAGAACGCCACCGGCCACGGCAAGGGCGGGCGGCCTGCGGCGTTGATGGCATTGAGCCGGGCCGTGGCCAGGTCACCGGACTGGCCACCGGACAGGAACACGATCCCGGCGACAGCAGCGGGCACCGTCCGGCGCAGGCAGCAGATCGTGGCCTCAGCGACCGCCTCGACGGCCGGCTGGATCCGGCACGTCAACGCGGGTAGAACCATGTTGGTTTTGAGCAGCATGCCCTCCAACAAGACGCCTTGGGTGTGCAGCTCGGAGAAGACTTCCCGCAGAACATCTTCGGTGACCCGCCCGCATCGAGTAAGCGTGTGCTCGCCGGTCATGAGGACTTCGGGTTCCACAATGGGAACCAGGTCGGCTTCCTGACACAACGCCGCGTAGCGGGCCAGGGCGTGGGCGTTGGCCTGAACGCAGGCACGGCTCGGAACTCTCTCGCCGATGGTGAACACGGCCCGCCATTTGGCGAACCGCGCCCCCAGCGCGGCGTACTCAGCGAGGCGTTCACGCAGCCCGTCGAGGCCCTCGGTCACTTTCTCTCCCGGGTGAGCGGCCAGCGGTTTGGCACCTAGGTCCACCTTGATGCCGGGCACGATCCCGGCCCCGACGAGGACGGTCGCGAATGCGTGACCGTCCGTGGTGTGCTGACGAATCGTCTCGTCGCACAGGATGACACCGGTGATGCTGTCGCCGAGGCCGGGCGTGGTCACGATCAGTTCCCGATAGGCGCGGCGGTTGTACTCGGTCTGGGCGATCCCAAGCCGGGCGAATCGCCTGTTGCAGGTGGGAATTGACTCATCGATGGCGAGTAGGCCCTTGTCGCCGGTGACCAACGCGTTCGCACCGGCTACCAGGCGCGGCAGGCCCGACGCAGCAACCGGGGTGGCCGGCACCCGGGCAGTCGATGTTGTCAAGGCGTGGGGTTCCATGTCCAGTTGCGGATTTCGGGCAGGTCTTGGCCGTGGGCGTTGATGTATCGGGTGTGTTCGACGAGTTTGTCGGCCATGGTCTGTTTGAGGTAGTCGCCGGTGGCGCCGAGTTGGGGCAGCCGCTCGATGACGTCTGCGACGAGGTGGAAACGGTCGAGTTTGTTTTGGACTCGCATGTCGAAGGGCGTGGTGATGGTGCCTTCTTCGTTGTAGCCGCGCACATGCAGGTTGGGGTTGGTTCTGCGGTAGGTGAGTCGGTGGATCAGGGTGGGGTAGCCGTGGAATGCGAAGATGATGTGTTTGTCGGTGGTGAACAAGGCGTCGTAGTCGGGGTCGCTCAGGCCATGCGGGTGTTCGCTGGCCGACTGCAACCGCATCAAGTCCACCACGTTGACCACGCGGATCTTCAACTCGGGCAGGTGTTCCCGCAAGATCGACACGGCCGCCAGCACTTCCAGGGTCGGAGTGTCCCCGCAGCAGCCCAGCACCACATCCGGTTCGGCGCCCTGGTCGTTTCCCGCCCATTCCCAGATGCCGATGCCCTCGGTGCAGTGCACTTCTGCTTGCTCGATGTTCAGCCACTGCGGCATCGGGTGCTTGCCGGCGACGATCACGTTGACGTATTGGCGGCTGCGCAGGCAGTGGTCGGCCACTGAGAGCAGGCAGTTGGCGTCCGGCGGCAGGTAGACCCGCACGATATCGGCTTTCTTGTTCACCACATGGTCGAGAAACCCGGGATCCTGGTGGGTGAATCCGTTGTGGTCCTGCTGCCAGACATGGGACGCAAGAAGATAATTCAGTGAGGCGATGTCGCGGCGCCACGGCAATTGCGCGGTGACCTTGAGCCATTTGGCGTGCTGGTTGAACATCGAGTCGACGATGTGGATGAACGCTTCGTAGCAGTTGAACAGCCCGTGCCG
>Ga0302320_10029538_pt1 | contig 10485 bp, 6 predicted proteins | sample Bog_T0_3_FD_202130 | JGI IMG/M metagenome (GOLD analysis project Ga0302320, IMG submission 202130) | Peat permafrost microbial communities from Stordalen Mire near Abisko, Sweden - Bog_T0_3 | ecosystem: Environmental > Terrestrial > Soil > Wetlands > Peat | place: Sweden: Abisko, Stordalen Mire... | reverse complement strand
CAGGGGCGCCGGCCGCACGCAATCCGTTCATGGCATGTTGTTGTCGAGATGCCTTCAGGCCGGCCGAAGAACGGAGTAGAATTGAGCCCCGCGAATCGCGCTGTCTCTGATGTGCTTCTACTGTTCTGCTGTCGCGGCGGAGACCACTCTGGCTCAGACCTCTTTCATTTTCTTCAAGTAAGAATATCCGGCTGGTGTTGCAACCCTTTGCCAGAGATGGTGCAATGCAGCCTGCGGAGTTTTTCAAGTGAAATATCGTCCAGTGGTTCAAGCCGTCTGCATTATCTTTCTCACTCTCGCGCCGGCTTGCTGCGTGGCGCAGGTGGACCGCGCCGGCTTGAATGGGGCGGTGAGAGACGGCGCCGAAGCACGAGTTCCCGGGGCGCACATTGTTGCCTTGCAGCCCGCCACGGGTTTACATCGGGAAACAGTCTCTTCCAGCAGTGGGATCTACGACATTCCCGAATTGCCGATTGGAGTTTACCGCGTAATTTGTTTCGCCCCCGGGTTTAAGGAGGCTGTTTTTGAAGGCGTGGAGTTGACGGTTGGCCATGCGCAGACGCTCGACATCCAGCTGGCGGTGGGTGGTGTCGCACAGCAGGTGCTTGTATCCGGCCAGACTTCTCAACTGGATGAGACCACGGCAACCCTGGGCGCGCGCACCGAATCAGAACAAGTGAAGGAGTTGCCGCTGAACGGAAGAAACTGGTCCACGTTGACGGCGCTTGTGCCCGGCGCGGTCGATACCGGAGGCAGCAACCAGCGAAGCATACGCTTTGCGGGGCGCGGACTGGACGACAACAACTTCACTTACGACGGCATTGACGCTACCAATATCGTGAACCAGGCCCAGCAGAGCTTTGTCCGGCTGGCGATTCCCACGGACGCAATTGAGGAGTTCCGCATCGACACGATGTTGTTTACGGCCGAAAACGGCAGTACGCCCGGTGGGCAGATCGACGTTGCCTCGAAGTCTGGCTCGAACACCGTGCATGGCGGCATGTTCGAATTCCTGCGCAATGACATCTTCGATGCTCGCGAGCCGATTCTCGCCCAAAGACTTCCGTTTCGCCTCAACCAGTTTGGAGGTGACCTTGGCGGCCGGCTCATCCGCGACCATAGCTTCTACTTCCTCACATACGAGGGACTGCGCCAGAGCTACGGCCAGCCGCTCTCAGGGTTCGTCCCCAGCCCGGCCTTCGCTGCTCAGGTGGCGGCCGCGAATCCGAAACTGGCGCCGATCATCGCCGCCTATCCGACGGGAGGGCTGACGCCCTATTCCACGGACATCGACGAGTTTACCGGCTCCGGACGGCAATTGGATCAGGAAGACTCCGCGATGGTGCGCCTGGACCAGCGTTTTTCGGCGGCCGACACGGCCTATCTTCGCTTCAACTTCGATGCCGCAACCAGCGATATTCCCTCCGATGGTCTAAACGACCGGCAGCTTACCGCCTCACGACCGGTGAACGGCGAACTGGAAGAACTGCACATCTATTCGACGCGACTGGTGAATGAGTTGAAGTTCGGTTTTAACCGCAGCACCGTCTTCACCAGCAATCAGGGGCTCTCAAATCTGCCTTACTCGGTCGCCGTTTCAGGCCTGACCACCTTAGCCAACAACGAGTTCACGACTGGGGTGGGCAACTCCTTCTCCTACATCGACAATCTGACCATGGTGCGCGGGGCGCGCACGCTGAAATTCGGCGTGGAAGCCCGCCGCATTCAACTCGACCAGGGAAATACGGCCAACGGGACGGTGGTCTACTCCTCCCTCAACCTTCCCGCTTCGAGCTTTCAGGCCAATTCAGTCAGTTCCGCCACCTTCAATGACTCTTTGCCGTTGAATGGCCTGCGCAAGACTGAGGTTTACTCCTACGCTCAGGACGAGTGGAAGTTCCGCCCTAATTTCACGCTGAATCTTGGCGTCCGCTACACGTTTTACAACATCTTTCACGAGGTACACGGGAAGGCCGATCCATTCGACTTCGCCACCTGCGGGGCGGCTGGCTACTGTGGCGTGGGCGCCAGCTTCGGCAACCCCAACACGCTGGACGTCGACCCGCGCATTTCCTTTGCCTGGTTGCCCATGGCGTCAGGGGGCGGCAAGACAGTGATTCGCTCCGGCTTCGGTCTCTACCATGGCGACGGACAGCTTGACGACCAGAACGTTCCCATCAAGAACGAGGTTGGAGTGTACTCGCTCAGCGCGAAGTCTACCGCGGGACTTTCTTATCCCATTACGCCTTTTCTGAACGGCCCCGGCACGCTTTCAGCGAATGCCGACTACCGCGAGCGGAAGGATATGTATGTAACCCAATGGGGACTTTCGATTCAGCGCGAGTTTCCGCATGACCTGGTGGGAACGATTTCCTATGCCGGAAGCAAAGGCACTTATCTGCTGATCACCTCTTATGCAAATCTCATCAATCCAGCGACCGGGCTGAGGCCTTATCCGGCCTTTGGCCAGGTACGGTGGCGTGGCAACAGCAACAGCAGTTCCTACCAAGGTTTTTTCACCAGCCTGCAGCGGAGCTTCAAGCGTGGACTGCTGGTTTCAGCCAACTACGCCTACACGCACCAGATCGACCTGGACGCACCCGGAGGCGGGGATTCGGACAATCCGCAGAATCCGGCCTGCATGCCGTGCGAGCGCGCTTCGGGCGATTTTGACGCTCGTCATGTGGTGAACGCCGATACCGTCTACGATCTTCCCATCGGGGCCGGCCAAGCATTTCTTTCCCGTCCCGGAATCGCCAGCGCGGTTCTCGGCCGCTGGAGCTTGACTGACATCATCGCGGCGCGCACGGGTACCCCGCTCAACGTCACTTACTCCCGCTCCAGCTCGTCCATCGCCACCGGTTATACGACCAATCAGCGTCCGAATCTGGTTCCCGGGGTTTCTCTGACTCCCCCCGGGGGAAGGTGGATCGGCGGGACGAACAGTAATTGGATCAACCCCGCAGCCTTCACCGCGGTGACCGACCCGGACAACTACGGCGACACGCCACGCAACATCGCTCGTGGCCCAAGCCTGTGGCAGACCGATCTCGGACTTGCCAAGCGCATTCCACTGACTGAAAGGGCCCAACTCCAATTCAAGTGCGAGACATTCAACCTGGTCAATCGCGCCCAATATAGCCTGCCGCTGGAAGAAATCTGGCTGCCGCCCTCGGCGACAGCGGCGGCGAGCGTTGAGCCGCAGGTGTCTACAGCCAGCACAACGCCGATTGGGACTGGAACGCCGCGCGAGATTCAGTTTGCTTTGCGGCTGGAGTTCTGAACTGCATGCGGTGCGTCCGTTTGCCTGCGCCAGTTTAGAGTTCTATTGAAACGAGATTTGCAGCGCATTCAAAGGCCGGCGGAAATGCGGATTTTGGACTGACCGTGAAGGCCTGCATGGTTTATCCTGTTGGCGCATGGAGGGTTGCATGTACTTCCTATCCGTAGTGGAATGCAAAAGTTGCCATCGGACTATCTGGCTCCCGCCTCCCGTCCAGTCCGAGCTCGCTCCTCGTCAAAGTCCGTGGAGGTGGGGAAGCAACGCTCGGAACATCGCATGCCTGGCGTGCAAGTTTGTTTTCGAGTATGAGGCAGGAGATTGCCGCTGGGAACAACTTCGACTCCACCAGGTGGAGGTGGCCCAGGAACTGGCGTCGCATCTGCTCATTCTCCCTTGCGGAGCAGAGCAGTGCGAGGGGCAGATCAGAATTTTCGTATTTGCGAAACGGGGATTGCCGGCAGAGGAAGCCACTGAGATTGCAGCCAGTCTCTTTGCGAGGGGAATCCAGTGCGGTAAAGGGCATAGAAGCACCGGCATATCGGCCGGAGTATCTTCGATGACTATTGAAGAATTCTGATGGGTGTGACGCCCGATCGCGGTGGCGATTTCCTTTGGGTGACGGATGGATCTGGCGCATGAGGGAAAGTGATGGCGAATCAAGAAGATTTATTCTAACTATTCTCTTATCAATCCTTTGGCAATTTGGAACGGAATGAAGCCGCGGTGATATTCATTCCCGCTCACATCCATGCAAGCATGGCCTTTGAGGTCATGTCGCGAAGATGGCTGCGTTGCTGTTTGGCCTGGAAACGGAGTATGCGATCGCTGGCCTGTCACCTGGTGGAGACGTGTGCCGGGACAAGATTGTTCAGCATCTCGTGGCGGGCGCGCGCCGCCGGCTTGTCCACTTGCCTGACCTGCAGTTCACGGGAGGCGTTTTTCTGGGGAACGGTTCCCGATTCTACGTGGACTGCGGCTTGCATCCTGAGATTTGCACTCCCGAGTGCTCCGACCCGTGGGACGCGGTGCGCTACATCCAGGCAGGGCACCGGACTCTCTTCGATCTGGTTTCGTTGGTTGGGTCCGCGAACTGGCCCGGGGCGGCGATCATGTCGTTCCGCTGCAATGTGGACTACGGCGGCAGCCACTCGACGTGGGGATGCCATGAAAACTACATGCACCGGATTTTCCAGGAGGCGCTGCAACCTCAAATCGTTCCGCACCTCGTAACACGGCAGATCTACACCGGGGCCGGAGGCTTCAATCCTTTCTCGGCGGGGCTGGAGTTCACGCTCTCTCCGCGCATGACCCATTTTCGACGGCTGGTTACGGAGAGCTCGACCACGGGGCGCGGGATATGGCACGAGAAATCGGAGTCGCTATGCGCGGGATTCGAGCGCCTCCATGTTTTATGCGGAGAGAGCCTGTGCTCTGAAACCGCGACTTTTCTCAAGGTGGGCGTCACGGCGCTGATTGTGGCCATGGCGGATGCCGGCCTCGCCCCGGGCAGCGCGGTGCAACTAGCCGATCCGCTGCGGGCGCTGCACAGCGTGGCCGGAGATGTGACCTGCAGGAAGCCGCTCAAAATGGCCGATGGAAGCAGCAAGACGGCCATCGAAATACAGCGCCACTACCTGGAACAGGCTGAGGCACACGCAGGCACGGGCGCCATGCCGGCATGGGCAGCGGACGTTTGCCGCCGCTGGCGCGCGGTGCTCGATCAGCTCGAAGAAGGGCCGGTAGCCGTCAAGAAAACGCTGGACTGGGGAAGTTCGCCGGACTGGTTGTACCAGATACCGCATCCCGGGCAGCACACGGCCGGCGTGCCCGCGTCGATCTGCTGGCGGCATCGGCCGCAAAACACCGGCCGATCCGCGCCCGGAAAATCGACTGCGGCTGCCAGTGTCTCGGTGGAGAAGTATTGAACCTCGCCGCCGAAGCGAATCTCGTCGCGATCGGCGAGCACGCACAAACCGGCCGGCAATAAGCGGCTGTTCACGCGGGAATTGGAGTTCGCAGAAACAATGAGCGCCCAGACCTTTGATCCGCCCGCCTCAGCTCGCACGAGCGCCGCCCCTGGCTTGCCCGGCGCGGCCGGCTCATCCCTCGGCGCGGAGTGGAATTGAGCGGCGGCGAGGTCAAACCCTGAGCCATCCAACCGCTGAGCATCCCATCCGCCAGGGCCCTGAATCCAGAGATGAGCCATTTTTGTTTCTCCGCCTCGAGCACAAAAATATCTCGCATTTGATCCAGGGAGCAGAATCACCCAGCCCCTTAAATTCCGACACGGGAGCAAGATGCTGAAAATGGGCCGGATAATTCCGAGCCAGGTCAACGGGGGCCACTCCCGATCACTGACTGCATCCTGGATTCAACCCATCGGCACTACGCGCCCTTCTCCTCCGCAACAACGATTGGTTCCTCAATGAGCGGGCGCGCGCAGAATACAGAAACGTGATTGCGGTGCTGGAGACCAGAACCGGAAAGAAAGTGGAGATGCGCGAGGCCAAGACCAGCGAACTGAATCCGACCACGGAGAGCAGAGACATGGACGAGGTTGTTCCCTACGTGATGGACAAGGTGCTGGCCGCGCTGAAGCCGGCGATGGAAGCCGAAGGATGCAACGTGAAGGAAGGGAGCTCAACGCGCGTTCTTTGCAAGCGGGAGTGGGGAGGGTCGGAGCGCACCGGGACCGGACGCACGTGCAAGAAAGGCGTCCGGCAGAAATCAACGCAGGATTCTATACGATATGCCGGCATGAAAGCCGTTGGGCGTAATCTCATGCGCGGGTTCATTTGAGAAGTTGGGCGACCCCGGCCAGAGCTGGTACTCGTATTCTCCGCGAATCGAGAATTTGCGGGAGATGCGAAAGTTTGCTCCCGCGCCGGGCGCCAGCGCAAAGTAGGTTCCGTTGCCGATGTTGAATGGATATTGAATCTTGCCTAAACCGACGAGACATTGAGCAAAGGGCTGAAACTTTCCGAACCTCCTGGCCATGTATCGCGGCCCAGCCAGGTAGTTATCTTCCGTCTCGCCGTAAAAGCTGTTGAAGCGGAGAAAGCGCGCCTCTGCCTCGACGGCAATATGACCGGTCAGATGGTAGTCGGCGAAAGCGCCAATTCCCCAAAGGCGCTGGTTGCTCTGATATGGAAACCCGGCATAAATATTGAGATATTCCCCGCCTGCCCAGAGCGAGCGCCCCGGGCCTTCGGCAGACGGAACAACCTGGGCCTGTGCTGCATTGGCAAGCAGGCCTGCCGCCAGCGCGACCATCCAGAAGATGTGTTTCAAGACGGGCGAGCGATTTGAGTGCTGCATCGATTTGCCTCGTACATCTGAATTAGGAACCATTAGAACAGCGACTTGACATTCAGAGTTACAGACGTTGCATGCGCCAGCGTTTGGGACCCATTGGTCGCGGTTCCCGTCACCGTGACGGTATCAATTCCCACCGGAGTTCCTGGCGCCAGGGATCTGGACGCGCTGCATCCTGTGATGGCTATCCACGAGGCCAGAATCGCAAAAATCACAAGAATCAGTGACCAGCCTCCGCGATGGCGGCGCCAGCGCCTGGGGATGAAGATCAGGAAGATGGCGGACAGCGCGATCACTCGATATCCGCCGGAGAGTGCAGAGCCAGCCGTGATCTGGCTGGGAGCGGTGGTCTGCACGGTCAGCGTCGAGCTGCCGCCAGCGCCGGTAACGGTGGCCGCGGAGAAATTGCAGGTTGTATTTTCCGGCAACTGGGAGCAGGTGAGAGCAACCGGAATATTAAAGCCTGAAACGGACGTAACGGACACCGCGAAGGATGCAGCTTCTCCCGAGTAAAGGGTACGCGAGCCGGGCAAGACGGAGACGGCGAAGTCCGCAATCTGCTCGACGAGAACGTTCGAAGTGCCGGCGTCGAATTCCGCAGTGCCTGGGTAGGTGGCTGTGATGTTATGCGAACCGACGGCCAGAATGCTGGTGGAATAGGTGGCCACGCCGGAGGTCAGGGTCGAAGTTCCAAGCAAGGTGGCGCCATCAAAGAAGGAAATACTACCCGCAGGCGTGCCCCCGGGGCTGGAGACCGTGGCGGAGAAGGTAACGGCAGTACCGAAGGGCGCAGGGTTGGGCGAGCCGGTCAGCAAAGTCGAGGTTGACGCGGAAAGCACGTTGACTGAAACGGCATTGGATGCGCCGGGCAGAAAATCCGTGTCTCCAGGATAGGAAGCGGTGATGGTTTCAGTTCCCTGAGTTGAGAGCGAGGCGGTGAGCGTGGCCACTCCGTTGACCAGGTTCGCCGTGCCCAGCGTGCTCGTTCCGTTGAAGAAGGTTACGGTCCCGGTGGGAGTTCCAGTGGTAGTGCTCTGGACGGTGGCCGCGAACGTGATCGAATTGCCGGCGGTTATTGAACCCGGATTGGGCGTGAGGGTTACGGTCACCGGCGCCCGGTTCACCGTCAGTTGCACGGTTGCTGTCGCGCTCGTGTAGTCGGCCGTGTCGGTTGGAGTGAAGGCTACAGCCAGCGTGTGAGTCCCGCCCGGCAACACGGTTCCGGCCGCGGGATTATAGGCAAAGGCTCCGGCCACTCCGCCCGATGAGGCATCCAACTGGGTGGCGCTGAGCGGCGTTCCGTAGGTGATGGGCGCGGGCGTTGGCCAGGTAAGCGTGATCTGATGCTGAATGGGGTTGGTGCAAACGTTCAAGGTGGTGAGGCTGAAATCGAGCACCGCACCGACCGGATGGAGATCGATGTAGAACAGTTGCAGGGTATGCTCGCCGGCTGCGATTACCGGCGTACTGCATGGAGCCGCAGCAGCTGCATGCACGCCGCCGTCATCGCAGGCGATTTGTCCATCCAGATAAACAAAGGCCATGTCGTCAGAGGAGACTGAGAAGCTCACCGTCTCCGCCGCCGGTGCAACCAGGGTGCCCGAGAGGATGGCTGCCTGAAACCCGTTGAGGTCATTCGGGCCGGTCCCGTTCGGCGGGAAGAAGGCGTTGTCGGCGAAGGGAAGCGTAACGGTTCCGGTGCCTGTCTCAACAACGTCGGAGGTTCCACCCGGGCCACCGTTGTTGAGAACCGGATTCCACCACGTGATCTCGCCATCGCTGAGGAGATCGTAGGGAGCGTAGACGCCTCCAGTGGTTGCGGTCGCGTTGGGGTTATACACCGGGAGGCCATCTTTCCCCAACCCCGGCAGGACATAGTTGGAGCTGGTGCCGGAGGGCGCGCGGCTGGCGTCCTGATCGGTTTCGGCAACGGTGAGATAGGTAATGTTCATCCCCGGCGCGCTGGTGCAAATTGTGCTCTCAATCGTGTAGGTGGCCGTTGCGACCGGGCTGGCGGAGTATCCGCCGGCCGTGGCAATCGCTTCCAGCGTTTCGGTTGACCCAACAGTGATCGGGCTGTTGTACACGCTGGAACTGGTGGTTGGTGTGGTGCCGTCGGTTGTGTAGTAGATGGCCGCGCCGGACTTCGCATCGCTGATGGTCACAGACTGCGCCGAATCGTAGGTTCCGGCCTGCGGATTGAAAGTCGGGGTTGCCGCGGCCGGCGGGGTGGATTCCGAAGAGTCATACTTCCAAAGGTCGTTGAGAGTGCTCAAGCTGTCATTGGCGTCGGCGCCATCCCCTCCGAAGAGCCAGAAATTGCCATTCTTGTCGGTCCAGCTTGCGTCGTCCCCCCGGCTTCCGGGAATGTTTCCGGCTGCCGGCACTCCCAGCGTGCCGTAGACGCCGGGCGCAAAACATCCTAATCCACCGCAGGGTAGCGCACTTTCTCCGCCCATCCACGCCCATTGGTTCGTGGAAGGATCATATTGCCATAGATCGTTCAAATCTCCCTGATTGCTGTTGGCGTCATAGCCCTGGCCCCCCAAAAGCCAGAGATGACCGCTGCTGTCTGACCAATTGGCCATGCAGCATCGGCCTCCGGGAATGTTGCCGGCTGCGGGCTCGCCGAGCATGCCATACACGCCGGGCGGGTCGAGACTGCTTCCCCCACCCATCCATGCCCATTCGTTTGTAGAGGGAAAGTATTCCCAAAGGTCGTCGAGATACGTCAGAAGGACGCCGGGAATTGAGCCCCCAAAAAGCCACAGGTGGCCGCCGCTATCGGTCCAATTCGCAACCTTATCGCGGCTTCCGGGATTGTTTCCGGAAGCGGGCGTTCCCAACGTGCCGTCCACTGCTTGATGAAGACAGAACCCTTCTGGGCAATCGCTGCCTGCGGTGGTGCTTCCACCGATCCACGCCCATTCGTTTATGGAAGGATCGAACTCCCAAAGATCATTTAGAGCGCCGGGAACACCTATCGCGTAATAACCGTCACCCCCAAATAACCAGAAATGGCCGCTGCTATCGGTCCATGCGGCAGCGTTCCAGCGTCCGCCAGGGTTGTTTCCTGCGGCAAATGCTCCCTGAGTTCCATACACTGGGGCTTGGCCTTCGCCGCCCACAGGGGTCGTGCTGCTTCCACCCATCCAGGTCCATAGGCTCGTGGATGGGTCGAACTCCCAAAGGTCGTTGGGGAATCCCAAAACTCCATTGGCATCAAGGCCATAACCGCCGTAGAGCCAGAGGTGGCCACTTGTGTCGATCCAACTCGAAGTGGACCAGCGTCCTCCAGGGACATTTCCCGCAGCCGGCGTGTCCAGAGTGCCGTAGACCCCTGGCTGCCCGCAAAATGACGATGGCGAGCAAGTCACCGTGCTTCTTCCACTCATCCATACCCATTCGTTCGTTGATGGGTTGAATTTCCAAAGGTCATTGAAGAGGACGCCTTCTCCGTTTGCATCTACGTCCTGGCCGCCGAAGAGCCAGAGATTGCCGGCGGGGTCGGTCCAGCTGGTGGCGTTGTCTCGTCCTCCGGGAATATTCCCTGCAGCCGGCGTTCCCAGGGTGCCGTAGACTCCAGGGCTGCCAGAACTGCTGGCGAGGGTACTGCTTCCGCCCATCCAGGTCCATTCACTGAGGGCAGGCGTTTGCGCCCAGGCATACGAAGAGATGAGAACCAACGCAGGCAGGCAGACTAACAAGCGGAATGAGAGCAGGTAGCGCGTTCTCATTGGTGCGGACTCTCCGCACGTCACATTGAATTCTTACGATTGTAGCGCGCATGACCCTGCTGTTGTATTAAGGCGCCCGCTGGGCGTGCCCTCGCCCGATGTCGAACTGCTCACCATCGCAGCGAAGGTAATGAAGGCGCCCAGCATTAC
>Ga0302320_10029533_pt1 | contig 10486 bp, 10 predicted proteins | sample Bog_T0_3_FD_202130 | JGI IMG/M metagenome (GOLD analysis project Ga0302320, IMG submission 202130) | Peat permafrost microbial communities from Stordalen Mire near Abisko, Sweden - Bog_T0_3 | ecosystem: Environmental > Terrestrial > Soil > Wetlands > Peat | place: Sweden: Abisko, Stordalen Mire... | reverse complement strand
GAGGCGCGCGAATCTGCGGTGGTGCTCTATACGCCGCCCGGTTGGCTGCGGCATGTCACTTTCCTATTGATGCTGCCGGTCTTTCCGCTGCTCCTCGCGGCGTATCTTCCCGGCCGCATCAAGACGGCGATGAAGCACCCGATGCTGGCCGCGGTGAAGTTCTGGGCGCTCGCACACCTGCTCTCGAACGGCACGTTGGCGGACGTGCTGCTGTTCGGCGGATTTCTCGCCTGGGCGGTGCTCGATCGAATCTCCTTCAAGCGCAGGCCCCCGCAACGGATTCTCACCGCACCCGCGCGGGCGTTCAACGACGTGCTGGCCGTCGTGGCCGGTCTTGCGTTGTATCTGTTCTTCATCGCATGGGCGCACGAGCGCCTGTTCGGCGTGTCGCCGCTTGGGTAGCGCCGGGCCGGGTGGCGCAGGGCTGCCGACCTACACCGACGTGCAGGCCGCTGCAAAGCGGTTGAAGGGACACGCCCACCGCACACCGGTTATGACCTCGCGCGGTATCGACGAGGCTCAGGGCGCGTCCGTATTCTTCAAATGCGAGAACTTCCAGCGCATCGGGGCGTTCAAGTTTCGCGGCGCGTTCAATGCGCTGTCGTGTCTATCCGCGAAGGCGCGAACCCGGGGAGTGATTGCGTTCTCCTCGGGCAATCACGCGCAAGCCGTGGCGCTAGCGGCGCGCATGCTCGGCATCGAGGCCACCATCGTCATGCCCGCGGACGCGCCGGCCTCGAAACTCGCCGCGACGCGTGCGTACGGCGGCCGCGTGGTGACCTACGATCGGTACCGGGAGAACCGCCAGGAAATTGCCGAAGCGCTCGCGCGCGAGACGGACGCGCCGATCATTCCGCCCTATGACCATCCTGATGTCATCGCGGGCCAAGGCACGGCGGCCGCGGAGCTTCTCGAGCAGGTCGGTGCGCTCGACAGCCTTTTCGTCTGCCTGGGCGGGGGCGGCCTGCTGGCCGGCTCGCTGCTGGCGGTAAAAGCGCTTTCACCCGCATGCAAGGTGTACGGGGTCGAGCCCGAGGCCGGCGATGATGGCCAGCGATCGTTTCGTCAGGGATCGATCGTGAGCATCGGCGTGCCGAAGACCATCGCCGATGGGGCGCAGACTCAAAGCCTCGGGAAAATCACCTTCGAGATCATTCGGCGCGACGCCACCGACATCTTCACCGCCAGCGACGCCGAGCTCGTCGAGTGCATGCGCATATTCGCCAATCGCCTGAAGATCGTCGTCGAGCCGACCGGCTGCCTGGGTTTTGCGGCGCTCCGCCGCCATGCCGCTTCGTTCAAGGGACAGCGGGTGGGGGTGATTATCAGCGGCGGCAATGTGGATGCGGAGCGTTACGGAGCGCTGCTCTGCGGCGCGGGCCCGTAGCGGCAAAGCAGTGAAGTCCCTCGTCATGACGGTCGCGGCGGCGGCGATCCTGGCCGCAGTCGCTTTCCTCGGCAGCGGATATCTGCACACCCGGCGCGCCGAGCGCAAGGCCGATCATGAGCGCGCCGCGGTACACGCGATGACCCAGCAGGATCTCGCCGCTGCGATCGCCCGCTGTGATGCCGCGACCCGGCGCGATGCGGTCTATTGCGAGGAAGTGGCCCGGGAGATGGACAATCGGCCGCTCGAGATCGTGGAACACAAGCTTCCCGTGCCGGCACAGCGGTAGCGGTATCAAGCCTGCTTCAGGCGTCCGCGCCGAAAATCGGCGATGATCTCGCGTGCCGCGTTGTGGCCGGGCGCGCCCGTCACGCCGCCGCCCGGGTGCGTGCCGGAGCCGCACATGTACAAGCCTTTCAGCGGTCCGCGGTAGTCGGCGTAGCCAAGCATCGGCCGTGCGGAGAACAATTGATCGAGGCTCAATGCGCCGTGAAAGATATCCCCGCCGATCAGCCCGAAAGTCCGCTCGAGATCGAGCGGACTCAAGATTTGCCGGCCGAGAACCGAGGCCCGGAAATTGGGGGCATGACTGTTCACCAGGTCGATCATGAGGTCGGCCACCTCTTCCCGATGTTCGTCCCACGATGCGCCGTTCGGCAGGACCGGGGCGACGTGCTGGCAGAACAGGCTCGCGACATGCCGGCCCGGCGGCGCGAGACTGTCATCGAGCGTCGAAGGTATCAGCATTTCGACGATGGGCCGCTTCGACCAGCCGCCGGCCTTGGCGTCGAGATAGGCCTGGTCCATGTAGGCGAGGCTCGGCGCCATGATGATGCCGGCGGTGTGATGATCCGCCAGGGTGCGCCCCGGCGAAGCCGTGAAATCGGGAAGCTCCGAGAGCGCGACGTTCATACGGAATGTGCCCGAGCCGCAGCGCCAGTGGGCGATGCGCTCGCGGAAATCTTCATCCAATACGGAGGGGTCGATCAATCGACCGTAAAGGAGCTTGGGATTCAAGTTCGAGATGACGCTTCGGGCGCGAACGGTCTCCCCGTTCTCGGTCACGACGCCGACGGCGCGCCCCGACTCGACCAGCACCTCACCGACGGGGCTCGACAGCCGGATTTCGACGCCGCGCTCGAGAGCGGCTTTGGCCATGGCCTGGGTGATCGCACCCATTCCGCCGATGGCGTGACCCCAGGCACCTTTCTTGCCGTTCACCTCGCCGAACACGTGATGCAGCAGCACGTAGGCGGAGCCCGGAGTGTAGGGACTTGCGTAGTTGCCGACGATGCCGTCGAAGCCGTAAGCGGCTTTTATCGGTGCGCTCTCGAACCAGCCGTCGAGATAATCCCCCGCCGACTTCACGAACAGATCGAGAAGCTCGCGCCGCAGGGGCATGTCGAGCCTCGAGATGCGCCGGCCGAGACGCGCGCCGTGCAGAAGCTCGGGAATGGACTCGAGCCAACCGCCCGCCGTGACGTTCGGTGGCGTCTCGAGCACCATGTCGCGCAGAACGTCAGCGATCACATCGAGACGCTCGCCGTAGGCAGCAAGACGCGAGGCATCGCGCGGCGAGAACTTCGCCACCTCCTCTTCGGTCTTGCCGCCTCCCACCTTCAGGTAGCGCCCGTCGTCCAGCGGCAGAAAATTGGAGAGCCTGCGCTCCACCACGCGCAAGCCGTGCCGTGCCAGTTCGAGGTCCCGGATGACTTTCGGATTGAGCAGCGACACCGTGTAGGAGGCCACCGAATTGCGGAATCCCGGATGAAACTCCTCGGTGACTGCCGCGCCTCCGACGACGGCGCGCCGCTCGAGCACGGTGACCTTGAGTCCGGCTGCTGCGAGGTAGGCGGCACAGGTGAGGCCGTTGTGGCCGCCGCCGATGATCACCGCATCGCGCGTTGAGCGTTCAGCCACGCGGCTTTCTCGCGCGCTGGGTCAAAAGACGCGGGAACGCGCCGTTGCAGAGCGCATTGACCCAATCCTCGCAAAGCGCGATGGCCTCGCGCGGTTTGAAGGTCGTCGGACTCAAGCTCAATTCCACCCACAGTCCATCGAGCAGGGCGGACAGCGCGATGGCGGCGTGGCGAAGCTTGAATGGCGGCGCCGCTCCGCAATCGGACAGCTGCCCGAGCATGGACTCGAGGATCGATCGGTACTTGCCGTAGGTCTTGTCGTGTATGGCACGAATCTCGGGCGAGTGCGCCACCATGCTCCAAAACACCAGCCACACATTGAACAGCTGCGGATCGAGCAGCTCGGGTGCGAACGAAGCTCGAAAAAAACCGCTCAGACGATCGCGCGGCGACACGGCCTTGTTGTCGGCCTGCGCACGGATGGAATCCTGCAACGACAGCGCGAGCGTCTCGTAGGCCACCGCCACGAGCCCGGACTTGCTGGGGAAATGATGATTGATCAAGCCGATCGAGACGCCCGCGGCGGCGCTGATCCGGCGTACCGATACACCCTCGTGTCCGTATTGCTTGAGACAGCGCAGCGTCGCTTCCACGAGCGCCTCCCGGCGAACGGCAGGCGTGGCTCGACGAAACTTAGGTACCGCGCGCTTGATCGCCATTCATGCTGCCTCCTTGTCGCTGTGGTCCGTGTGCGTCTTTTATATCATGACCGCTTTGAGCAGAGTTTCCGCTAACGTCATACCGGAAAGTCGCGGCTGTAGGGAACGGCCGTCGGCACCGATTCGAATTCACGGGCGTAGCGATGGCCGCTGTGCACGGCATGAACAATTGCTCCGGGAGCGTGACAGTCGCCGATACATGTCACTGTCTCGATACCTGCTTTCTTCAAATCCGACACACGTGACGTGAGGGCGAGGTACAAGTCGTCGTTGGGCTTGCGGATGCCGACCAACACCAGCGATCTGCACGGGAGGCGCGATTCGCTTCCCGTATAGACGTCCGCGATCGCGACCGACTCGCCGTCGAAAGCGGTCACCCGCTTCAAGGTGTGAATGGGCACTCCGGCCTTGTTGAGCGCTCGGTGTACCAGCGGTAACTCGTTGGTCATGAAGGTCCAGGCCGATGCGTTGCCGGCCGTGGTCACGTAGCTCACGCCGCCGGTTTGTGCTGCGAGCTGCTCCGCGATGGCACCCCCCAGGTAGTAGTTGTCGAAGTCGAACACCACGACCGGCCCTTCCGGTACCACGCCCGCCGCGATATCGTCCGGCGTGTAGACAGTGGCGCCGGCAAGTTCTCCGACCGGAAACTCCAACGTCGAGTAGAGCATCCGGGTCCAGCGCGCGCCGGTCGCGACCACGACGTGTTCGTGCTCCAATCCCAGAATGTCCTCGACCTTGAGCTCGCTGCCCGGATAGAGGTTGACGTTCGGCCGATCGCGAAGCTGCCCGAGCCGCCAATCGACCACGCGCCCCCATGCGGAGAGGCCGGGAAGGCGGCGCTCGAATCGCAACCTGCCGCCGAACTCCGCCGCCGCGTCCGCCAGCGTCACCCGATAGCCGCGGCGCGCGAGCGTCACCGCGCAGTCGAGGCCGGCGGGGCCGGCGCCGACGATCAAAATCGACGACTCGCGCACTGCGGGCACGAACCGCTCCGGATGCCAGTCGCGCCGCCACTCCTCTCCCGCGGTGGGATTCTGTGTGCAGCGAACCGGCACTCCGTCGTGCCAGCTGGAGATGCAGATGTTGCACCCTATGCACTCGCGGATCTCGTGCTCTCGCCCCTCGTCGATTTTTCTCGGGAGGAAGGGGTCGGCGATGGAAGGCCGCGCGCCTCCGATCAGATCCAGGATCCCGCGCTTGATCTGCGAGACCATCACGTCCGGCGAGGTGAAGCGGCCGACGCCCACCACCGGCTTCCCGGTCAGACGCTTCACGAAATCGATCACCGGCTCGTGACTGCCCTCGGAGGCGAAGCGCGATGGGGCGCAGTCCGTGGGACTCGAGTCCATCTTCACGTCCCAGAGATCCGTCGAGTCGGACAAGAGGCTTACGACCTCATGCGCCTCCGACGGTTGGTTGCGGCCGGGCCTCCCGCGCAACTCCTCCAGGCTGATGCGCAGCGCCACGGCGCAGCGATGGCCGACGGCCTCGCGCGTGATGTCGAGCAGCTCCCGCACCAGACGCACCCGGTTCTCGATGCTGCCGCCATAGGCGTCGGTGCGGTGATTGTATTCCGGCAACAGAAACTCGTAGGGGAGATACCCCATGCCCGCGTAGACGTACACGATGTCGAACCCCGCCTGCATGGCGCGCTTGGCGCCGGCGGCCTGCCACTTGAGCAGATCCGCGATATCGGTCGAATCCATGCGCCGCGGACGCAGGTTCCCCATGAAGCCGATGTGGGTCGACATCCAGGGCATGCCGGACGGCGATATCGGTGCGATGCGGCTGGTACGGTTCAACGTGCACGCGCCGCCGTGCCAGAGCTCGACGCCCGCCAGGGCTCCGTGACGATGCACCTCGTCGGTCATCAAGGCGTGGGAGCGGATGTCCGTGTCGTCCCACAGCAGGCCGAAAGGCAGAGGCGAATCATCCGAACTGGGGTGCATCGACACGGCGCCGGTGCACACGACACCCCAGCCGCCCTCGGCCTTGATGCCGCGGAAGCGGGCGCGGACGTGGGGCAGCGCATTGGTCATGCCGCTGGCGTGCGGCACCTGATAGAAGCGGTTTGGCGCAGTGACCGGCCCGATGCGTACCGGCTCGAACAAGATGTCGAAGCGTTGATTGCGCGCCACGCCGCTCCCCCGTAATCGGCTCCGAGATGGCCGCCGAGAGTAATTGATCGGTCGTATAGTAGCAACCGGCGCCCGAGGCCGGCCGTTGCGGTCAGGCGGCGCGGTACTCGCGAAAGCCGATTCCGAGCGCGTTCGCGACGGCTTCGTGCGTCAGCTGGCCGGCATGCACGTTCAGTCCGTGGGCGAGCCCCGAATCCCTGGAGAGGGCGCCCTTCCAGCCGTGATCGGCGAGTGCCTTGACGTACGGCAGCGTGGCATTGGTCAGCGCGAAGGTGGAGGTTCGCGGCACCGCACCCGGCATGTTGGTGACGCAGTAGTGAATCACGCCGTCGAGCACGAAGGTGGGCTCGGCGTGCGTGGTCGGCCGGCTGGTCTCGAAGCAGCCGCCCTGATCGATGGCGATGTCGACGAGCACCGCACCCGGCTTCATGGTCTTGACCATCGCGCGGGTGACGAGCTTCGGTGCCGCGGCGCCCGCGATGAGCACCGCTCCGATCACAAGGTCCGCATCGCGCACCAGCTCCTCGATGGCATGCGCGGTGGAGTACGCCGTCTTCAACTGGCTGCCGAAGATCGATGACAGTTCGCGCAGCCGCTTCACGGAGCGATCGACCACCGTGACATCGGCGCGCAGGCCCACCGCCATCTCGGCCGCGTGGGTGCCGGACACGCCGCCGCCCAAGATCACGACCTTCGCCGGGGAAACGCCGGGCACGCCGCCCAGCAGCACGCCGAATCCGCCGTTGGCCTTCTGCAGGCAGTTGGCGCCCACTTGGACGGACATGCGGCCCGCCACCTCGCTCATCGGCGTGAGCAGGGGGAGGGAGCCGTCGGAAGCGGTTACCGTCTCGTACGCGATGGCGGTCGAACCCGAAGCCATCAACGCGTCGGCCTGTGCCTTGTCGGCGGCCAGGTGCAGATACGTGAAGAGCGTCTGTCCGGAGCGCAGCATCCTGCACTCGGCCAGCTGCGGCTCCTTCACCTTCACAACGAGATCTGCAGCGGCGAAAATATCGGACGCGCGGCTGGCGATCGTGGCGCCTGCGGCCTGATAGTGCGCATCCTCGAAGCCGATCCCGGCTCCGGCGCCGGTCTGCACCGCGACCTGGTGCCCCGCATCCACCAATTCGCGCACGCCGGCTGGCACCAGCCCCACCCGGTACTCATGGACCTTGATTTCCTTGGGCACGCCGATTTTCATGGATCGCTCCGCGAGGGTGAATTTCGAGGCGTATCAGAGTACTCCGGCAACGCGTCAGAACATTGCAAAAAGTCCGTGCAATAGGGCTCCGGGCGACAGAAAATGCCGGCAAATGGTAATATGACGCAATAAAATAGCGTGTGTGACCGGAATGACGCAGAGCGACCCAGCCTGGGACCGGGGAGGCAATGGCAATGAGACTCGACCGCTACGATCGCGCCATCGTGCAGGCGTTGCAGCTCGATGGCCGGATGACCAACAGCCAGCTCGCAGAAAAAGTGAGCCTGTCCGAGTCGGCGTGTTTGCGCAGGGTACGGGCATTGGAGGAGGCCGGATTCATCGAGGGATATACGGCACTCATCAGTCAGCAAAAGGCAGGATGCCCAGTCAACGTGTTCGTGAACATCACGCTCGATCGCCAGGAGCAAGCGTACCTGCATGCTTTCGAGGAGGCTGCGCGCAACGTGCCGGAGGTCATGGAGTGCTATCTCATGTCCGGCGAGTACGATTATTTATTGCGCGTGGTGCTCGCGGATACCGCCGATTTCGAGCGCCTGCACAGCCAGCATCTCACCCGGCTGCCGCACGTGGCGAGGGTGCAGTCGAGCTTCGCGCTGCGCACGGTGCAGAAATCCCGCGAGTTGCCGGTCCGCTGAGAGCGGATTCCTCGCGCCTCAAGATTTGGGCTTGAGATTCAGCGAGAAGGTCACTTTGACCGCGTCCCCCACCGACTCGGTGCTCTTCAAGTCGCCTTGCCCCACCCCGAAATCCAGGCGTTTCAGCTGCGCGGTTCCGGAAAGACTCGCGCCCGTCGCGCTCGCGGTGAATGTGAACGCAATGGGGACATCCTTGGTGACGCCATGCAGCGTCAACGAACCGAGCGCCGTATAGCCCGAGGCGGCTTTGGCAAAGCTCTTCGTCACATAGTGCGCCGTCGGGAAATGCGCGACGTTGAACATGTCGGCGCCGTGCATGGTGTCGTCGCGATCCGTATCGCCCGAATCCTCGGAAGCCATGTCCACGACCACGTCGATGCGCGCGTCGGCCAGGGCGTCCGGCGAGAAATCGACGGCGGCCGTGAACTTGCGGAACGAGCCCTTGAATTCGGCTCCGGCCTGCAGGCCGGTGAATCCGAGATGGCTCGTTGCCGGGTCCGCCGTGAAGCTCGTCGACGGTGCCGCGGCGTGCGGCGTGCCGGCAGTGAGCATAGCGGCGGCGAAGGCCACCGGCATCATCGTTCGTCTCATCGCTGAACCCTTGCGGGCGCCCTCGCCCGCGCGAATGTCGATAGTGCCCGCCGCGACTCAGCGCTGCCGGGTGAAGGGGAGCATCCTCACCAGCACGTCGTCGCGGTCCCAGAAATGGTGCTTGAGCGCCGCCAGTATATGCAACACGGCGATGGCGAACAGCACCCCGCTCAAGAGGTCGTGCGTGGAGCGCAGGAAGTTGAAAGCCGCTTCATTTTTGCCGATCAGGTTTGGCCAGGTGAAAAGGCCGAACCAGCTGACGGAATAGTTCTTCGCGGAAGACATCATCCAGCCCGTGAGCGGCATGGCGAACAGCAGCACGTAAAACGCCACGTGCGAGGCGCGAGCCGCGGCGCGCTCGAGCGGGCGCATCGTCGGCGGCAGCGGCGGTGCGGGATGCCCGAGCCGCCACGCCAGGCGCAGAATCGCCAGCATCAGGATGGTCATTCCGACGCTCTTGTGACGCGCCAGAATCGAGAGCTTGCGCACGCCGACCGGCAGGTGGTACTGCATTTTCGCGAGCACGAATTGGGTCACGATCAACGCCGCGATCAGCCAGTGAAAGAATTGCGCCGGGACGCCATAGCGCACCGGCCCGGTTCTAGTTGGCATCAGAAGGTTCCTCGCGCACACTGCACGCAATCGAGTTTACCAAGAGAGCACGGTGCGCATCGTCGTGAAATGCGGGGGGCCGCTCATACTTTGTCTCGCGTTGGCCGCCTGCGGTGCGCCCCCGCCGAGACAGTCCCTCCCCGCAGGCGCGCCTGCGCCGGCCGCGGGGACACGGACGGACGCCGTTGCCCCGACGCAAGGCCCACCGCAGACCCGCTACCGCATCGATCCCGATCAATCGGAGCTGCGCGTGTTGGTCTATCGCGCCGGCCCGATGGCCTCCCTGGGCCACAACCACGTGATTTCCACCCATGAGCTCCAGGGATGGGCGACATTCAATGGCGCTGCATCGGACGCCGCGTTCGCCTTGACCTTGCCCGTGGCGGCCTTCGTGATCGACGATCCCAGGGTTCGCAACGAGGAAGGCGGGGACTTCGCGGAGGACGTTACGGATGAGGCGAGGTCCGGCACGGCGCACAACATGCTCGGGCCCGCCGTACTGAATGCGGCGGATTTCCCCGCGCTCACGATCAGCAGTGTTTCCGTGACCGCGACTGCAGGCGCGTTCCAGGCCCGCGTGGCGCTCGAGGTGGCCGGGCACGCCTCGGCGCTCGTCGTGCCGTTCATGCTCGAGGTCTCGCCCCGACGGCTGGTCGCGCACGGCGAGCTGACGCTGCGCCAGTCGTCCATCGGCCTCGCGCCTTTCAGCGTGTTCCTCGGGGCTCTGAAAGTGCAAGACGAGCTGCGGGTGAAATTCAAATTCGTGGCGGTACGCGGGGTCTGAGCGCAACTCGTGGGCGTCAAAGTTCCCGATCCGGCATCAACAGGATCGGCGTCCCCTCCGGCGAGATCAGCATCGCGGCCGAGAGCTGACGCAAAGGCCTCGGCACCTGAGTCGACGGTGACACACCCACGTCGGCAAGCTTCTGCAAGGTGCTGGCGATATCGCCGGCGTCGAACACCAGCGTGGCAAGCGGCAGATGCGCGGGCTCATAGAGCCCCACGTCGATCGAATCGCTGGTGCAGGACACGTGCGGCAGGGCGGACTCGAGTTCGTCCATCCCCACGAAGCCGAGCTTCTCCCAATATTGCTTCGCGCCCTGCATGTCCGGTGAGGGCAGCGCTATCTCGGAGAAATAGCCGCAGAGCGAAGTATCAGTGGCGATCCGCTTGGTCGGGCTGAAGGTGCGCGCCTCGACCATCCGCACCCGGTGTCCCGACGGATCAAGCCAGCCGAGCTCGTTGAAGACATCGTTGCCGAGCCGCCGGACTTCGAATTGCACCCCGAGCCGCTCGAGCGTCGCGAGGTGCCGGAGCAGGTGG
>Ga0302320_10029532_pt1 | contig 10486 bp, 8 predicted proteins | sample Bog_T0_3_FD_202130 | JGI IMG/M metagenome (GOLD analysis project Ga0302320, IMG submission 202130) | Peat permafrost microbial communities from Stordalen Mire near Abisko, Sweden - Bog_T0_3 | ecosystem: Environmental > Terrestrial > Soil > Wetlands > Peat | place: Sweden: Abisko, Stordalen Mire... | reverse complement strand
CGCGCTCTAACGAGGGGTAGTCGAGATGGAGGAACAGGCAGCGCCGCTTCAGCGCCTCGGACAGCTCGCGGGTGTTGTTGGAGGTGAGGAATACCAGAGGGATCTGGTTAGCGCGGATCGTGCCGAGCTCGGGTATCGAGACCTGGTAGTCAGACAGGACCTCCAACAACAAAGCCTCCGTCTCGATCTCGAGGCGGTCCACCTCGTCGACTAGGAGCACGACGGGATCGGTCGCCCGGATCGCCTCCAAAAGAGGGCGGGCAAGAAGGAACTCTTCTGAGAACAGGTCTTCCTCGAGCGACCCCCAACCGGCTTGTCTGGTCTGTCCGCCGACTCCGCCGACCTGTTCGACCTGGATGCGGAGCAGCTGCTTTTTGTAGTTCCACTCGTAGAGGGCTTTCGCCTCATCCAGGCCTTCGTAGCACTGCAGGCGGATCAAGCGAGCACCGAGGAAGCTCGCTGTGGCCTTCGCGAGCTCGGTCTTGCCCGTACCGGCCGGACCCTCGACGAGGACAGGCTTGGCAAGCCGCTCAGCGAGGAAGACCACCCCTGCGATGCCATCGTCGGCCAGGTACCCGACGGCACCTAGCCCGTCTCGGAGCTCCTCGATCGACGCAAAGCGAGCCTGTGGCGCCCCGGCCGTCACGACCTTATCTGGCCTTGGCCGTAGACGACGTACTTGACACAGGTCAGCGCCCGCAGGCCCATCGGTCCTCGGGCGTGCAGCTTTTGGGTAGAGATGCCCACCTCGGCACCAAGACCCAGCTCGCCACCGTCGATAAAGCGCGTGGAGGCGTTGACAAGCACGGCGGCGGCATCGACCTCGTGGACAAAACGCGTCGCGGCCTCAAGGTCCGAGGTGACTATTGCCTCGGAGTGCCCCGAGCCGAAGCGGGCGATGTGGGAGATGGCCGAGTCGAGGTTGTCGACGACCCCGACGGCGAGCTCGAGGGCGAGGAATTCAGTTGCAAAGTCCGCCTCGCTGGCTGGCCTCGAACCGGGCAAAAGCGGCCTCGCGCGCTCGTCGGCGGCGAGGACGACGCCCTCGAGCGCCCGGCTCATCTGAGGGAGGAACTCGCCCGCGATGTCTTTGTGCACGAGCAGGGTTTCTGCCGCATTGCAGACACCTGGGCGTTGCATCTTGGCATTGACCACGATGCGCTCTGCCATTACAAGCTCGGCGGCCGCGTCAACATAGACATGACAGTTGCCGTCCCCGTCCAAGACGTAGGGAACAGTGGCGTTCTCGAGGATCATGGCCAAAAGAGCATGGCCACCCCTAGGGATGAGACAGTCGATGATGCCGCGGAGCCGGACGAACTCGACAGCGGTCTCATGGGAAATGTCCTCCACGAGAACGACGGCATCGGCCGGCAGGCCTGCTTTCTCGATCGCCTTTCGAAGCGCCAAGGCGATGACCCGGTTGGACTCGAGCGCTCCTGCCGAGCCCCTCAGCAGGGCCGCATTGCCCGACTTTATGCACAGTGCGGCGGCATCGGCGGTGACATTGGGGCGGTTCTCGTAGATGATCCCCACGACCCCGAGGGGAACGCGCACCCGCTCAACCCGCAGCCCGTTTGGCCGCACGTAACCTTCCACGACCTCGCCTACCGGGTCGGGGAGGGCGGCGACAGCCCGTAACCCGCCGGCCATCTGAGCCACGCGAGCTTCGGAGAGCCGGAGCCGGTCGACCACCGTCGGCGAGGCGCCCGAGGCCTTTGAGCGTGCGACGTCGATCGCGTTGGCACTCAGGATCTCGTCGGCCCGGGCTACCAGCTGGTCGGCGGCACAGACGAGCGCCTCATCTTTGACTGCGGAGGGCAACGTAGCGATCAGGCGGGCCGCCGCCTTGGCCCGCAGTCCGAGAGCGCTGAGAGAGGCGGTCGACATGGCTTGCAGGTTACCGGTGCACGGCTCGGACTATTCGACCCCGAGCCGCTCGAGCAGCTGGCCGACCTGCCACACTCGCTCTGCCTCGCCCGCCTCGGTCCCACCGAGATCTGCCGCGGCCTGGCGGGAGCGCTCGGCGGCGTCGCGGGCTGAAACCCACGACGGGACGTACTTGAGACCCCCGCCACCGACAGCGAAGCGTCCCCAGGGCGTGTCGACCTCGTCGACGTCGGCCGACTTGCGGTCCTCGCGCGCCTCGTACTTGCGCGTCCCGCGCTCGGTTAGGAACGGGAGGGCGACATGGCGGACGGCCTCGACCGCCGCCAGCACGGCATCGCGCGCCGCTGCGAGTGTCTCCCAGGCCGGGTCGCTCCATATGTCGACACCTTTGCCCTCGGCCTGGGTGGCGGCAGTAAAGGCGGCATCGCCGATAGTGGTGCTTTCGCGTCGTAGGCGTCGGGCCGCTGCGATTCGTGCCACGAAACCGAGTTTTTGGGTGTCGGCACCTCCATCGGCGAGGTATTGGCGGGCAGAGGCGATGATCGGGCCAAGGGTGCCCCCGCCGGGGAGCTCTGCCTCGGCGCTTCCAGGCACGATGCTCAAGACGTGCTCGACACAGTCGAGGGCGAACATGGCCGCCGTCAGCTCTGACCATAAGGTGCCCGAAACAAGTCGGGCCGCCCCGGTCTCACCTACGAGCTCGGCGACGAAAACGCGTTCGCCGGGCTCGTCCAATAGCTCGGTAGCCGAAAAAACCTGTGGGCTGCCCAGCTCGTCTGGCTCGACGATGTCCCCCGGGATCCAACCGGCGGCATCTGGCACAGGCAAGGGCCACTGCCTGCGCTTGCCCTCGTAGTGCTGAAGGCCCTCGCTATCGGCGGCCACGAATCGATCGGGCACTTCTATGACCTCCCGGTCAGCTCGACAAGAAAACCCCAGGTTAACGGACACCTATCTGGCCCGCCGGAAGCGAGGCTAGAAGACGACGAGGTCGTCGCGGTGAACGACCTCGTTTGGGAGGTCGTCGGCGAGATCGCCCGTGTGGCGCCCCACCCACTCGGCGGCCCGCGACGAGCCGAGCCGAGCGATCCCCTTCGCGAATATCTCCATGTCCGGCGTGACGATCTCGACGGCGTCGTCGGCTTCGAAAGCGCCCTCGACTGCGAGCACCCCTGCCGGCAGCAAAGACTTGTGGCGCTCGACGACAGCGCGTCGTGCTCCCTCGTCGACGATGATCGTGCCTGCCGGACGCAAAGCGAAGGCGATCCAGAGCTTGCGCGCGCCGAGGGTCCGGCGTTGCGGCAGGAATATCGTCCCGACGCCTGGCTTCCCGGCGACAGCCTCCGCGAGTACGTCCTTGCGCTGAGCTGACGCGATCACGACCTTGGAGCCGGACCACACGGCCATCTTGGCGGCGGCAAGCTTGGAAGACATGCCTCCCCGGCTCTTGTGGCTGGCTGGGCCGCCCGCCACTTCTTCGAGCTCACGGTCGATCTTGGTAACTTCTTCGATCAGCGTTGCCCCGGCATGATGGCGCGGGTCCGCGCTGAGCAGGCCAGCCGTGTCGGTCAAAAGGACGAGGACATCGGCCCGGAGCAAATGGGCGACGAGGGCTGCCAGGCGGTCGTTGTCACCGAAACGGATCTCATCGTCGGCGATGGCGTCGTTCTCGTTCACGATTGGTACCACGCCCAGTTCCAACAGCCGCGTGAAGGTGGACCTCGCGTAGAGGTAGCGCTGGCGGTGGGCGAAGTCGAGGGGAGCAAGAAGGACCTGACCGGCGAGCAGGCCCTCGGCTTTTAAAGCGTCCTCGTAGACGCGCATGAGGCGCGGCTGGCCTATGGCAGACAGCGCTTGCAGCGTCATCGGATCACTACCGTGATCGCCGAGCGGCCCCATCGCAGCGACACCTGCAGTGACTGCTCCTGAGGTGACGACAACGACGCAATGGCCCTCTCGGCGCAGTCGCGCGACCTCGCTGCATAGCTTTCCCACTGCAGCGGTGTCGACCGACCCGTCCTCGGCGGTGACTGAGCTCGTGCCGATCTTGGCGATGACGATCACCGCTCTTAGCGCTCCGACTCGTAGGTGAAGCTCAGCTCTCCGATGCGCACGGCGTCGCCGTCGCGAGCCCCGGCGCGCGATAAGGCCCGATCGACACCGATGCGCTTCAGTCGCCGGTGAACGTGCTCGAGAGCGTCGAGGTTTGTGAGGTCGGAGACCGCCACGGCTCGCGCAGCCTCGCGTCCTTCGACGACGAAGACCGATCCTTGGCGCGTCACCCTCACACCTTCGGGCTCGGGACGGTGAATGACGGCAGTGTGGCGAGGCTCCGGCGCCTCGGCGCGTGCCTGCTCTACGAGACCAGCAAGGCGACCAAGAAGCTGGGGAAGCCCTGCACCGGTCACAGCCGAGATCTCGAGATCTATTCCGCTCGGTCGAGGCTCGGTCTCCGCAAAACGACGGTCTGCTCTAGAGCCAACGATTATCCGTGGCCGGTCCAGCAACTCCGGGCGATAGCGGCCAAGTTCGTCGAGCAGGATACGGACCTGCTCAGACGGATCGCGCCCTTCGTCCTCGCCGAGGTCACCAAGAATGAGCAGCACCCGGGCGCGCTCCACATGCCGGAGGAACTTGTGCCCGAGCCCGCGACCTTCGGAAGCTCCTTCAATCAGTCCAGGGATATCGGCGACCACGAACTCCACGGCGTCGGGATCCTGGCGGCTCTTGCCGCCCACGCGGACGACGCCGAGATGAGGCTCAAGGGTCGTGAAGGGGTAGTCGGCGATCTTGGGCTTGGCGGCCGAGATGGTGGAGACAAGAGTTGACTTGCCAGCGTTGGGAAAACCTACGAGGGCCACGTCAGCCATGAGCTCGAGCTCGAGGTTCAGCCAGGACTCCTCCCCGAGTTCTGCCTGTTCGGCAAAAGCAGGGGCGCGCAGGCGGTTGCTCATAAAGCGGGCGTTGCCCCGGCCGCCTCTACCTCCAGCTGCCGCCAAGTAACGATCGCCAGGCGAAGTCAGGTCGGCGAGCACGTCACCGTTTTGGTGATGGACGACGGTCCCTACCGGGACGGGTACGACAAGGTCTTCTCCGTTTCGCCCGTGGCGCTTCTTGCCGCCACCGTGCCCGCCGTCGCCGGCGCGCCGATGGGGATGGTCGACAAACGAAAGCAGCGAGGCGAGATTGGTCGTGGCCTCGAAATAGACGCTTCCTCCCTGGCCGCCGTCTCCCCCGTCAGGGCCGCCCTTGGACACGTGCGCCTCACGACGGAACGAGACTGCCCCCGCGCCCCCATTGCCAGCCTTGACGTTGACCTGGGACTCGTCGACGAACTGTGACGCCATCTCAGTTACTCACGGCGTCGTCAGTTCGATGACAGGTCCGTGGGATAGAGCGCGAGCACGGCGAGCCAGCCGCCTTGTCGACGTAGCACCCGGCGCCAGAGCCCTTCCGGGTCGTGAGACAGGACATCGTGGTTCTGAGCCGTGAGCACGTGCCACGAGCCGGACTCGATCTCCTCGGCGAGCTGCCTGGGGCCCCAACCGGCATAACCGGTGAAGACACGGACCTCGGCGAGGGCCACAGGGACGTCAACAGGGTCCTCGTGCAAGTCGACGGTCCCAAGAGTACCCAGCAACGGGGCGAACCCCGCCGCTTCGGCTGTTTCTGGCAGCTCGGTCCGACCGATGCAGATGGCTGCGCCGGGCTGCACCGGACCGCCGATGAAAAGCACTGGGGGCGATACGGCGAGGCGGCTCCAACCCGGGACGACCTCGTCGACTGGGACCGGGCTCGGCCGGTTGAGGACGACACCTAAAGACCCGTCCTCATCATGGGCGAGGAGGAACACCACGCTGCGAAAGAAGTTCGGGTCGACAAGAGTTGGCGAAGCGACGAGCAGCGAGCCCTTGCCGGGGAGGCCGACCATCTGTCGTCGGGCGTCAGTCCTCGAGGGGAAGGACGTCTACGAGGCGACGCCCGTGACGTGAACCGAACTTCACCTTGCCGTCGGCAGTGGCGAACAAGGTGTCGTCCTTGCCCCGGCCGACGTTGTGACCGGGGTGAAAGTGGGTACCGCGCTGACGAACGACGATCGTGCCAGCGGAGATCGCTGTGCCATCGAACACCTTGACCCCGAGGCGCTGGGCGTTCGAGTCGCGGCCGTTGCGGGTGGACCCGCCTCCTTTGGTCTTAGACATAAAACCCTCTCCTCAGTCCTCGCCCGCCGTGGCGTTCTCGTCGTCTGAGGCCGCCACCGGCGCCTCAATGGATCCACCGGGCGTGTCGATGGCTGTGATCTCTACGGTGGTGTAGTGCTGGCGATGACCGTACCGGCGACGGCCACGTGCCTTCGCCTTGTAGGTGAAGCCGACGATCTTGGGCCCCTTCGCGAGGCCGATAACCCGGCCGGTGACGTTAGAGGCTTCGAGCGGACCGCGTTCTGTCACGATCCGGTCGCCGTCGACAACGAGCTTGGGCACGAAACTCACCTCGTCGCCCGGGGCGGCGCTGAGCAACTCGACCTCGAGCTGCTCGCCGACCTGGACGCGCGATTGTTTGCCGCCTGTGTCAATTACCGCGTACATATGTCAGCAACGATAGCGCAGTGCTCAGCTCAGCTGATCGGGGAAGATGATCCCCCGGCCGCTGCACATCGGGCAGGACTCCGACAAGGCCTCCACAAGGCCCTCACCGACACGCTTTCGTGTCATCTCGATGAGGCCTAGCTCGGAGATCTCATAGACCTGGGTCGGCGTTTTGTCGCGAGCAAGGGCTGCCTTGAACGCGGCGAGGACCGAGGCGCGGTTCGCCTTGATCTCCATGTCGACAAAGTCGATGACGATGATCCCGCCGATGTCACGCAAGCGCAGCTGGCGAGATATCTCCTCGGCGGCTTCGAGGTTGTTCTCGAATACCGTCTCCTCGAGGCTGGAGGAACCGACGTTCTTGCCGGTGTTGACGTCGATGACCGTCAGGGCTTCGGTCCGTTCGATGATGAGCGAGCCACCGGAGGGCAACCAGACTTTGCGGTCGAGAGCCTTGTGCAGCTGTTCGTGCACATGGTGTCGCTCGAACAAAGGAAGTGCCTCGCTCGAAAGGTCGTACAGCTCGACACGCTCAGCCAGTTCGGGGTTGAACTGGGAGACGTAGTCGCGCACGATGGTGAACAGCTCGGGATCGTCGATGAGCACCGAGCGGTGCTCATCGGTCAGCTCCTCGCGGATTATCCGCACAGCCATGTGGGGCTCGGAGTACAAAAGTGCCGGTGCCGGTAGCTTGTGTGTCCGCTCGTCGATATCGCGCCAGCGGCCGACGAGCTGTTCGACGTCACGGCGCAGGTCCTCGGCGCTCGCTCCTGCTGCCGCCGTCCTCACGATGAGTCCGTGGCCCTCCGGGCGCACGTCGTCAAGAATGCGCCGCAGCCGTCGCCGCTCACTGTCGTCGAGGCGCCGCGAGATGCCGTAGGTGTTGGACTCGGGGACGAGGACGACGAAACGACCTGGGATGGAGACCTCCTGGGTGAGTCGCGCCCCTTTCAGCCCGATCGGGTTCTTGGTGACCTGGCAGACGATCGTCTGGCCCGGCCGAAGCAGGTGCTCGATACGGTCGGCGCCGGTCTGGCGCTCGACCTCGTCGCGGTCATAAGAGACGTCGCCCCAGTACAACACGGCGTTCTTCGGCGTACCTATGTCTACAAAGGCCGCCTCCATGCCCGGCAGCACGTTCTTCACCCGACCGCGGTAAATGTTGCCCACGATTTGGTTGGCATCGTCTTGGGGACGGGCCACGAAGTGCTCGATAAGTGCTCGGCCCTCGAGGACGGCGATCTGGGTGGCGTCGCGCTCGACGTGCACGCACATGAGATACCGGCCGACCGGGCGGCCCCGTCTCGAGACTCGCCTTTGTGCCGAGGCGTCACCTTCGGGGCTCTCGTTTGATTTCGGCCCAGCCGTCCGCGCACTTGCCGCTCGCGCTTGGCCAAGCGACGCTCCGGTCGGGGAAACCTCCGCGACGGCGCCATCTTGGTCAGGCGAGGCCGCCGAGGCCGGCGAACCCGCCGGGCGCGAACGACCCCGCCCCCCGCGACGGCGTCGTGACGAGCCACCACTTGAGGAAGCGCCGCCTTCAGTGTTACCGGTACGCGGGCCTTCCTTTTGCCTGGAGGAAGTGGGCTGGGCTTTCTGGTTACCGGCAGGCGGAGGAGAAACTTCCGGCGCCTTGGCAAGCGACGGAGCCGGCCGGGAGTCGCCTATCTTCGGCCTCGGCAACACGAGCGGGCCGTTGGTGTCGCTGCTTGGCGAGGGGGCTGCCTCGGCGTTCGTAGCGCCAGTGACCGCCTCGGGCGCACCGGTCGCGCGATCTTGCGCGCCCGGAGCGACCGCCGGGCGGCCGGTCGTCGGATCCAACATCGGGGAGATCCCTTCTAAAGGTCGCGCCGGAATACGGCGCGGGCGGCAACCGTCGAGCCGTGCCACCGGGGGTAGCCCCTCCGGTGCGCTCGGTCGAGTCGCCGAGATTGACAGCGAGAACAGGTTCCTTGTCGTCTCGTTCGCGAGGGTTCGCGATCCCTGGGGAGACGGTACGTTCGGTAACGGCGAAGAGGACGAAGCAGGCTACGACCGCGACGGCAAGCGAGACTGTCGTTGTAACCGAATTTGGCTGTGTAAAGGCCCTCGACATCGTCATCCTGGCCATGAGTTTAGTCCTGAGCTGCCCCCGTCCGGCGGGATCAGGGCGAATTCGCGGGCGGACGCAGATCCGGAGCGCCGACTGGATGGGCACTCAGGTAGCTGAAGATGGTTCGCGCGACCGGCGCCGCAGCCGCCGCCCCGTATCCGGCTTGGTCGATGACGACGGCGACGACATATTTAGGAGCGCTCGTCGTTGGACCGAAAGCAACAAACCAGGATGTTGGCTGGATGTTGGCGTTCGAGCTCTCGGTGGCCGTCCCGGTCTTGCCGGCGATCGCCATCCCGGTGTAGCCCTGGAAGGCGTCGTAGGCAGTCCCCTTCGGGTTGTAGACGGTGCCTTCGAGCCCGGCCAGGATTTGCTGGTAGGTGTTTGCCGATAACGACACGTGGCCCGTGACGCGCGGCTTGAACTTCTTTACGAGCTTGCCGGTCGGCGAGATGATCGAATTCACTATCTGCGGGGCATAGCGCGTGCCGTCGGTGGCAAAAGCGCCGTAGGCAACGGCTTCTTGTAGGGGCGTGACGAGCGTCTCACCCTGGCCAAAAGACATCTCGATGTTGTCGGCCACGCCGTAATAGTCGTTCGGAAACGCTTGGGGAGCTTCTTGGTGCTGCACCTCGCGCAGCTTTTGAGAGTCCACCTGACCGGCATATTCGTTCGGGAGATCGACGCCAGTGAGCTTGCCGAAGCCGTACTGCGCCGCGACGTCTTGGATCGGGGTCTGGCCGTAGGTGGATGAGTCGAACCAGTAGTCGGCACCGAGGGTGTAGAAGAAGACGTCGTCTGAGACCGTAAGGGCTTGCTGCACGTTCAGCAGGCCTTGACCCGCTTCGTGGATCCCGTTGTTGGTGTTGTCGTAGTACGTGCACTCACCCGTACAGGGGGGCGGGATCTGGTAGAAGCCTGGGTCGTTTATGTAGTACCCCAGCTTGGCGATCAGCCCGTCATTGAGAGCCGTAGTGGCCGTGGCGAGCTTGAACGTCGATCCGGGGGCCCAGCTTCCCTGGATGGCCCGATCGAGCAGGGGGTCATGGTCGGCCTGGCTCGTGAGCTGCTCGTAGTGCTGGTCGGAAATACCACCCACCCACCAAGAGGGGTTGTAAGACGGCTCCGAGGCCATAGCAAGAACGGCGCCTGTCTCTGGGTCGAGGACGACGGCGGCGCCACTGTCAGCCGGCAGCCCTGAGCTCTGCAGGTTCGCGATCTGGTTGCTTAGAGCCGTGTCGACAGTCTGTTGGAGCTTGAGGTCGATATTTAACACGAGGTCGTCGCCGCTTATCGGTGGGGTCGTGCTCGCTGTCCCTACGGCGTTGCCAAGGGCGTCCACCTTTATGTCCTGTGAGCCGGGCTTGCCCCGAAGGTAGAGCTCGTACACCGATTCGAGGCCGGCTTGGCCGACGACGTCGCTGGCCGTGTAGCCGTATTTCTGGAGTGCCGCTAGCTCTTGCGCGTCGATGTCGCCCGTGTAACCGAGCACTTGCGCGGCGGTGTCGCCTTGTGGATAGGTGCGCTCGGCAGTAAAGGCAACGGCGACACCCGGGAACATGTTCTGGTGCTCGGCCAAATAGACGATGGTCGACTGCGACACGCCGATGGCGATGGGCACCGGCTGATACGGGCTCGCCTGCGGGTTCTCGAGCGCAGTGTTGACCTCCGAGCCACTCTCGCCGAGAAGGGCTGCCAAACGGCCGATTACCGCCGGGGTAGCCGCCAAGCGCGAAAGTGTGACGACAGGGAGCACCTGGTCGCCGACGAGGATCTTGCCTTCGCGCGACAAGATCAGACCCCTGGCAGGTGTGATCGGGACCGTTTGTTCCTCGTAGACGAGGGCGACGCCCCGGTAGTGCGAACTGTGGAGTACCTGCAAGGACCAGAGCCGGACCACGACGGCGGAGAACGC
>Ga0302320_10029531_pt1 | contig 10486 bp, 5 predicted proteins | sample Bog_T0_3_FD_202130 | JGI IMG/M metagenome (GOLD analysis project Ga0302320, IMG submission 202130) | Peat permafrost microbial communities from Stordalen Mire near Abisko, Sweden - Bog_T0_3 | ecosystem: Environmental > Terrestrial > Soil > Wetlands > Peat | place: Sweden: Abisko, Stordalen Mire... | reverse complement strand
CGCGACGACCCGACGCTGCGCGGTCGCCCGGTGATCGTGGGCGGCGGGGTGGTGCTGGCCGCAAGCTATGAGGCAAAGGCCTATGGAGTACGCACAGCGATGGATGGCGGGCAGGCGCGGCGCCTGTGCCCGCACGCCGTGGTGGTTCCGCCGCGAATGTCCGCCTATACCCGCGCCAGCAACGCCGTGTTCGAGGTGTTTCGCGACACCACGCCGACGGTCGAACCTGTCTCGGTGGACGAGGCATTCCTCGACGTCAGCGGGCTGCGCCGGGTCTCCGGCACCCCGGTCCAGATCGCGGAGCGGCTGCGAGCCGACGTGCGCAACCGTGTCGGCCTGCCCATCACCGTCGGAATTGCCCGCACGAAGTTCCTGGCGAAAGTTGCCAGTCAGGAAGCCAAGCCCGATGGGTTATTGCTGGTGCCGCCGCAGCACGAGTTGGCGTTCCTGCATCCGTTGCCGGTGCGCCGGTTGTGGGGTGTGGGCGCCAAGACCGCCGACAAGCTGAACGCGCATGGCATCAAGACCGTGGCCGATGTCGCGGAACTCAGCGAGTCGACGCTTGGTTCGCTGGTGGGTGCTGCAATGGGACGTCAACTGTTTGCACTGTCGCACAACATCGACCGCCGCCGAGTCAAAACCGGTATGCAGCGCCGCTCTGTGGGTGCTCAGCGCGCGCTCGGCCGCGCCGGTAATCGCATGTCGCCCAAAGAAATCGACGCCGTCGTGGTCAACCTCATAGACCGAATCACCGCCCGCATGCGCGCCGCCGGGCGCAACGGGCGAACGGTGCTGCTGCGCTTGCGGTTCGACGACTTCAGCCGGGCCACCCGATCGCGCACGTTGCCGTGGGCCACCTCGTCGACGCAGCCCATTCTTGCCGCCGCTCGGCTGCTGATCGCTTCGGCCGCTCCCGTAATGGCTCAGCGGGGGTTGACCCTGGTTGGCTTCGCGGTGTCGGGTATCGACCGCGGCGGGGCCCAGCAGCTGACGCTGCCGTTTGGCGGGGAATCAACCGCGGTCGATACCGCGATGGACCAGGTGCGCCATCGTTATGGCAGATCCGCCCTCACCCGTGGGGTACTGATCGGACGCGACTCAGGCCTGGAAATGCCGCTGCTACCCGACTGACCCGGTCCACTCCAGCAGCTGCTCGGCCGGCCAGGCGTTGACGATCCGGTCAACGGGCACGCCGGCGTCCAACGCGCGCTGGGCGCCGTAACCGAGAAAGTCCAGCTGCCCCGGCGCGTGCGCGTCGGTATCGATGCTGAACACGCAGCCGATCTCGAGCGCCAGGTTCAGCAGGCGGCTGGGTGGGTCGCGACGTTCGGGACGGGAATTGATTTCCACTGCGGTGCCGTGATCACGACAGGCGGTAAACACCGCCTCGGCATCGAACTTTGATTCGGGCCGGATGCCCCGGCTGCCGGCGACCAATCGACCGGTACAGTGCCCCAGCACGTCGGCGCTGGGGTTGCGCACCGCGCGCACCATCCTGCGGGTCATCGCGGCGGAATCCATCGACAGCTTCGAATGCACGCTGGCCACAACCACATCGAGGCGCTGCAATAGCTCGGGTTCCTGGTCAAGGCTGCCGTCGTCGAGGATGTCGACCTCGATCCCGGTGAGAATGCGCATAGGGGCGAACTTTTCGCGCAACCCGTCGATCACGTCGAGCTGTTGGCGCAACCGTTCCGGCGACAGGCCATTGGCAATCGTCAGCCGGGGCGAATGGTCGGTCAACGCGCAGTATTCGTGGCCGAGCGCCGCAGCGGTGGCCATCATTTCCTCAATCGGCGCCGACCCGTCCGACCAGTTTGAATGCAGGTGCAGATCGCCGCGGAGCGCGGCCCGGACTTCCCCGCCGCCGAGATCCTTCGCAGCAGTGCGTAATTCAGCCAGCACATCGGGTTCGCGGCCGGCCCAGGCCTGGGCGATTACCTTCGCCGTCTTGGGCCCGATACCCGGCAGCGACTGCCAGCTGTTGGCCTGTCCGTGGCGCTCGCGCGTGGCCTCATCAAGGCCTTCGAGGACGTCGGCGGCGTTACGGTAAGCCATCACACGTCTGGGCTCCTGACGGTCCCGATCCTTGTAGTAGGCGATCTGCCGCAGCGCGATTACCGGATCCATGACTTCAGTGTGCCCGGCGGGTCACAGCTCGTTTCAGAAAGCTGGGCTAACGTCGATTTCATGCGATTCGCGTTCAAAACCTCACCCCAAAACACCACGTGGGCTGACATGCTGGCCGTCTGGCAGGCCGCCGATGACATCGCCGTCTACGAGTCCGGCTGGACCTTCGACCACTTCTACCCGATCTTCTCCGACAGCAGCGGGCCCTGCCTGGAGGGCTGGACGACGCTGACCGCGCTCGCGCAGGCCACCAAGCGGCTACGACTCGGCACGCTGGTCACCGGCATTCACTACCGCCACCCCGCCGTGCTGGCCAATATGGCAGCCGCATTGGACATCATCTCGAACGGCCGGCTCGAGCTCGGCATCGGCGCCGGCTGGAACGAGGAGGAGTCGGGCGCTTATGGCATCGAGCTGGGCACCCTCAAGGAACGGTTCGACCGGTTCGAGGAAGCCTGTCAGGTACTGACCAGCCTGCTGAGCGAAGAGACCACTGACTTCGACGGCACGTACTACCAGCTCAAGGACGCACGTAACGAGCCCAAGGGCCCGCAGCGCCCACACCCGCCGATCTGCATCGGCGGCAGCGGAGAGAAGCGCACGCTGCGGATCACCGCCCGTTACGCGCAGCACTGGAATTTCGTCGGTGGTCCTCCGGATTTGTTCGCCCACAAACGAGACGTACTGGCTTCGCATTGCGCCGACATCGGACGGGACCCAAAAGAGATCACCCTGTCCGCCCATCTTCGCCTGGAGGAAGACCGCAACTACGGGCAGGTCGTTGAGGACGCGGCCGGACTGGCCGCTGAGGGCCTGGATCTCGGTATCGTCTACATCCCTACGCCGCACGACCCCGCCGTCCTGGAACCGTTGGCTGAGGCAATCCGGGATTCGGGGTTGTGGGACGGATGAGCAAACAGATTGAGGGCTGTCAGTGAAGCGTTCGGGCGGTCACACCCCGAACAACAGCAGATCCTCAGCGGTTACCAAACGCTCATGCTTAGCGGGAAACTCGCGACTCTTCACCGGATGGCGAAACCATGACCTGGCGATTCGCCCCATTCGTGTCCGAGGCACTGGGTTGATGTGCACAGTGATCACTCCTGCGATCGGTCCGTTCGACCGGGGCCCCCTCTGTGACGAACCCCACAGCAGTTTATTAGACACCCGCCGCCTGGCAAACGAAAGGAGGCACGCCGATCGAAAATAAATATGTTTCCGGTGTGACTGATGTGACTATTGAAGCGGCGCGGCCGTCGGCTTGACGGGTGCCGGTAACGCGGTTGACCCCATCAGATACCGGTCCACACCCGCGGCAGCGGCCCTGCCCTCGGCTATCGCCCAGACGATCAAAGATTGCCCGCGCCCCATATCCCCGGCAACGAAAACGCCGGGGACCGAAGTGTCGAAATCCGCCCCTCGGGCGACGTTGCCGCGGTCGGTCAGCGTCACTCCCAGGTCGGTGAGCAGGCCCGGCTTCTCCGGACCCACGAATCCCATCGCCAGTAGCACCAGATCGGCCTCGAGCTCGAAATCGGAGCCGTCCACCTTGACGAACTTGCCGTCCTGCATCGCTACCTCGTGCACCCTGAGTGCGGTCACGCGCCCGTCTTCGCCAACGAACTCCTGGGTATTCACCGAGAACACCCGCTCGCCACCTTCTTCGTGCGCCGACGCCACCCGATACATCAGCGGGTAGGTGGGCCATGGCGTGGATTCGGCGCGGGCGTCCGGCGGACGCGGCATGATCTCGAACTGGTGCACGCTTACCGCGCCTTGCCTGTGCACGGTGCCCAGACAGTCGGCCCCGGTGTCACCGCCGCCGATGATGATTACCTTCTTGCCTTTGGCGGTGATCGGCGGTTGACCGTCCTCGTCAAGCACGTCGTCGGGCAGCTCGTGCAGTGCCTGCCGGTTACCCCATGGCAGGAACTCCATCGCTTGGTGGATCCCGTCCAGCTCGCGTCCGGGCACGGGCAGGTCGCGCCAATCGGTGGCCCCACCGGCCAGCACCACCGCATCGAAATCGGCCAGCAACTGCTCGGCGGTGATGTCGACCCCGACGTTCACGCCCGGGCGGAATGCGGTTCCCTCAGCGCTCATCTGCTCTAGCCGCCGGTCGAGGACGCGCTTTTCCATTTTGAATTCCGGAATCCCGTACCGGAGCAGGCCGCCGATGCGATCTGCGCGTTCAAGGACGCTGACGCTGTGGCCGGCGCGGGTCAGTTGCTGCGCGGCCGCCAAACCTGCCGGGCCCGAACCCACCACGGCGACAGTCTTTCCGGTCAGCTTGTCCGGCGGCAACGGCTGCACGAAGCCTTCGTCGAAGGCCTTATCGATGATCTCCAGCTCGATCTGCTTGATCGTGACCGGATCCTGGTTGATGCCGAGCACGCACGCCGGTTCGCATGGCGCCGGACACAGCCGGCCGGTGAAGTCCGGGAAGTTGTTGGTGGCGTGCAGCCGTTCGATGGCCTCGCGCCAACGGCCGCTGCGCACCAGGTCATTCCATTCCGGGATCAGATTGCCCAGTGGGCATCCGTTGTGGCAGAAAGGAATACCGCAATCCATGCAGCGGGTTGCCTGATGACGCAGGGTCTCACCATCGAATTCCTCGTAGACCTCGTTCCAATCGCGAAGTCGTAGCGGGACAGGCCGACGCGTCGGCAATTCCCGATGCGTGTATTTCAGGAAGCCGTTCGGATCAGCCATGTGAGGCCGCCATGATCGCCTTGTCGATATCCACGCCGTCACGTTCTGCTTCGGCGATGGCCTGCAGAACACGCTTGTAGTCCCGCGGCATCACCTTGGCGAAGTGTCGATGCTGTCCTGGCCAGTCGGCGAGAATACGCTGGCCCACAGCGGAATCGGTGGCATCGACGTGTGCCTGGATCATGGCCCGCAGATAGTCGCTGTCGTCGGAGTCAAGTGCCTCGAGTTCGACCATCTCGGCGTTGAGGTTGGCTGGGAGTTCGCCGTCGGGGTCGTAGACGTAGGCCACACCCCCGGACATGCCGGCCGCAAAGTTGCGGCCGGTGCCGCCGAGGATGACAACTTTCCCTCCGGTCATGTATTCGCATCCGTGATCACCAACGCCTTCGACCACTGCGTGAGCGCCAGAGTTCCGAACGGCGAATCGCTCGCCGACTACTCCGCGCAAGAATGCCTCCCCGCTGGTGGCACCGAACAGGATCACGTTACCGCCGATGATGTTCTCCTCAGCAACATAGTCCTGCGGGACATTGTCCGACGGCCGCACCACAATCCGGCCACCGGACAGGCCCTTGCCGACGTAGTCGTTGGCGTCGCCGTAGATACGCAACGTGATCCCCTTAGGCACGAAGGCGCCCAAGCTGTTGCCCGCCGATCCGGTGAAAGTGATGTCGATGGTGCCATCCGGTAGTCCTTGGCCGCCATAAGCTTTCGTCAACTCATGGCCGAGCATTGTGCCCACGGTACGGTTGACGTTACTGATGGTGGTGGAAAAGCGCACCGGCTTGCCGGAATCGAGTGCCTCGCGGCTCATCACGATCAACTGCTGATCGAGCGCTTTGTCCAGGCCGTGATCCTGCCGCGAGCTGCAGTACAGATCCTGGTTCATGAATGCCGAGTCCGGCTCGTGCAGCACCGGTGTCAGGTCCAGTCGGTGCGCCTTCCAGTGCGCGCGCGCCAGCGTGGTGTCCAGCGCTCCCGCCTGGCCGACGGCTTCATTGAAGGTGCGGAAGCCCAACTCCGCCATGTATTCCCGAACCTCCTCGGCGATGAACATGAAGAAGTTCTCGACGAACTCGGGCTTGCCGGCAAAGCGCTCCCGCAGTACGGGGTTCTGGGTGGCGACGCCGACAGGGCAGGTGTCCAGATGGCACACCCGCATCATGATGCAGCCGGAAACGACCAACGGGGCGGTGGCAAAACCGAACTCCTCGGCCCCGAGCAGCGCGCCGATCATCACGTCGCGTCCAGTCTTGAGCTGGCCATCCACCTGGACCACGATCCGGTCGCGTAACCCGTTGAGCAGCAATGTCTGCTGCGTCTCGGCCAGGCCCAATTCCCACGGCGCACCCGCATGCTTCATGGATGTCAGCGGGGTTGCGCCGGTGCCGCCGTCGTGCCCAGAGATCAGGACCACGTCGGCGTGAGCTTTAGAGACTCCAGCCGCAACCGTCCCCACCCCGTTCTCCGAGACCAGCTTGACGTGCACCCGCGCGGATGGGTTGGCGTTCTTCAGATCATGGATCAGCTGCGCCAGGTCCTCGATGGAGTAGATGTCGTGGTGCGGCGGGGGCGAGATCAATCCCACGCCAGGTGTCGAGTGGCGTACCTCAGCAACCCACGGGTACACCTTGTGCGCTGGAAGCTGGCCGCCCTCACCAGGTTTAGCGCCCTGCGCCATCTTGATCTGAATGTCGGAGCAGTTGGTCAGGTAGTGCGAGGTAACCCCGAATCGGGCGGAGGCGACCTGTTTGATTGCGCTGCGGCGCCAATCGCCATTGGGGTCGCGGTCGAATCGCTTGACGTTTTCGCCGCCTTCACCGCAGTTTGACCGGCCGCCCAGGCGGTTCATCGCAATGGCCAGCGTCTCGTGGGCCTCCGCGGAGATCGAGCCGTAGCTCATGGCTCCGGTCGAGAAGCGCTTGACGATTTCGCTGACCGGCTCGACTTCGTCCAGCGGAACCGGGGGCCGCACATCCGTGCGGAATTTGAGCAACCCGCGCAGCGATGCCAACCGCTCGCTCTGGTCGTCGACGAGACGGGTGTACTCCTTGAAGATCTTGTACTGCCCGGTGCGGGTGGCGTGCTGCAGCTTGAAAACGGTCTCGGGATTGAACAGGTGGTACTCGCCTTCGCGGCGCCACTGGTATTCGCCACCCACCTCGAGTTCGCGGTGCGCGCGTTCGTCCGGGCGGTCCAGGTACGCCAAGTTGTGCCGGGCGGCCACGTCTGTGGCGATGTCGTCCAGGGTGATCCCGCCGGTCGGGCAGCTGAGCCCGGTGAAGTACTCGTCGAGCACATCCTGGGAGATGCCTACCGCCTGGAACAGTTGCGCGCCGGTGTAGGAGGCGAGCGTCGAGATGCCCATCTTGGACATCACCTTCAGCACACCCTTGCCCGCCGCCTTGACGTAGTTGTTCAGTGCCGTGTGGCGGTCGATACCCTCGATGACACCGCGGTCAAGCATGTCCTCGATTGACTCGAACACCAGGTATGGGTTGACCGCCGCGGCGCCGCAACCGACCAGCATCGCCATGTGGTGCACTTCGCGGGCATCGCCGGATTCGACCACCAGGCCCACATGAGTCCGGGTCCGATCCCGCACCAGGTGGTGATGCACCCCGGCGACAGCGAGCAGCGACGGTATCGGCGCCAACTGCTCGTCGGAATTGCGGTCCGACAAGATAATCACCCGCGCGCCTTCGGCTATGGCCGCCGACGCTTGGGCGCGTACGTCGTCCAGCGCGGCAGCCAGCCCGGCGCCGCCGTCGGCGACCCGGTACAAACAATGAACCACTTTGGACCACATGCCATGCCGGCGCCCGTTGACCTCGATGTCGGGGTCGAGGTTGATCAGTTTGGCCAGTTCATGGTTACGCAGAATCGGCTGTTGCACCGCGATCTGGTGACAGGATTCCTCGTCCGGGTTGAGTAGGTCGCGCTCTCCGCCGGTGGTGCCCTGCAGGCTGGTCACCACCTCTTCGCGGATGGCGTCCAGCGGCGGGTTGGTCACCTGAGCGAAAAGCTGCTGGAAGTAGTCGAACAGCATCCGCGGACGTTGCGAGAGCACCGCGACGGGGGTGTCGGTGCCCATCGATCCGAGCGGCTCAGCGCCGGTGCGAACCATCGGTGCCACCAGCAGGTTGATTTCCTCGTAGGTGTAACCGAAAGCCAACTGTCGCATGACAAGTCGATGGTGCAGCATTCGCGTGTATTCGCCCTGCGGCAGGTCCTCGAGCGGGACCACTCCCTTGTCGAGCCACTCCTGGTAGGGGTGCGCGGCCGCCAGCTCCGTCTTGATCTCCTCGTCGGCGACGATGCGGCCCTGCGTTGTATCCACCAAGAACATTCGGCCCGGCTGCAGTCGCATCCGGCGGACCACCGTCGAGGGGTCCAGATCCAGCACGCCGGCCTCGGAAGCCATCACCACCAGGCCGTCCGCGGTGACCCAGATGCGCGACGGCCGTAGGCCGTTGCGGTCGAGCACCGCGCCCACGATGGTGCCGTCGGTGAAGGTAATCGACGCCGGGCCGTCCCACGGCTCCATCAGCGCCGCGTGGTAGCGGTAGAACGCCCGCAGCGCGGGGTCCATCGACTCGTTACGTTCCCAGGCCTCGGGGATCATCATCAACACCGCGTGGGCCAGGCTGCGGCCACCCAGGTGCAGGAGTTCGACGACCTCGTCGAAGCGCGCGGTGTCGGAGGCGCCCGGGGTGCAGATCGGGAACAGCTTCTCGACGTCGTCCTTCGACCCGAAGACGTCGGTCTTGATCAACGCCTCGCGGGCCCGCATCCAGTTCTCGTTGCCGGTGACGGTGTTGATCTCGCCGTTGTGGGCGACACGGCGGAACGGGTGCGCCAAAGGCCAGGACGGGAAAGTGTTGGTGGAGAATCGCGAGTGCACGATCCCCAGCGCACTGGTGAGCCGATCGTCCTGCAGATCAAGGTAAAACGCCTTGAGTTGCGGGGTGGTCAGCATGCCTTTGTAGACGAATGTCTGGCCGGACAAGCTTGGGAAGTAGACGGTTTCCCGGCCCGGCCCATCCTGCCCCGGGCCTTTGGTTCCGAGTTCGTGCTCGGCCCGCTTGCGGACCACGTAGCAGCGGCGCTCCAGGGTCATGCCCGAAGCCCCGGCCACGAACAGCTGCCGGAAGGTAGGCATCGCGTCGCGGGACAGTGCACCCAGCGAGGAGTCGTCGATGGGCACGTTCCGCCAGCCCAACACCCGCAGGCCCTCGGATTCGACGATCTTTTCCACCGCGGCGCAGGCAGCCGCAGCGTCTTTGGACGACTGCGGCAAAAACGCGATACCGGTGGCGTAGCTGCCCGCGGCGGGCAGCTCAAAGTCCACGACCTCCCGGAGGAACGCGTCCGGGGTCTGAATCAGGATGCCGGCGCCGTCGCCGCTGCGCGGTTCAGCCCCTTGGGCACCGCGATGTTCGAGATTGAGCAGCGCTGTGATCGCTTTGTCCACAATGTCGCGGCTACGACGGCCGTGCATGTCGACGACCATGGCTACCCCGCACGAGTCATGCTCGAACGCGGGGTTATAAAGCCCGACGCGCTTGGGCGTCATACCCACCTAACCCTTCACCAGAACTTTCTGCGCGGCAATGTGCGGTTCCGACTGGGCCGCACCCTGAGGTTGCGGGCTGGGCCCGTTCGGTCTTGTCGATAGGCTGCCCCCCAAGCGGAGATGGTCCGGTAAGGGTTGCGTCCGTGCAGCGCTGAACGGGGGCCGTGCGATCGGTCTCGACAAGTCGTAAAACGATATGACAAAGACCGCCTGACATGCCAACTTCCCTAATACTAACCTGCCTGGCGACCGCACGTACCCGCACCGTAGCGCGGACCGGACCACATCACCACGGCCCGTTTTGCCGGTGGCAATCCACCCGTCGCGACTGGATGCCCGTTTCCTTACCGCCTTCCAACGCCGCTTACCCATGTTTGCTGTGATCTCAGCCGGTTGTCGGCCCTCCGCGCCGTCGGCGGCATGGGGCGTTGTCACACCGGCAACATGGCACACGATAAAGCGAGGCAGCAATGCTGTCGGTCGGGCGCAGGCTGCACTCACCACACCACCGAAGGCATGGAGGCGGCGCCGCGATGACGCCTCACTAAGTTTGCACAATACTAATAAGAGTCTAAAAGCGGCACGTGGCCGATACTGGATGCTTACACCCGAGGAGCACATGAACGACCGCGACGAATTTCTGCGAGACCGGCTGAGACCCGAGCAGCCCGGCACCCGTGCCGCGCGCCCGCATGGTCTCCCGCCGCGCGACTTCCCGCCGATTGCGCCGAGGCCTACCCCTCAGCCGCCTCAGCCGCCTCAGCCGCCACCGCCCCCGTCGCACCGGCAGCCGGCTCCGCCCGCCCCGCCGCCGGGCTATTGGGGCCCGGCGGACCGTGGCTGGCGACGGATAGTCCGGCTGGCGACGTTCGGCCTGATCAATCCGGGTCCGTCCGCCGCGCGACGCCAAGACGCTCAATTCGAGGCGGCCATTCGGACCGTCCTGCGGGGAAACCACAAAGTCGGTGTCCTGGGCAAGGGCGGCGTGGGGAAAACGTCCGTGGCGGCCAGCGTGGGCTCGATCTTCGCTGAACTCCGCAGGCAGGACCGCGTTGTGGCGATCGACGC
>Ga0302320_10029530_pt1 | contig 10486 bp, 9 predicted proteins | sample Bog_T0_3_FD_202130 | JGI IMG/M metagenome (GOLD analysis project Ga0302320, IMG submission 202130) | Peat permafrost microbial communities from Stordalen Mire near Abisko, Sweden - Bog_T0_3 | ecosystem: Environmental > Terrestrial > Soil > Wetlands > Peat | place: Sweden: Abisko, Stordalen Mire... | reverse complement strand
ACCTGGGCGAGGAAGTCGCGGGCCGGTTTCGGCAGGTCGCCGGCGCTGTCGGCAAAGACTTGGTGCGCCAGATCGTAAGCAATGGCGTAATCCTCAAGGCTCGCCTCGATGTATTGCTCGCCGCCGTCGTCACCAATGGTGCGCTGGTGCTGGTGAAGGAAGGCCACGCCTTCTATCAGGCTCAAAAAGCGGTCGTGGTCCCGGCGTCCCCTCAGCCAGCCTTTCGGGAACTCGATTTGATCGACATACGGGATGATGACTTTGAGCGATTCCAGGAGCCGCTGCGCGTTGTGATGCACGCGCATGGCCGCAGCCTTGCTTCGCTCGTGCCTCCACCCCTCCAGCGATCGCGCCCGGCGCTGTGCGGCGAAGATGGCGCGGGTTTGGGCTTCTGACTCGTCCAGGTATAACTCAAAGCACCGGTTGGCGTTCTCGGGATTGATCCGCTGGTCGGTCGTCGATTCCATGTAAGCAATCGGCCCATGGATTTCGAGCACGGCGGTTTTGATTTTCCCGCTGTTCGGGTCTTTGATCGGCACGGCCAGCTTGAGGATTTTCCTCGTCTGTAATGTGCGAATGGGGTACTCGGCTTCCTCGCTGCCGTCGCGTTCATCGACCACGAGGAGCTTGTGCGTCAGCGCGTCGGGTTCGAGGTAATAAAGGGCCTGCGGCGTCAACCGGCTAAAGTAATGCACGTCCTCGGGCGGCATCAGGTCCGCAACGCATTCCATCAGGAACGATTTCCCGCACCCGCTCTGCGCCCGGAAGATGCTGCTTAGTGGCTTTGGGAGCCTGCGGCTCGTGGCAATGAGGTATGCCAGCTTCTTGTTGCGCGGCTCGCCCACGTACCCGGCAAGCTCGATGTCGGCGGCGATCCGCTCCAGGAGATCTGGCGACTTGAGCAACGCGAGGGCCTCGGCACGTTCCGCCTCGCTCATCACCGGCACAGCCTCCGGCGATGCGGCTTCGGTCGTTTCGCCTTGCAGCCTTTCCAGATGGTCCACCAGGGCGAGTAAGTCGCCCTCGATCTTCTCGGCCTCGCAGTCGAGCCGCGCAGCGGCAATGCCGGCGAACATCTTCCGCGCCTTGCTGCCGTATAAGTCAAGATGGTCAATGTGCTGCTGGTCTTCTTTCCTAGCCGTCAATACGACTTTCATCGCCCCATTGCCGGAGAGGTTTTTGACCCGGTAACTGACACTCCCGTTTTCAAAAACGGCATACTCCTCGCTCTGTTCGGCCAGCGTCAACCTGGGCGCTGAGCCTTTGATAAAGCCGATGCGGGGGGCGACGGCTAGGAGGGATGAGAAGGTTTCCGGGGTGCCTTTGAACCCGCTTTCACCATGGTAAGCAAAGTAATCATTGGCATCCTTCACCGCCTCGGGCCATTTGATGTGGTGGCACCGGATGCCCTTGGCATCGAGCTTTACGGCAAGTTCATGGGTGGCGCGTTCGCCCGCCTCGTCGTTGTCCAGGGCGAACACCAGCTTGCGCACGCTGTGCTTTTCGATCAGCGCGTCATGGTGCGGCGTCCAGCCATTCACCCCATAGGCCGCAATGACACCTTTCTTTCCCGCCGCGAAGATCGCCAGCGCATCGAAGATGCTTTCGGCCACGATCAGCTCGTCGGGATACGCTGCGGCCGCTGGCGCGTTCCACACGGCCCGGTGCTCGCCCGCAAGGTACAGGTGCGCCGCATCGCTCCTGCCGGTGATGTCTCGCCCATACATGCCAACGGGCCGCTGCTGCTCGTCGTAGATCGGCACGACAACCCGCCCGTAATACCGCTCGTTGCCCTTTTCGTTGAACAGCCCTATGGCCCGCGCCGCCTTGATTTGAGCAGGGCTGAGCTTCTTTTTTACCCCGCCATCGACGTAGCCCACTTTGAAGTGGACGAGCATTTCCACATCGGCCAGTCCGCGCGATTTGAGATAGTCGAGTCCTGGCCGGCCACGTCCCAACAGGCACTTATGGTAATAGTCAATGAGGCTGTTAAAAAGCTCGGGATGCAAGGTGGGATCGCATGCCGGCGCGGGCGATAGCTCGCTTGCACGCTGGATGCCCGGCAATGCGCCAAGCAGCTTCAACGCGGCTTCGCGGTCGGTGATGCCCTCTTTCCTCGCAACGAACTGGATCACGTTGCCAGCCGCGCGGCAGGCCGGGCAATGCCATAACCCCTTGCTCGCGGTAACATGGAGCGAAGGTTTCTTATCCTCGTGGAACGGGCACAGGCCCACATGATCCTGCCCCGTCTTTTTCAGCACCACCCCGTAACCTTCGATCACCCGCACTATATCGGTGGTCCGCTTGATGGCGTCGAAGTCGGGCTTCATCGGTGCAGTTCCTTGGTCAGCCGGTCTGTCCAGGCCCGCACCTTTTCGAGTTCCGCCACGATCATTGTCCCCGCCTCGATCACCATGTCTCCATCGATTTTATAGGTATCGCAGCTTTCCAGCAGGCCCGCCAGCACTGCGGCATTGGCCCGGTGCCGGTTCATCGCGTCCATGCAGTCCAGCAGCCGCTTGCTCCTGCCCTCGTCTTTCTGAGCTTTGGCTTTCATCGGCGGCGATAGATGCGCATCCCCCGCATCAGGATTTCACCGCTTTCCCGTTCCCAATCGACCCCGTGCCGGTTGAGCACTCGCTTGATTTCATCCCATGTGCGGCATCGCCAGATGAGCCATTCCCACGGCTGGCGCTCGGCCCCATAATGGTGAACGTCAAAACGCGCCATGCGCAGACGCCGCGCCCTCAACTCCCGCTCGAACTCCGGCCACCGGTCGCGCTCCAGATGCGCCAGCCCTTCCATGCCATTGGCCTCGATGCTTACTAAGTCCGCGCTCATAGCCACGAGACCCATTCGCCGGTTTTCGGATTGTAAGAACCACGGCACCCATCGGTATCGAGCAGCTTCTGCCAAACGAAGCGGGCGTGTTTCGGCGCGATCAGCGCCAGTTCGATCATGCCCTCGCCCTCGTCCTCCCACCCGCAGAGCGCCCGCAAGAGCGGCTCCCATAGATGCTGGTCCGCTTCGCGCATCACCGCCCGGCCCAAATTCGCCAGATCGGACGGCACCCCTCGGGCCACCGCCCGCTTTTCCCAAAAGTCCCACGGATATTGCCCGTAGGTGCAATGATGCTGGCTGCGCAGGATTTCGAGCGATTGCCGGTACTGCCCGATGAGATCGGCGCCGGCCTCGGCGCCGTTAAAACCCGTCAAGTCTGTTTTCAGATTTTTGTTGGCTTCGGTAACCATGCTGCCTATATTGCACTTTATTACAATATAACGTCAAACGATTTTGTGACCGAGTCCATTATCAACTCAGACCCCGGATATACTGCCGACATGGCAGGACGCCCGCCCATCAATGAAGCACCTCCGTTCGGCAGGAGCCTCGCCGCGTTGCGCAAGGCGCGTGGCTGGACCCAGCCGCAACTGGCCGACATGCTCGGTATTTCAGTCAACACGCTCGTTTACTACGAACGCAAAGCCACGAACCCGAGTGGAGAGTTTCTTGGCAAAGCAGCCAAGGTTTTCAATGTCACCACGGACGAACTTCTCGGCCACAGCGTCAAGCCTACCCGCAAGCCGGGGCCTCCCTCTCAACTCGAAGAACGCCTGATGGCCGTTCGCAAGCTGCCACGCAACAAGCAAAAAGTCGTTCTGCAACTCCTCGATTCATTCTTGCAGACCAACGGCCAAAAGGCAGGCGCATAGCTTTTTCCCATGCCCACCGCTGAACTCGCCAATATCACCCCGCTGATTCTCACCATTCGCGGCCACCGGGTCATCCTCGATGCCGATCTCGCCGCCCTTTATCAGGTGCCCACCAAGCGCCTTAACGAACAGGTCAAACGCAACGCCGAGCGGTTCCCCGAGGAGTTCATGTTTCAACTCACCAAGGCCGAAGCCGAGGAGTTGTGGGCTTCAAGGTCGCAATTTGCGACCTTAAAACGCGGTCAAAACATCAAGTACCTGCCGCGTGTTTTCACCGAGCACGGCGCTCTGATGGCCGCCAATGTGCTCAATAGCCCCCAGGCCGTTGCCATGAGCGTGGCCATCGTCAAGGCATTCGTCCGCCTCCGCCAGATGGTGCTTTCGGTCGAGGAGCTTTCCCGCAAGCTCAACTCGCTGGAGAAGAAGTACGATACGCAGTTCAAAGCCGTTTTCGATGCCTTCCGCCAACTCATGACCCCGCCGGACCCGCCACGCCGAAAGATCGGGTTCAAGACGGACTGATATTTTCCCCTTAGCCGTTCCCCCTGGCTCCGAGTGCCCCACAGCCTGCTTCAAGACGGACTGTGATTGGACGGGTGCCGTCTTTCAAAGAAGACGACTACTAATCTCTCACTCGATCTCTCCTCGCCTCCTCTCTCAACATTCCACACTTCGGCGGCGAGTCACAGGCTCTCCTTGTATCCTCTGGGCCTTGCGAGCCGCCGAACACTTCTTTGGTGCGTGTGGTGGCCAGCAAAAGGCATGACGGCTACGCCGGCGTGACTTTTGGCTCTGCGGTGGGGTGGACGGAGCTTTGACGTTCTCCTGGTCGAAGAGTGAACGAAGCTTTCACCGCCGCATGGCCGGGCGATGCACGCGCCACTGTACTTATCGGACTGCGAGCGCTGTACGGGCCGCTGTACGATTGATTGTGCGGAGTCTCTACGCTTTCTGCCGCGCATTGGCTTTCGCCTTTGCGAAGGGGTTGGTGTCATGGCCATTTTCCACTCTCACAGGCCACGCTTGTGCGTTGGTCTATTTCCATAAATCACCCTTTTCCCCGCTCCAGCCATTCGAAGTTATTTCAAGTTATTCGAAGTTGGGTGGCTCATCCTGGCCCGGTACTTCGTATTTGTTCGAACGATTTTCGAACGGCTTTCGAAGTTCATCCGAAGTTTCCGCGCCCTCAAAGCCTGGCTTTGACATATTGCGTCTGCTATAAATTACCTGCTTTCCTGAAGCGGGTTGGTCCGGGATTTCCCGGTCTTTCCCATTGAGTGGGACAAGGGGTGGGAAGAAGCGGGATTTTGCGGGAAGGAGTGGGACAACGCGGGAAGAAGCGGGATAACACGGGAAGAGGCGGGAAAGAGCGCAACTGCTAAAGAGGATTGGGCAGTAAGTCAATGCCGCGCCTTTGTCGCGTCATGGGGCCGGAGATTTCCCTGCCGCCAGTCTGATTGCCAGCGGCCATTACTTGCGCCGCGCTCCTGACACTGCTTCTGACGATCCTGTGTCGCCAAGCCGTGCTTCCTTCTGACAGCCATCTGTCAGCGGCTGCGTCTTTGTTCTGACGCCGCTTCTGACAACGGCTGCGACACGCTGTGCGACGGCCACTGCGACAGGTCTATTACAAGCCTGCGCTCGTCGCGGCGACACCGGCTGCGACAACGCCATGACAGCGCCTGTGACGCCGATCTGACAGCGCCGGTCAATCGCTATGACGCCGCCTGCGTCAACGGCCTTCCAGCGGCTGCGACAGATTTGCCCTAATTTCGTTAGGGGTCAGGCGTTTCCTCGATAAAGGCTCGCTCTTGCACGGCCACCGCCGGCATTCTGAGTGATTCGGACAGACGCCGCGCATGCGTTCGTCCATGCAACATTCAATGCGCCGCCAAGTCTTCGTACACCGCTCGTTTTTCCCTCGGACACTTTTTCTAAGTTTTCCTTAGACGTAGGGCGTCCCCCCTCAAAAAGCCATGGCTCTTGCCGTGGCAAGCATGGGGATTCCTGCTTTAACGACGCTTTTTCCAAGCAAGCACGCCGCCGATTATCAACAAGACAAGAAGTGCCGCCGCGACTAGGACGCCGGCTGCGTGTCCAAGGGCTTTGGTTTCCACGCCGGACGGGGTGGCAGTCGGCGACGAACTATTCGTTGGAACCGGCGGGCTCGCAGCGATGGACGATGACGGGATCGTCGTTTGAATCGATTGTGGTGTCTTCGTTGCAACTGGCGTAGGTACTGGCCTATCCATCGCGTCCCACCTGAGCATCCATGCGGGCGCACCAACCCGTGCACTAAACCCTTTGGGCGCAAAACCCTTCGCTATGGCCCACTTTTGCCACTCGATCAGAACGGCAGAGTTTGAAACATCCGGAGTCAGCAGCCCATTCTTTGGGGCGTCTGGAAAACCCATCTTTTCTAATGCCCCTTCAGCGAACGCACATACGTCATAAGGACGACCATCCTTATTCACGTCAATTAGCCTGGGATCGAAGAGATAAGGTGCGACCACTGCTGCCGCTTCAGGAGTGCCGATCATCCCCAAAATCTCAAAATCATTTACAGGAACAAGCCCTTGAGAGAAGGTACTCGACATGTCTTGCCGAAGATAATCCACAGCGCCTTGCACTTGTCTAAGGGCTTGGTCGGCTATTTCATGCTGCGGAGAGTCATTCCCGTGACCTGCCCACATGTAAAGGTAGGGAATGGAGACAGATGCAGGCATTTTCGCGGCTTCATGCAAGGCACTGTAATCACCGGAATGTACGCGGTCGGATATGCTGTTTAGTGTAGCGGTTTCGCTTGGCGACGCGGATTGCGGAAAACCGCGTTCTACTGCCCAAACTGACGGCACGAAGATCAGACAAGCAAAAACGAGGCTAAATCTCATTGCTTTTTTTGGTTCGGATTCACGATGTCCCACTCCGGCTGGATCAAGAGCGTATTGGACCCCGAGCAAGTGGGGTACATTAAACGATCACTTGGGGAAGGATCGGGAATCTTATCTGTGGTCGCCGGGTTCCAGTCTAGGCTTGGGAGCAAGGGAGCATTTGTGTGCCCAAGATCAAGAAGATGCCCAACCTCGTGAGCAGTCGCGTTCAAAACCACAAAGTTGTCCCGGACGTATGCGGTTTGGATTGGATAGTACGCCATTCCTATAGAAGAATGGTCTGGCGTTGTTCCAGAGAGCGGCAAACCTTGGTAATCCGCAACAAAATATATGTTAAACGTGACACCCGGAGTCGCGTGACCATCTATAATCTTTTGGCCTGTTGACTGCGAGTTTTGCGCTTGGGTTATATCTAACTCACCATCCTTCTTTACGTCATAATCCACCGAAAAATCGTTCCGCGTGACAGTAAAGAACTGGTTCGCCTGCTTCCCGAATACCTGATTTAGGTACGTCTGAAAGTCTGAAGCGGAGGGGGCGTCTTGCGGCACGATGTCCTTTGGAATTCCTTGTCCTACGGGGATGACTTGCTTGTCGTTTAAGTTCGCCTGCGTATGGCAAATGCCATCCGGTCCGGTAATAATTGTGTTGCCTTGGTCCTGATCGGGGGGCGTGGCCTGGGTCCACATAACGCTGCCGGTGGCAGTGACACAGACTGTGCCCGGCGTGAACCCACCGCTTGGACTTGGCGGTGCCATTGGTTGCGTATAGTGCTGCGTGACAGCATGAATCGCTATCGTGCCCGTCGTCTTCGGCTTCACGTCAATATGGAGTCCACTTTCGGTTCCAGTCGTTTGCGGCCCCACCCCAATAACAACCGTCGAGGTCGTTCCCAATGTGTTTCCACTAACGGTAATTGTCTGACTGGTGGATGTAGTGCTTGTAGGCGACACCGTCGGATCAGAGCCCGATGGATTGACGTTAAAGCTTATTTGGAATGAGGAGGACGCCGGAGTTAGAGCGATAGCTTGATTAGTACCGCTTTGCGGCACCATCAGCCAGTGCGGGCGCTGCACCCAATCAAAACCTGAATCCGGACTTACCTGCTTAAACTCCACCGGGATAAGCGTTACGCCCTTTGCGCCCCGCTCACGATGTGGGTGGGTTTCTCTTCTGAGGATGGCGGGATAACAGCCCATCTGCTTGAACCACGGAGGATAAACGGCTGGAGGAAGATGGGCGAGACTCTTTTAGCCCCTTTTGGCAACTTTCCGCGGGCCTCTACTTGTAGTGGCCGGAGTTCTTCTGATCCCTCCAGCCGTGCATTTCAAAGGCGGGAACGTGGATCACGCGCCGGCGCTCGCTCGGAGCGCATCGGGCGTGGACCTTTTTCAGGTCGTAGGGCAGGACGTGGGTGTAAACCTGGGTGGTGGTGAGGCTGCTGTGGCCGAGCAGTTCCTGGACGTGCCGAACCGATGCGCCTCCGCGAAGCATTTCCGTTGCGCAGGCGTGCCGGATCGAGTGGGTGGTGACTTTGCGCGGCAACCGGGCTTTTTTCGCATAGCGCAGGATGGTTTCCCGGAGGTATTGCCGCCGCATGGGGGTGCGGTTACGGCTAAAGAACAGGAGGTCGAGCACTTCGGTGGTGGTGGGGCGGCCCGGCGTCCTCGGATCGTTGTAGCGGCTGAGCATGACGGGCCGGATTCGCTCGATGTATTCGAGCAGGTAGGAGCACGCGACGGCCCCCATGGGCACGAGGCGGTCTTTGCGGCCCTTGCCCTGGCGGACTCGCACGAGGCGTTCTTTCCAGTCGAGGTCATGGATGGTCAACCGCACGACTTCCAACCCGCGCAACCCGGAAGAGTACATGAGTTCGAGGATGGCGCGGTCACGGAAGCCCCACATGGTTTTGGTGTCCGGCTGGCTCAGGAGCCGGTTGACTTGCTCGCCATTGAGGACCGCCTTGGGAAGCCGGTGGGGTTTGTGCAAGGGGGGCAGGTTGCGCGAGGGATCGATGAGCAGTTTGCCCCGCTGGTGAAGCAGCCGGAGCATTTTGCTGATGTGCCATACCTGGCTGTTGGCGTACCCGGCGGTGTTGCGCTCGCCGTTGGGCTTTCGCCGCGCACGGAGGCTTTCGTAATAGTCGAGCAGGTGTTGCAAGGTCACGTCCCGCAGGTCGTCGATTTCTTTGCGCTCCAGCCAGCAGGCGAACGCTTCCATGAACCGGCGCACGCCTCTTAACGTGAACGGGCTTTGGTGGAGCTTCTCCAGATGGTCGAGGTAAAGCTCCGCGCCCCTGGCCGGGCTCATGGCTGTTCGCCCTCATCGTCCCACCGGCCCTTGTAATGCACAGGGATGGCCGGTAACCGCTCTTTGGGATGGGTCTGATGGTGGACCCGCCGAAGCTCGACTTTGACAACGTGTAAGTACCGCTCCGTCGTGGTGAGGTTGTCGTGGCCGAGCATTTGCTGGATGTGCCGCAGGTCGGCCCCGGCTTTCAGCATTTCGGTGGCGATCATGTGCCGGAAGCCGTGCGAGCCAAAGTTTTTGCGGATGCGGGCGCGGTGCAGGTACACGTCGAGTTTCATCATCCAGCCCGTCTTTTCCATTTGCCGCCCCATTTTGCTGATGAAGAGCGTGTCGCACGGACGGCCTTTCCTGACTAACAATGGGCGCACGCTGCGCACGTATTCGTCCGTCCAGGCGCAAGCCCCTTTGCCCAATGGCAAGACGCGCTCCTTGTCGCCTTTGCCCTCGCGGATGGTAAGCAGTCCTTCCGTCAAGTTCACGTCATCGGGACGGATGCGCACCAGCTCGCCCAAACGCGGGGCGCTCGACCAAAGCACTTCCAATATGGTGCGATCACGGAACCCCATGACGGTATGCACGTTGGGCGTTGCAAGCAGACGGCGCATTTCCTCGGGGGTGAGCATGATGGCGGGTAGCAACCTGGGATGCCTCGGCAGCTTGAGCACGTCGGCAGGGTTGAGCGCGATCCGGCCCGTATGTTCAAGGAACCGGAAGAACGTAATCAGGTAACTCAAGGCATTGATTTGGCTGTTGCAGGAGAGCTTTTTGCCGGTGTGGGGGCTGACGGCCTCGAACACATACGCCTGATAGTCGGCCATGGTGTCGGGCGTCACCCCCAAGAGGTCGGGCCGCTCGCCCTCCATCAGCTCCTGTTCGGCAAGGAAGGTCCAAAACCAGCTTAGCTTGTGTTTGTGGTCCTTCACGCTGTCGGCGCTGCGACCGGCCACTTTCAGCCATTGCCCATACGCGGCCATCAACTCCGGGAGGGTTTCAACTTTTACACCGTCAAGCTTTCCCGTTCCAGTTCTACCACTTTGCGCGAAGCCTGTATTCATGAGGCTTTGCGGGCGATTTTGCCCGATTTCCACTTTTGTCCCACTTGTTCCACTTTTTCGGCCAGCGATTCGGGCGATAAAAGCCCTTCGAGCAAGGCGGGCGCTTGTTTCTGCGGCAGCAGGCGGTAACGGAAGCTGCCGCCCTGGGGCGCTCGCTGCACGGTCACATACTCGAAGTCCTCGATCTCCCGCATGTGGCGCTTGATGATGTGGTCGGGCAACTTCGTGGCCTCACGCACCATCCGCCGCGTGAACCACACTTCTTCGACACGGGCCTTTTGCCGGCCCGTCTCGGCGGCGACAACGGCCTCAACCTGGGCGAGGAAGTCGCGGGCCGGTTTCGGCAGGTCGCCGGCGCTGTCGGCAAAGACTTGGTGCGCCAGATCGTAAGCAATGGCGTAATCCTCAAGGCTCGCCTCGATGTATTGCTCGCCGCCGCCGTCACCAATGGTGCGCTGGTGCTGGTGAAGGAAGGCCACGCCTTCTATCAGGCTCAAAAAGCGGTCGTGGTCCCGGC
>Ga0302320_10029524_pt1 | contig 10487 bp, 6 predicted proteins | sample Bog_T0_3_FD_202130 | JGI IMG/M metagenome (GOLD analysis project Ga0302320, IMG submission 202130) | Peat permafrost microbial communities from Stordalen Mire near Abisko, Sweden - Bog_T0_3 | ecosystem: Environmental > Terrestrial > Soil > Wetlands > Peat | place: Sweden: Abisko, Stordalen Mire... | reverse complement strand
ACGGTCCATTGGCGTTTTTTGGAATGGTGGCGCCATTAAGAAAGCCAATGCAGGAATTGATGATGTACCTGTCAGACAAGGACAACGGAGGGCCGCTAATCTGTCTCGTGGGGTTGGAGAAGAGTGAGGCATTTGTTGAGCATGCTGTCCTGATCGAGCCGAATATCGATCCTGGGAACTTCATACTTCTAAACAACGACTACATTTATAAGTACATATTGCCGGGCGATGCGTCGGGTCAGCCATTTGGCTCCAATACATACTACGGAGAAAAGGTGATTTTCAAGAGTCACCGTGGTGATGTCTACGTCGCAACAATCCCTGCTGGAGTCAAAGCATCGTCGGTGATGAAATTCGAAGACCTGCAGAATGGAGCCGAAGTGCTCAAAGTGGTAAGCGAACTTCGTTGCTCGATGTACGATCATGCCTTAGTGCCAATTGTGTTGGCTAACAAGCTCGTGTCCCTGGCTGATTTCCCGAGCTCCGAGATTCTGGCTAGATTCGTCAAGAGTAAGGTTGCCGGGATGTAATGTTGCGAGGTTGAGTGCAGTATCTCTGTATCTTTTCACTGTGCTCGACCAATGTACACATTTATTGACTTCCGATTCGCCGAGTAACCTCGTCAGATAGATCACGGCTGCACGAGGATAGGTACCCGACTAAATTCCGACGGCCGTGAGTGAACCGCTTGGTAATCCCCACAGACGTGGCTGGGATTGCGACCCGATCCCGAGGCACTCGGCAATGCGCACGAGCTGCCTGTAGCTCACCAAGCGAACTCGCAAGCCGGCTGGACGCCGGTCATATGCTCGATGGTGACGCCTGCACCTATTGCCTGACATGAATTTTCTCCCGGAATGGAGAGGACTCGAGCCTATCGTAAATTCTGCGATCCCCTCTCAGGGAATCCGGGCGTAAGCGTAGAAGACGTTCTCAAGATCACTCGCGGTCCACGCTTGCGTGATCCTCACATATTCCTTACCTACCGAGTGGAGTTTGCCCCAAAACCCAACCGCCTTATTCTTATCCCCCTCCGCGTATGAGTCGAACGCGTTTCGGTAGTCCACGACCACTGCCACGTGACCATTCCCAGGAGCGGCTAGCCCGGCAAGCACTATTTTGCCCTCCCCGGCCGCGACACCGGCGAGAGTGGCACTCGCGTTGCCGACGCCAATGCGGCTCCAGGGCGATTTTGAAATCTGGTCGCAAATGTCATTGGCCTTGCCCGACAAGGTAAAGCCCAAATTGAGTTCCTGCACGACGGCTTTAACGAATGCACTGCAGTCTCCACTGTTTTCCGCCCAATGCTTCGTGCAGGCCCCAATGACACGAGATCTTTTCGCCGCCTCTTCGGCTCCGCCCACATCCGCGTGGGACCTAGTGGGAACTGCCAAAGCCGTTGCCCACGCTAATCCGAGAGTTAGCAGCTCCCGACGTTGAAGGGCTACCTTGCTTATCATTTTAACTACTCCCTTTTTCTTCGAAGCTTTTGCTAGCACGCCACCATCAGGGTCGACCGCTGCCAACACGCCCTGCTGCATCGCCGCAACATGGCGCTCGCAAATATTTTCACCAGGTTGTCCGGCTCTGTCTTTCTTGCGTCGCGCGGAAAGCATATCCTTTAAAACCTGAGTAAGCACTCTCGGGAGATGGGTGGTTGGCTGCCTTCAAAGCTCCGACACTCGTTCGCGGGAAACTCACGGAAGAACTCTTAATAACAGGGACGGGGTGTCGTCGTGTCCGCCGGCCAACCATCAAGCGATTCATGGGTCCGTCTCACTTGGCGCTTGGCGCACGCGCCGACGCCCTCGACAAAGGCGATTCTCACATATGCGCGTGCCACGAACTTTCCGCGGCTACGCCTCGAGTTCTGCCGAAAGCTTCACGCGCGCCGTGAGATTCAGAGGGCGCAGTGGGTAAAGCCGGTTATAGGGATATCGCTGCCTCGCCGCGTAAGTTTCTTTCAATTGTTAGGAGTGATAGTCGCTATCAGTGGGTTGCTGGGCTGCGCTTCGACATCCGCAACTCGACCTGTTCCCACGGTTACCTCCGAAATTCCGCCCAACCTTTTTAAAGATTGCTCGCCAGCGACAAGTTATTTGCCCAAGCAAACGGGAACCTCGTGGAACGATGACGTTTCTTACGATTTAAGCGAGAAGGAGATTAAGTCGACGTCCGGTGCGCGAAAGATCCTGCGCATCATTGGAGACTCGCTCGTCATCGACCAAAAACACTTCGAGTCGATTATCCGATCGACCAGTGATCCCATCACCAACTTTGACGAAATTACATTCGATGCGCGGCGCATCGTCGTCACTCAGCCTCTGACCTTTACCTCGTCGACTGTGCGCCTTCTCGCACAGGAGATCCTCATCACGAGTAACGGCTCGATAGCCCTCGTGAGTCCACCCGAGAGGTCCACTGGCGACGGCCTGCTCATTGTGACGCAGTCCTTGGAGGTTGAGCGCGGCCTGAAAAAGCCTTTTCTCTTTTACACGCGTGTAGCCGACTCTGCTGGACCGCAGCGCTCGGCAACGATCATTGCCGTTAAGACCGTCATTGACCATGTGTTGTTGGAAGATTCGCAGGAGGACGCCCAACACACGCTGCTTCACCTGTCACTAGATTTTCCGGCGCCGCGAGGCGCCCCAGCGCACGACTCACTCTGGAGCGTTACCGTTGGCGAACCCGCGAAAATGCAGTACTTGGACTATTTTCGTAGCGAGATGTCGTGGCCTCCGTATTTTGCTGCAAAGGCCAGTAAGTGGCTTGCTCAATCATATGATGACAACTCACGTGACGCATTGAGAACGGAACTCGAGGCAGCACTTCCATCACTCGCACAATGGGCTTCGCTGGCACCCTACGCCACGGTTTCGGAGGCGCAGTCTCGAATCATCGAGGGTCTCGGGCCCGATGGCAATGCGCGAGACTATGTGCCTCGCGTGGGCCTTCAATATCAGATTGATGTCCTTCGAAAGCGTCTTGAGTCCGAAGGCCAATACACGCAAGCGCTCCGGCAACTCATTCTCAGCGCTCTGCAGGCCCATAAGCTCGATTCGGAGCAGTTGGCTGAGGTCCGGAAGAACGCGGAGACTGCGACCAGCAATGCGGATGTCATCGTCGAGAACATGGGGAAGGCCATTACCACGGCCGCGGAGCTGGACCAGGACATTGCGGCTCAGCAGACGCTCACAGACCAAGTTCGCGCCACGATCAAGCTTGACCTTGAGGATATGAAACAGCATCAAAAGGATGCTTATAACATCGGCATCGCCACAAAGGTGGTCGCAATGGCCGCTTGTGCATTGCCGGTCGCCGCCCCGGTGGCGCTAGCTATTTCAACTGGCGTCAGCCTTACCGGAGATGCGGTCTACGGTCACCAGATCGGTCAAGACGCGACGCCCGGCTCAATACTACAGTCCTTTCAGAGCGTAAAAGATCGCAGCGCTGCATACCAGCAGCAACTCCAAACTACCAAAACTGCATATGACCAGATGAGCAAGGATTGGGGACAACTCAAAGCAAGTTTCTCGAGTGAATCGCCGGCCGACAAAAAGAGTCTCGACGCGAAAAGGCAGGCAGCAGAAGGCATGAAAGGTTCTGTCGAGAATCTGGCAAATGCAGGGCTGGAGCTTTACAAGAATCTTGAGTCGGTACCAAAGCCAACCGAAATCCAAATGGATACGCTTGAGGCGCAAAGCGGAGAATTGCAGGCGCATCTTGCGGAAATGACACGCCTGCGAGCACTTCAAGGTGATGCGAATGCAAAAATTGAGGAGTACAGGAAGGCCTTGGGCAAGGCGCAGAACGATTACGTTCAGCAGAAATCGCTCGAACAGGAACTGTTAGAGGGTCACCCGAGGAATGACGCTGACTACGCGCGCTGGAAAGCGGCCGCCTTAAGCCTATGGCGCTCCTATTTTGCCAACGTCTACCAAGACGCCGTCACATTGCGCCAAGCGTATTTTTTTGAGACCGGGGAGTTCCCACTTGTCGATCCCGATGCCCTCTTCTACCCCGATGAGACCCTCGCATACATGGCGCAGGATTTGTACAAGCCCGAGGGACCAACAGCGGGACTAGATGCGGTCCGGGATAATCTCCTACGGGAAGAAACGAAGCTGATCGCCGCGGTATCAGGTTTGCTTGATGCCGTGGATTCGGGCGAGCGGCTTTATTTAGCGAAACGGACGAGTCGCGATCTGGTTTCTTATTCCTTCAGAATGTCTGCCTCGGGGCAGACATTGCGAAGCCGCGTCGCGTGTTCAGTCGGTGCGCGTGACAACACGGTCACTGCTGCCGACGATCCTCCGACGCTTAAGTTCTTAAGTTTTATCAACGCGCAAATATGTGCGGAGGTTGCCCGTAAGTTTAGCAATGAACAACGAGACAAGACCAAGGGCTTGCCGGGAGGCGCGCCAATTTATATTCCAGTCGAACTGCCAGTCTCGGTCTCACCCTTTCCGGAGCGATTCATAAACGCGCGCATATCGGCGCTCAAATGGGATGCTCCGGCCGCCGCCGATGGGAAAAGTTTCCGGTTCGTCATTCAGCATGGCGGGTACGGCGCCATGGTACGTAACGGAAGCTGCTATCGATACGATCTGCGCCAACAAGGTGCGGAAAATCGAATCTTCCGAACCACCACCGTCCGCGGCCGCACCGTGGAGCCGGGCCGTAGCGAAGGCGAGGCGATCATGATGGACCCCTTGGGCCTGCGGTTCTACACGTTGTATCCAGCCAGGGCTCCCTATTTCCTGAGTGTAGAAGTGGACGGCGACCGGAGCGATCCTTCTTGGCAGTGGGTCCCCTTAGTAACCGAAATCGAATTGCAAATAGAGATAATGCAGTGAAACACCCGCTGCTGTTCGTTGCTGTCTTCGTGGTACTCGAGAGCGGAGTTATCCGGGCACAAGGCGCTACAGGACAGGGGACAGATCCTGCGGGGATGACCCGAGTGGAGTTCTCGAAGCGCTTCGTGCCGAAGGCCGTGGGCGACACCATTGTCGTGCAGACGCTTCCGGAAGAGACACTAGTGATGTCGGGCGGCCCCTACATACTGCAGGGGAAGGGTCTGTATATCGGCGCTGGTCATGTGGAAATTAACGGACGCGTAGAAATACGCAGCTTCGATCCGAAGAAACCCGCGGACCCTGCCGAGGGGACCGGCGATAAGGGACCCGAATTCACGAGCCCGCCCGATCACCTTTGCGCTAACAACAACGGCTGTAACGGGAGTAAAGGGCACGACGGTGGCAAGGGCGACGACAAAAAGGCCACCGCGGGCGCGTCAGCGCGTGTCGTCACCCTCGATCTGGACAGTCTAACCGGAGGCGGGACGCTGGTGATCACGGCGGATGGACAACAGGGGGGCCAAGGGCAGAAGGGTGGCAAAGGCGGCACGGGCCAGCAAGCCGGTCGCGGTGGTGACCGCCATTGTGGCGATTTGTCGGGTGCGGGGAAGGACTCTCCGGGCGACGGCGCAATACCCGGGCCTTCGGGGAATGGGGGAATCGGCGGCCGCGGCGGCTCGGGTGGCACGGGTGGCAGTGTCCTGCTTTCCCGGACCTTGCAGCAGGCACGCGCCGCGGGACGCATATTAGTCAGCATTAATGGTGGAACGGGAGGGTTAGGGGGAGATAGCGGTGATTGGGGCGAGATTGGCGCTGGCAACGAAGGAGGCTCAGGAGCGACGTGCGGCGGCGGCGGGACTGGAACTAAGACCTTTCCAAGCAAGCCGGCTTACGATGCCAACCAATTTCGCGGACCGGTAGGTCCTAGTGGTGCCAAGGGCACAGTGGATTTTTTTGATAGCACCCCATGAACGTTACGATGCCGCGCCGCCTGTCTTCGATCACCCTTACGCTTTGTCATTGTGCTCTGATGATTGTGACATGCAACCCGAGTCACGCAGAGACCCTTGCTTGTAAGGCTTTGTTCCAAGAGTGGAGTGGTATCTCCGGCGCGGACCTGCTTGGTGTGGAAACCGGTTCGGCACTGATGCGGCCCGGCGGGGCGATTAAGAAGAACTTAGGATTTGCGGAGGGACGCTCCGCCGTAGTGCGAGTCGAATCAGCGGCCGTCTCCACAACAGGAAGTACTGCGGGAGCGGTAAAATACGTCTCACGTGTGGTGATCGAGTACAAAGATCCAAAAGAAGGCGATCCGCTGAGCTGGCGGCTGGCATTCTTCCTGCGCGATCGCGACATCATAGCCGCGATTGACGCTCTGGAAGCAGTGAATGCCGCCCTTCGCAACACGGCCAATAACGCAAGAACCAATCAAGAAGCCAGGGACCAGAACGCATGGCCTGTATTGGTGGATCAATTGATCGTCGATCGGTGTACGGTACTTGTAGTCGACACGTCGAAAGGGCTTTTCCTCGGCGACTCCCCGGAACTTAAGCCAATCCGCTCGCCGGACGATTATCGAAGCATGCTAATTGAGCTCGTGAATGAGCTTAGAGAGACAAGGAATCGGTGACTTGAAAATCTAATCACGATCCAGTTGTCTTTCGAATAAAACACCTCCCACTGGCTGCATCGGCGATTGCGACAGATCAAGCTTGAGTATTTTTGACGAGCTGCCGTTTGACGCGCTGATATGTACATCCAAAATGCGTACAGATCCAACAAACCGCAACTTCGTGGTCAGTCGACAGCCGGAGCAACCGGGGTGGTCATGCGGAGCGTTTTACTCGGCACTACATTCAGCGGCGTGGGGTGAAGACCTAAGACATACGGTTTCGTTCTTAGTCCGGCATGGAGCCGACTGCAGTCGAAAAACATAGCTCCGGGAATTTCAGGTAGCTCGCGGTAGGTAACTCCTTCGGCCCGGAGTTCATTCGACCGATCAATGGCGAGCATCGCGGCATCGTTCAAGACTCTCTCCCCGTGCGGATCGATGGTCGCCATCCATGTGGTCGCGAGTGCCTGAAGTCAAACGAGGAGCAGCCAGGGTGGCACCATACTCGCCAGCCCTGCGAGTCTGAACCAGAATATGGAGTTACCGTCCGCATCGCAAGTCGAAGGTCCTGTGTCAGCCCGCGATTGCCCTGGGAGACGTCGGTGGTTTCGCACCTCGCGCAACATGCAGAGCGTATCTACGAAATTTGCCGAACGATGTCCATCTGCTCAATGCCGACGCGTACCAATGTACCGCAATCAATCTTTCTTCATAATCGCGTCTCGAACGCTTTCGGGAAGTCCACTCGGCGGTGCCGAGCCACAAGTCGGCGGCTGGAGAAAGAGGCGACCTTTGGCGCGAGCCAGGTTTCCTTTCTTGGCGCACAATCGCGACAGCCGCCCGGGAACGCTTTAACCTTCGTTCAGCGATCGACTTTGAGTTTCGTGACCTTGAAATCCATTTTTCTCAACGCATTGACCGCATGCTTCAAGCTCACCTTACTGAAAAATGGAATCTCGAGCGGTCCTTGCACCTTGCTCATGATCGCCAAGCACACCGTGTGCTGCTTGGCGACAGGCGCCATCGAGGTGTCGTTTAATTTGAAACCAGAAGGCAGCAGCTTGTTGAGCTTCTCGCGAAACGTCGATTCGTACAAGAAGCATCCCGCCGAGACTACAGCTTGGCTAAAGAGGTGGCTCAAGACGGAAGATCCGCCATACTGTTTGACGTGCACGATGTCGAGTCCTTTCGAGTAAAGATCGCAAAACTCCACCCGGCTCTTGCCGTTGCCGATCATGATGAGTTTTCGATCCATCACGGCGAGGTTCGGATGCGTTTTCGCGAGATTCGCCAAGTACACAGGTTCCGTCATGGTTCCGAATTGCGGCAACGCCAAAGATGAGGCAGGGATGCTCGCGTAGTAAGCCTCGATATCTTTGACGTAGTCTGCATCAACGTTGTACCAATCGCCATCGTTCAAAATGTATTTCTTTTGCTTAAGATCAATCTCCGCATTGAGGCAGCGATAGACCTTCCAGGCTGACGATTCCATGCCATTTTTGATGCACTTAAAGATCTTTTTGCTGCAAAGATTATCGAGCGTCACCTGGCCAGCGAGGTTCGTTTCCTTAAGCCAGCTTTCCAGATCAATGTCAGGGTGAAGGACCGGCCCGGCTTTGTTCGGGTTCTGTGGGGGTGCTCGGTAGGAGAAGCCGTCGATCTCCTCCCAGTTCAAAATCTCCGGAATCGCCAACCATATCTTCTCAAACTGGCCCTGATTGATCTTTTGAACTAGCGCCCCATCAAGGAGTTTCACAACGCCGGCGTCACGCTCCTGGGTAATCTTGTCGATCCAGGGGTAGCTCTTCTGATATGTTTTTTTCTGATAGGCGGCGTACAAGGTCTCGGCGATGTCGGTAAACGAGTCCAAATCCACGCGCGTGTACACGGTCACCGAATCGCGGCCGGAATATGTATCCTGCTCCTCACCCTCGATCGGCGGGCTCTTGGCGGTGATGGATTTGAGAAGATCGATCTCCGTATCGAACTCGAACCCTTCGAAGCCCACATCTCGGCCCGCCTGTTCGCGCGATTGTAATCCCACGTGGCTAATATTTGTCTTATCGATGGCTTTGATGGCTCGTGGGTCCCCGAGGTTCAGCGAAGCAATCAAGCCGAAGTTGCGCTCGATGGCGGACTCGTCAATGAGATGCCTGGTATAACCGAATGTGAAACAAAACCAACGGTTCTTGATGCGCGAGACATAGATAGCGCGGGATCCTTGGTTGACGATCTGTTTCGGGTTGAAACCCGGGACGTCTGCGAAAATTGCGGCCCAGGGAGGTTGGCTTTTAAAACCGCTTCTAAAGTACAGCGTTCCCTTGGAGGTGCCGCTCGCGACCGAGACCTCGTTCAACTGACCGACGGAGACAAAATCTTCGACTACAGGATAGCTGTCCTTTATTAAATAGACCGTGAGTTTAAGTCGCTTTCCCGATGACGCTGAGGTTGCCATTTAAATTCTTGGTTAAACTGACCGGCGCGTCTATTGTCCCACCGTTTGTCCCCCTCTCCCTTTGATGCAAGTAGGGGTCACAAACTGAGGTTGGGTGTGCCAGCATTTTGCGTGTGGGAATATCCGAGAAACGGCCTGAAAATCCTGGTGTCCTCGGTTCAATTGCCGATTTGCCAAAATGACGTGAGGGTAACAGCGAGGGTAACTCAGTTGGCGGTGCGCATGAAGTGCCCTAAGTAATAGGGTTTTGGCGGCCTATTCAATTCCCTCCCTGGCCACCATTTCCTATGAAATTCAAGTAGTTACAAGACCAGCGAGTCTGTAACGTCTTGGTTTCATTGACCCTAAAGATTGCGGCCGAATTCGCGCGGAACCACGGAGATTTGGCGTCGAATCAATTCTTGCGCACGTGACCAAGGAAAATATCCTTTGCGGTTCGGGCATTGCCCGCTTGGTCGTCAAACAACAAAAGATGGAAGCGGATGATCAAATGCCGGATCCAAGTCAATGTCCTACAGATGATGGTCGGCTATACAGTTACTCGGTTTCGTAGGCTTGGATGCGCTCGCCAAAGGAACAAGACCGATGGCTACGTTGATACCGGCTTTCAGCAGTTGCGCGCGCCGGATGACGGCCGGGGAGCGGCGCTTCGCCCAGCGATTGGAGACGTTGCTCGAGGCGGATTACCTGTGCTGGTACGACGTGCCGGTCGGCACTAAATATCAACATCCCGATTTTGTGATCCTTCACCCGCGCCGTGGCCTGCTTGTACTCGAGGTAAAGGACTGGAAGTGTGACTTTATTCAGAAGATCAATCCCGTCTCAGTCACTTTGTTAACGCCAACCGGACCCAAAGAAGTTGGCAATCCATTGGTGCAGGCTCGGCAGTATGCCTTTGGTATTAAGAATGCGCTCGAGCGGGATTCACAACTTATTGCGCCGGAAGGCCACGCTCATTGCGGCAAACTGGTCTGCCCATACGGTTTCGGTGTCGTGCTGTCGGAAATCACTCGAAAGCAATTTGATAATACGGACCTTGGTGACGTACTGCCGCCACACTTAGTTATCTGCAAGGATGAGATGACTGAAGGCACGGAGGTCGAAGAGTTTCAAGAACGGCTGTGGGGGATGTTCAATGTAGAGTTTCCGCATACGCTTACATTGCCGCAGGTCGAGCGAATTCGATGGCATCTATTTCCGGAACTTCGTATTTCGCAAGGCAGCCTGTTCGAACAAGTAGAGGCGACCGTGAAAGACGAAGCCATTGGCAATACCCTCTTGCGCGTCATGGATTTGCAGCAAGAACAGCTGGCTCGAAGCCTGGGAGATGGACATCGAGTAATTCACGGCGTCGCCGGCTCCGGCAAAACGCTCATATTGGGCTTCCGCTGCGAGCAACTGGCCAAAACATTGACTAAGCCGATATTGATACTCTGCTACAACGTAGTCCTGGCGGCGAAACTGGAACAATTAATGGCTGCGCGGGGTCTCGCGGAGCGGGTCGTCGTTCGCAATTTCCATCGGTGGTGCATCGATCAGATAACGCATTATCACGTGGCAAAAC
>Ga0302320_10029523_pt1 | contig 10487 bp, 9 predicted proteins | sample Bog_T0_3_FD_202130 | JGI IMG/M metagenome (GOLD analysis project Ga0302320, IMG submission 202130) | Peat permafrost microbial communities from Stordalen Mire near Abisko, Sweden - Bog_T0_3 | ecosystem: Environmental > Terrestrial > Soil > Wetlands > Peat | place: Sweden: Abisko, Stordalen Mire... | reverse complement strand
CCACCCCTCCTGCCAGCCGCGGCGCTGCGCAGCCTGGACCAGCAAAACGAGCCGAGGGCCGCATTACTTCATCTGCATCACAATCGGCGCAACCTTGCCGACATTCACGGTCTGCGTCAGGCTACCGGTCTTGATTTGCGCGGTTCCTGTGAAAGCCGGCGCGCCGCTCCAGGCTGGAAAACCGTAGCTGCCATCGTGCCCAGTGTAAGTGCGATGCGTCTTGCCGTTGTAAACCATGGTGACAAGTTGTCCGCTGACAGGCTGGTTCGAAGCACTCACCACCTTGCCTTGATGAATCATCGACACCGCTCCGGGATCGTAAGGAACCAGCACAAACGAACCATAGCGGCTGTCCCACCAGGCCTGGATTCCAAAAGGACCAGCGTACTTGGTCGAAGGACAGGTAACTGTGGCCGTGGCCACCTGCTTGCTCTCCGTAGTGTTGTCGGTCGTGGAACTCGTTGTCCATACCAGCTTGGTATCGATTTGGAGCGAATACGTTAATGGAACGCTGATGCCGCCCACGAGATCGACCGTTGTCTGCCCCGAGTCTTCGGTCCCCGTATCGCTCACCTTGTCATTGGTCAAGGATCCAGTGTAGGAAGCGCAGTTGCAAACCCCACCGTTGTTGCAGTTGGCCAAGGTTGCCGCAGGCTCGTAGGGGAAGCTGAGGCCGGTATACCAAAAGCGGTTTGGGTCCAGCCCCGCACCTGGCGACGACTGTCCGCCAAACGGGTCCTCCTTCAAGATGGCCTGATAGTCGTCATTGGTCAGGCCGACCTCCTGAAGCACCTGGGTAGTGCTGGGCCGTGCCGTGGAAGGGTTGAGCAGCTCGTACGCATAGACCGTAAACGGAGCGCCGGGGTTGCTAAAACCCCATTGGATCTGACTGCCGCTTTTGGCCAGAGTCACCTTCGGGTGCAGGAGCAGAAAGAATTGATCCTGACCGTGATCGACGCCGTCGCCATTTCCCTGCACATTCCAATCGTTTGCCGACGTCTTGGTCACATTCACGGCAGTGCTGTCTGCGGTCGTGTTCTGGAAAGCGTAGCTTCCGCCGCCGTTGAGGCTTCCTAGAAAAGTTGCGTTGTAACTTATGGTCAGCCCAAGCTGGAACGAGTCTTTGGTCGTGATCTTCGTCCCGTTAGCCGTGCTGGTGCTGTAGTCCACAAAGCTCGACCCGTTCGATGTCCCGCACTGGGATGGACTTCCGATACTGCATCCCGGCGGGGCATACGCGATGGCCATAATCATGTACTTGGGAGTCACCGTCACCGGGGGTGGCGGCGGCGGTGTGGCGGAGCCCGTACACTCGCAACTACGTTCTCCCTTCGGAAACCCGGCAGGACTCTTACAGATACCAGTCGTCCCGTAACCCGTGGTGACCCGTGTACACGCCGCGCCGGCATTTGTGCATCCGACGTAAGAGTTCCCCCTGCAAGTCTGGGAACTGATTGCAGGTGCGAATAGTGCCATCGCCAAAAGTGTCATGCTCACGCAGCAGCGAGCCTTAACATTCGCAGGATTGTTCTTTCCTACCCCGGACGTCGGCAGACTTTTTGAAGCGGGACTGATCAATTGTGCGCGGGCATAAGCGGAACGAGGGAATACGTAATGCTCAACGCAACTACCCGACGGCGTCGCAACTCTGTTCATCACGCAATACCTTCCATCATTCTGAGCCAGCAGCGTTCCGCTGGGAATGCCCAGCTTTGCCGCTCCCGACCATTCTGCCGCTGTCAAAAGCCCGGTCAGAGGAGGGGGAGAAGGTAAAGTCCATGTGCTGCGAATCTGAGTCATAGTCGATCTCCAATTCTGCGAATTCTGGTTTGTTTGGGATGGTTTCGACGCAATTCCCGAAGTCGAGGTTCCTTGCGGAAAGATTATGTATAGCTATCCGGAGCCACTGCAAAGAGTGGGGATGGCCCTCAGCGCTTCACGCCTTTGGAATTGCCAAGCCCGATGTGGACCAATTGTGCCGAAACAGGACAGTTTTGGCAAGCGTTTTTCTCTAGAATTAACGTCCAGATCAAAAATCGTGTCCAGGCCTAACCCAGCCAAGCCGCAAGATCTCCGGTTCAAGCAACCTTGGAAATCACCTCCTGGCAGACTTTCATCGGTCAGCTAACGTCCTAAATATAGGTTTGCAAGATAATATGAGACTCGGAGGATTATTAGATATGAAAATAGTATTTAGCGCCGTATTGGCATTCGCACTCGTCAGCATCTCAATGGCACAAGCCCAGGCACCGCAGGGAGCCCCGGGTATGCCCGGTCCCGGCGGTCCCGGTGGAGGCCCCGGCGGGCAAGGTGGCCCTGGTGGTCCCGGAGGCGCCCGCCCACCTGAAGTCGTCGCACCCACCATCCCGATCGATCTGGCCGTGGCCGCCGCTAAGGCTGCGGTAGCAGCCTGCCCCACCTACCACTTTGGAGTGGCCGTTGTCGATCAGTCGGGTCAACCCAAGCTCATTTACAACATGGACGGCGCGTCCGGCTCCCACGGTACCCGGGCCATGGGCAAAGCCAGTGCGGCGCTGTTGATCAACGCACCCAGCGAAGGCCTCAGCGACCGTGCAAAGGCTGATCCGGCAATCGCTGCCAAAGTGCAGGCTGCCAAAGACAAAGGCAGCCCCATGATGGCCATGGCTGGCGGCCTGCCCATCGTAGCCCCCAGTGGCCAGGCCATGGGCGCAATCGGCGTCTCCGGCGCAGAGCCCGGCGGACACGACCCGGAATGTGTAGCCGCCGCCATGAAGGTAATCATGGCTCAACTGAAGTAATTCCCAACTCGAAGAATGTTTGTAGCGGGCATACGCGATGCGTATCCCCGCTACATGCAGTTCAAACCACTGCCGAGCCCCTGACACGGTTCCCCTGATCTTGCCTCCAACCGGAAGCCGCAACAGCCGCTCAATTGGCCGGCTGCGCTCCGCTTGCCGGTTGCAAGCGCAGGCGGGCAACTTCGCCTGCCAGCGTGTCGATACGGGCCAGGAGATCCTGGTGGTGCTTGTCGGCTGCCGAGGGTTCCAACCCTTCCAAATAGAACGTGCCGTTGGGCTCGAGTTCGCAGCGGCGTACCTGGTGGAAGTTTTCAAAGCCCTGGCGGTGAATCACGTCGAGCAACTCATCGCGAGTGAGAGCCTCGCGCTGCATGGCTCGCTGGTCGAGCTGGCCGTTGCGGACGAGAATGGTGGCGCGGCCTTCGAGCGTGCGCGTCAGCTTTCTGGATCGGAACAGCAGCCGGACGACTAGCCAGTTGATACCCAGCAAGCCGATGGCGCCGAGGATGCCGCCGGTGACGGAGTTGTCGTCGCCGATGATGGCGTTTTGGACCGTGTTCGAGAGCGAGAGCAGCACGACCAGATCGAAGGGGTTGAGTTGCGCCAGTTCTCGCTTGCCGAAGATACGCAGCAGCAAAACCAGCGCCAGATAAACAATGATTGGGCGGAGCAGCTTCTCAACAATTGGCAGCGGCAATTGGAACATGTGGCTGAAGACAAGGGTATGCATCATGCCTAAAAGGATACGAGGCGCGGGGCTCGTTTTCCAGAAGGATTCTGTGGATTGTTCAGCGCTACTGGAAGTCGACGCGGAGGATGCGGATCTCGGGGTAAGAGCCGTCCCAGTCGGGGGTGACGGTGTCAAAGATGAGGCGGAAGTCGGCGGCGTCGCCGGGCTTGATGGGCGCGGCGGAGACGGGCTCTACGTCGATGTAGGGTTGCGTCATGCGGATGATCTTCACGGGCTGAGTCTCGTTCTGCGCGACTTCATGGGTATAGCTATGGAACAGGATCTGGACGGTGATGCCGGTGACAGTGCGGCTGCCTAGGTTGGTGATGCGGCCGTCGAGGTAAGTGACCTTGCCTCCGGCCAGGTTTGCGGACTCGCTCATATCGAGCTTACTCAAGGGCAGATTGGCGGCGTAGGGGTCCGGGCTGGCGTTGATGGGCGTGGCGGGAACGGGGTCTTTGCCGCGGCTGAGGAAGAAGATGAGCCCTCCGGCGACGACCAGAACGATGGCGGCGGCGATGGCCATGGGGAGCCAGTTGCGCTCGCGCGGGGTTTCCGGTTGGATAAGATTTGGGGCAGAACTCACAGAGCGAATTTTAGCATCGGTTACTTAAGAATGCTTTAGTACTTATGAATTTCTAATTGATTGCAGTTGAACCGCGCGCAGGTGTCGATGAAGCCGTGAAGGAGGCGACATGCAAGCTGCGCAACAAGTGGAAGATTTTCTGTACCAGAGTATGACGGTTGCGGCCATGATCATCGCACTGCTTGGTCTTTGGCTGTTTTAGCTAAGTGCCGGCCCTGCGCATGGCAAGGAAATGCCAGAGTATGGTGGCGAAGACGATCCCCAGGATAATGGGCATAACGAATGGGGAGATATTTCCCTGCCCGCTGCGCGCTGCTCGAAGGATGAGCAATTGAATGCCCGCAAAGATCAGCATGAGCTCCGCTTTGAGCCAGGCAATCATGTTGAGAGCCAGCGACTCAAGGCCGGCGCGGTTGAGGGGCGTGACGCGGACAGGGAAGTTGAAGGACGCGGGAAAGCGCGCCGCGAAAGTCATGAGCACATAGAGTGCCAGGGCCACGATGGGCAGAGCGAAGAGCGATGAGCGGGAGCCCCATGCATCGGCATTGCCGTCGGCGGCAAAGTGAGTGGGAATCTGCTGAGGCAGTTGCGCGGGGCCGTACAAGGCGCGGAGGGTAAGGAAGAGGAGAACGGCCACAGCCGCGAAGGCTGCAATTTCAAGATACCTGCGCATGAGATTATTCCGGGCTTCTATGTCTCGATTCTTTCTGAGCTGGATTGTACCTTTCCAAGCCAGCCTGCGCCGGAACGCGATACATCCGTCTGTGTTGAGGGTCAGGTTCGTTCGGCTGCGAGCAAGTTTTTCTTGCGCTCTACGCCCCAGCGATAGCCAGTAAGCGAGCCGCTGACTCCCACGACGCGATGGCAAGGGACAATGAGGGCTACGCGGTTGGTAGCGCACGCGCGAGCCACGGCGCGCGCCGCGTTGGGGTTGCCGAGATCTTTGGCGAGCTCGCTGTAACTCTTGGTTTGCCCGCGGGGGATGGAGCACAGGGCTTGCCAGACGCGGAGCTGGAATGCGGTTCCGCGCAGGTCCAGCGGGACGGATGTTCTTTGATCCGCTCGTTTACTTACCTTTGCCAGCGCAGATTCAACAAACTTCGACAATGTGGGATCGCGCTGTAGCGCGGCTGCGCCGAACTCCGCTCGCAGTGTAGCTTCTGCTTCGGCCTTTGTGGCCGCGAGCGACAGCCAGCACAGGCCGCGATGCGTTGCGCCGACAAGGATCCAGCCAAAAGGCGAGGGCGCGGAGCACCAGGCAATCGTTTCGCCGCGGCCGCCCTGTGCGAAGCGGGCAGGAGTCATGCCGAGTTGCGAGCCTTCATAGGCGCGGCTCGATGAGCTGAACCCGGCGTTGTAGATGGCGTTGGTCACGGTTTCTCCCTGCTTCAGCGCGCCGCGAAGTGCGCCAGCACGCAGTGCGCGTTGATATTGAAGCGGGCTCACGCCCATCTGCTGCTTGAAGAGCCTCTGCACGGTGAAGGGGCTGAGTTTGACCAGCTTTGCCAACTCGGCCAGGGATACGGCGCGGTCTGCATGGCTCTCTATATAATTTCGGATTTCACTAACAGGTTCCCTGGATGCAATCGTGCCGCAGCAGCGTTTGCAGGGGCGAAAGCCGGCAGTACGGGCTTGGGTTTCAGTGGAGAATATACGAACGTTTTTGCGCAGCGGTCGGCGGCTGGCGCAGCCGGGGCGGCAGAAGACGCCTGTTGTGGTAACGCCGTAAATGAATTCTGCATCGCGATCGCGCGCGAGGATCTGCTGCCAGGCGGCATCGGGGTCGATGGGCATTGATCTGGGACGCGACCTGGGTTGGGCATTGCGATTCATGGAAACAATCGTCGCCTATTTACATTGAGCCGCGCTATCCGGTTCTTGCTCGCAATTCGGTTTTTGTTGCCGCCTCGCACAGAAAGATTACCTGAGACCGCCTTTCGTATGGTGTCATTTTTCGGGGCTTTTGCGGCTTTTTTATCTAACGTCTGCCCTCTGGATGTATGCTCAATTTTGCGGAACTATCGGATGAGAGGGCGCATTGAACTGATCCGAAGTCAGATTCGAGCATATTGTTTACCGCCTGGTTTGCAGGTATGCATTTTGAACTTAGGAGAAATTGTTATGACATGGAAGTCGCTCACGATTGCAACCCTCGCCGTGCTCGCATCGCTTGCTACTTGCGCCGGCGCGCAAGACAGCGGCCCTTACAAGGTCATCAAGATTCAGATGACCGGCGGGGATGGCGGGTTTGACTACATCTACGCCGACTCAATAAACCGCAACCTGTATGTCGCTCGCTCCGGGCAGGCGGGGCACATTCCCGTCTATAACCTCGACACGCTGGCCCAGGTGGGCGATATTCCGAATACCAGCGGGCATGGCGCGGCGGTGGACACCGCGACCGGCCACGGCTTTGCTACTTCAAAGCCGATAACGATGTTCGATGCCAAGACCTTCGCGGTCATCAAGAAGATTGACGTGCAGGGCAATCCGGACGGCTACCTGAACGATGCTTACAATCATCGCTACTACGTCCTCAGCCACGCAGCGCCGAACGTGACGGTAATCGACGATAAGGACGGGACAATGCTCGGAACCATAGACCTTGGTGGAGCGCCGGAGCAGGCGGCTACAGACGGCAAAGGCAAGATCTATATCGACCTCGAAGACAAGTCGGCGATTGCGGTGGTGGATGCCAACACCATGAAGATGGTCGGCAAGTACGATGTTTCGAGCAAGGGCGGAGGGTGCGCAGGGTTGGCGCTTGATGCCAAGAATGGAATTCTGTTTGCGTCCTGCCGCGAAAAGAACAATATGATTATTCTCTCGGCTACGGACGGGCACATTCTCACCGATCTGCCGACGGGAGTGGGCTCGGACGGCATGGTTTTCAATCCGGCAACTATGGAAGCTTTCAGTTCGCAGGGTGACGGGACGATTACTGTTGTGAAGGAGAACTCGCCGACGGATTTTGTGGTGGAAGAGACAGTGCCGACACCGGCGCGGGCGAAGACGATTACGCTCGATGCGAAGACGGGCAATCTGTATCTGGGAACATCCGAATATGGCCCAACGCCTGCTGCGCCTGCACAGGGACAAGGCGGTGGCCAGGGTATGGGCGGCATGCCGATGGGCGGACCTCAGGGTGGTTCGGGAGCGGGCGGTCCTACGCAAGGAGGCGGAGGCGCCATGCGGCGTCCGGGTCCTCCTGCGATTCCGAACTCGTTTCAGATTTTGGTGGTTGGCAAGTAAAGCTGAGCGGATCACGAAATCTCAAGATGACCGGCGTCGCCAAATCGGCGCCGGTCTTTTCAGTTTGGGCACTTATTTGCCTAAATCGAATAGCGCCGCCGCCGCCCGCGCCAAATCCTCTTCCGTATCCACGCCAATCGTGTCACCCGGGGCTTCGGCGACATAAATACCGATTCCGTTTTCGAGCAGGCGCAATTGTTCCAGACGCTCCAGCATTTCGAGCGGCGAAGGCGGAAGCGCGGCGAACCGTTCTAAAGCGGATTTGCGATAGGCGTAGATGCCGAGGTGCTTGCGGTAGCCGGTGAAGCCGGATGCGTCGCGGTCGAAGGGGATGGTGGAGCGGGAAAAGTAGAGCGCCCGACCGTCGAGGCCGGTTACCACTTTGACGGCGTTGGGGCTCGCAAATTCTTCCGGCGCGCAGCGGACGGAAAGAGTTGAAACTTCGACCTCGGGACGGTTGAAGAGCGAGAGCAGCGGCGGGAAAAAGTCCGGCGTCAGGGTGGGCTCGTCGCCCTGGATGTTGACGTAGATGTCGGCATCGATGCTGAGTGCCACTTCGCGGACTCTATCAGACCCGCTGGGGCAGTCGGGCGAGGTCATTAGGACGGGGATACCGCGTTCGCGGCAGACGGAAGCTACCTCTTCGGAATCCGTAGCGACAACGACCGGATCCATGAGGCCGCTGGATTGGGCGGCACGGAAGACCCATTCCACCATCGGCCGCCCGGCGATGGGTCTGAGCACCTTGCGGCTGAGCCGCGTGGAGCCGAGGCGGGCGGGAATGACGCCGGCGATGCGGAACTTGCTCATGTAGATGAGTTTACAGTAGGGATTTGTCCTTTCCCTGGCATCAAAATCGAGATCCTTCGACTTGACTCAGAACAGGGCCATGGGCACCAAGACGTTCTGTGCGCACAGACAATTGCCCGTTTGACCTTACTTCGCCGCACCCTTATCATCAAGACTGGGAAATGCGAGCGAATCCGCGTTTCCGCCTTCCAGAATGCCGCCATGTACTGCATGGTCGAGGCGCACCCATGTGGCGGGGTAGCTCAGATGGTTAGAGCGACGGATTCATAACCCGTAGGTCGGCAGTTCGATCCTGCCTCCCGCCACCAATTCCTCCCATTCCCTTCCCTCTTTATGCGCCCCTTTGGGCTATCATTACGTCTAAGAGGGTATTGGCCGGTACTCGAATTCGGCCTCCCCCGGTGGTGAGCGTGTCTCGATTCTTTCAGCGTTTTGTCTTTGTTCTTTCGATGGCGATATTTGTCGCCCTTGGCTCGGGCTTTCTCTTGAGCGAGTTCGGCCTGTTCGGCGTTCATGCCGGCGGGGCGCAGGATGGCGCCTACCGCGAGATGAGCGTCTTTGGCGATGTTTTGAAGCACATCCAGTCTGACTACGTAACGCCGCCCAACATGAATGACGTGACGACGGGCGCCTTGCACGGGCTGCTCGAATCGCTTGACTCGGACTCGAGCTACCTGACGCCGACCGAATACAAGATCTACCAGGCGCGGCCCACCTCCGGCGTTGCGCAGATCGGCATTACGGTCTCCAAGCGCTACGGATATGCGGTAGTGGTGAACGAGTTGCCCGGCTCGCCGGCCGAGCAACAGCATCTGGCCGACGGCGACGTGATTGAGTCGATCGGCAACCAGTCCACGCGCGAGCTTTCGCTGGCCGTGATTCGGATGCTGCTTGAGGGCAAGGCTGGGTCCACGCTGACGCTTTCCGTGGTGCGTCCGCAGAAGCCCGACCCCGACAAGATCACGCTCACCCGCTATGTTGCGCCCGTTCCCGCGCTTGCGCAGCAGGACTACGAGAACTCAACCGTGCTTTACCTCAAGCCCGGCGAGCTGACCGAGGCCAGGGTAGGCGAGATGGCCGCGCGCATCAAAGCTGCCGGCAACCATCACAAAATTCTGCTTGACCTGCGCGATGCAACCGGCGAAGACGAGCAGCAAGGCGTGCGGCTGGCCAACTTCTTCATCAAAGACGGAACGATTGCGACGCTGGTGGGTCAGAAGTTCACGACGCAGACCTTTGCCGCCGATCCCAAAAATTTCCTCACCGACGCGCCGGTTGACGTGCTGGTGAATCGTGGCACCTATGGTGCAGCGGAGCTGGCGGCTGCGGCGATTGAGGACGCGAAGCGCGGCGATGTGGTGGGCGAGCGGACCTTCGGCGAAGGCTCGGTGCAGAAGACAATCGATCTGCCGCAAGGAGCTGCGCTGTTGCTGACCATTGCCAAGTACGAAAGTCCCTCGGGCAACAAGATTCAGGACAATGCCGTCGCGCCGACAGTGGTCGTGAACCAGCCGATGGATCAGGATCAGGCGGCTGCGCCGACGGCCAAAGGCGAACAAAAGCCTGATCCCGCGCTGGACAAGGCGCTTGAATTGCTGAGGGCCAAGAGCAGCTTGTAATTTCCACTTCTGTAATTCAATTTCCGCACTTGCACTGCCCCACTCTTGCCCGGCCCACTCTTGTATGGCGTGGTTCGCGGTTTCCGCGATCGCATATGTATTCGCTCATAAAATGCTAGCCTGATGTTGAGGCCCGCATGGCCACCACCCCCCAACGCGCAACCCAACCTTCGAACGCCCCTAAGGATCTGCGCCTGACCAGCCTGCCGGAGCGGAAGTACAGCCACGGCTACAAGCTTGCGGGCCCATGGATTCTTGGATCGTTGCTGGCATTAGCCGTCGTTGCCGGATCGCTGGCCGGGCTTGCACTGATCTACTCGGTTGACCTGCCGCAAATTGAAGAGCTTGAACGCTATCGTCCCTCGGCATCTACGGATTTGTTTGACCGCAAGGGGCGCATGATCGGCTCCTTCGCGCTGGAGCGCCGCGTCGTAGTGGGGTACGACGATTTTGCGCCGGTGCTAAGGCAGGCTGTAATTTCCGTTGAGGACAAGAATTTTTACTCGCACTGGGGCATAAACATGTTTCGCGTGGCTGGCGCGGCCTTGCACGACATCCGCAGCCAGGGTCGTGCGCAGGGCGCATCCACGCTGACCATGCAACTGGCGCGCGATCTGTTTCTCTCCTCTGACCGAAACGCCAAGCGCAAGGTTCAAGAGGCCTATCTGGCCATTCAGATTGAGCGCTCGTTTACCAAGCAGCAGATATTT
>Ga0302320_10029517_pt1 | contig 10488 bp, 9 predicted proteins | sample Bog_T0_3_FD_202130 | JGI IMG/M metagenome (GOLD analysis project Ga0302320, IMG submission 202130) | Peat permafrost microbial communities from Stordalen Mire near Abisko, Sweden - Bog_T0_3 | ecosystem: Environmental > Terrestrial > Soil > Wetlands > Peat | place: Sweden: Abisko, Stordalen Mire... | reverse complement strand
AATGCACACATTCCAAGGAGTTGTGGAATGGACAATAGCTCGGCTTCCTCTGATGTCTCTCCCAAAACGACGATAGCTGAAATCAGCACTCTCGGCTCAGGGCACAAAGCGCTGGGTTTGAACTTCGAACGATACAAATTAATCGCCCCCTTCATCCCATCGCCAAGAATATGATAGCCAAAGGCATAAGGAAGGCCGAGTTCTGCCGCCAGTTCCGCTGAGTGGCTTGAGGTGCTGAGCACCCAAAGTGCGGGTGCTGAAGTTGAGTTCGAGGTCGCCCGTAAAGTGTAGTCATGCGAATTGACCTGAAGGCTAACACCACCTGGACGCAGCATCGCAAGTAGACGTTGAACAGACTGAGCGTAACTCTGAGAAGCTAACCCCTCTTTACGGTCTTCGCGAAGCAATTTGCTGGTTATACGGTCGGCTCCGCTCGACCTCCCTAGCCCCAAGTCAACCCGGCCTGGATAACAGGCCTCAAGAGTGGACATCTGCTCAGCAATCACAAGAGGGGAATAATGAGGTAAAAGAACACAGCCGCCGATTCGGATACGGCTCGTTTGCGCACCAACGGCGGCCGCAAAGACGGCCGTTTGGCTTGCAACAACGGCAGCCACATTATGATGCTCTCCTAGCCAGTACCTGTGATAGCCGTGTGTCTCAGCGTGCCGAGCAAGAGAAATCATCGAGGAGAAAGCGTCGCTAGCAGATTGGTTAGAACGAATAATACCCACATCAAGGACCGATAGCTTTAGGTCATGGCGTCTCATTGAATTCAGTCCTCACCCAAGCTGAGATCAGAGACTCATTCAGGAAGAAAAGGCCTCTGCTAGTAGACGATAGCTCTCGATTTTGTCAGAAAGCTTATGGGTTATCATGGTGAGCAAGACTTCATCGGCATCGTAGTGTTTAGCACGCTCTAGGATCTGTTTCTTTGCCTCACTCGGAAGCCCAACGACTTCTCGATTAGAAATACTCGCTAAGTAGTCCTCTTCTTTGGCGCCAAAATGAACCCCCTCTATGCTCTCTGGTGCAGGAACGAAACTAGGGTATCTTCCGGAATCACGCATTAAGCGAAGAAAATCCGATATCTTCTTTTGCTCCTGAAGCTTCCCGGGAGTTGCTGCAATAACAGCATTGACGGCGATGATCACCCTCGGTACTGGGAACTCTTTAGAAGGCCTAAAGTTTTGCCTATATTGTCCAACCGCTTCGGCGCTTGCGTGTGGATTAATGAAGAGTGCAACGGCAAACCCCATTCCCTTTTCGGCGGCAAGATTTCCACTGGCAGCATTACTGCCAGCAGAAAGCAACCAAATGGGTGGCGCGCTCGGGATCAAGGGCGTTGCAAAAGCACGTTTGCAAGTGTCGTGAAAATAGCCGGCTAGTTGATCGGCCTGGTCGGGGAAGTCTCCCCAAGCATCGGGAGTGGGCATCAACAACGACCGTGAGTAGCTATCGCCGCCACTTGCGCGGCCAATTCCACAGTCCACGCGCCCTGGATAGAGAGCTTCAAGCGTGCGAAAGTTCTCGGCAATGTGATAGGCGCTATGATTAGGAAGCATGACGCCACCTGATCCCAAGCGAATACGGGTGGTTTGAGCACCAATGGCTGCCAGTAATACTTCGGGAGTTGATCCCTGAAGGATGTTCAGGTTGTGGTGTTCAGAAAGCCAAATTCGTTTATAACCCAATCTATCAAGCTCTTTCGATAAAGAGGCCGTATTGGAAATGGCCTCTGTGGCAGAGATGCCTTCTGAAAGAGATGATTGTTCGAGGACTGACAGAATCATACTTCCCCACTTTGTGCGGCCTCTTGGCCAGCGCCAAAGACGTCGCCAAGGCGCCTCATGGATTTTGATCGCAGCCGGGCGAGCGTTAACTTTGCCAATTCATTCAATGCTTGCGTAGAAGCTGCGTGCATGGGGGCAAACTCAGGGCATCCAGTTAATGGGGTTTATCTCGATCGGTTAGCTACTCGCTCCTCGAGGTGGGCGCGCATCTCGCGGTACGTTGGCCACAAGCAAAAGAGATTCGGGCTTCTTTACCCCAGAGACAATCCATCGAGCCGCATGATAGTTCCTCCTTATTTGCAATTGTGGGCCGGTTCCTGACTTCTTACCCTGACCACAAGGTATAACGACTAGACGCTGTTTGCCATGACATCTTTATGTAACATTTCACCGCCCATTTTCTTCGACACCGGCCAAAGGCCCGGATTGACGTGCGGAGGCGCGACCTTCCTATCCTCTCTTGATTATGAACACAGTTTTGTCATCAATGCGGTCGGGCTCGCCAATCTGCCTCAAGCGATCGTCATTTCGAAGCGCATAATCCAGAATCGCGTTGCAGATCACTTTTGCGGGCTTTGTTTTATGCTTCTGGAAGAGTTGCTCGATCCTCTGCCTTTCCTCCAAATCGTCGCCATCGTAGATTCCATCAGTGTAAAGGAATATGATGTCGCCTTTATTCATCAAGGTGATCTCATCCGCGTCAGAAGAGGTCATTCGGCTTTTGCGAAGCGTAAGCGACAGATACTTACTACGGTCCGGATGATCTTCGGGTATTCCAAGTCCCAGCGAGGGGAATTGCACCATGCGGTCCCATCCAATCTCCATGAATCTTCCATATTCTGCGGAGAACACCAGTGGCGGTGGATGCCCGAAACTCACAAAACGAAAAAGTCCATTTGGCCGGATCTCTCCGTATAGCATGGTCGCAATCTCGCGCGACGTGTCCCCTGAGTCGAAACCCAATGCGTTCCTGGCGGTAACGGATTGGGCAAGCCTAAGGTTAATGATTTCGAAAATGTCAGTAGAAGTTTTCCCATTGGAGTCCAGTTCGCAGAGCATTGCTGTGTGGAAAGTATCGTGGACGGTCGATGCAATTTTTGCAGCGATGCTTCCATGCCCCTGCGCGTCAACCAGCAGAACCCCGGCAGTGGTATAGAGTTCGCGCAGGTTTTCACAAATCCTTTGTTGCTCAGAACTCTTGGCCCTTCTGTATTCGGTAGCGTCGGATGGCGTGTAGTCTGGCCTAGACTGGAGCCATTGCACGTGAACATCGACGGCGTTTTGAGGCCCTGCTCCCGGCGGATGCGGCTCAAGATATCGCTGTGACAACTCGGTTGCGCGCTCCCGGCGAGCATCGATGTCATAGCGCTGCTGGAAGTTAATGTACTCAAACAGATCTCCGTCGGCGTTGGCTGCGGGGATGGAGTTACCATACATCTCAACTCCATCCAGATGCGGGATTACACCCTCCACAGGTTTCAATCTCAATCGGAGGTATTCATCGAGCACTGAAGATCCAACCGCTCCGCTTCCATTTGAATCCATAGCGACTTCCCCTTTTGCAAGCGAGTATACGTGGCAAATCCAGAGCCAACGAAGCGGTTGATATTGCAGTTGAGACAGCTCTTACTTCGTACGGCTCAATCTGCAGGTGCGAAGCGTGGCTCGAATTCGAATTGTCGTCGCTGATGGCGCGATTCATAGTTGATGCAGATCCCGAGGGGCCACATCGACACTGCTAGAAGCCGGCGTCCTGTTCCGCAGAAAGCCTACCCTGCTCCTTCGACGAGGTAAGCCGCAATAGCCGATCGATGGTGTACGGTGCACTGCTTTCCATGCTGTGATAGTGGCGCGCCTGCAGTTCGCCCAGCAAGCCGATGGAAAGCAACTGAATGCCGCTCAGGATCAGCACGGCCGCGATCACAAACAACGGTCCATGCTGGCTCATTGTGTTCTGCTGTGGGCTGATGGCTTTCATGGCAAACAGGATTTCATGCCGACAGAAAGCTGCCTGCCATGATGCTCAAGGCGCCCAGGACACCAAAAAAGTGAAGCGGACGGCTCATATAACTGAGCAGGAAGCGGATGGTTAGAAGATCGAAGAACACTCGAATTGTGCGCCCGATTCCGTAGTGACTCTTACCGTGTACGCGGTTGACGTTTCTGATTGGAATCTCGCAGATAGACGCTCCATACCAACTCGCAAGGGCAGGAATAAATCGGTGCATCTCACCGTACAATGGGACGCTTTGAATGACCTGGCGGCGATATGCCTTGAATGTCGTCCCAAAGTCGTGGATCTCCACGCCGGAAAGCCTGGCCATCAACCAGTTGGCGCTGCGGGAGGGGATGCGGCGGAGAACAAGGTTGTCGATTCGATCCTTCCGCCAGCCCGAAACTATGTCATATCCCTCTTCAAGTTTCTTCAGAGATTTAGGAATATCGTTTGGGTCGTGCTGGAGATCACCATCCATCGCCAGAATGAACTCGCCCGAGGCGTGGTCGAAGCCGGCAGCCAGAGCTGGTGACTGCCCGAAGTTCCGCCGCAGCTTCACAACCAGTACCCGGCTGTCTACGGCGGCAATCTCCTTCAGCAGGTGGTAGGTCCGGTCTGTCGAGCCATCGTCGACCAGCACAATTTCAAACAACCCGCCGACTTGTTCCATCACCTGTTTCAGCCGAGCGTACAGGGCTGTAACGCTTTCCTCCTCATTGTGCAGCGGCACAACGATTGAATAGCTCCTCATGGTCACCTCTGAATCAATAAGATCTAGGGAACATCCTTGCTAGTGAATTTCACAGTAGCCTTAGTCCCTTTCGAGTTCCGGCATAGAACATCGCCGATTCCTCTGTACTCTTCCAATCTCTCGTTCGCAAGAAGCGTCAATAACGGGTTTTGCCTCAGAAACCGCTATCGCCATTCGTAAGTTGGCACCGCTCCTAGCCCGCTACACTGGAGGTCCGTCAGGATTCGAGCCCGTGCGGGATCGCAAGAACCGAGAGCCTTATCTGGTAGCTCCAATTCGTGCTTTACGAGCTCCCGGAGAAGGTCTGGAAATCTGCGTGCACAGGCGCCGATTTGGTGCCTTTGGAGAGCCACCGTCAGACGTCTCTCCTGCTTCAAAGCGCTTTCGGCGCCACCGTGCGTTCGAGTCTCCTCTAGACGGTCGGACCAGTATCGGCATACCACACAATCAACCAAGTGAACCTCCAGGGCGCGCCTGCAATTCAGGTCCTACTAATCCGCCGGCTTCATCTCATTTCCCCAAGAGTCTGCGTGCAACGATGGCGTCATGTGCCCGAAGTCCTCATCCACGTTCTGGTCTTGTGATGGCGGCGCATGCTCTATAGTCCAGATCAGAAACTGAAACAGGTTGGCGATGCAATCAGTTGGGGTGGATGCGGACGCGAGATTGCCCGGCATTGACAGCGGCTTGCGTGTAATGGCGAAAGGAGCCAGACTCAGCCGAGCAGCCAATGGCGCTGCAAAGATTTGAAACGGCGAGCATGCATCTCGCTCCTTTATAGACGGATAGTTGTGCATTCACCGAGATGATGGTAGCAAGCCGCACTTAGCGCCGAAATTACATCTTCCTCGTATGCGGCAGTCTCGTTGACCGATCATGTCGCTAGGGCGTGCATCAGATCCTCAAGATCGACGGCTTCGATGTCGCCGTTACGGAGAGTACTGCTATCTCCCTGGCAAACGATTTTGCTCTTAAAACCCTCGCCACGGCCAAGGGAGATGTAATTCTTGTTGCCACTCCTCCGGCGGCGGAGCATCGGAAGCGGGAAACGATCCGAAGGTCAAGTCGCTGATCTAAATCCAGGCCTTCGGCCTCGACAATGGAGAATCTGTCTCGAGCCTGATTGCCAATCCTCGGGCTGGGCGCCCGTGTCCCCCATCCTTCCTGGGCAGACGGTCTCCCGTTCCACGATCAAGAAAAGGTTGCGGCTTCGTGCCCCGCGACGCTCATCGGGACCTCGCCGCGTTCATGGGAGTTTCTCAGGTCCATTCCCCCAATATCCGAAAGTCGTCAAACTTTGAGCAACTCAATCGCCGCCTAAAATGAGCGCACCTTCACAGTGCGATGGTCAATTCCATAAATATGTAGGACGGTTCGCCGTGCGTTTAGGCGATTCCGGTTTTATGCTTGGTGTCGCAGACTCAATATGTACTCGCTCACGCAAACGATCGCCCGGTCGGCTACCCATCCACGGAAGCTCCGCTCAGCAATCCGCGGATACGGTCTTGCAATGTTTTCCGTTGCTATTGCCCTAATTGCTGGCCTTTTCCTGGCTAGTCATGACTTCCAGGGCGTAGAATTCCCGCTTTTCCTGTTTGCGATCGCCATAACCGTGTGGCGCGAAGGAACAGGACCCGGAGTTCTTGCGCTCGTTCTGTCGAGCCTAGTGTTCAATTACTTCTTTACCCCACCCGTCTACAGTCTTTATGTAGCTCCCGCTGATCTACCCTACTACGCGGTGTTCTTACTATTCGCGCTGCTTATCACTTGGTTCAGTGCGGTTCGTCGTCGTGTCGAGCGGGACCTCCGGCAATCCCGCGACGAACTTGAGAAGGAAGTCGCGGTGCGGACGCAGCAGGCCAGCCTCCTCGATCTGACGCACGATTCGATCTTTGTCCGGGACACAAGTGACGTCATCACGTATTGGAATCGCGGCGCGGAGGAGTTGTATGGGTGGACGGCCGAGCAAGCAATCGGAAGGCGATCTCATGAGCTTCTAAAGACCGTTTTTCCCGCACCTCTCGACGAGATAGGCGCGGAGTTGCTTCGGACAGGGCGGTGGGAAGGCGAACTCGGACATACAAAAGCGGATGGAACCATAGTAGAGGTCGCGAGCCGATGGTCGCTGCGGCGCGACGAACAGGAGGGACCTGCGAGCGTCCTTGAGACCAACAACGACATTACCGAACGCAAGCACCGCGAGGAAGAAATTCGCAGTCTCAATCAGGAATTACTGCGACGCACAGCAGATCTCGAATCCACCAACAAAGAACTGGAGGCTTTTGCCTACTCTGTGTCGCATGACTTACGTGCACCACTTCGACATATTGCAGGCTATGCAGAGATGCTTCAGAAAGACGCGGCGACTGTCCTGAACGACAAGAGCCAAAGGTACATGGGAGTGATCCTGGAGTCGGCTAAGAGGATGGGAAACCTGATTGATGATCTGCTGACGTTTTCGAGGATGGGACGCACCGAAGCGCGAAGAACCCCGGTGAGTCTCGATCAACTCGTAAAGGAAATCCTCATCGAAATGCAACCGGAGACGATAAGCCGCGAGATCGTGTGGAAGATCGGCACCCTCCGGCTTTGCTATGGGGATCGTTCAATGCTGCGACTGGTTTTTGTCAACCTGATTTCCAATGCAATCAAGTTCACGCGGCAGCGAGAGCGGGCCGAAATCGAGATCGGCTGCGCCGGCGAAAACACCGATGAAGTAGTCGTGTTCGTGAAGGACAGCCGGCCTCTTCTGAAAATCCCAACGTTCGAGGAGAAGAGAGTAATCGAGGCAGCGCTGGCCGAAGCCCAGGGACAAGTATCAGGCCCGACTGGCGCTGCTGCCAGACTTGGCATTCCTGCCTCAACGCTAGACTCTAAAATCAAAGCCCTCAAGATCGATAAACAACGCTATAGAAGCCTATAGGCACTCCCCCCGCTTCATATCACGAATTTCGTGAATTCCCGAATCTCGTGAGTTCATTGAAGAGCGAAACCATCTTCTATCAATGCTTTGCGTGTGGCTATGTGTTTCATAATCAGCTGGACCGAATTGCTGCCGACTCTCAGAAGGTCGGAGAGTTGTTGGGCCTTGCGGCAATAGCAGCTCTGGGATATTTTCTGGTCCTGAGATTAATTCGCTGGTATCGCTTCCTTCGCGAATTCAGACTCGCACAGATCACTCCGGAAGAGCTAAACGACAAGCTAAAGTTTGGCGATCAAATCCTCCTACTGGATTTGCAAGGCTGCGACAAGCTGCCAAGCGAGGCATTGGCCATTCCGGGATCAATTCGAATGGATCCACGCCGACTCGAATCGTACATCATGCAACATCGAGGTGTGGATCTGCGAACCGGTAGAGAGGTGATCCTCTATGGAGGGTCATCCAAAGACTCCACGAGTGCCCACGTTGCTTTGGCGCTACGACGGGTGGGGTTTAAAAAGGTCCGACCGCTTTCCGGGGGCCTTCCGGCGTGGCTCAATCGTGGCTATCCGGCCATACACAATCCACCTATGTTGTCGGACACAGAACATACAGTGTTCACGTTGCGGGAGGTTCTTCAGCATTCAAGAATGGATGTGGCGCGGCTTACTGAACAGAGCGTTGCCGATATTGACCGGATATTGAAACGCATAAAGTCGCGTATTCAGAGCTCCCATGATGCCGGCTTGCCACTGCTGAAGAAGAGCGACATGGGACGGTCCGTAAAGGGTGTGCGGGATTTGTTGGCCACACCAGGCCCAAACGAGCGCGCAGAGTGAAAGCCTCGGACTACGTTTGACAGGTGCGTGGTCGACCCCAGGTGTCTTTGAAGGGTGACATGCACGAGCTCATTTTGGCAGATCCAAAAGCTTAAAAAGTCCCGAGGTGGTGATCAATGTTCAAACTGGCCTTCCTTGTTCTGGCGATCGCGCCAACTGCAACAGCCCAACTTGTCGCGCCTTGGGCAATTCCCTCCCTGTATGCAAATAGCGCAATGCCGGGTGAGACAACGGAAGCCTCGGAGCAGGGGGTGGCCTCACAGACTGCAAGCAAAGGGTCGGGCGAGAGTGACCGAGTCCAGAAAGCAGGCGAATCGGCAAGAGTGGGCGACCTCCCCGACTACGGCCAGCAGACAAAGCGAATTCTTTATATCGTTCCAAACTTCAATGCGATCTCAGCGGGGGCTCATCTTCCTCCCCAAACTGCGCATGATAAGTTTCTCGATGCTACGCAGGATACCTTCGACTATTCAAATTGGGTCTTTATTGGAATGCTCGCAAGTATCGGGCAGGCAGAACGCTCGACTCCCGATTTCCATCAAGGTGCTGTTGGCTACGGGCGCTATTACTGGCACGCGTTTGTGGATCAGGCCGATGAGAACTATTTCGTTGAATGCTTCATGCCGATCGGCTTTGGACAAGACACTCGATACTATACGCTTGGTCGGGGAGGCTTTCTACATCGGACATTCTATGCGTTCAGCAGGGGCGTGGTAACGCGGTCCAACTCGGGACGGACAGAACCGAACTATTCGGAGATCGTCGGAGCCGGCGCCTCTGCTGGAATTTCCAATCTTTACTACCCCGATGCTCAGCGCACCTGGACAAAGACGGGTCAGCGCTGGGCCACAAATGTCGGTTTGGATATTATGACTCTGGCATTCAAAGAGTTCTGGCCCGACATCAATCGCAAGGTCTTGCGCAGGAAGTAAATGAAATAAGGTAGGAGCGTGTGAGGCAGTGGAACCAACGAAAAAGGAACATTGGGCCTCCTTTTCAGGCGCTGAAGATCTGTTGCCATCCAAACGCGCACACTTCCCGGACCATTTCCGGTGTCAGGTTCCGCCCGGTGGCGATGCGCGCGGCTTCGCGGGTCGTGTCATCGACTTCGCGAAAATACTCTTCCGCTGCACGCTCGACCCCACGGGCCGCCTTCGCGTGCAGCACAGGCTGAACGTTTGTTTGCCACTGCTCGCGAATCGCGGCGAGATTGCCGCCAAAGGTCTCGATTGTGTCGTGGATATAAAGGATGTCCTTGGCGCGCCTTTCGCGATCACGCTTTTCGTGAATCAGAATCTTCTGCACCAGGAATGCCGCCGCGTTGGGAAGAAGGATGCGTCGAACGCCGGGCGTCGGATAGCCCGTGGCCGGGGCGATCATCACATCCCAGGGATTTTGGAGCAACAGTTCGAGGTAACGGAGCTTCTGGACTGAGACTCCGGAGACACGGGCCGTTACGTCACGCCTGCCTCCGCGCTTGACTGCGCTGCCCTCAAGCGGCGTCAGAAACTCCGCGTAAAAGCTGTTGTCTCCGCTCTCGACGCGGTAGTGCGCAGCCGGAGGCTGCATATCGCCCATCAGCTCTTCGCGGAAGTCCCTTTCGAGCAGCCGCGCGCGAATCTGCTCGCCGGTAGCGGGCAGATCGAGCGGGACGGCGATGTCGGTGTCGAAGGTTCCGAGAGGCTCGTAGTCGAGCGGCTGCGCGAGAGGGTGCTGGCGGTAGAGGCGGTGTGCCCAGCCGCCGATGATGACGACCTGATCTAGCCACGGTTCGAGGGCGTCGACCAGGCGGGCGAAATACTCGACATCCGATTGGACGGCCATTACGGTTTCTCCTCGAAGATCGGCGCAAGGACGCGGTGGCGGATCTCTTCGGCCTGTGCCTCGCCTCGGGCCGGATGGGAGCTCACGTCCAGCCAAACCTGCAGGATGTCAGCAACTGGAACGCCGTCGCGGACGACTGCGGCGCGGAAGACGGATTCCCGGAAAGCGGGAATGCGCACATAAACGTCCGGTCTTTGTTCCGCCCCCTCCGGTGAGAGCCCCATGCGGCTGAGGACTTCCCGGTCCAGGCTTTCGAGATAGAAGTAAGGCGGAACGCCGTGCACGAAACCGAATCCGAGGGATTCGGCTGCGGCAAACATGCTGACACAGGCTCGTGGCGCCGATTCGCGCTTTACGTCGGGCTG
>Ga0302320_10029513_pt1 | contig 10490 bp, 6 predicted proteins | sample Bog_T0_3_FD_202130 | JGI IMG/M metagenome (GOLD analysis project Ga0302320, IMG submission 202130) | Peat permafrost microbial communities from Stordalen Mire near Abisko, Sweden - Bog_T0_3 | ecosystem: Environmental > Terrestrial > Soil > Wetlands > Peat | place: Sweden: Abisko, Stordalen Mire... | reverse complement strand
ACTTTGAGGCCGAGCTCGGACATGGCGGCGGCTTTGGCGTAGAGACCTTTCCGGGCGGAAACTTTATCGGGGGCGTAGACGACCTGGATGTGATTGCTCTTGTGACGCGCCATCATCTGGTCGCGGGAGATTCCCTGAAGCACGGCGTGCATGATGGGCCACTGCGAGGTGGTGAGTTTCCAGCGCTCCTCGGTTTCCTCTTTTGGCAGTTCCACGACTTCGGCGAGGCCGGTGTCGAATTTCAGTTTGCCATCGGCAACGAAGACGCGGCTCCAGACGATCCAGCCGGGCTTGCTGATGCCCTTGACGGTGCCGCCGCCGAGCCGGAAATACATGGCGGGCTGGCGCTCGCTGGTGGTGCCCTTGAAACCGTCGATGAAATGCGCCGGCGGCGCGGCGCCGGAAATGAGGAACACCCAGACGTAGGCGTTGAGCTTCCCGTCCTTGTAGTGACGGCCCCAGCGCAAGTCATGGAGCGTGTTCTCGGGAGGGAAGCCGAGTTCACGCCAGAGATGGTAGGTGACCACGCCGTCGAGTCCGGCGCATTCGTCCACTTCGTTGAAGTGGGGCAGCGCCTCGCCCTTGAAGAGTTCCTTCCCGGTGGTTTCCTCGTAGACCGGCGGGCGCTCGACGTTGTTGAGCAGCCCTTCGACGAGGTCGGAGGCGGGGGCGAGATCCTTGAGGCCCTGCTGATATTGGATACCGATGGTGGCCGCGCCAAAATCGGCCGCGATCCGCACGGCGGCGATGTACATCTTGCACTGCTGGAGCACCTGCGCCTCGGTGAGTTCCGACTCCTCATCGACGCCAAGCTGGAAGGTCATGCCCCGGGCGAGGAGCCAGTCGTAAACGGCGCGGGCCTCCTCATCGATGACGGTTTGCATCCGTGCGTAGAGCGCCGACTGGCTGAGCCGTTCCTTGAACACGCCGGTGGGGTGGAGCAATTCATCGGGAATGATGGCGTTGAACATGCCCATGCACCCTTCGTCGAAGACGCCCATGATGAGCTTGTCGCGCTTGATCTTTTGCGCGAAGGCGCGGCCCAGAGTCTCCACCGTGGCAGGCATCTTGACTTTCTTCAGCGGTTTGACATGCGAGGTGTCGTGCTTGACCTTGCCTTTCTTGAGCCAGGAGCGAAGTCCGCCGAGGAAAAATCCGTCGGTGAAATCCTCGCTCCAGAGGGTGCTGTACGAGACGCCCGCCTTGGTGAGCGAGCCGTTCAAATTCAACATGCCGACGAGGCCGGGCCAGGTACCGCTCCAGTTGGCGACGGTCAGGATCGGCCCGCGATGGGTGGTCAATCCGGCGAGGAGATGATGGCTGTACTGCCAGACCGCCTCGGCCACGATGAGCGGCGCATCCGGCGGGATGTTGCGGAAAACTTCCATCCCATATTTCTGGCTGTCGATGAAGCCGTGCCGCTTCACCTTGTCGTAAGGATGGGCGCGCTTGACCTTGCCGCCCTCGCGCGCGATGGCGGCGATGAGATCTTTTTCCAGGGCGGCCTGGGCCTCCTGACATTTCTGATTGGCGGAGAGACGAAGATCGCCGCTGGAGACAAGGTAGATTAATTTCATAAGATATTCGATTTAATCCCGAATGAGCGCGAAGCGATGGTAACTACGAGGAGACCGGCATTCCAGAAGAACCCTGTATCTAAATGTAAAAAGGCGCGCTTACAACATTTTAATTCTTATATCCTTGTACGCTCCGACGGGCAGTTTAATGATGGCCGCCATGCTGTTTTCCCGCCTCGTGCTCATGCTGGCGCTGGCCGCAACTGCCCTTCTTCCCCTCCCCGCCCGGGCCAGCCAGATAGAGGCAGAAATTCCCAACGGATCGTTTGCCGCGGGAACCCAACAACCGGACCAGTGGGAGACAAAGGGCGCGGTCACACTCGACGATACGGACAAGATCGACGGCAACCGTTCCCTCCACTTCACGTGCGATCCGGCGACGCTACCGGTCACGCAGGCGATCAGCGCGAAGTTCAAGATCACGCCGGGCGTGTGGGACCTGGCGGGAACCGACAAATACGATCTCTACAGCCCCGACGTCTCGTTTAATGTCTCGGTCAGCCTCCGTTTTTACGGAAGCGACGGCAAGGCGATCAAGGAGAAGAGGCTCGTCACGGCGAGCGAGAAAAGCAACTGGGCGAAATTCAAGGAACGATTCGACGTGCCGCCCGGCGCGACCGATGCGGACGTGGCGATCGTGTTCAACAAAACCCACGGTGAATTCCGGATCACCGGGCTTTCGCTCAGTTACGTGGGCGAGTCGGTGCCGATGGCGGGCGGAGACCGGAAGACGGTTTTCCAAACGAGCCGCGATGGCTTCCTTTTTTATCCCGGCGATTACGTGACGATGGGGATGGAGCTCGACACGCCGGTGACGTTGTCCGACGACAAGCTGGCGTTCACCTGGGAACTAACCGATTACTGGGGCGAACGGCAGGCCGCGCCGCAACAGGGGAAACTGACCCTGACCGGAAAAGCGGCCAACGGGTGGAACAAATATCACGCCGTGCTGGATCTGCACGCGCTGCCGGTCCGGGTAGGCCCGTATTACGAAATCCATACGACGGTGGACCTTGGCGCGCCGGCGGCGGCGAAGGACAGCGCCTCCTTTGCGGTGCTGCCGGAAGCAGAAACGCGCAACCACGACCCGATGGACGTGCCGTTCGGCGCACACACCTGGAACACGACGGTGTATGAATTTTATCCGTTGTCGGCGCGGCTCGGCTTGCGGCGGACGCTCGCGTTCTGGAGCTGGCCGGACACGGCTCCCTACACGCCGGACTTCGACACCGGGTTCGGCTATGACAGCCGCCTGGGCTGGTCGAACAAATTCGGGATGAAGCCGTGGGGCGTGCTCTATCCGACGGAGGGGATTGAGCATCACAGCGGAAAAATCTATTCCGACGAGGCGCTACGCGAAGGGATCCGGCAGAGCATCGAAAAATACAGCGACAAGAACGGCCTGTGGGGATTCCAACTCGGGAACGAGCCGCCCTCGTGGAACGATGAGATGGTGAAGGCGGATGTGGCGGCCTACAAGGTCCTCTACAACGAGATCAAAAAGGTAAATCCCAAGATCGTGGTGATCGGAACATCGTGCGGGCCGAACGAGGCGTTTTTCAAGGCCGGATTCCAAAAGTACCAGGACGCCTACAACATCCATGCCTACAGCGACCTGAGCGAGCTGCGCAAAAACATGCAGTCGTACCAGGACCTGTTCAAGCGGTACGGCGGCGGCGACAAGCCGATCTGGTCGAGCGAAATCGGCTCCAAGGGACAAGGCCTGCCGCGCGATGTGATCGGCAAGGACATCATCCGCAAAGTGGTCTGCTTCTTCGCCGACGGCGGCGGATTTTTCACCTGGTTCGCGACCGGCGGCATGCCTGATCCCGACGGCGAACGGGTGGGGAGCTACTCCGACTCGATGGACCTGTTCGACAGCAAATACAACACGTACATGGCGCGGCTCGACGCCATTGCCTATTACAACATCATCAACGCGATCTGCGTGAAGAAGTTCGTGAAGGAGATCGATTATCCGAACGGCGTGCAGGGCTTTTTATTCCGGGACAAGGACGCAAACGACCTGATGGCGTTCTGGGGCACCAAGGCGGATGGTGATTACTTTATCCCGCTGCCCGGCGTGCAGGATGTGGATGTCACTCACTACGACGGACGCGCGACGCCCCTGAATGCGGGAGCGAAGGGCATCAACCTGCGGATCACCGAGGACCCGGTGCTAGTGACGTTTCATGGCGACTCCATCGCACTGCCGGAGCAACTTGAGGCTTCGCCGATTACCGTCTCACAGATTCCCGACGGCTTGATCCAGGGGGCGGCGGCCGCGCTCACGCTTCGAGTCGGCAAGGGCATCACGACGATGCCGGAACTGACCGGGCCACCGCTCTGGACAGTCTCCGCACCGGCGACGACCCAGGACGCGGATGGTTCGACCTTGCTGACCTATCAGGTGACCGTGCCCGCCGACAGCACGGCGCGGCTGGCGACGTTTCAATATGCCAACAAAGCGGGCGCTACGCCGGGCAACACGGAACTCCTCTTTGGCGTACCGGTGAAAAGCCGGATCGAAATGAATGTCCTTCCGGTGGCCGGGGACGCCGAAGGGCAGGCCGCAGTGAAACTGGTCCTCACTAATCATTCCGACCAGGAACAAACGGTGAAATGGAAAGCTGAACTGGTCAATGAAATGCCGATGGAAGTAGGAACGTATAACCTGGCCAACATCCGACCTCCCTCCGCATTCTTCAACGGAGTGGCGCAGGACCAGGCGACCTTGCCGCCGCGCCAGACCACGGAAATTCCGCTGACCCTGGCGCAGGCGGACCGGCTGACCATTTACCGGGTCCGGGCCACCGCATTCGATGCGAGCGGAAATGCGGTCGAGCGCGAACGGCGGGTGGGAGGATTCGCCAAGGCGGCGCGGGCCACGGGAAAAATCGCCATGGACGGCACCCTCAATGGGAAGGACTGGCAGAACGCGCCGGCCTGCGCGATCAACGAAGCACGTCAGTTCCAAACTTTTGATGCGGGGGCCAAAAAGTGGGCCGGAACGCAGGATCTTTCCGGCGTGCTGCGCTTTCTGTGGGATGACAAATTTCTCTATGTCGGGGTCGAAGTCACCGACGATATTTTCCGCAATATCATGCAGGATGACCACCTGTGGGGCGGGGACGGACTCCAGTTCCTGATCAACCCGTACCGGCAGGATGTGCAGGGCAAGGGGCGCTACGATTACGCGATGGGACACGGCCAGAAGGGCGACCAGGTGTGGTGCCACATGTCCGCAGACCCGGGCACCCCGGCGGGCGAAGTGAAAGACATCCAACTGGTGACGAAGCGGCTTGATCCGAAGAACGGCAACATGATTTACGAAGTTGCCTTTCCGTGGCAGCGGCTGGCTCCCTTCAAACCGGCGCCCGGCGCGGACCTGGGCCTGGGCATGATCATCAACGAGGACGACGGCAATGGCCGAAGATCAAGCATGGACTGGTTCGAGGGCGTCGGGCTCAAGGAAACGGATTTTGTCGGGGATGTGATTTTGGGGAAATAAGCCCGGCGCTTAAGCGGGTTGAAAACTTCGACCCGCCCAACTCCTGTTCCGCATGGCGTAGCCGTGATAGTCTACCCTCGTGGAACCGGGTCCCGAACTCACCGCTGACGCGAACATGGAGCCCAAGTCCCGGGTCGATGTCGCGATGTTTTGGCTATCCCGAGGAGCCGTGGTTCTTGTTCTTCTCTATATGTGTTTTGTCCTGCTTCCCTGGATGCTTCTTTTTAGCCCGCCAGAATTTGACGAAACCGAAAAAGGACTGACACAATTTCTGGAAACATGTCCGGACAATGAATTGCGCATCGAAAGGTATTATGTGACGAACGGCTACCAAGTCTCTGAAAGGATCACCGTCAATTTTACAGACGGCAAATTATCGATTAACACGGGAGGGTGGTCGCGCATCCCTTGGACGACCACATCCAGACACTTGCCACCGTATGCGGGGTCTGGGCGGCCGTATACGGGACCCTCGCCATGGCTGGTAGCGCCAGGCGAATTGCCTACCTCCTACGATGAGCATCAACTGTCGGAGATCAAAAGCGCGCTTTCAGTAATCACTGCTCCCGAAACGACCCAAGATAGATCTTATCGATTTTTTGTTCACCTTGCTTTCTGGAGGGAGAAGCAATTGTGCATTTACCACTATCCAGTGGATAATCTCTTCGGAATCACCGAGCTCTCCAAGTCGCTGGGGATGTGGTTTTGGCCTTAAGGCTTACGCAATTGGCACTTGGCTCAGCTAAAAGAATGCAATGCGCTTGCATTCTTATATTAATAGGTAAAATAAAGTTGCGTCGAATCGAGACGTCGCCCTTCTTATCCCCTTTGTTGCCATGATCTTACTTCACGCCCCCTCAAAATGAAGGCCGCTCTCAAAGAACGCCTTAAAGAGGAAGCGGGTGAATCGGCATCGACTGAAAGCTCGAAAATCCATTCCATGCCGGTCGTTTCAGGCCTGGGCAGACAGATCGGACTTTTGCGGGAAACGTTGTCGCACGATTACCATAAAATGTTCCGGCCGGCCGGCGGGGCGCTGAAACATCCCTTCCTTGCCCCGGGCAGCGAGCAATATGCCGACGTGCTGTGGGATTGGGATTGCTGGCTGAGCGACGTCGCGCTGCGCCAGATTTTGCTCGAAGTGAGCGACCCGGTTAAATCCGAGGAAGCCTCCGCCTACGAAAAGGGATGCGTGCTAAATTTCCTGGAAGTGGCGCGTTCGCGGCCCGAGCCCGACGGCTGGGTGCCGATTCTGATCCGGCGCCAGGGCTACGAGGAGCCCAAGGATATTTACTCCCGGAACATGCACAAGCCGTGCCTGGCGCAACATGCGGCTTTTCTCGTCCAATCCCACAACGGCGACGCCGAGTGGCTGCGCGAACACGCGTATGCGTTGCAGTCCTTCGTCAATAATTACCGGAACCATCACCGGCATGATTGCGGCCTCTATTTCTGGCAGGATGATGCCGGCATCGGGGTGGACAACGATCCGTGCACGTTCGGGCGTCCCCCGCGCAGCAGCGGCTCGATCCTGCTGAATTGCTTCATGTACAAGGAACTGCTGGCCCTGGCCTATATCCTGGACCGGCTGAACCTCGACGAGGTGGCCTCCCAGTATGAGTCGGACGCCCAGACGTTGAAGGATGCCATCCAGGAACACTGCTGGGACGAGCGGGACGGCTTTTTCTACAGCGTGGATCTGAACCTCACCCCGATCCATCGCGGTTCGTGGGGATTGCACGCGGGTCAGGTTCGCGACTGGCCCTGCCTGATCCAGCGCATCGGCGTCTGGTCGGGATTTCTCGCACTGTGGGCCGGGATCGCGACACCGGAGCAGGCGGCCCGGGTGGTGAAGGAGCACTACGCCAACAGCGGGACGTTCGGCACGCCCTTCGGTGTCCGCACGCTATCGAAGCAGGAGAAAATGTATAACGTGCGCGCCTCGGGCAATCCCTCCTCGTGGCTCGGCCCCATCTGGGGAGTTTCCAATTACCTGACCTTCCGGGGCTTCGTTCAGCACGGCTTCCATGACGAAGCACGGGACCTGGCCGAGAAAACCATCCGGCTGTTTGCGAAGGACCTGGAGCGGTTCGGCGCGCTGCACGAATATTATCAGCCGGAAAACGGCGAACCGATTCTCAATCGCGGATTCCAGAACTGGAATTACCTCGTGCTCAACATGGCGGCCTGGCTGGAGAAGCGGCCCTTCGTGGCCGAGTTTTAGGCCGGCCCGCTCCCTTTATAAGGGAGGAGTTGTCTTCAGCACGATTCCGGTGACCTCGACCGAACCCGACGGATAGCCCGGATTTTTGGAAGCCATGACGTTAATGTTTTGCACGGGGAAATGAACCACCTTGTCGTTGGCTCCTCCGTAGGTATTCGACGGAGTGGCGAGGGTGATCTCGAATGTACGCTCCGCATCACCGGGGATGCCGAGTTGATAAACGAACACCTGGCCGGTCGTATCGGCGATGCTAATGCCGAGGCTCCCCGTTCCCTTGGCCTTCACTTCAATGCCGACAAAGCTCGCGCCATCGGCCTTGTCCAGGCGCTTGGAGGCGGACACAAAAGAACCTCCCTTGGTGAAATCGTACGAGAGCTTCATCGAGGCGCCGTCGGGAGCGATCTCCAGGATGCCGTTGGCCCCGGCGTATTCCGTGTGGGCATTGAAACTCCAATGCGAATCAAATTTCAGGGTCGTATCGTCCGCCCAGGCGGACTGAAAAAATGTGGTGGCGACCAAGAGGGTCAGGGCCAGCAGGGGCATCGGAAGGCGAAGGCAGGTCGGATTTTGCATGGGTCTCCTTGTATTGGATGAACTGAAATGAAATTATTGCATTGTTATCAGGATGCGAAGCCAAATCGCAGCGGGAACCGAATTTCGGGAACCGCGCCGAGACAACTTGGGCATTCCTAAAACCGGCCGTTTTGCTAAGGTGCGAACCATGCCTGCCACCCAAGGAGTCGATTCCGAATTGTTGGAGTCCGGGTTGCCTGAAATGCCCAAGGTCAACACGGGTTCCCTGACGGCCGCGCAGATTGCCGAGTATGACCGGGAGGGCTTTCTCGTTTTGCCTTCGCTGCTTTCCGCCGCCGACCTGGCACCCGCGCGCGAGGCGCTGAGTCAAAAAGTATCCGTGATTGCCGACGACCTGCTCGCCAACGGCCTGATCCAGGACAAGCGGGAAAGCGATCCCTTCGAGACCCGGCTGGTGAATTTGTTCAAGGGCCTGACCGAGGCCGACTTCCTAAAATTCGGCCGCGGCTGGCGGGATCGTTATCCGGGCTACTTCCATTTCATGTCGAACCCGAAAATTCTCAGCGCGGTCGAGTCGCTCATCGGCGGGGAGATTTTCGCCAACCCGGTTTATAACGCGCGACCCAAGGTAGCCGGCGTGGCGGCCGGAGCGGTGCCGTGGCACCAGGACCGCTCGTACTGGCCGAACGCGAACTGGAACCCGGTGATCACCGTCTGGATTCCGTTTGTCGATACGGACGAGGTGAACGGCTGCCTCCATGTCTGGCCGCGCACGCACAAGACCCGGCTCGTCTCCTTCCACAAGGAAACCTACAGCGGCACCGGCTACACCGAAATCGATCTCAAGGAAAAGGCCGACCGCCATGCGGTGCCACTGCCCGTGCCGGCCGGCTCCGCGATTCTCTTTAACGACCGCTGTATCCACTCCTCGACGCCCAACCGATCGGACCATGTCCGCTGGAGCGTCGACCTGCGCTACCAACCGACCGGCCAGGAACGGATGGACGAATACGGCACCGGCTTTCTGGCGCGCAGCCGGGAATTTCCCCAGCGCGTAGCGACCCTGGAAGACTGGCTCGCGGAGCGGGCGGAGCACGAGGGGTAGTCGGCAGGCCCGACGGGGCGACTGAACAGAGGGCCGACAATTCCTGGTCAGTTCATGGCTCAGAACTCACCATCTGCCGATTGACGGAATTTTTCTGCAAGCTGCTTTGCCGGTAAATGCTGGCGACGGCATTTCTCACGTATTGTTCATCCGTGATCATTTCATTTACCTTCTCATCGAATTTGACGAGGGACCGGAAATGGCCGGCAATCCGGCGAAAGAGCTCGAGCCGGGCTTCCGGTTCCATTTCGTCGCGCCGGAGAATGGCGTCGAGAGCGAGGCTGGCTTCCGCGGGCTTGACCCGCTGGCGCAGCCGCGCTTCCAGATGCGGGTACTCCCGAAAGGAATTGTACTTTGATTCCTGCAGGGCCTGGGTATTTAACACGAGAGTATCCGGAATGCGAATGACGACAGTATTGGCGGCGAGATCGCCCAGCCTCTGGCCCCGCATGCTCAGGTAGGAAACGATTCCGCCGAGAAAATAGAGACCTGGCAAAAGGTCCACGGGGCGGAGGAGATTGCGAATAATGATCTGGCTGAGTTGCAGCTTCAAGCCCGAGGCATCAATGACCCTTAGTCGCAGAAGGCGTTTGCCCCAGGACTGTCCCCGCCAGCACCATTCGGTAAAAATTCCGTAGCCGACCGAAATAACGAAATAGGAAATGAGGAAAAGGCCCCTGGCAAAATCGGGGCTGAGCACGGCGAGAAAAGTGGTCACCGTCCCGATGATGGTGCTGACGGTTGCGATGGCGGCACCATCGACGGTCCAGGCGAGAAACCGGGTATACAATCCTGCGACGGTAAGATTGAAGACCACGCCTTCCGGCGTTTGAATCTGGAGGGCTTTGCGAGTGGAAAGATTTAAGATCATGCGGACGGGACCCCGGTCTTGCTTTCGCGTCCGGAGAAACCCAGATAGGAAAACAGAAGGACGAGTTGAAAGGCACCGAAACCGATTTTGACATCATAGGGGATGACCGGCTCGTGGTATTGGGAGAAAAAGGCCTCGATGATCCCGGCCCAGACCAGCAAGAGGCAAAAGCAGCTGATGAGGGTAACGAGATCGTTCCGGATGGCACCGAGGCGCTCGAAGAGGTTGAGGCGTTTACGCGAGCCGATGAGGGCGCCGGCGAGGACAAAGCCCGCCTGCCCGGCAATCATCACGGAAGGAATTTCGACCGAGCCATGAGGCAGCAGCCAGCCAACGAGAAAGCGGGTTTGATGATCTTGAATGTAGTCGAGGGAAACCGCCCCCAGAATCACCCCATTGTAAAAGAGAACCACAACCGTGCCGATCCCATACGTCATGCCCATGGCCAAGGTCATGAGTGAGACCTGGATGTTGTGGGTCATGAGAAATCCGGCAAACCCGGCCTTCCGGCCTTCGAGCCGCTTGCCCATGTTCTCCTGCTCTTCGGCTACCCGCTCGCTTGGCTTGCCCGCGAGGTGAGAAAACGGCAGCAGGGTCTCCTTTGCATCGGGGTTGATGTAGAGCATGCCCGCGCCAAACGCCGCCCCCAGCAGGGTGAGTCCCAGCGA
>Ga0302320_10029512_pt1 | contig 10490 bp, 8 predicted proteins | sample Bog_T0_3_FD_202130 | JGI IMG/M metagenome (GOLD analysis project Ga0302320, IMG submission 202130) | Peat permafrost microbial communities from Stordalen Mire near Abisko, Sweden - Bog_T0_3 | ecosystem: Environmental > Terrestrial > Soil > Wetlands > Peat | place: Sweden: Abisko, Stordalen Mire... | reverse complement strand
CTTTAAGTTTATTTTACACAATGCAATATCCATACCGTCTCTGAATATAGCTTCTTCCTGATCCTGCCGAAGCGTATTGCGAACTTTCTCATGAAGTTTGTTACAAATATCGGAAGCAGTTAAATCTACATCATGATCAACAATATTATTAAGTAAAAAATACGCGATAAATGAAAGCATGGCGCCGGGTACCCCGTGACCGGTACAATCTACAACAGCTATGTAAATATTGTCATCCTTGCTGCAAAACCAGGGAAAGTCACCACTGACAGCTTCACGGGGTTTGTAGTAAACAAATGATTTAGGTAAATAATTTTTAATTAATTTGTTGGTTGGAATTATAGATGATTGTATGTGTTCAGCATAATTTATACTTTCTTCTATCTTTTTATTCTTTTCCTGTATTTCAATGGCTATTCTTTTTGTTTCAGAAATATCATGACCGACAAAAAGAATTGTTTCCAGTTCGTTCTCGTTAAATTCCGGAATGGCATCAAAACTCATGATATAGCTGATTCTATCTTCCAGTTTATAAAAGGTAATCTCATCAATCATTTTTTGAGATGTTTTCTTTATTTGTTTTATACTTTTATCAAAATAGTTTTTTAATACCACAGGAAGATTCAGATCCGTATAAGTCATATTGATCATGGTTTTATTGGAATATCCAATATATTTTTCAACCACAGGGTTCACATAATAAAATTCTCCAGTCAGGCTTAACCTGAGTATCATGTCGAATGAATTTTCAGAAAGTGATTGCATTCTTGTCTTCATCCGTTCTTCTTTTTCGGCTCGTTTTTTTTCCGTAATATCCTGAGAATTCAATAAATAACCTTTAATTACTGAATCATTTAAAAGATTGATACCTGTTGTTTCAAGAAATATTTCCTGTCCGTCTTTTTTCTGAAATGTATATTCGATAGTGATTGGTTCAGCCGGATTATTTAATAATTGCTGAAACATGTTTCTGAATTCAAGCTCTCCTTTTTTAATAAGTCTGCTGTAAAACTTCCCGCCTGTAATTTCTTCTGTTGAATAACCAAGAATATTTTTCACAGAAGGACTTTGGAAAGTCAGATTGAGATTGATATCATAAATAGTAATAATTTCAGAAGCGTTTTCGAGCAATGAATTTAAACGTATCTGGCCATTTTCTACTTCTTTAATTTTCGATTCAAGTTGTTCGTTTGATTGTTTTAATTCGTTTTGTGTGGCCTGCATATCTTCTGCATTGTGTTTTAGCTGATCTTCATTTCTTTTTAACTCTTCAGTCATCTGCTGAGCATCCTGCAATAGTTTTTCAGTTTTATGATTGATGCGAAGATTGAAAATAGTGCGGGCAATGATTTCTCCCAATTCTTTTAAAAAAGTGATCGTTAATTCAGGAATCTCATTCTGCAATGATGCAAATTCTATAATTCCCTGCAGCTTCTCATTTGAAATCAGAGGTACTATTAAAATGCTTTGTGGCTTTTTATCTCCAAGTATGCCGGAAGTAATACTTACATAATCTTCAGGTATTTCAGTGCGGTAAATGATGTCCATTTCATAGACACATTGTCCTATCAGTCCTTTGCCTGTTTGAAATTCCTGCGAACCAAATCTTTTCCTGTTAAAAGCATAAGTAGCCAGGTTTACAATCTTTCCGGATTCTTCATGATATAAATAAAAAGCGCCCTGAACGGCATTGATATAATTGATCAGATTTACCAATACTTCATAAGCCAGGTCTTCTACCCTTGTATGCATCCGCAATATTCCTGAAATAATCTCTTTACCCTCAGCAATCCAACTTTCTTTGGACTCTTTCTGGTAATTAGTCAGGAGATTATCGCGCATGACCAATAATGATTTGGCCAACACATCATCATCGTCTTCAACATCAATCAGGTTCGAGTAATCACCGGTTCCTATGTTGTGAGCAAACAGCGCGATTTTATCTATTCGTTCTTTTCGCTTGATGAGTTCATTTTCATAAACACGGGCTTCATCATCGCGTTTTTTTGTGTAGTAATAGATAAAAGCACTTACGAGTATAGGAACAACATCTATAAACCAAAGTGAAATATGAACCCTGTGAAGATGCGTGAATGAAGAAAAATTTACAGGGACCCTGTTATAAGCAAACTCTATAACCCAGACAGAAAATGGAAAAAATAAACCCAGTACAAATCCTGTAATAACATTTGCACCAAGTGAAGAGAAATTAAATATTTTTCTAATAGTTGTCATTTTTTAATTTAACTTTTTTATTCAGAATTTCTCCCAATTTGAAAGCTAATACTGAAAATATTTCTTCTTTCAACAGCGTTGACTTTTTAAAAAAAGATAACTCCAGCAGACCAGGAACATCATCTTTTGCAACAAGAGGAGCGAAAACAAGATTTACAGGTAAGGCTTGACCAGTCCCTGAATACACGATCAAATAGGGCGTGGGAATATCTGAAATGATGCTTACTTTTTTATTTTTTACTGCCTGACCCGGCAACGTCTCACCAGGGGAAAAAGGAATAGGGGGTTTCTCTGCAGTATAAGCATATAATGCAATATGTACATACTTTTTATCATTATTTTCCAAATAAAAAATTCCCTGTACCAGTTCAAATTCTTTTGCCATATTACTTAATAGGGTCTCAGCAAATTTTATAACTGTAAGTTTTTCATGGTTTTCCGGAATGATTCGAGTTATAATAGCATCTATATCAATTATTCCCGGTTTACTGATCAAACGAGTTTCATCCTTATCTTTTTCTTTCTTTTTTTTGATTACTGCTTGATTTTCTAAGATTTGTTTATTCATCAATTTGTTTGTCTGTAATAACCTGTCATTAATAAAATACATTAGAAAAATACAAGCCAGAATAATTAAAACCAGAAAATAGAAAAAATTTGCCTTCACAGAAGAAAAATAGATTGACAAAGAAATAAAAGTTGTTATGATGCTTACTATGAGTGTAATAATAATTATAGTTTGTATAGTTTGATATTTATTTGACATATAAATGATTATTTCAGTTTGCAAATAAAATTTATAAGTTCATCCTGATTGAACACATGGTCGGGATGAAACAATTGTAAGCACGCCTCCGGCATAACGGAGACTTCCGCGTTTTTTGGTTCCTGAACAATCGTAAGACCTTTTAATTCGGATACCCTTTCCAATCCATTGGCCCCATCATGATTCGCTCCGGAAAGTATGACACCAATTAATTCTTCTTTGTAAGAGGCAGCAGCTGTATAAAATGACAAGTCTATGGAAGGTCTTGAATGATGTACCGGCTCTTCAGTTGAGAGCAGAATTCTTGTCTTATCAATATACATATGATAATTGGCTGGTGCAAGATAGGCTTTTCCGGGCATGATCAATTCTTTGTCAGTTGGTTCTACAACGGGAATAATGGCTTTTATTGATAATGCTTCTACGAAACCTTTGCGAACATGTTTCAATCGGTGAAGACACAAAAAAATGGGCAAATGAAAATTTTCAGGCAATGAACTTAAAAGTTTATTAACAATCTGAAAACTTCCTGCAGAACCACCAATCATTATTGCTTTATACATATTCATCCAAGTTTAATATATATGTTCTCTTCCGGATGTATGACTTTGAATTTATCACCGGAATTTTGGCCCGTTATTTCTTTAATACCAATAAATAAAAAACCTCCTGAAACTAATTTTTCATAGAGATAATACATTATTTTTTCCTGAAGATATATATTATAGTATATCATTTTGTTTCTGAATAAAACCATATTAAAATCATGAAGTGAATCAGGGAGATCTAATCTTTGGTTTAAAAAAATCACATCTTCGATTAACCTGGGATGCCTGAAAACACAATCATTTTGCGTGGATAAATAATCCGAAAGCATATAATTTTCGTTTATGGCTTTATAATTTTCTTTACTGACTTCAATTTTATTGGTTCTGAAAAAACCGGATTTAATATTTTCTATTAATTTATTGCTGATACAGCTTGTGGTAATCTCAAAATTTTCCTGCCATCCTGATTCCTTTATCAGTAAACATAATGAATACAGCTCATCCCCGGATACAGAAAATGGAACGTATATTTTTATTTTTTTGTTTTTAGCTAATTCCGATGGAAAGAAATCTTTTTGAAGGTAGCTCCAAAATGATGGGTCTCTAAACATCTCAGTTGATTCTACGGAAATACTGCTTAAGAAGTCTTCAATAAAACCTTTATCATCTGACAATCGTTCGATCAGGGTCTCTGCATTTTTCAGATTGAAATGCTGCATCACTTTTTCAAAACGTCTTTTCAATGAAATGATAGAGTAATCACTCAAATCAAAATAGTATTTTTCATGAATGACTTTAATTATTTTTCTTGCATCTGCAATATCAATTTCAAAAAATGCCATAAATTATAAATCCTGAATATTTTTTTCATTTACATTAAAAGCAATACTTAATATTTTGGTGATTTTACCGTCATTATTAAAAATAGGTATAAAGTTTTGACAAACCAATAATACTTTTCCTTTAAGTATTTTTATTTTATCCATCATTATTTTGTTATTCCCATTCTTTAAATCCTCCCAAAACTTTTTATAATCATCGCTGTTTACATCCATTGAGGTAAATTCTTTGTGAAAACGGCCAATCAGGTTTTGTTTTTCAGTTTCAAAAGCCAATAAAAAATTATGGTTTATATAAGATATTTTTCCTCTCAGATCATAATGGATAATAAGTGAATGATCGTTTATTGAACTGATAAAATTGTTTAATTCTGCTTCTTTAAGGGCAGATTCATTCTGGATATTATGAAGTTCGGTCATTCTTTGTTGCATTTCTTCTTCTTTGATGGCCATTTCTTCCGTTTGTTTCTGAGATCTGATCAGTAGTTGGGTTGTCTGTTCATTGATTCTTACACTGATTATGGTTGACGCGATGCTATGCGCAATTTTTTCTACAAAATTTATTTCATGAGGATCAAGAATAGTGAATGATGCAATTTCAATAATTCCTAGCACGGTGTCTTCCGTTTTTAATGGTACGATAATAACACATTTTGGTTTTGAATCGCCTAATCCTGATCCGATGGTAATATAATTTTCGGGAATGTCAGTTAAGAATATAGTTTCTTTTTCTAAATAACATGTTCCCACCAATCCTTCCCCGGGAGCAACTGTTTTATGAATAAATTTTTTTCTGTTGTATGCAAATACAGAAACCATTTCAAGACATAAATTACTCCTCTCATCCTCTTTTACAAGAAAGAATGCACCCTGATTTGCATTTAGATATTTGACCAGATTTGTAATCAGCAGGTCGGACAGATGCATCAGATCATCGTTATTCAAGCGTAATATTTCAGCAAACCTGGCAATTCCTTCATTTTCCCACAGCCTTTTCTTTTCTTCAATCTTATATTTTTGGTCTTCGATTTCTGCTCTCAAAAGACTTTTACTCATTTCAAGCAGTGAATTACCAAGTATATCATCATCACTGACAGGTTGATATTTTATATGATGATTTCCTTTTCCGATTTCAATAGCAAATTCCACTTTTGTTTTCAGACTTTTTATGAATTCATTCAGATGATCCGTAACCTCTATGATTTCTTCGCTTGTTTGTAAATTCAACGGCTTTGGTAATTCGCCTCGATCCAATTTTATCAGATGTAATTTAATTTTTTGTAGTGGATTATATAAAGATGAAAAAATAATATAAAATAAAAAAATTAAACAGCAGATTATGATAAACAACAGGATCAGAAAATGTACAGTTGCATAGAAAACAGAGGTATTTATTATTTTTTTGATTTGGATAAATAAATTGTAATTCTTAGTTTTTAAAATCTCTATGTTTGAATTTAATTTTTCAATCAATCCGCTGTTACCAATAATCCCTGTTTCAACATCTTTATTAGTGATTGAGATTGCCAGATCATTTACTTTTTTCAGGTATAAGAGACCTTCTTTTGACTGATCCATGTTGTAACTTAATAATATCATTCTTGCTTTGTCAATTTCATTTACAAGCAGAGTTAAAATTTCCGGATTGGGTTCATGAAGGTAGTTGTCTTTTAAGAGATAAATATCTTTCAAGGTCGCATCCAGGTTATTGTTTTTAATAGCTGATACACTTTTATTCAGATTATACAGGGTGGAATTTAACTGACCACAAAGGCCATATTTTAAAAAACCTCTTTCATGAAGACGTTGAATCAGAAGCTGAACGGAAGATTTATATTTTTCAGTTTCATCAAGAATATCTGACAGCGAATTATTAATATTGATGTTGTAAGTCAGGTAATAATTATGTTTAATGGTTTTCACCTCTTGTGAATAATCATTTACAAATTGAAGAAGATTGGTAATGCAATAATTTTTATCATATTTGAAAAAAGAGGAATCTTTGTATAACGAACCAATGAAATCATTTTCTGTTGAGGAAATATTATAGATGTAATTGTCAAGTTGTTTGGTTTGTGATGTTAAAGCTGAAAAATCAATCATTTTTCGGATCTGATTATAAGTAAATATTCCAAGTATAAATATTAATAAAAATAGAAAAGAGGCTATGGCAATCAATTTTATTTTTAAATTTTTTATAATTGTATTCATTCGAATCAATTTAATTATTAATTAGTCTCATGGAACTCGCGCGATGTTTATTTCTTTAAATAGAACTGGTCTCTTTTTTCATAATTTCCGGCAAAAGGTCCTAAAATTGTTTCATGAATTCCCAGTACCAGGTATGATTCATCATACAGATTATTGTAAAAGAGGTTAAAAACTTTATTTTGCAGATTGTAATTAAAATATATAATCACATTTCTACATAAAATAATATCAAATTTAACAAAAAATATATTTTGATCTTTAACTAAGTCAATTTTTTTAAAAACTGGTTTTTCGCGTAAAAAACTGTGCATCCTGATGATATCTTTATTTTTGTCAATATCAAAATATTTTGAATAGGGCACATCATTGAAGTTCTCGTAATGATAAGGATTTTCCTTGATTACTTTATCAAAATTATCAAGATAATTCAGGTTAAACCTGTATTTATAAACACCATTTTTTGCAATTTCCATAACATCCGAGTTAATGTCGGAAGCATAAATTCTGCTTTTATCAAGCAATCCCAGTTCAGATAAAAGAATCATCAATGAATATACTTCTTGTCCTGAGGAACAGCCGGCGTGCCAGATGTTGATGGTTTCATTGTTTGCAAATCCGGGTAGTACCTTATATCTTAGCGATTGCCATATGGCGGGATCTCTGAATAGTTCTGTTGTATTTACTGTTATTTCTTTAACGATTTTTTCTACAAAATCAGAATTCTTCTGGATTTCATCAATGAGCTTCAGAATGTCAATTTTATGATCGGAAAGGACTTTGTCCACTCTTCGCTGTAATGATTTTTCAGAATAATCTGAAAAATCATAATTGGTGAATGATTTAAGGGCATTGATAAATAATGATATGTCTTTTTCTTCTCCAGGCATGAAAAAAGCTATTTTTTATGACTCAAAAATAATGAAAGTTTCAGATAGTAAATATATTGTATAGTTGTAAAATCAAAAATGGTTACTAAGATATCGTTATTTTTACTATAAATTCAAGAATTTTAGACCCATTCATATTTACTTTAATCTTATCCTGTGCTTTCATTATTACTTCATCATAAAATTGTATGGCGCTGGCTTACTAAAAAAACACCTGTAAATATCATTATTCCGGCAAAAATTTGTATCCACACAATTTTTTCAATACCGATAAATGCCGCAGCCAAAACAACAACAACAGGTTGTATATATGAAAAAATACTCACAGAGGTTGTTGAAAGGTATTTCAAAGCATAATTTGTGAGATAATAATTAAGAAAAGTTGTAATAACTGTTATATAAAGCAAAGATAAAATGACATTGGAAGGCAAGGAAAGCCAGTTTTCGCTGATCATGGATCGAAAGCCAAAGGGAAGAATAAATACAAAACCTGCCAGAAAAACCCATTTCATTATATGCATGACATTGTATTTATACATGACAGGTTTCATAATGACAAGATAAATAGCGTAAGAAAATGAATTGATCAAAAGCAATAAATTTCCAACCATATGTTGCGATCCGAAATCTGCTTTCCCTTTATATAAAATAATAACAACCGCACCCGTAGCGCCAAGAATTAAACCGGCAAACTTAAGCGGTGTAATTTTTTCATTTAATACAAATGCTGATATAAGAATTACCAGCACAGGAGTTGATGTAATCATTATAGCACCGTCAATGGGAGTACTTAAATTTAATCCTTCCATGAAAAGATATTGATTCATGGAAACACCAAAGAGAGCCGCGATAAAAATTCTGATTAAATCTTTTCTTTCAATTTTTTCATACCTGAAAAACAAACAAACAAACCAGAATAAAACAATTGAAATTATGATACGTGCCATCGTGAGTGCCATTGCACTAATATAATCAGGCATTACATTTTTAGCTAAAATATAGGTTATTCCATAAAAAATATGAGTAAAGATTAAAGCTATGACTGATTTATAATAATTACTCATGCATTACTCCCAATTTAAATTTAACAGATCTTTCCAATTAAAGTTATAGTATAATATGATTTTTAAATTACCTTTGTCCTTTATATATCAATGCATGTCAGCTAATAAAACTGATAATCCATTCAGCTTCATTCGACCTTCAAAGATAATACTTCCTGTAATAATAGGACTTGGAGTTGTATTTTATTTGTTTATCAGAGAATATAAACCGGGATCTTTTTCATCATTGCATTTCACCTATAAGGCTGTTTTTTTTCTTTTACTGGCTTTTTTATTTATGGCATGCCGCGACATAGGGTATATGATCCGCATCAGAATTTTAACAGATTATGAACTTACCTGGAGAAAGGCATTTCGCGTGATTATGTTGTGGGAATTTACATCAGCAATAACGCCTTCAGCCGTAGGCGGTACTTCAGTTGCCATTTTATTTGTAACCAAAGAAGGTGTCAGCATAGGAAAAAGCTCAGCAGCCGTTATGACTACTTCTTTCTTAGATGAATTATACTTTATAGCCGTATTCCCGTTGTTATTACTATTTATAAATGCAAAAGCCCTTTTTATTATTGGAGGAGTGTCAGCTCAATCTACATCCTATATGAATGAGTTTTTTTACTTTGCTCTTATTGGTTATTTTTTAAAATTTGTTTATATTATTATTCTTAGTTACGGCTTATTTATTAATCCCCGTGGTTTAAAATGGATCCTGTTGAATATCTTCAAATGGCCATTCCTGAAAAAATGGCGACAGGGAGCCAATAAAGCCGGAACAGAAATTATTCAAAGTTCCATGGAAATGAAAAGTAAACCAATTTCGTTTTGGATAAAAACATTTTCAGCAACATTTTTATCTTGGAGTTCACGCTATCTGGTTGTGAATGCATTGTTTATGGCTTTTTTTATCGTATCGGATCATACTCTTTTATTTGCCCGTCAATTCGTTATGCAAAATATGTTATTGGTCAGTCCCACACCGGGAGGAAGTGGATTTGCAGAATTTATCTTCTCCAGGTACTTACGCGATTTTCTGCCAAACGGGCTTATACATATAGAAAGTTTAGTTGTTGCTCTTGCATTCTTCTGGCGTTTGATAAGTTATTATCCTTATCTGATTATGGGATCAATTATTATTCCTTCCTGGATCAAAAGAAAATTTCATAAAACTAATATAAAATCTTAAGTTTTACTTATATAAGCAAAGATAGGCTGTATCTTCATCTACTTTTACTTTGAATTTTTTATCTTTTTCAATTTTAAAAGTTTCCCCTTTTTTGTATTCTTTCCAGACGTTATTACCGGGGAGTAAAGCATTCATTTTTCCGGTAATGACAGTCATTAGCTCAATGGTGGCGGTTCCAAATTCATATTCACCTTTCGCGAGTACCCCTAAAGTTGAATTTCCTTCTTTTGGTTCAAACGCGAGAGATTTTACTTTCCCGTCGAAATATTCATTTACTTTAAACATAGATATTTAGATTAAATATTAGTATCAATTGATGCAAGTCTGAAATTTAAAATATTTCAATCTTTAAAACTAATATTTTATCTTTTTTTATTATATTTAGCATCATTTTAAATCATTCTGACTATGTTTGCAAAATGCAATCAGTTTGGTTTATTGAGTTTTAACAATTAAGATTTCAAATTATGATTAATTTAAGATTCCTTTTTGGTTTCATACCGAAAACTGCTGATATAGAATCAAAAGAAGCTGCTTTAATAAAGGAATATAAAGAGCTTGAAAGTTATAATGGTTCCGATGAGTTAAAACATTTTGAAACACTAAAGGTTTTTGTTACTGAGCCTGATTTTATAGTAAAACAAAAAAATATAAAATCACAGAAGTTCAACAATACCAATGAATATAAGCAACTTCAAAGATATCTGGCACTAAAAAATTCCAATCGAATAAAGACATATTTTAGAGTTTTGAATTCTTC
>Ga0302320_10029511_pt1 | contig 10490 bp, 13 predicted proteins | sample Bog_T0_3_FD_202130 | JGI IMG/M metagenome (GOLD analysis project Ga0302320, IMG submission 202130) | Peat permafrost microbial communities from Stordalen Mire near Abisko, Sweden - Bog_T0_3 | ecosystem: Environmental > Terrestrial > Soil > Wetlands > Peat | place: Sweden: Abisko, Stordalen Mire... | reverse complement strand
GATAGGGTAGACACCGGATTCCCATCCATTCGAATCCGTGACTGTCGGGTTCGTGAGGTGAGAAAGATCGGCTTTCGTCTGCTCACGTTCCCGTTTGACGACCTCCGTACTCGCCAGATTTTCAAATTTACTGTGTTGCTCGGTCTGATTCAGGACATTTTGCAATTCTGTGTATGAGGCGAATCCGCCAAGAACCGCCCCAACTACTCCGACGAGCAGGGCCAGCCGTTGAGTTCCTTCCCTGAGATTCATGCACGCATCTTCTTTCCAAAATGGGGGCCTCGGCCAAACCTTCCCTCAGGGGCTAAAGCCCGCCTTGATTTTGTGACATTTGCGGCACGGCTGAAGCCGTGCCCTTTCAAAACCGATTTCTAGTCCCTGAGTCCCTAGTCCCTTCGTCCCTGTCTTTACATGTTTCCTATGATGCGCGTCGCGAATTCGCTGGTGCCCACTTTGGTTGCCCCTGCGGTCTGGCGCTCAAAGTCGTAGGTTACGAACTTTTGCAGGATGGTTTTTTCGAGAGACTGCTCGATGAGCTTGGCGGCTTCTTTCCAGCCGATGAACTCCAGCAGCATGACGCCGGAGAGGATCACCGAGCCGGGATTGATAACGTCCTTGTCGGCGTATTTGGGGGCGGTGCCGTGGGTGGCTTCAAACACCGCGAAGCCATCGCCGATGTTGGCGCCGGGGGCGATGCCGAGGCCGCCGACCTGGGCCGCGGCGGCGTCGGAGATGTAGTCGCCGTTGAGGTTGGTGGTGGCGAGAATGCTGTAGTCGGAGGGGCGAATGATGATCTGCTGGAAGATGGAGTCGGCGATGCGGTCGTTGATGAGGATTTTCGACTTCCACGCGCCGTTGCCGTGGGATTTGCCGATGGAGTCGAGGACGCCCTTGATCTCAGCATAGAGCTCGTCACGGAATTTCTGGTTGCCGAATTCGAGGCCGGGCTCGATGAGGGCCGCGTTTTGCTCAATGGAAATGCCGGGGTTTGCGTCGACGTTGCCGAGGATCCAGCTTTCGCGCTCGGTGACGGTCTCGGCGCGGAACTCTTCGACGGCGACTTCATAACCCCACTCGCGGAATGCGCCCTCAGTGAACTTCTGAATGTTGCCCTTGTGGACGAGGGTGACGGTCTTGCGGCCTGTCTCAAGCGCGCCCTTGATGGCGTAGCGGACGAGGCGCTTGGTGCCGAAGATGGAGATGGGCTTGATGCCGACACCGGAGTCGGAGCGGATTTTTTTCTTGCCGCCTTTGAGCAGATCTTCATTGATGAACTCGATGAGGCGTGCGACGTCGGCGCTGCCTTGCTTGAACTCGATGCCGGAGTATACGTCCTCTGTGTTCTCGCGGAAGATGACGATGTCGACCTTCTCGGGGTGCTTCACGGGGCTGGGCACGCCCTGGTAGTACTTGACGGGGCGCACGCAGGCGTAGAGATCGAGAAGTTGGCGCAGGGCCACGTTGAGCGAGCGGATGCCGCCGCCGATGGGGGTGGTGAGCGGGCCCTTGATGGAGATGCGCAGATCGCGGGCGGCGGCGACGGAGTCGTCGGGGAGCCAGGTGGAGAACTGGCGGAAGGCTTTTTCGCCAGCGAAGATTTCGAACCACTTGATTTGACGCTTACCGCCGTAGGCCTTTTCGACGGCGGCGTCAAAGACGCGCCGCGAGGCCTTCCAGATGTCGCGGCCGGTGCCGTCGCCTTCAATGAAAGGGATGATCGGATGGTCGGGGACTTGATATTCGCCGTTGGTGTAGCCGATGGCCTGGCCGTCGGTGGGCAATTCGAGGCCGTTATAAGTGGTTTGCATGGTTTTCAGGACGATCCCTTCGCGCGCAGAATCAAGTTAGAGGCTACCATCCTGAAATTAGGGGTGGCAAACCGTAGATCGACCAGTGCAAGCATCTCAATTGATTGACATCATGATGTCTTATGTCCTAGCATCATGATGTGCGCACGACTCTTTCCATCGACGACGATGTTGCCAGGCTGGTTGAGGATGAGGTCCGGCGGAGCGGGGATACGTTCAAAGGAACGGTGAACCGACTGCTGCGGCAGGGTCTGTTGGCCAGCAAAAATCCTGAGCCAAGAAAGCGGTTTGTGGTGACGCCTTTCCCGCTCGGGATCGGCAACTGCGATAAAATCTCAGAGCTTATTGAGGAACTGGAAGGGCCGTACCACAGGTGATCGTTCCGGATGCCAATCTGCTGATATACGCCTATGATGGCGAGGCCGTTCAGCACCGTGCCGCACGGGCATGGCTGCAGACGGTTTTCTCAGCCTCGGAAGTCGTTGGTTTGCCCTGGCAGACCGTTTCAGCCTTCCTTCGGATTACCACCAACAGCCGACTCACGGGTGATCGCTTTCCCACGGAGACGGCGATAGGGATTGTTCAGAGTTGGATGGAACAAAGGCAGGTACGGCTACTCTCTCCGGGTGAGAGCCAGTGGTCCATCTTTCAACGGATGCTGATTGAGGGAGAGATTCGCGGCCCACGGGCTACGGACGCACAACTCGCCGCGCTGACGATTGAGTATGGGGGCGTGCTCCACACCACCGACCGCGACTTTGCCCGCTTTCCGGGGCTGCGCTGGGTCAATCCGCTGGTCAAATAGGGAAGCCGGCCTTTCGCCCTGAGATGAAAGTGCGATGAAATCCTTGGGAACCCGGTTTTGACCCGGCTGAATACGATAAACTCATGCGGGAACTCGAATAAAATTCACCATCTTCAGAATTTACGGAGGGTACATAGAAATTGGGAAAAAGCATGGTCCCGAAGAAGATATTTTTCACCAAGGGCGTTGGCAAACACAAGGAGCGGCTGACCTCTTTTGAGCTGGCTCTTCGGGATGCGGGCATTGCCTCGCAGAACCTGGTGCGCGTCTCTTCCATCTTTCCGCCGCAGTGCAAGGTGATACCGCGCAAGGAAGGGCTGACGTATCTCAATCACGGCGAGGTGGTTTTTTCAGTGATCGCCGAGAACTCCACACGCGAGCCGCACCGGCTAATCGTATCGAGCATCGGCGTGGCCATTCCGGCCGATCGCAACGCATACGGCTACCTGAGCGAGCACCACAGCTATGGCGAGACCGAGGACCAGGCCGGCGAGTACGCGGAGGAACTGGCTGCGGAGATGCTCGCGACCACGCTGGATGTGGAATTCGATCCGGACACGAGCTGGGATGAGAAGAAGGAGATTTACCGCATCTCCAACAAGATTGTCCGCACCAGCAACATAACCCAATCGGCGGTAGGCGACCGGCGAGGGAAGTGGACAACCACGATCGCGGCAGCCGTTTTGATACTTGAAGAGTAAGGCTTGGCAGACGCGCGCAAATACGCGGTAGGCCTGGTGCAGATGGACATGGGCGCAGATCCGGAGGCCAACTTTGCCTCTGCGGTGCGCCACATCCGCGAGGCGGCGCGGCGGGGCGCGAACGTGGTGTGCCTGCCGGAGCTTTTCCGCACTCAGTACTTTTGCCAGCGGGAGGATTTGAGGCTTTTCGATCTGGCTGAGGCGATTCCAGGCCCGTCGACAAATGCTCTTTCAGCGCTGGCACGCGAACTGGGCGTGGCGATTGTGGCGTCGTTATTTGAGCGGCGCGCGCCGGGGCTTTACCACAACACGGCGGTGACGATCGATGCCGACGGGGAGTTGGTTGGCGTCTACCGCAAGATGCACATTCCGGACGATCCGCTGTACCACGAGAAGTACTACTTCACGCCGGGCGATCTCGGTTTTAAAGCCGTGGACACGGCTTTTGGGCGCGTAGGCACGATGGTTTGCTGGGATCAGTGGTACCCGGAGGGCGCGCGGCTGACCGCACTGCAGGGCGCGGAGATTCTTTTTTATCCGACGGCTATCGGATGGCATCCGGCCGAGAAGGACGAGTTTGGCGCAGCGCAATATGACGCGTGGCAGACCATCCAGCGGTCGCATGCGATTGCCAACGGGGTGTACGTGGCCAGCGTGAACCGAGTGGGAGTGGAGCACGGCGACGTTTTGGGAAATCGTGCTACGGGGCCGGGGCTGGAGTTCTGGGGCGGGAGCTTCCTGGCCGATCCGTTTGGGCGTGTTATCGCCAAGGCCTCGCACGATGCGGAAGAGATTCTGATCGGCGAAATTGACCTGGGGCTGATTGAAGAGACGCGGCGCAACTGGCCTTTTCTGCGCGATCGGCGCATTGACGCGTATGGGCCGATTGTCAGGCGATTTATCGATCACGGGCAAGCGCGGTCGCGCAAGGAAGAGATCGAATAGCTATGTCCGGAGCAACTCCGCACGAACTGGGCTACCGCATGCCTGCCGAGTGGGAGCCGCACGAGGCTACATGGCTGGCGTGGCCGCACAATCCCGAGGACTGGCCGGGGAAGTTTGCGCCGATCCCATGGATTTATGCGGAGATTGTGCGCCTGCTGGCTGCTCGCGAGCGCGTACAACTGATCGTAGAAGGCGCGGCATCGGAGAGACGCATCCGCTCGATGCTGAAGCGCGCGGGCGCGAATCTCGATCGGGTGAGTTTTCATGCGTGGCCTACGGATCGCGGCTGGATGCGGGACTCCGGGCCGATTTTTTTGCGCGACGCCGCGGGCCGGACTGGGCTGACCAACTGGCAATTCAGCGGATGGGCCAAGTACTCTGACTGGCGTCTCGACGAACTGATTCCGGGCCGCGTGGCGGAGTTGCTTGGGGTCAAGGAGTGGCAGCCGTCCATCGAATTGGCCGACGGCTCTGCGCGGCGGGTGGTGCTCGAAGGCGGATCGATCGACACGAACGGCGCGGGTGTGATGCTCACTACCGAGGAATGCCTGCTGAGCGCGGTGCAGCAGCGCAATCCCGGGGTGAGCCGCGAGCAACTGGAGCACATATTTCATGATTTTCTAGGCATTGAGCGGGTGATCTGGCTTGGCAGAGGGATAGCCGGCGACGACACGCACGGGCACGTGGACGACATTTCGCGGTTTGTCGCGGCGGATACAGTCGTTACTGCCGTGGAAACGGATTCAAATGACGCGAACCACGCGCCGCTGGCTGAGAATCTTGAGCGGCTGAGGGCTGTACGCACGCTTGAGGGGAAGCAGTTCACGATTGTGGAATTGCCCATGCCGCGGCCGGTTGTGTTTCGCGGGCAGCGGCTGCCGGCCAGCTACGCGAATTTCTATATTGCGAATGGACTGGTGCTGGTTCCTACTTTTCATGATCCCAACGATCGGGTGGCGCTGAACATTCTGGCCGAGGTTTTTCCGGAGCGCGAGGTGATTGGTGTTCATAGCGTAGACCTGGTGTGGGGACTGGGCACGCTGCATTGCATGACGCAGCAGCAGCCGGCTAATCACCCTACAGGCGAAGACCTGCCTGCGGAGGCCCCGGCGTGAGCAGTTGCGCGGCGGTAGAATCGCTGGATACGCAAACTTGCGTAAGGATCGGCAGGCAAATGGGCTATTCAATCAAGAGATGGGACAGACACAGGGGAGCGGCATGCGCGTGGCTCGCTCTAGCCGGCTGCGGATTATTTACATGTGTTCAAGCGCAGACACCGGTGCAGCCGGCCAAACCTGCCGAGCAGATCAAGGCGGCCGGAGATTCGGCCAAAACGGAAAAGCCGGCCAAACCCAGCCCATTCCATCAGCCCGATCCGATCGACTTCGAGGATCATGCGGGGTACGTCGAAATCTTCGACGGAAGCAGTCTGAAGGACTGGGACGGCGATCCGGCGGTGTGGCATCTGGAAAATAGCTCCATCGTGGGCGTATCGACCAAAGAGAAACCGGTTGAGAACAGCTATATCGTGTTCCGGGGCTTCGAGGCCAAGGATTTCGATTTGAAGCTGGAGATCAAGGTTGAGAACGGCGGCGGCAGCGGAATCCAGTATCGAAGTCAAACCGGACTGCCGTGGAACAGGCCGACGAAGTCGCCTCCCAATCTGAATTGGATGATGACGGGACCGCAGGCCGATTACTGGTTTCCTGTAGGACCGTGGGCGGCCGAGTGGACGGGGCAGTTCTACTCAGAAAACACGCCGCTCGGCATTCTGGCGTGGCGCGGTCAGGTGGTTGAATCGGGGCCGCACGAGGGTTCCAGGCTGCTGGGGAATATCGCGGATCGCACGGCCCTGGGCGGCTATGTCCGGGTGAATGACTGGAATCAATACATGATCATGGCGCGCGGCGGAACGTTCATCCATATCCTCAACGGGCAGTTGATGGCCGTGTATGTGGATGACGATCCAGCCTCGTCGAACAATCAGAGCGGGCATATTGGCATCGAGATCGAGAGTTCGCCCTCGCGGGTCTCGGTGCGCAATGTCTGGATCAAGAAGTTGCAATAGCCATGAGCGATTTCGACTTTATGGAAGCAGCGCTGGCTGAGGCCCGGCAGGCCGGGGAGGCAGGCGAGGTGCCGATTGGCGTGGTGGTGGTGGACGAGGGCGCAATTTTGGCGCGCGGGCAGAATCGCGTGCTGCGCGACATGGACCCCACGGCTCATGCGGAGATTGTGGCGTTGCGCGAGGCTGCCGCGTTGCTGGGCAACTACCGGCTGAATGGGTGCACGCTCTACGTGACGCTGGAGCCCTGCGCGATGTGCGCCGGCGCGATGACTCATGCACGGATTGACAGGCTGGTGTTTGCGGCGGCGGATCCCAAGGCGGGGGCGGCGGGGTCGGTGCTGACGGTGATTAATCACCCTCAGCTTAACCACCAGATGGTGGTGGAGCAGGGAGTCGCGGCGGAGGATTCGGCGGAGTTGCTGCGGAGTTTTTTTCGGGAGCGGCGGTAGCGGCTAGCTCCGCGTCAGTTTTTTGATGCGTTCTGATGCTGCGGGCCATTTTTCAGATAATTCAGCGTAGCTTCCGCTGCGGTAGTCGGCGAAGTCGAAGCCGGGGGTTACTGTGCAGCCCAAGAGGGCCAGTTTTCCGTCGCCCACCATGCGCGTGCCTTGCCAGACGCCGGCTGGAACCACTAGCTGGACGTGTTGGCCGGCGCTCAAATCCGGCCCGAGAGTGAAAACAGCGGAGCTGCCGTCGGGGTAAAGCTGCAGCATTTCGACCGGGTCGCCGAGATAGAAGTGAAAGATCTCATCCGACTTGAGGACGTGCATCTCGGAAAATGTTTCGGATTCGAGCAGGTAATAGATAGTTGTGCCGTGGGCGCGGAGACCTCGGTCGAGCTGCAGCGACCCTGGCGAGGTATAGGTGCGGCGATACCAGCCGCCCTCCACGGGATGCGGTTCCAGGTGAAGCAATCGCTTGATGTCGTCTGTGGTCATCATCACCGATCATAGTATTTGAATGGCAGTAAAATAATTCCATGAACGTGCAGGTTTACACAGCGGGATGGTGCCGCGACTGCCGCGCAGCCAAGCAGTTTCTTGACTCCCATGGCGTCGAGTACACCGAGATCAACGTGGATACGAATCCCGCTGCCTCCGATGAGGTGATTCGCCACGCCGGGAAGCGGGCGATTCCGCAACTGGTGATCGACGGGGAGTGGTTTCAGCCGTACACGCCGGGACGCGGACTGCTGGTGGACGAGTTGCACATGCGATTGCGGATTCCCCGCTCGTAGCTTCAGCTTTTCAGGTTTCCCACCTTTGGCACAAAGACAAGTACGTGGCAAGGATGGGGCACCCAGATTCTTCACTTATGAACGGTTTTCCCTCGTACAATCAAAGAGATGACACTGGCCGCTGGACGGCGGCCCGGTAAGGAGTCTCGCGTTGATCGCCCGCTATACCCGCGCGGCCATGGGCCGCATCTGGACCGAGGAGAACAAGTACCGCTGCTGGCTTGAGGTGGAATCGGCGGCGAGCACGGTTCTGGCCGAGGACGGGGTGATTCCCGCGTCGGCAGCCGAAGCGATTGCGGCCAAAGCCAGCGTCTCCGCAGCCCGCGTTGCGGAGATTGAGGCGGAGGTGAAGCACGACGTGATCGCGTTCACCACGGCGGTGGCCGAGAGCCTGAACGCGCAGGGGCTGGGGGCGGAGTCGCGCTGGCTGCACTACGGGCTGACTTCGAACGATGTTGTGGATACGGCGCAGGCGCTGCAGGTGAAGGAAGCGTCGGTGCTCATTCGTTTCGGGCTGGTGGAGTTGCTGGCGGTGCTCAAGCGCCGCGCCATCGAATTCAAGCACACGCCGACGATCGGGCGGACGCACGGGATTCACGCCGAGCCAACGACGTTTGGATTGAAGCTGCTGAACTGGTACGCGGAGATGGAGCGCAACCTGGCGCGCTTCGATGCTGCCGCCGAAGATATGCGGGTGGGCAAGCTTTCGGGCGCGGTGGGCACGTTTGGGCATCTGAAGCCGGAGCACGAAGAGAGAATCTGCGCGAGGTTGGGGCTGAAGCCGGCGCCGGTGGCTACGCAGGTGATCCAGCGCGACCGTCACGCGGCATACATTGCGACCCTGGCGATCATCGGCAGCACGCTGGACAAAATTGCGCTTGAAGTGCGGCATCTGCAACGGACCGAAGTGCGCGAGGCGCAGGAGTACTTCAGCGAGAAACAGAAGGGCTCGTCGGCGATGCCGCACAAGAAGAATCCGATCACCAGCGAACAGATCAGCGGGCTGGCGCGGGTGTTGCGGGGGAATGCGCAGGCGGCGCTCGAAAATATCGCGTTGTGGCACGAGCGGGACATCTCGCATTCATCGGTTGAGCGGGTGATTTTTCCGGACTCGACGATACTGGCGGATTACCTGCTGGCGAAGACGGCGGATTTGATCGACCGGCTGCTGGTTTATCCGGAGCGGATGAAGAAGAATCTCGAATTGACGGGCGGGCTGATTTTCAGCGGGCAGTTGCTGCTGGACCTGGCAGAGGCGGGGATGTTGCGCGAGGACGCTTACCGGCTGGTGCAGGGGCACGCGACGCGGGCGTGGAAAGAGGACTTGGTGTTTCGCGATGAGGTTGCGCGGGATTCGGCGATTACCGCGCTGCTCAGCGATGAGAAGCTGGCGCGGACGTTTGATTATGCGCGGCAGCTGGGGAATGTGGATGCGATTTTTTTGAGGGTGCTGGGGGAGTGAGGACGATCCTTCGGTCATCCCTTCCTGAGCAGGTATATACTGTGCGGCAGCCTACTTCTAAGGGGGAGCCGTGCACCGACTCGCTGTTGCGATGTGTCTTTTCTCTCTTTTTCCTCCACTTTCTGCGAAGACGCGAAAAGATATCCCTCCCGCCCCACTTCCGGCCGTAATTGTCGGCGCGCATACGGTGTTTCTCTCAAACAGGGGGGGAAGCGATCTCGCTTATGACGCGTTTTATCAGGCGATGAAGGGATGGGGTAAATATCAAATTGTTGGTTCGCCCGATGACGCCGACCTGATTGTGGAGTTGTCCTACGAAGTAGTGAATGGGGGAACGCGCGTATGGAGCACAAGAAATACGTATAACAACACAACTCAGGTGCACAGTACGCAGATCATTGATCCCCAGTTGATATTGACAATTTATGACGCAAGAACGAAGAACTCACTATGGTCAACAATTGACCATCGAAGACTTGCGCGGCTCGAAAAGAACCGCGAAAAGGAAATGATCAACTCCGCTGAGAGGCTGGTTGAGGAATTGCGATCAAGAGCAAACCCACAATGAATCTGACCCTCGCCATCACCGGAGCGTCAGGCGCGATCCTTGGGCGCGAGTTGCTGCGCGCGCTGGAGGCGGACGAGCGCGTGGCTCGGGTGCATTTTGTGGCTTCGGAGAATTCGCTGCGGGTGCTGGCGGAGGAACTTGGGATTTCTGGGCGCAATAACCTGCTTGAAAAATTGCTGGGCGCTGCGCCGGCGAAGACGATTCAGCTTGCGGATGCGAATATTGGCGCGGCGATTGCCAGCGGGAGCCATCCCTCGAACGGCATGATCGTGCTGCCGTGCTCGATGGGGACGCTGGCGGCGATTGCGCTGGGCCTGGCCAACTCGCTGATCGCGCGCACGGCGGACGTGACGCTCAAGGAGCGGCGGCCGTTGCTGCTTTGCGTGCGGGAGACGCCTTTCAACCGCATTCACCTGCGGAATATGACACTGGCGGCCGAGGCCGGCGCGACGATCTTTCCGGTCATTCCGGCGTTTTATAACCTGCCGCAGGATTCGACGGAGATGGCGCGGCAGTTTGTTTGCCGGGTGCTGGCGCACATCGGGCTGCCGCAGCCGGGGGCTTATGTTTGGAAGCCGGAAGAGTGATAAGGCAGGGAATAGGGGAACAGGGAATAGGGAATTAGAAACGGAAATTAAAGGCCAGGTGATTTGACATACATCCTGCTTGCCCTTGATACTGCCAACTATGCTGAACTCAAGGGAATGCGGAATTGCGGTCATGGCTATGTGTATGTGCTGTGGACCTCTCCGTGCGGCTCTTGAGCGGCGAATGCGGTAAACGCAACCGATCTTGCAGTCGAGCGGCCCGGTCCTCAAACAGGATACGGGCCGTTTTTGTTTGGGCGACCCGCTTGGAACGGGATTGTTAGGTAATTGCGATTCGTGCGGGTCAGG
>Ga0302320_10029509_pt1 | contig 10490 bp, 7 predicted proteins | sample Bog_T0_3_FD_202130 | JGI IMG/M metagenome (GOLD analysis project Ga0302320, IMG submission 202130) | Peat permafrost microbial communities from Stordalen Mire near Abisko, Sweden - Bog_T0_3 | ecosystem: Environmental > Terrestrial > Soil > Wetlands > Peat | place: Sweden: Abisko, Stordalen Mire... | reverse complement strand
TTCTGATTGACGTCGATGAACCGCGCCACGTTCTCCGCGCGCTCGATGTAACGGCCCATCCAATAAACCGCATCCGCCACGCGGCTCAGCAGCGGCCGCGACCGGTCGCTTACTGACATTGCTGCTGGCCTCCTGCCGGCGGCGCGGAGAGCACCCAGGTGTCTTTGCTGCCGCCTCCTTGCGACGAGTTGACCACCAGCGAACCCTTTTTCATGGCCACCCTGGTCAGCCCTCCGGGCACCACATAAATCTCTTTGCCGTAAAGAACGTAGGGGCGAAGGTCCACGTGCCGGCCCTCGAAGTGGTCGTCCACGATGGTGGGCACGCGCGAAAGCGCCAGCGTGGGCTGGGCGATGAAATTGCGCGGATTCGCCTGGATCTTGACGGCGAATTCGGCCCTCTGGCCGGCGGTGGAATGCGGTCCCACCAGCATCCCGTATCCGCCCGATTCGTTGGCTGCCTTCACCACCAGTTCTTCCAGATGCTCCAGCACGTATGCGCGGTCGCTATCCCGCCAGCAGAGATACGTCGGCACATTCGGCAGAATGGGGTCGGCTCCCTCGTAGTAACGGATCATGTCCGGCACGTACGAGTAGATGACCTTGTCGTCCGCCACGCCGTTTCCGGGGGCGTTGGCCAGTGCCACGTGCCCCTCTTTATAGGCCGCCATGAGGCCGGGCACACCCAGCAAGGAATCGGCGCGAAAGGCTTGCGGGTCCAGAAAATCGTCGTCGATGCGCCGGTAGATCACATCCACCCGCTCCCTGCCTTTAGTGGTCTGCATGAAGACTTCGCCGTGATGCACCTGCAGGTCGCGGCCCTCCACCAATTGCACGCCCATCTGCTGTGCCAGGAAGCTGTGTTCGAAGTACGCCGAATTGTAAATTCCAGGGGTGAGCAGCACCACTCGCGGGTTGGACGACGCCCGCGGCGCGATGGATTCCAGCGTCTCCAGCAGGTGGCTGGGATACTCGGTGACCGGCCGCACCGAGAGGCCTTCGAAAACCGCGGGGAAAATCCGTTTCAGCACCTCCCGGTTTTCAAGCACGTAGGAAACACCCGACGGCACGCGCAGATTATCCTCCAGCACGTAATACTGCCCGTCGCCGCCGCGCACCAAATCGGTCCCGGTGACGTGGCACCAGACTCCGCGCGGCGGATTCAATCCGTGGCATTGCCGGCGGTAAGAGGCCGCCGAAAGCACTACTTCGCGGGGAATTACACCGCTCTTGAGAATGTTCTGGTCGTGATAAATGTCATCGATGAAGCAGTTGAGCGCATGTACCCGCTGCTTGAGACCGCGCTCGATGTGGTCCCACTCGTTAGCCGGAATGATGCGCGGGATCAGGTCGAAGGGGAAAATGCGCTCCGTGCCGGCGGTGTCTCCGTAGACATTAAAGGTAATACCCATTCGCAGGAGCAACCGCTCGGCGGAGTGCTTGTAGCGTAAGAGATGACCGTCGGAAAGAGACTCGACCGTCTCCACGAGCAGGCTGGCATGGGGACGGGGCCCGCCTTTCTCCTCGAACATCTCATCGTAAAACCCCTGGGTGTCGTACTGGGAAAAGTGCATGGTCCTGGTTTGATCCCTGAATTTGATCCCTGAATTTGATCCCCGTTTCGCTATGCCAGGATTTTCTCCATAGCGGCCTGGAATTTGTTCATCTCCTCCTGCGTGCCCACGGTGACGCGCACCTTGGTCGGCCATACCGGCCAGGAGCGCCCCACATAGACCTTCTGCGCCGCCAGGCCCTGGTAGACGTCATTGTAGGGACGGCCCAAATCCATCATGAAGCAGTTGGACTCGCTGGGGAGATACTTCACGCCCTTCTTTTCCAGGAAAGCGAAAGTGTTCTGGCGGACGCTCTTGTTGATGGCTTTCCTTTTCGCCACCACGTCTTTGGCTCGCAGACTGGCTGTAGCGCACGCCATCCCGGTAATCGGCAGAAAGCCCACGCCGAACTGCCGCAGCTTGGCCAGCAGGTCCGGCCTTCCCAGGGCGAAGCCCGCGCGAATGCCCGCCATTCCGTATACCTTGGAGAAGGTCCGCATGACGATGATGTCCTTGTCGGCGGCCACCAGATCGTTGCATGGCTTGGCGGTGTCGGCGAAGTGGATATAGGCTTCGTCCACCACCACCACCGCGTCCTTTTTCTTATTGGCCAGGATGTATTCGATATCGGCGCGCGGCGTGATGGTGCCGGTCGGATTGTTGGGGTTGCAGATGTAATACACGCCGCCGTCGGGATCGGCCGCGATCATTGCCTTCCCGTCGTGCGCAAAATCGGCGCGCAAAGGCACGCGGGTGACGCTCGACCCGATGAACGCCGGCGCGCCGCCGCCATATCCAGGATTGGCCATCACCCAGTTCCGTTTGGGCGCGGTGAAAGCGCAGGCCGCGCGGTGCAGCGGATCGCTCGATCCGGCGAAGGGCGCGACATAATTCTCCTTCACGCCTTCGGTCTCGGCGATGGCGGTGACCAGTTCCGCCTGTTCGCCGAACGGCGAGTAACGGCCGCCGTGCGGCGCTACTTTGGCGATGGCGTCCAGCCCTTCCTGGCACGGGCCCAGCGGGTTTTCGTTTTGGTTGATGATGACTGCGTCGGGGTCGTTTCCCCGGCGTCCGCCGCCCCTGCCGCCCTGCGCCTGCTGCGCCATGGCGAATTCGTTGTAGAAAGGCAGCGTCGCGCCCGCCGTCAACAAGCTGGCGATGCGGCCGAGATCGCGCCGGGAGAAGCCCTTTTTCAAGAGAGAATCGGTGTGTTTGCCGGAAAACGACATTGAGACAGCTCCTTTGAGAGAACGTTAGAGCTCAACGGGGAGCAACTCCGCCTGGAGAACGGTTTTTCCGACGATACGGCTTGCGCCTACCCATTGTCAAGCCTGATTCCCGCGAAGAGCCGGCCAGGGGGCCGTCTGCGGACCTGGGGGTCCGCCCTACCAACAATACAGTACTTGACAGTGTCGTTATTTTGCCCTATGCTGAAGCAGGATGAGCGAAGAGAGAACTTTGGCGGAGCTGGCCGATGCCGCCGGTATTCCGGCGCGCACCATTCGCTTCTACATCTCGCGCGGCTTACTCGCCGGTCCAGCCAAGGCCGGCCGCGGCGCCATCTATACGGCGAAACACCTGGAGCGGCTGGAAAAGATCAAGGCTTTGCAGGCTCAGGGGCGGCTGCTATCTGAGATCGCTCCGCTGCTCGATGGGACGGAATCAGCCCGCCCCGGCTATCTGTCGTCGGCCTGGTGGCAGCATGCTATCGCCGAGGACGTGGTTGTATGGACGCGCGCCGACGCGAGCCCGTGGCGCCAGAAACAAATCCGCGATGCGGTCGACGAATTGGCCGCGCGCTTGAGGAGAGAAGAATGACTACACCAGCTTGTTTTGCCCCGCTGCTCGCCAAAACCGGAGAAGCGGTCCAGCTTGCCATGCAAAGGCTCTGGCTCGGCGGCCAGGTATTGCCCGCCGGGGCGCGCATCACCGTAGAGCACGTTTTCCGGTCGGCGGAGGCGCGGCCGCTCGAAGTCATCTACTCCTTCCCGTTGCCGCGCGATGCGGCTTTACGCCGTTTCCGCATCACCGGCGAAGGGTTTGAGGCCCACTCGGAGCTGCGCCAGACGGAAGCTGCCGTCAAAGCTTATGAGGAAGGCCTGGCGCAAGGTTCGCTTTCCACCCTGGCCCGCCAGTACGGCGACGGATTGATCAATCTCACCGTGGGGAATATTCGGCCGGGCGAAGACGTCACCGTGCATCTGGAACTCCTTGCCGGAGTGGAGCTCCGCGACGATGGCTTCCGCTTCCGCTTTCCATTCACGCTGGCGCCGGCCTATCACCCGCGAGCACGGGCGGCCGTCGTTACCCCCGGCGAAGGCGAGATGGAACTGCCGGGCGACGAATTTGGCGACGTGATTCTGCCGCCATTTCGCGAGGACGCTTCGGCTCTGCACCAGGTAGGCTTCGAATTATCGGTTGCCGGCGCTCCAGAGACGGACGAAGTGGGCTCTCCCTCGCACGCCGTCCGCGTGAAACGCGAAAGCGCCGGCGGTAGCCGCGTCGCGCTGGCCGCCGAAAAGGATATCCCCAACCGCGACCTGGTGCTGGATGTGCACTACCAACAGGTGGCGCCGAAGGTGCTTGCCGGTATCGGTCCGGACGGCAAGGGCCATTTCGCAGCCATCGTGCCCTCCACCAGTTTCGGCGGCAAAACGGAGGCGCCCCGCCGCCTGGTGATCCTGCTCGACCGTTCGGGCTCCATGCAGGGCGCGCCCATCACCCAGGCCGCCAAAGCCATCGACGCCTGTCTGGCGGCGCTCGCCGAAACCGATACCTTCGGGCTGGTGGCGTTCGCCGACCAGGCGGAGAGCTGCGATACGCGTTTGCTGCCGGGTACGCGGGAAAATCGCCAGCGGGCGCATGGCTTTCTCCAAGCCGTGAAGGCTTACGGCGGCACGGAACTGCTCCTCGGCTTCCGCAAGGCGGTGGAACTGCTGGAACGCGGCGGCGGCGATGTCTTGATCCTCACCGACGGACAAGTGGCCGGCACGGAGCGAATCCTGGCCGAGGCGCGGGCAGCCAACACGCGTCTGCATTGCCTGGGCATCGGCAGCGCCAGCCAGGATCGCTTCCTGGCCCTGCTGGCGCGTGAGACGGGCGGAGTCAGCCGCTTTGTCACCCCCAGCGAGCGCGTGGATTTGCCCGCGGTGGATCTGTTCGCCTCCATCGGCCGACCTGTGGCGTCGGGCCTGAAGGCGCAGGGAAACATCCAGCCGGAGCCGCCGGTTACGGTTTTCAGCGGCACACCGGTCCTGCTGTTCGGCGAGGAGGAATCGGCCGCGGATAGCCGCATCGAACTGAGCTGGGACGGCGGCGGCGCGTTGAACCTGCCGCTTTCCTTCGCCGGCGGAGATTCCGGTGAGACAGTGTGGCTGCTGCAAGGCGCGCGTCTGATCACCGATTGGGAGAGCCGCTATCCGAGCGTGGAGGCACTGGCGCCCCTCGAAAAGCGCCGGCAAAGCCGCGCGGGCGCGCGTCTGCGCGACCTCAGCGAGACATACGGCCTGGCCAGCCGCGAAATGTCGCTGGTTGCGGTAGTGAAACGCGCCGGAGACCGTACCGGTGACCTGCCGGTTACGCGCGTGGTCCCGGTCGGCATGCCGCGGGACACCCGGTTTGACGCCTATTTTCACGCTCCCGGGAAAGTCACGGGGGCATTCGCTCCCTGCCCGCCGCCGCTGCACAGCATGGCGTCGGCTCCGATGGCGCAATCAGCTCCGTCCGCGATGCCGCCTTCGGGGAGGAGTCTGGTATCTCGCCTCGGCGCCGCCATTTTCCGTGGAAACGCATCTTCCGGGCACGACGAGCCCGCGCTGCCCTCTCCGTCGCCGACGCACGACGACGAACTCCTGGCCCTGGCGTCCGCCATGGACTCCGACGGCGGCATGCCCGGTAAGAATCCGGAAGCGCGGGCCGCGGCCACCGTGGTCGTACTGTTTGCGTTCCTGGCGCAGGGCCATACGCCGTCGAAGGGCGCCTTCCGCTCGCACGTGGGGCGTCTGCTGGCGTTCCTGCAATCGTTGGGCGGACTTCCGGCGCCGAAGCAAAAGCTGGCCGAGGCTGCCCTTGCGGCCGCCAGGAAAGGGAAGGCGCCCGCCGGGGAATGGTTGGCGCTGGCACGGACCACCGGCGACCACTGGAGCGCTATCGCGCAGGCGATGGGGTAAGGTGGGGCATGCTTTAGCTTGCCGCGCCGCTAATGGGTCAGATCCACCTGAGGCTCCCTGGGCACGATGTAGTGTTCTTGCAGAAACACCACGATGTCGGCCATTTGACGGACGGTCATCTGGTCGGTGTATGCCGGCATGCGGGAGTGTCCGCCGCTGGTGATCTGGTCGTGCGGATAAGGGGCCAGCTCGTAGGAAGGGTGCATCATCGAGGTTGCCAGGTAGGCGTCGCTCAGCTTATGCGACACCTCGCCACCCAGCACTACGGGCACCGGCGGCTGGACCGTAGGCGGCGCCAGATCGACGCCGGATACGCGGTGGCAGGAGTTGCATCCCAAGGCCACGAAAGCCGTCTGGCCGCGTTGCGCATTGCCGTCGGGGGGTAAATGAAAATCCGCCGCGGCATAACGCCCGTGGCTACAGGCTGCCGTCGCTCCCAGCAGACTTGTAAGAAGAAACAGTTTCGTACGATACGTCATAAGCCACCTCACGGAATGGCAGGCGCCCGGTTCTCTACAAGTCCCGGTAAAGGGGCTTGCTGCCCCTATTCTAACGTAAAGCGTACTAATGGAGTCTTAAATAGATGTTTTGCCGGGGCGGCGGCCGAATCGCCTCAACCGTAGAGCGCTCTGGCGTGGCCGGGGTTACCGTCGGCAGGCCGAGCCAATTCCGCGGCCAGATCGGCCCCCAGCGGCGCCAGCCCATGGAATGCGCGGCGCACCGTGCCGTAACCCACGCCGGTGCAACGCGCTATGGCTCGGAAACTGAAGCCCTCCTGGTGCAAACCTCGAATCACTTCCACGCATACATACCGTGCCGGCCTGCCCCGCCGCGAGTAAGAACGATGATTCACGAAATTATGCTCCTCTATCAGGGAATGCGAATATTGGAGGGAAAAGAGGCCAAATTTCTTTTGGGCGGAGCACGCGAGGCCGCGAGACGATAGAATTGCCAGTGATCATGGACGAAACTCCGGGTGTACCCGAGCACAGTGCCGAGGAATGGGAAGGCATTAAGGAACTCGTGTATCAGTGGGAAACCGAGCGGCCCCAGGATCTCGATGCCTGGCTGACCGAGCGGTGTCCCGACGGCCCCATACGGCGGGAGGTAGAGCGGCTGGCGCGCGCGGCGGCCACCTCCGGCGACTTTTTGCTGGGCCGGGCGGCTGAGGAGCACTTGGGTATTGCCGCCTCCCACCCGGTGCACATCGGCAGATACCGTGTGATCGAGGAACTTGGTTCTGGCGGATTGGGCGTGGTGTACGCCGCCTACGATCCCGCCCTGGAACGTAAAGTAGCCATCAAAGTACTGGCGGACAAGGCATCTCCTCAATCCGAACGCCGCAAGCGCCTGCGTTGGGACGCCAAGGCGGCTAGCGCCACGCAACACCCCAACATCGTCGTGATCTACGACGTGGGAAACGACGCCGGCCTGGACTACATTGTCATGGAGTGCGTCGAGGGGCAGCCCCTGGGCCAGTTGATGTCCGCCGGCCGGCTCCCTCCACGGACGGTTCTGAAATACGCCCTCCAGATCGCCGACGCACTGGATGCGGCACATCGCGGCGGCATCATCCATCGCGACCTGAATCCCAATAACATCATGATTACCAAAGATGGTTGGGTGAAACTGCTGGATTTCGGACTGGCCAAACACGACGATCCGGGTGCGGAACATACCAGCCTTCCCGCCACCATCGAAGGCCATTTCGCCGGGACTGTGGCCTATGTTTCGCCGGAGCAAGCCGAGGGCAAACCGGTCGACGTGCGCGGCGATATCTTCTCGTTCGGCTGCATCCTCTTCGAAATGCTGACAGGAAAGCAGGCATTTCAAGGCCAATCCGCGGTCTCCATCCTGGGGAGCATCATCCATCAGCCTGCCCCAGCTTTGCGGGATGAAGTTCCCCCACTCGACGAGCGTTTTGAGACGATCGTGCAAGGCTGCCTGCGGAAGGAGCCGGACCAACGATTCTCGAACATCGTCGAGGTCAGAAGCCGGCTGGCGGAGATGGTGCAAGCGAACGAGCCCGGGCAGCGACCCGTGCGGGGCACGCGCCGCCGCTGGATACGTAGGGCTATGGGAGCCGGCATCGCGGCGCTGCTCGTGTTTGGCGCTATACGGGTCGCTCCCTGGCAGCTTGGTGAGAACGCAGAACGAGCATATATGGCTCGGCTCACGGTGGACAGCGGGCTGGCGTCGTTTCCCACGATCTCCCGCGATGGCAAGATGCTGGCGTATGTCTCCGATCGCGCCGGAGATGGCAGCCTGGACCTGTGGGTGCAACACTGGGGTCAAGCCGACGCCACGCGGCTTACTTTCGACCACAAAGACAAGTCTTCCCCGGCGTTCACTCCCGCCGCGGACAACGTCGTCTACCGGTCCGAGCAAGACGGAGGAGGGCTATATACCATTTCCACGTTTGGGGGCCAAGCCAGGTTGCTGGCGCCCGGCGGACGGGATGGCGGTTTTTCCTGGGACGGCAATTGGTTGGCCTATTGGATGGGTACCGTCGGCGGCGCTTTTCACCGCGGCTGCGCCAAGATCTACATAATGCCGGCCAGCGGCGGCCAGCCGGAAGAGTTCCCGACCGGCTTCGAGGCGGCGGCGTATCCCGTGTGGTCGTCCACTGCGAAGCAATTCATCTTCCTGGGGCGGAAGGCGGGCAGCGCCGACGTGGATTGGTGGGTCGCGAGTATCGCGGACCACACCGTCCGCCCCACGGGACTGTTGCAGAAGTTCCGAAAATCGTCGATATTCCCCCAACCGCGCTCCTACTTCCTGATGCCGGCGGCGTGGCTGACAGACAGTACCGTACTTTTCTCGGCGAAAACTTTTGACACCATCAACTTGTGGGGCGTGCGGGTCAACGCCGATGGCGGCACTCCCGGCGACGCCCATCAGTGGACCAGCGGCACTGGCATCGAGGACTATCCGGCAGCTACCCTCACCACTGCCGACGGTTCCACTCGCACCGTGTTCGCCGCGCTGACCGTGTCGACGGCAATCTGGCGGATCCCGCTGAATTCCGGCGGGGAAGCGAGCGGCCCCGCGCAGCGATTGATCCAGGGGTTGACGGGGATCGGTTCGCCGTCGGTCAGCGCGGACGGCGGTAAGATGACGTTCTCGGCGAACCAGCCGGGTGGACAGTCTCTCCGGTTCGTAGACCTTGGCCTCCAGCCACCTGCCGTTCCTGCCGTGGTTCATCTGTCCCTGGCGGTCGACCATCCCGTAATGAGCGGTGACGGCAGCACCCTCGCCTGGGCCACCGGCCGCGACGGTTACATCATGCCGTCGCACGGCGGCACGCCTAAGAAGATCTGTTCCGCCTGCGGACCGCCAACCCACCTGAGTTTCGACGGCAATGCAGCGCTGTTCGAGGGCGGCGGCACATCGGAGGATCTAATATTGTGGGTGCGCGGCCAAAAGTCCCGCCCGCTCTTTTCGTCGACGGACAACCGGCCGTGGATGCAAAACTCCGGCCGTTTTTCGCCGGATCGGCGGTGGGTGGCATTCAGCGGTTGGCACGATGGGTCCGATGCCCGGCAAATTCTGATTGTGCCTGTCACTCCGGACGGGGTTGTCCCAACCGGGCAAATCCTAGAACTAACTAACGATGAGTTTGTCAATAAAGAACCCTTCTGGTCCCCGGATGGCAAAAGGATCTACTTCGTAAGTGACCGGGACGGCTCTGACTGCGTATGGGCCCGCAATATAGATCCAGTCTCCGCGCATCCGAGCGGACCGGCCTTTCCGGTCGCGCACTTTCACTCTGCCGCAATGGCCATCCACGGCCCCGGGCGTTATTCCGGCACAATCGGCCTTTCCGTGGCGCGGGATTTCTTAGTGCTCACTCTGACCGAGACTGGGGGTAATGTCTGGGAGCGGTCTAACCGCACGCGGCTCTAACATAAGAAGCGGCCGCTCGGCAGTTTGAGCCTGACTAGCCCCAAGTGACAAAGCAATTAGAGTGCGATATTATGCAGGTCAGTCATGCCCGACGTCGAATACCCGGGCGCTCTGCCCGAATCGCCCACGGTGAGCATAGTAATCATTACGCGCAACGAGGGTTCCGAACTGCGAGCCACCGTGACTAACCTGCTGGCTACTCTTGCCGGCAACCGGCGCGAAATCATCGTAGTGGACGATTCCTCGACCGACGATTCCACGCAGTTTCTGGGTGAGTTTCCCGAGGTGCTGGTGCTCCCGTCGCCGGGCCAGGGTGTGGCGCGAGCCCGCAATTATGGCGCTTCGCGGGCTACGGGCGATATCATCCTTTTCGCCGATGCGCACGTTCGCGCGCCAGAAGGCTGGCGTGATCCACTCGTGGAAGCATTGCGCGACCGGGCCGTGGGCGCGGTAGCTCCGGGTATCTACAGCCTGACCGAGCCGAAACGCCGCGGGTTCGGCCTCAACGTGACCGGTCCCAACCTGCACACCAGTTGGAGACACAAGCCAGGTTCTCAGCCGCAATCCGTGCCGGTTCTCCCAGGCTGTTTCCTGGCCATGCGCCGCGAGACCTACCAGCGCTCCGGCGGCTATGACGGTGCGATGCGGCAATTGGGGGGGAACGACGCCGAACTGAGTTGCCGCCTCTGGCTGCTGGGATACCGCCTGCTGGTAGTGCCGGAAATCGAAGTGGGGCACTTGTTTCGCACCGTGGCGCCCTATCCTTCCCGGTGGGCTTCGGTGGTGCACAACCGCTTGCGGATGGCGTTCGTGCATTTCGGGCGGGAACGCGTGGAGCGCGTGCTCGATGCCTTGCGCGCCTA
>Ga0302320_10029506_pt1 | contig 10491 bp, 10 predicted proteins | sample Bog_T0_3_FD_202130 | JGI IMG/M metagenome (GOLD analysis project Ga0302320, IMG submission 202130) | Peat permafrost microbial communities from Stordalen Mire near Abisko, Sweden - Bog_T0_3 | ecosystem: Environmental > Terrestrial > Soil > Wetlands > Peat | place: Sweden: Abisko, Stordalen Mire... | reverse complement strand
TGAAACAGGACGCCGGTCTGCTGCATCTTGTTATCGAAAGCGCCGGATTGGACGCCGGTCAGCTCCACCTCCGCATCGAGCAGTTCCCGAAGCCGTCCTGGATCATTGCTGTCGATGGTGGCGGTTGCCTGTCCTCCGTCCACAAGAATGCTCAATTGGGTGTTTGTAACCGGCTGAGAGGACTGGGTTGGCGATTGCAAGTCTGGCACCAGATCGGCGGACTCGATGACGGCGCGAACTTTCACGAGTTTGCAATCGGTATCGGCGTGAATCATCTGCTCGAAGCTTGGTCGGAGAGGCTCTGGCAACTTTCCGTGCTCCAGCAAAGTGATCTCGGCGGCAGCTACATAAGGCCGGAAGCTCTCGTGCATGGTTCCGCGCACTCTGATTCGATCGCCGAGAGCGAGACCGCGCATGACAATCGGATGCACATAGATGGCTGAGCCCTCATCCTCGACAAACAGGTTCCTTTCAACGGAGCGGTAATAGGTAACCGTGGCATCGAAAGAGACCTGCTGGTGCCGGCTGGCTTGGGCGTTGGAGAGAGCAGCAACGGCATGGAGCGTGCTGATCGGCGCGGGAGGCATCGCCGAAACGGACGAGGCTGCCGGAACAGACGGATTCGCGGATGCCGAGTTGGAAGCAACGGCAAAACACGCCGCGGCATGCCAGGCGACGCACATCGCGAATGTTCGAAGGTGAACTCTCACTTGACTTAACCCAGATTTCTGTTCGGCCCGTGAACCGGTACTGCGTATCTATCGGCAAAATCCGGGAAATAGACTAACGAAATGTTTAATTTACTTAAGATTGGTTGTCGGTGGAGAGTTTTTCCGGCCGGAGCGGGGCTTGGGCCGAAAGGCTAGCGGCGTCCGGCACGTTGTTGTGATTGCTGCTTGGTTGTATACATTGCGGCGTCGGCAAGGGTGACCAGGGTATCCCCGTCGAGAGCGTCTTCGGGGTAAATTGAGATTCCAACGCTCGCCGATCTAGTGAGCACGCAACCTTGAACGATGAAGGGCTCGTTGAAACTGCATTCGAGCCGCTCGGCAACTTCTTCCACGTCCCCCCGATTGCGAGCCGCCGGCACCAGGACGGCGAACTCGTCGCCTCCCAGCCGGGCCAGCATGTCACCGGGGCGCAATTGCCGTTTCATGCGGCTTGTAACCTGCTGCAGAAAGAGATCGCCGACCTGGTGGCCGTAAAGATCGTTCACACTCTTGAAGTCGTCAAGGTCAATATAGATAACACCGAAGATTCCGGCCGAATTGCGGGCTTCCGCGATGAGCCGTTCAAGGTGTCTTTCAAACGAGAAGCGGTTTTGAAGGTCAGTGAGCAAATCGAACTCCGAGCGGTGCACGAGGTCCGCATGGAGCCGCCGGGTTTCAATGGCGAGCGTGGCCAGTTCGGCCGCATTCGATAGCGCCTTGGCTTCGTCGGCGTGGGTCTTGGTGCGGGCGTCAAAGGCGGCGTAGATGGTGCCGAGCCCAGGGCCGGTGCGCGCGGCGATCGTATGGCTTACGATCCGCAGCTCTGAGGATTCAGTCTGACTCGGCCAGTTGCCGAGCTTTGCCCCATCCGCAATTTGGCACCAGCAGCAGGCACCCTTCAGGCTCACCGATGCCAGCTCGGTGATCGACTCAAGAATCCCCGCCAGCGGTTGAGAACTGTTGATGTCTTCCAGGATGCGGGCGCGGCGATTGCCGATGTATCCGAGATTGGCCACATGGGTGCGCAACTTGCGGTCACGGCGCCAGAACCTGGCGCCCACCAACACCATGCTCATGAGCAAAAGGATGACGAGCATGCCGAGATTACGAACCGTAATCAACGAAGGCTCGATGAGGACGGTCAAGTCGTCCGGCGTGCGCATGAGGATGTTGAAGGGGACGTCATGGCCGAATGGGCTGGCGCTGTCCATGGCGCAGATGCCGGTGACGCGCACTACGGCGCCAATGGGAACCGACTCCATGAGTGCAGCTCCGCCTGGCCCGCTCCCATGGGGAAAGATGGCAGAAAACGAGCGGCCGTCCGCGACAAGGACATACTCGTCCTGTGTGGTTTCGCTTGCCTTCATGGCGACCTTACCCTCAATGGAGACAAGGTCGAAGTCGTGCTGGTTTGACGCGAGCTGCTGGTAGGTAGCCGTCTGGGCTTTGACGGGCTCCTGACTTCCAGTATCCCGAATCGCGCTTCCATAGAGCATGAGAGTACCGTTGCTGACGGCAGGGAAGCCGGTAGCATCCGCTCGGTCACCCAATTTGATGGGGAGATAGCTGTCCGTTTTGATCCAAATGCTTCTATCACCGCTCTGCAAGACCAACACCGAGCCCGGCTGATAGAAAGTGACGGTGCCGTTGACCCGGACTCTCGTGGTGAGATTCACGATGTGATAGACGCTGAGGACTTGGTCCATGGGCGTTATGGGGAGCGACATGGGGCTGATGCGGGCGGCCTTGAGGATTTTGATATCCGAGAGACCGTCAACATGGAGGACAATCCCGGTGAGCTGGCGCTTGCCGTCGAGTTTTGCGCCGGCTACACCGGTAATCTGGACTTCGGAGTCCAGCAATTCATCCAGGGCATGCGGATCGTCGCTATCCACCTTCGCATCGACATAGCCACCGTCAAGCAGGACACGGAGGGTTGTGCCCTGCGGGTGGTCTGACGAAGGCGGATCGAGGTTGGCAGACTGTATAATGCCGCGGGTGGTGACGAGCACGGAATCAAACCGGTTCTGGATCAGCCCATCGAATGTTGCCTGAGCAGGCTTGGGCAGAGCGCCGTGGCCGAGCAAGGTGATATCGGTGCTGATCACATCGGTCCCGAAGCTGTCGCGGGTGATTCCTTTCACCAACACGCGGTCGCCGGGAACCAGTTTCAAGTCCGTGGAGGCTTTTACGTAGATACCGTCCTTGCCGTCCTGGACAAAGAGGTTCTTCTGGTATCCGCGGAAGAAAGTTACCGTCGCCTGGAATGCTACCGGGAGTCCCTGGCTGGCCTGTGCCATAGAAAGGGCATGAACGCCGCCCAGGGAGGTAAGCGGAGCTGGCGGGTTCGCCCAGGAAACGGGGAGGTTTCCGAGGGCGATAGCGACCAAAAGGATTGTATTTTTCATTTGAAAAATGGTCCGTCGGGGTTGGTGCGTTCTGCCCCTTTTTTCTCAAAATCGAACTGAAGTATGAATCGGAGCCACTGGGGTGCAAACAAAATTTTGCGTGGCGAGCCATGCTCACGCGGCAACTGTGTCTTTTGGAGCACGGCCTAATACTACGCTTTAGATAATTTCGTTAAATAACACTTTTGGGCCGTAAATCGCTTCCGAAGAGTGAGTTCGCTCACATCGTAAGCGGTTACGCGAAAGCGGGAATACTTTCCTGCGTTGAAAAGACGGTACCAAATCCGCCACCTTGGTTGGGGGAAAGTTGGAGCCGTCAAATGGTTCTACACTGGAAGAGTTCCAGCCGCTCAAATTGAACCGTGATTGAAGAGGGAAATGGCAAAAAGACTGCGTGTCGGGATTCTTTTTGGCGGGCGCAGCGGCGAGCACGAAGTCTCGCTTCTGTCGGCCGCGTCCGTACTCAAGGCGATTGATCGGAAAAAGTTCGACGTGGTGTCGATCGGCATTACCAAGGAAGGCCGCTGGCTGGCGGCTGCGGATGCAAACGCGCTGCTCGAGGGCAATGGGGGGGCGGCGGCGCACCAGTTGCGCGCGGGAAATCCCGAAGCAACACCCGGCGCACGGCTGCTGGAGGAGGGAATTCCTACACTGATGGCGCCAGAACCGGGTGGCGGGCATGGAGCGCACGCGCAAAGCCAGGCGCTCGACGTTGTGTTTCCGGTTCTGCATGGGACGTTCGGGGAGGACGGCACCATCCAGGGACTGTTCGAACTGGCCGGGATTGCTTATGTGGGCTCGGGGGTGCTGGGCTCCTCGGCCGGCATGGACAAGGACGTGATGAAGCGGCTGTTTGCCCAGGGTGGGCTGCCGCTGGTAAAACACGTGACCGTGCTAAGAGTGGATTGGGAGAAGTCGCCTCGCAAGGTAGTGACGCAGGTGGAATCGGCGCTCGAATATCCGCTTTTTGTGAAGCCGGCGAACCTGGGCTCCTCTGTGGGCATCAGCAAGGTGCATGACCGCAGCGAGCTGGGCCCGGCGCTCACACTTGCCGCGCGCTACGACCGCAAGCTGGTGGTGGAGGAGGGAGTTGGGGGCAAAAAAGCGAGAGCGCGCGAGCTGGAGGTTGCGGTGCTGGGCAACGACCGCCCCGAAGCGAGTGTGGTGGGCGAGATCATTCCGGGCAAGGAATTCTATGACTACGAGGCCAAGTATCTTTCCGAGGGATCGGTGCCGGTGATTCCGGCAAAGCTGACCAAGGCCGAGACGAAGCAGATCCGGGAAATGGCCGTCGCTGCATTTCGGGCCTGCGATCTCTCGGGGCTGGCGCGCGTGGATTTCCTGATGGAGCCAGGCGGCAAACGGCGCATTTATCTGAATGAAGTGAACACGATGCCGGGCTTTACGCGGATCAGCATGTATCCAAAGCTTTGGGATGCGACGGGCGTGCCTTACACAACCCTGATCACGAAGTTGATTGAGCTTGGGCTGGAACGGTTCGAAGAGAAGAGCCGGAACGTGTACAGCAGGGAGTAAAAGCAGTTGTCAGTGATCAGAGATCAGTGGTCAGGTTCCAGCGAGCATCAGGCGGGGAACTCAAATTCTTGCAGCGGTGTCTAACAGAGAAGTGGCCTGGTTTGTGACTGACCACTGATCTCTGATCACTGACCACTGCTTTCTGCCGTATCCTGAAACTGAGGAAGACCTTCCATGACGTTGCTCGATGCTCCAAAGTTTGACGAAGTGAAGGAACGCCGCAACCGGGTTCTTCTCTATGGCGCGGCGGGGCTGGTGTTTGTACTGCTTGCGTCGTGGTGGCTGGTTGCCGGCAGACCCGTCGACTGGCCCTGGAACTGGAATGCCCACATGTTGGGCCGGATGGCAGTGAATAACTTTCTCGACTCGGTGGAGCAGAACGATCTGCCCAAGGCTTACGGCATCTGGCTGCACGACAAGGACTGGCAGCAGCATACCGCGCAATATACCGCCTATCCCTTTTCGCGGTTTCAGCAGGACTGGAGCCGCACCAGCCCCGACAATGAGTACGGCGTGATCCAGACGCACAAGATTGCCGCAGCGCGGGTCTACGGCAATGTGCTTCTTGTTGCAGTGTTGATCAACGGGCGCAAGAGCGGCGCGCTGAACCTGACCTACGATCCGAAAACGCACACGCTGGATTACTCGCCGCCGGGCGAGGAACTCTACCTGGGGCCGTAGAGGCACACAGGATCTGAGGTGTGAGAGAAGGCCTGCCGTTAACCGCAGGCCTTCTTTTTTTGAGAATTTCTCTTGCCCGGCGCTTGTGTTTCCACTAATCTTGGCGCCATGTCCAACGCAAACAGGCAACTGATCCATGACTGGTTTGAGCTGGTGTGGAACCAGAAAAGCGAAGCCGCGATCGATCGGCTGTTTCATCCGCAAGGCAAGGCGTGGGGCTTTCCCGATCCGGAGGGATACCTGCTAGGGCCCGAGGGTTTCAAGACCGTCCATCGCACCTTTTGCGGCGCCTTCCCTGACCTGCACATGGACATTGAGGACATTGTGTTCGACGGAGATCGAGCGGCGATTCGCTGGAAGGCAACCATGACGCACACCGGCGATCATCTCGGCTTCAAGGCGACGGGCAAGGTGGGCTCGATGACGGGTGCATCGTTCCTTGTGACAGACGGCAGCAAAATTCTGGATGCCTGGAATTACATGGACCTGCAGGCGTTCATCCAGAGGCTGCTGGCTCCCTGATTGCCGATCAGGATTGCAGTTCGGCCAGTGTTTTCTCCAGGCTCGCGGCGTCTTCCACATTCAGGGATTTGAGTGCAGGATCGATCTGCTTGAGAAGGCCGCAGAGTACCTTGCCTGGCCCGACTTCGATGAAGAGATCCGCACCTGCCTGCTTGAGCGAGTTCATGCAGTCAACCCAGCGCACGGCTCCCGTGACCTGGCGGATGAGCGCGTCGCGGGCTGCGTCGGTCGTGGTGACCATGCCACCGGTGACGTTGGCGGCGACCGGTATACGCGGGTCGGAGAGGTGCACTCCTGCCAGAACGCGCGCTATTTCTTCCTGCGCTGGTTGCATTAGCGCGCAATGGAAGGGAGCGCTCACGGGAAGCATGACGGCGCGGCGTGCGCCCTTGGCCTTGGCAAGCTCGGATGCTTTTTCAACCGCAGCCGTGGCGCCGGAGATGACGGTCTGGCCCGGCGAGTTCAGGTTGGCGGCTTGCACGGTGAGGCTGGTCTCAGCAGCAGCCTCAGCGCAGGCTTCCGCTACCTGCGCAGCGTCGAGCGAGAGGATAGCAGCCATGGCACCCTGTCCAGCGGGGACTGCGAGCTGCATGGCGCGTCCACGGGCCTTTACCGAACGGACCGCATCGGCAAAGCTGAACGTTCCGGCGGCGACGTGGGCCGACCACTCGCCCAAGGAATGACCGGCGGCCAAGGCGGGTGCGATGCCATGCTCAGCCAGGACGCGTGCCACGGCGACGCTCACAGTGAGAATGGCCGGCTGGGTGTTCTCGGTGAGTTGCAGATCTTCTTTCGGGCCCTCAAAGATGAGCTTCGAAAGCGGGAAGCCTAGGGCTTCGTCGGCTTCGGCAAAGGTTTGTGCGGCAACGGGAAAACGCTCGGCCAGTTCGCGGCCCATACCGATCGCCTGCGACCCCTGGCCCGGAAAGAGAAAAACTATCTTGTGTGTCATTCCAGATATGATTTTATCGCGCGGGGGGGAGGCTTGATCTAGTCCGTCTCGCTTCAAGCGGCACTCGAGTTTCCGCTGTTATTTAGGCGGCATGAAGCCAAACAGATGTGCGTGTACATCCTTCATTGCGATCATCAGCCTCCGCTCGCCGGACGGGCAATCGGCGAATCCGTAGTTCTTGTAGAACGTCACCATTTTGTCGTTGATGGCATCGACGAGGATCGCGGCGAGACCGCCAATCTCAGATGCCTCAGACGTGCGAAGAAAGGCATCTTTAAGCAACGAGGTTCCGATTCCACGGCCCTGCAGTTCTCTGTCTACCGCGAAGCGAGCGAAGAGCATGACTGGAACTGGATAGTTCGCAGGCATCTCCGTTTGGATCGAAACAGGTGCATTCTCCGGTTTGATCGAGCTGAATACAAGCGAATAATAGCCCATCACGACGTTGTTCTGATGAACGACGTAGGTCTGCGAGGAATCTGCACGTTGGTTCACCAGGGCCCACTTGCGAATGAAGAGGTCCAATGAGTTCTTGCCGCACTTGAAGTCGCGCACTTGATGATGAGCTGTGAGTTTTTCGACAAGGGAGATTTCGAGGGGCGAACTCATTCGTTTACCTCTTCAGATTGCGGCGGAAATAAATACAACCTGTTCGAGACTGTCTAGTATAGGAATCCGCACCACCCAAAACTACCTCATTCGGTTGCAGTTACAAAATTCCCTTCGCGATGGAATTTTTTCGGGCCAATCTGTCATACACTGTATGTACGGAGAGTGTGCCATGGCTACCTCGTCACGTCCTTTGAAGTCGCGAAGGATCAACGCACGGTTATCCGATGCTGAAGAAGCGCTGTTGCGCAAAGGGGCGCTTCGCAGAGGGCAGACCGTCACGGAATTTGTTGTGCAGAGCGCTTGTGCCGTTGCAGAGATTGAATTGGCGGAACAGAGGGAGTTCACCCTGCCTCCCGCGCAATGGCAGGCGTTTCTGGCGGCACTCGATAAGCCGACGGAATACAATCCCGCACTTCGCCGTTTGCTGACGGAACCGAGCACTGTCGAGTTGGCGAACAAGAAGTAATTCTAACGGATCGAATCCGGAAAGTTCTCAATTCCAGCGCGACTTGTCGTCGCGGTCGTCGTCGATTTTGCGGCCGTTGCCGTCGAAGCGGACGGTGCGGCCCTGCTTGTTCATGTAGACCTCGAACTTGCGGGCGGCGCGGCGGCGCTTGTACCGGTAGTAGCTGTTGCGGAGTCCGTACCAGCGCTCGCTGAGCAGGAAGCTGATACCGCGGCGGGGCGCCATCTGGGCATAAAGCCAGCCGGCGAGCGCTCCACCCAGTTGGGCGAACGCATAGACCCGCTGCTGGCTGAAAAGCATGGCCACGGCGATGAGGCCGTAGATGATGGCCATGTAGCGCGCCTTGATGCCGATTGTAAAAAACAAGAGAAATTCTGTGTCGCCATGCAGCGTGCCGATGGCTACCAGCATGCCGAAGATGCCGCCGAAACAACCGAACATCACCACAGGGCCCAAGGCGTAGCCGAACGGTCGGCTGGCGGCGTAAATGGCGAGGGCCGCCGCAGCAGTACCAAGCACGGATACAGCGTAAAGGCCGTTTACCCAGGCGGAGCTGTGCATTTGCTCAAGAAATCCAGCTAGAAACCAGAGAGAAAGCAGCTCGAAGAGCGTGCCGACCAGGCCGAGGTGCACAAAGCTGTAAGTGAACGGCTGCCACAGATAACCATGCAGAAAGCTAAATGGATCGAAGGCAAGCAGCCCGATGATGGTGTTTGCCGTATCGGCGGAAGCCAATTGCGCCAGAAGAAAGGCAAAGAAGGTGGCCAGGTTGACGGCGACGAGCGTGCGCGTGGCGCCTCGGAAATCGGGGAAAGAAAACGGACTGGAGCCAATCCTGGGCATTGCTGTCCTTAGAGCCTGTAATGAACTTTCGCGTGGGCGGCGCTGGGAGCCAATTTTCCCGAGTTCAAGGAGTGAGGAGCGATGCATACCGGGTGTATGCTAGCGACGAGCAACGCCGAAATCGGGAAAATAGGCCCCAGCCCTCCGGGTTGCGGCGCAAATCGCGCCATGCTGCGTTTTCGTCCTCGCCTTGGAATAGCCAAAGCCTTCGTCCTCCGCCTTGTCTGGCACAATTTGCGTCCGCAACGCTACCCGCGGGAAAGTTCATTACAGGCTCTAGGGTAACCGGTTCGGCGGGTTGGTGTCATGGTGACTCGTGCGCTGTGACCCGAAGTGAGGCACGCTAAACCAAATTCGATTCCATTCGTCGAACGTGATCAAGGCAGTCGTTGGGTATGAGCTCGATGAAATTTCTGTCAGATTTCTGTACAGGGAGACTCCAGCGGCGAATGGGAACTCACCCTCTTGACCTGAGGCAGGGTTCTCCCTAACACTAGCGATGTTGCACCTTGACATTGGATCAACCAGAGCGGGAAAGCCAGAAAAGAGAGAGGAGGCTGCCATGCCCAGCTGCCCTGAATGCGAGAATGATCTAGACGTTGAATTGGACGAAGTGGAAGAGGGCGACGTGGTCGCCTGTGATGAGTGCGGAACCGAGTACGAGGTGGTAGGGGTTGAACCGCTCGAGTTAGCCCGCGTGGATGAAGAGCTCGACGAAGACGACGAGCCCTTCGCAGAGGAAGAGGAGGAAGAGTGAGGATGAACCGCACGATTCTGGTGTCAGCGGCGGCCTTGGCTGTACTGGCTTCGGGAATGGTTACAGGAGGTTCGCGGGAGGCGCTGTTTGCGCCGTCCAGCGCGCAGGCACAGAACCTGGGCGAACGCGTGGTATCCGGCGCTGTACTGACGGAGGATTCCACTCCTGTCATCGGCGCCACTGTTTTCCTCAAGAACGAGAAGACCAAGTCCATCCGCAGCTACACATCGACGGAAAAGGGTCACTACTACTTTGCCCAGGTGAATATGGCGGAGGATTACGACCTGTGGGCCGAGAAGGGCGGAAAGAAGAGCCCCGTCAAAACAGTTAGTTCCTGGGATTCGCGGAAGGAATATGTGAACGATCTCAAGCTGAAGTAGAGCAGCGAGTGGCAGGAATGAAGCGGGCGCAACCCTGGGGTTGCGCCCGCTTTTGTTCTATGAGGAGAGATGGAAAAGCCGCCGGTTTATCCATCGAGCTTTTTGGTCACGAGTTCGTTGAGCAGCGCCGGGTTGGCCTGGCCCTTTGAGGCTTTCATCACCTGGCCCACAAAAAATCCAGCCATCGTCTTCTTTCCTGCGCGATACTGCTCCACTTGTTTCGGGTTGGCAGCGATGACTTCGTCAATCATGGATTCGAGGGCCGAAGCGTCGGTGATCTGCTCTGGCTTTTCGCGCTCATAGACCGCCGAGAAATCTTCATTCTTTTCGAAGCAGACATCGAGCAGCTGCTTCAGCTGTTTTGAGCTGATCTTGCCTTCTTCGAGCAGATCGGCGGCCTGCACAATGCCGGTCATCGATAGTGGAGACTGCTCCTGCTTAAGGCCGAGGGCTTTCAGGCGTCCGCCCACTTCGCTGAGGAACAGATTGGCCACGCGGCGCGGATTTCTTGCTCCGTTGGCCGCGGCCTCAAAGCGATCGGCATATTCGCGTGAACTGGTGAGGGTGCGCGCGTCCTGGGCGTTGAGCTCATACTCGGCAATCATGCGCGTGCGGCGAGCTTCG
>Ga0302320_10029505_pt1 | contig 10491 bp, 10 predicted proteins | sample Bog_T0_3_FD_202130 | JGI IMG/M metagenome (GOLD analysis project Ga0302320, IMG submission 202130) | Peat permafrost microbial communities from Stordalen Mire near Abisko, Sweden - Bog_T0_3 | ecosystem: Environmental > Terrestrial > Soil > Wetlands > Peat | place: Sweden: Abisko, Stordalen Mire... | reverse complement strand
CCGCTGGTCGCCGGCTTCGGCTATTCGGTGGGATTCCTCATCGTCATCCTCGGCCGCCAGCAACTCTTCACCGAGACCACGCTCACCGCCGTCATCCCCGCCCTGACAACGCGCAACCTGGCCACCCTGCGGCTCACCCTGCGGGTCTGGGCCATCGTGCTCACCGCCAATATCGGCGCCACCTGGCTCTTCGCCTACATCACCGCTCGGCTCGGCCTGTTTCCCGCACCCACGCTCCAGGCGATGGATGAACTGTCCGTCCACACCATGGACGGTTCGTTCTGGCACACGCTGATCACCGGCGGGATGGCCGGCTGGCTGATCGGGCTGATGGTCTGGCTGCTGCCCTCTGCCAGCACCAACCGCGCCATGATCATCATCCTGCTGACCTGGGTGATCGCGATCTGCCAGTTTCCGCACATCATCGCCGGATCGGTCGAGGCCGCGTTTGGTGTCCTCACCGGCCACGCCACAATCGGCGACTACGCGTTCCACTTCCTGATCCCAACCTTCCTGGGCAACGCCGCCGGCGGCACCATCCTCGCCGCCCTGCTCAACCACGCGCCCCTGGCCGGCGAACTGACCCGCCAGGATGCCTGACCACTCAAGGCTTGGCCGCCACCGAACCGGGCGACGTCGCTATCGTCTGCTTGCCGGCCACCGTCAGAGTTTGAAAGTCGGGATAGGTCCGCTGCACGGCCGAACGCGGGCGCAGCTTGTCCTCGGGCGGCTTCGCCAGCCGGTGCGCCGCCTGCCGCATCACCCGCCACGCGCGGATGTCGTTCTCGGTCACGTAGCCTTTGTGATCCACATCGATGTCGTCGAAGTGCTTACCGATTTCGACGTAGCCGCCCTTCGCCTCCTCCAGCGTGAGGTGCCCGTCATGAGTCGCATTGGCCTGAGCGAATCGCTGCTGCCAGGTCTGCCGAACCTTGTGCACCGCCGGGGTGCATGCCTTCGGCGCATCGTCTGCCCAGCCGGGCAGGCTCCCGAACGGAAAACCCAGGATTGGCAGCAGCAGCAGAAAACGGCGCATCGGACTAACCCTCGGCTGGATTGGCGCCACGTCAGCCTAACGGCCATTTCCTAACAGAACGTGAATCACCCCACAGCACGGCGGATCATCGCCACCGCCTCCGCCACCCCGGCCGCATCGACATCCAGATGCGTGCAAACCCGCACCCGGTACGCCCCGACCGTCGACACCAGCAGCCCCTCGCGCCGAACACGCGCCGCCAGTTCGTCCGCAGTCACGCCGGCGCCCCGCGTATCGAAGAACACCAGGTTGGTCTCCGGCTCCTCCACCATCAGACCCGGCACCTGCGCAAGCCCGCACGCCAACGCCCGAGCATTCGCGTGATCCTCGGCCAGCCGCGCGACATTATGCTCCAGCGCATACAGACACGCTGCCGCGCAAATCCCCGCCTGCCGCAACGACCCGCCAAGCCGCTGCTTCCACCGCCAGGCCTCATCAATAAAGGCTTCGGAGCCGCACAGCACCGCACCCAGCGGCGCCCCCAGCCCCTTGGTGAAATCCAGCCACACCGAATCACAGTGTTCCGCCATCTCCGCCGCCGTCACGCCCGATGCGACCGAGGCGTTCATCAGCCGCGCCCCGTCCATATGCGTCTTCAGCCCGAGTTCATGCGCCGTGTTGAGAACATCGTTCAGCAATCCCAGCGGCCACACCGATCCGCCGCCGGCATTTGCCGTCTGCTCGACTGCCACCAGCGTCTGCGGCGGCGCATTCCGCCGCTTTTCCCGCAGCGCCGCCCGCATCGTCGCGCTGTCGAACATCCCGCGCTCGCCGCGCAGCCCCAGCACCACAGCCCCGGCCAGCGCGCCCGGTCCGCCGCCCTCATTGGCGATGATGTGCGAACTCTCATGCGCCAGGATTTCATCGCCCGGCCGGCAATGCACGAGAATGGAGATCTGGTTGCACATGGTGCCCGAGGGCAGGAACACCGCCGCCGGCTTGCCGGTCAGCGCCGCCATCCGCTCGCACAGCGCCTCGATCGAGGGATCATCGCCGTTCTGCTCGTCGCCCACCTCGGCCCGCATCATCGCCTCTTTCATCCCGGCCGACGGACGCGTCTGGGTATCGGAGAACAGATTGACCCGGACCGGCGGCAAAGACCGGTCCGTTCGGGGCGGCGCATAGACGGGCACGATGGCAACTCCTACAGGGCTGGCGGAGGCGGACCATAGACGTCGTGAGCCCGCTTGCGGAAGGCATTGACCATCCGCCGCACCGCCTCGTTGAACACGACACCGATCGCCGCCTGCAGGATGCGGCTGCGGAACTCGAAATCGATGAAGAAAGCGACTTCCGTCCCCTTCTCGTGCGGCGCGAAATCCCACTGGTTGTTCAGGTAACGGAACGGCCCGTTCTCGTATTTCACGGTCAGCCGCTGCGGCCGTTCCAGCGTGGCACTGCTGGTGAAGCTCTCCCGGAACGGCCCGAACTTGACCGTCATATCCGACAGCAGATGGTTGGGGGAGCGCTGCCGCACCCGCGCGCTCGCGCACCAGGGGAGAAAGCGTGGATAGGAACCGACATCCGCCACCAGATCGAACAACTGTTCCTGGGTGAACGGGAGGATCTGGCGCTCCGCATGGGTTGGCATCAGGCGTCCGGCATCAGGCGGCCGTCCGCGCCAGGCTGTCGGTTCGGGCCGCCCGCAGCGCGGCAAAATCCGAGTCCGCGTGATACGAACTGCGGGTCAGCGGGGTTGCTGAAACCAGCAGGAACCCCTTGGAGCGGGCGATTGCAGCAAATTCGGCAAATTCGTCGGGGGTGACGAACCGGTCCACCGCCGCATGTTTTACCGACGGTTGCAGGTACTGCCCAATCGTCAGAAAATCCACCTCGGCGATGCGCAGGTCGTCCATCACCTGCATGATCTCGGCCTTGCTCTCGCCCAGCCCGACCATCAGGCCCGACTTGGTGAAGATCGCCGGATTGATCTGCTTGACCCGGTCCAGCAGCCGCAGCGACTGGTAATACCGAGCACCGGGGCGAATCGAGGGATACAGCCGCGGCACAGTCTCAAGATTGTGGTTGAAGACGTCCGGCGCGGCTGCGGCCAGCGTCTCCGCCCCGTTCGGCTTGCGCAGGAAATCCGGCGTCAGCACCTCGATCGTCGTATCCGGCGCTGCCGTCCGGATCGCGCCGATCACCGCCGCGAAATGCGCCGCGCCGCCATCCGCCAGATCGTCCCGGTCCACCGAGGTGATCACCACGTGCCGCAGCCCCAGCTTCGCCACCGCATCGGCGACCCGCATTGGCTCGTCTGCCTCCAGCGCCAGCGGCTGGCCGGTGCGCACGTTGCAGAAGCTGCACGCGCGGGTGCAGGTGTCGCCCATGATCATCATCGTCGCATGGCGCTGCGACCAGCATTCGCCGATATTCGGGCAGGCCGCTTCCTCGCACACCGTGACCAGCCGGTTGTCGCGCATCAGCGTGCGGGTTTCGTGATAGATCGGGTGATTCGGCGCCTTGACGCGAATCCAGACCGGCTTCCGCTGGATCGGATGATCCGGCCGGTGCGCCTTTTCCGGATGCCGGAGCGGGCCTCCGCTGCGATGATCGATGCTGATCCGGGTGCTGGACATGACAGGCGTGATGTGGAGGGCGGGCGCCGACCCGTCAAGCAGGCGAACGTCATCTGCCGCGCAACGCAGCCGGTGCGGCGGCAGAAGCCCACTGGACAGAAGCGGCCGAACCGATCAGGTCTGACGGCAACAAGGCATCGGACCAGATGTCCGGACCGGTCGTGATTTACGGGGTGGAGACGGTATGCGCCTTCTCAGGATGCAACATGCTTGTCAAACGCGCCCGGCTTCAAATACGACTGACCCCTCAGGGGTGCGGCACGGGGAGGTCGATCGGAGCACCACCCTCTGTTCCGGCGACCGGGGGACCTAATCGGCGATGGCAGTAGTATTTGACCTGACGATCAGCTTCGCCGCCGCCGGCAACAGTCTGGCCTATCTTGGCGGCGGCTGGGCGCAGTCGGAGGATGCGTTTACCTGGGCCATCGGCGCCGAAAGCCATCTGATGTTTCCGCGCCTCGCGGCGGCCGATGAATATGTGCTGGCCCTGGACGTGGTGCCGTTTGTTCACCCGCCTGAGTTGCCGACCCAGCGGCTGATCGTCTCGGTCAATGACACCGTCGTCGGCTCGACCGAAATCGCCCGCCCGACCCTGCTGGCCTACCGCATCCCGGCCAGCCTGGCACGCCGGTCGGAACGGATGGTGGTCACGCTGCAGCACCCGGACGCCGCCCGCCCGAAGGATTTCGCCGACAGCGCCGACGACCGGGCCCTGTCGTTTTCCGTATTCGAAGCCAGATTGTACCGGGTGACCACCTCCGCCGAAACCCACCAGACCCGGCTCCCCGTCGGCCTCATGCTCGGCTCGACGCATGACCGCGGCTTCGGCGCGCGCGGCCATGTGGACCTGACCGAGTGGGCCACCACCCGCACCGGCCTGACCATCCCCGAGATCGCGCTCAAGTTCGAATCGCTGGGTGAAAACTGCGAATTCGGCCTGTTCCAGCGCCGCTGCGATGCCGAACCGCTCGGTTTGCTGCGCTTTTCCAGCACCTTCATGCGCAACCTCATTCGCGGCATCGACAGCGGCTTCGACGGGCTTGGCGCTATCGAGGACATCGACCCGCGCCTGGAAGGCACCCCGCGCAAGGAGTACATGATCCACGAGAAGAAGTTTGGCCTCGTCTATCATACCTTCATCTATGAGGGGCAGCGCAGCATCTGGCTGATGCGGGAGCAGGAATCCGCCCGGCTGAAGTTCCTCCGCCGCAAGTTCATGGAAGAGCTGGAGGTCAACGACAAAATCTTCGTTTACAAGTTCGCCGGCAGCGTCTCAGATGAGGAGATTCTGCCGCTGCATATGGCGCTGAACCGCTATGGCGAGGCAACGCTGCTGTGGGTCGTGCCGGCGGAGCGTGACCGTCCGGCCGGCACGGTCGAGGTGGTGATGCCCGGCTTGTTGAAGGGCTATATCGACCGGTTCGCGCCGGACACCAACGCACACGATTTCTCCTTCGGCGGCTGGCTGCGGGTTTGCGCCAACGCCTGCGTGCTGGCGCGCCTGCAACGGCCGGCGACCGCAACGCACGCCCCCCTGGCCAGCGCCCCGGCGGCCGAACCGGACGCGTCCCCGGCAACCGGGACGGAACCGCCGTGAGGGCGCCAGCGTGATGCCAAACAGCCGGCCGGCCGTCCTGTTGTATGACTGGGACAACACCCTGGTTGACGCCTGGGTCGGCATCGCCGCCGCCCTGAATGCAGCCCTCGGCGCGTTTGGCCAACCGCTCTGGACCGTGGAGGATGCGCGCAACCGGATCCGCGTTTCGCTGCGGGAGAGTTTCCCGGTGATGTTTGGTCCGCAGTGGGAACGCGCCCGCGACATCTTTCACGACGCATTCAGCCGTCAGCATCTGGAGCATGTCACCCCGATGCACGGCGTGCCCGAAGCCCTGGAGGCGGGGACTGGCTGGCCGCAGGGCGTGGTTTCCAACAAGGCGGGCTTGTATCTCCGCACCGAGGTGACCCATCTGGGCTGGGGCCGTTATTTCGGATCGGTGATCGGCGCCGGCGATGCCGCGGCCGACAAGCCCGATCCGGCACCGATCCATCTTGCCCTGGCACAGCTTGGCCGCAGCGCCGATGCCTCGGTTTGGTACATGGGAGACACCGCGCTGGACATGCAGGCGGCGCGGGCCGCCGGGGTGACCGCGGTGCTGATCGGCAACGCCGAACACGATGGGGGAGTTGAACGCGCTGCCCCGCATATCCATTTCACCTCGATATATCACCTTCGCGCACGATTACGTGACCTTGCGTGAGGGGAATGGACTGTTAGAGTGGCGAATCTCGGCGGCCGTGCCACGAACCGCCGGGCCTAATGTTTGAAAGCGAATCTCCCACACTGTAAAAGAAGGATTTGTGGCCGTGGCCAATGAGAAATCGCAAAATGTTCAGGATGTTTTCCTGAACCACGTGCGGAAAAGCAAAACACCGGTAACGGTGTTCCTTGTGAACGGTGTCAAGCTGCAGGGGATCATCACCTGGTTTGACAATTTTTCCGTTCTGCTTCGCCGGGATGGGCATACCCAGCTCGTGTACAAGCACGCCATCAGCACCGTCATGCCGGGTGCGCCGATCCAGTTGTTCGATGCAACCAAGGTTGAAGGGACTGCCGCACCGGCGCGGGAATTGACCGGAGTGACCGGTAACGACTGACCGTCCGGCCTTCCAGATCAGGGGTTCCGGACGTGGCTGATCCGCCGAACGGAGACGTACCGGACCCACAAGCGGGGCCGTTCGAGCGATCGGGTTCGGCTGTGCCGAATGGTCTTCCGTCGGCGTCATCGACCAAAGCCGCCGTGCTGCTGCCGTGGGAGCGTCAGGGACGCGACGTCAGCGCGACGGATCAACCGCGCGCGGCCGAGGCTCGTCTTGCCGAAGCCGTGGGTCTGGCCGCTTCGATCGGTCTGGCCGTCGTCCACACCGCGATCCTGCCGCTGCGCAACCGCCGCCCCTCGACGCTGTTCGGCGAGGGTCAGGTATCCACGCAGGGTGAGGCGATCAGTCAGAACCAGATCGAGGTGGTGATCGTCGATGCCGCCCTGTCCCCGGTGCAGCAGCGCAATCTGGAACGCGCCTGGGGCTGCAAGGTGATCGACCGCACCGGCCTGATCCTGGACATTTTCGGTGAACGGGCGGCGACCAAGGAGGGCACGCTCCAGGTCGAACTCGCGCATCTGGCCTATCAGCGGTCGCGGCTGGTGCGGTCGTGGACTCACCTTGAACGCCAGCGCGGCGGTTTCGGCTTCCTTGGCGGGCCGGGCGAAACCCAGATCGAGGCGGACCGGCGGCTGATCGACGACCGGCTCGTCCGGCTGCGCAAGGACCTGGAGCAGGTCCGCCGCACCCGAGGCCTGCACCGGTCGGCGCGGCGGCGCGTGCCGTTTCCGGTGGTCGCCCTGGTCGGCTACACCAATGCCGGCAAATCGACGTTGTTCAATGCGTTGACTGGCGCCGAGGTCACCGCCAAGGACCAGTTGTTCGCCACCCTGGACCCGACGATGCGCGGTCTGCGGCTGCCGTCCGGCCGGCGGGTGATCCTGTCCGACACGGTGGGCTTCATCAGCCAGTTGCCGCACGAACTGGTCGAGGCATTCCGGGCGACGCTGGAAGAAGTCTCCGAAGCCGATGTCATCTTGCATGTGCGGGACGCGGCTCACCCCGAGACGATCGCGCAGCGCGGCGATGTCATCAAAGTACTGGACGACATGGTCGCCGACGGCACGCTGGACCCGTCCTGGCCGGACCGCACCATCGAGGTGCTGAACAAGGCTGACCTGTTGGGCGGTGTCGCCGGGATTCCGCTGCGTGACGGCGCGGTCGCGGTGTCGGCGATCACCGGCGAGGGGCTGGAGGCGCTGAAAGCCGCCATCGATACGCGGATCGCGCTGGGGATGGAGGTCGCGGATTACGACATTCCGCCGCAGGACGGCGCCCGCATGGCCTGGCTGTATCAGCACGGCGAGGTGGTGGAACGGCATGACGACGACGCGGCGGTGCACATGAAGGTGCGGCTGCTGCCGGCCGACCGGGCACGGTTCGAGCGCGGGGTTTGAGGGATGACTCCTGGGCCGAACTGATCGCCCGCGGGCGCCGCGACTGAGCGACTGATTATTTCGGGTGGGGGTGCGCCGATCTCGCTTGGTAAGGATGGCTGACCCACGACGGGTTGATACAACTGATGGAGGTCCTTTCCGGAGATGGCCCCTGTCGGTCAGACGAACATCGAAACCAGCGAACGCAGTTGCAAGAGGGTCGGAGAGGAAAATTATCTTATGACGCAATTCGGTGGCCGCTGAATGACCGTCACCACGATCGTCTTCGACGCCTACGGTACGCTGTATGACGTCCATTCCGTCGCCAGTGCCACCGAGGCGGCATTCCCCGCACATGGCGACACCATCACCCAGGTCTGGCGGCTGAAGCAGTTGGAATATGCTTGGCTCCGCTCGCTGATGGGCCGCTATGCGGATTTCCGCACCGTGACGCTGGAGTCGCTGCGCTACACGCTGGACACGCTGGGCTTGCCGGCCGATGCCGCGCTGCTGGACCGAATCGTCGATGCCTACAACGAACTGACGCCCTACCCCGACGCGACCGAAGCGCTGAGTCAGTTGTCGCAATATCGGCGGGCGATCCTGTCCAACGGCAGCCCGGCGATGCTCCGTGCGCTGGTGCGCAACAGCGGTCTGGACCGGCATCTGGACGCGGTGATCAGTGTCGATGCGAAGCGGGCCTATAAGCCGGATCCGCGCGCCTATGAACCGGTGCAGGAGCAACTCGGCGTCCCGCCGGACGAAGTCCTGTTCATCTCGTCCAACGGGTTCGATGTCGCCGGCGCCAAGAGCTTCGGCTTTAAGGTCGCGCGGATCGAACGGGTCACGCCTGCCGCGCTGCAGCGGGAACTGGCAAGCGGCGCCCCGATCGGGCCGGCAGCGATGTTCCGAGCCTTGCGGACGCAGACGGAGGCGTTGGGGTGCGCGCCGGATGCCGTGGTCGGTTCGCTGCTGGCACTGCCGGCGTTGGTGAGGTCACTGACCGATTAATGCCGTCACGGCGACCGTCCGGCGTCGCCGGACAACGCGATTCCGGCCTGTTCGGGCGGCTAAACCGACACCGACGGCACCAGCACATCGCGCACCGGGGTGTAACGCAGCCCCAGGGCCTGGGCGACGGCGATGTGGGTCACGCGGGAATCGTGGATGTTCAGGCCCTCGGCCAGATGCGGATCGTCCAGCATCGCATGGCGCCATCCTTTCCCGGCCAGCGCCAGGACGAACGGCAGCGTCGCGTTGGTCAGCGCGAAGGTCGAGGTCCGCGCCACCGCGCCGGGCATGTTGGTGACGCAGTAATGCACGACGCCATCCAGGACATAGGTGGGATCGGAGTGGGTGGTCGGCCGGCTGGTCTCGAAGCAGCCGCCCTGGTCGATGGCGATATCGACCAGCACGGAGCCGGGCCGCATCCGCCGCACCATCTCACGGGTCACCAGTTTCGGTGCCGCGGCGCCGGGCACCAGCACGGCGCCGATGACGAGGTCGGCGGCGAGGACCGCCTGCTCGATCGCGGCGGTCGTGGCGAACAGGGTGGTGGCGCGCGGCCCGAACTGAAGATCGAGTTCCTTCAGCCGCGGCAGCGATTTGTCGATGATGGTGACGCTGGCCTCCAGCCCGACCGCCATCCGGGCGGCGTTGGTGCCGGCGACGCCGCCGCCCAGCACGACCACTTTGGCGGGCGGCACGCCGGGAACGCCACCGAGCAGAATGCCGGCGCCACCGGGTTCGTGTTCGAGGCAGTGGGCGCCGACCTGAACCGACATGCGGCCGGCGACCTCGCTCATCGGGGCGAGCAGCGGCAGGGTCCCGGCGCGATCGGTGACCGTTTCGTAGGCGATGCAGGTGGCGGCCGAGTTCAGCAATCCCTCGGTCTGGTGGCGGTCGGCGGCGAGGTGGAGGTAGGTGAACAGGACCAGCCCGCGGCGCAACAGGGCGATCTCCGACGGTTGTGGCTCCTTGACCTTGACGATCATCTCGGCGGCGGCGAAAACCTCGGGCGCGGTGGCGGCGATCGTCGCGCCAACCGCCCGGTAGGCATCGTCATCGAAGCCGATCGCGGCGCCGGCGTTATGCTCGATCATAACCGGGTGGCCTTGCTGGACCAGTTCGCGCACGCCGGCCGGAGTCATGCCGACCCGGTATTCATGGGTCTTGATCTCTTTCGGAACGCCGACCTGCATAGACTTGCTCCTGGTTGCGGACCGTTCTGAAATCGGCCTGAGGCCGCGGAAATGCAATATGCACGCCATCGGGAGGCCGCCATGACCGACATAGAGACACTGCGATCCGTGAAAATCTGCATGTTCGACCAGTATGGAACGGTGGTGGACATGCAGGGCGGGTTGCGGGAGGTCGCGGCCGGCTTCCTGAAGGACAAGGGGTGGGACGGCGATCCGAATGCGTTCGTGACGTGGTGGCGGCGGACGCATTTCGAAAACTCGATGATCGATGCGCTGCTGGGGCGGGCGCATACCGCGTATCGCGAGATCGGGCATCTGTCGGTGCGGCAGGTGATGGACCGCGCCGGCATCGCCCATACCGAGGACGAGGTGCGGTTTCTGGTGGCGGCGATCGAACGGCTGCGCTGCTTTCCTGAGGTGCCCGAGGCGCTGGGCCGGTTGCAGGCGCAATGGAAGCTGGTGGTGCTGTCGAACGGTGACCCGGACATGCTGGAGGCGGCGAAACCGTACCACGGCATCCCGTTCGACGCGGTGCTCTCCGTAGCCGAGGCCAACGCATTCAAGCCCGCTCGGGTCACCTACGAGATGGCGGCGCGCAAGATGGGCGTGGCGCTGCACGAGGTATTGTTCGTCGCCAACCA
>Ga0302320_10029503_pt1 | contig 10491 bp, 9 predicted proteins | sample Bog_T0_3_FD_202130 | JGI IMG/M metagenome (GOLD analysis project Ga0302320, IMG submission 202130) | Peat permafrost microbial communities from Stordalen Mire near Abisko, Sweden - Bog_T0_3 | ecosystem: Environmental > Terrestrial > Soil > Wetlands > Peat | place: Sweden: Abisko, Stordalen Mire... | reverse complement strand
CCGCATCCTCGAAGAGGCCGCCGGCATTGGCGGCCTTCATTCGCGCCGCCACGAGGCCGAACTGCGGTTGAAGGGCGCCGAGGAAAACCTCGTCCGCCTCGAAGATGTGCTGCAACAGATCGCCAGCCAGGCCGACAGCTTGCGCCGGCAGGCGAAGCAGGCCGCCCGCTATCGTGTGCTTTCCGCCGAAATCCGCCGCCACGAGGCGCTGGTCGCGCTGATCGCCTTTCGCCAGGCCGGCGCCGAAGCTTTAGACGCGCAGACCCTGTTCGAGGCCAATCTGCTCGATCTGGCCGAACGCACCCGCGTGCAGGCGGAAACGGCTCGCGCCCAGGGCCTCGCCGCCCACGCCCTGCCGGGACTGCGCGATGCCGAAGCGTATGCTGGCGCCGCCCTGCAACGGATGGTTCTCGCCCGCGAGGCGCTGGAGGGCGAAGAAAAGCGCGCCAGCGAGCGCAAGGCCGAGTTGGAGCGCCGCATCGCCCAGCTCACCGCCGATCTCGCGCGCGAAAAAACCCATTTCGACGATTCCGCCGCCACTCTGGAACGACTGGAAGCAGAGGAGGAAGAGCTTGCCGGCGCCGGCGAAGCGGAGGCCGACCTCATCGAAGAGGCGCGGCTGACCTGCGAGGCGGCGGAAGAAAAACTCAAACACTCCGAACAGGCCCTTGAGGCGGCTCAAAACGCCTTCGCCAACGCCGAAGCCCAGCGCAGCGCGCTGGCCGAGACGGCGCGGCGCGAGGAACAGGCTTTTCTGCGCTTTGAAACCGAACGGACCCGTCTCGCCGAGGAGATTGACGAGGCCCGCAAAACCCTCGACGGCGACGCCGAATGGGCCGACTGCCTCGCGGAGGCCGAACGCATGCTCGACGCCGCCGCGCAAGCCGAGGAAGACGCGCTGGAGGCCGAAATGGCGCTGGCGCTGGCCCGCGACGAAGAGAATTTTCTGCGCGCCCCGTTGGCCGAGGCCGAGCGCAAGGCGCAAAAACTAGAGACCGAGGCGGGCACGCTGCAAAAACTGCTGCAAACCGGCGCCGGCCCCTGGCCCGCCGTGCTGGAGCAGATCGTCGTCGTCAAGGGATATGAGGCGGCGCTCGGTGCGGCGCTTGGTGAAGATCTCGACGCCTCGGACGACGACAATGCGCCCGTCCACTGGAAAGTCACCCAAAGCGGCGGCGATCCCGCTCTGCCCGCCGGCGCCCGGCCTTTGACCCAATGGGTCAGCGCCCCGCCCGCCCTTTATCGCCGCCTCGCCCAGATCGGCCTCGTCTCCCGCGCCGATGGACCAGCCCTGCGCCAGCATCTCAAAGCCGGGCAGCGTCTGGTGTCGGTCGAAGGCGACCTGTGGCGCTGGGACGGGTTTACCCAGGGCGCCGAAGCCCCGACCGCCAGCGCCAGAAGACTCAGCGAAAAAAATCGCCTCGGCGATCTGAAAATCGAAGCGCAGGAGGCCCGCGAGGCCGTTGAAGCGCTGACCTCCAAAGCCGAAGCCGCGCAGGCCGCCGTCGCGGCGGCGGTGGAAGCCGACCAGCGCGCCCGTCAGGCGACGCGGCTGACTCAAAAAGCCCTCGCCGAGGCGCGCGACACGGCCAACGCCGCCGAACGCCGGCAAGCGCAGGTCGTCTCGCGCCTCGCCAGCCTCGAAGACGCCCGCAAAAGAACCGACGACCTCTGCGAGGAGGCGCGCGAAAAGCTGTTCGAATCGCGCGAGGCGCTCGATCACGTGGCCGAACCCGCGACGCTGCTTGGCGAGCGCGATGCGGTTCGCGCCAAAAATGCCCTGGATCGCGCGACGGCGGCGGAAGCCCGCGCCGCCCTGCAAGCTTTTGCCCGCGACGCGGATGCGCGGCTCAGGCGGCGCGAGGCCATCGCCCGCGAAAAGAAATCCTGGCTCGACCGGCGGGCTCGCTCGCAAATCCAGACCGAAGAAGTCGAAGACCGGCTGACCGAGACGCATGAGGAAATGGAGCGGCTGGCCGAGGCGCCGGACGAATTTTTGGCTCAAAGGCGCGCGCTGGCGCAAAAGATCGCCGAAGCCGAAAGCGCCGTCAAAGCGTCGGGCGACGCCCGCGCCGTGGCCGAAACTGCGTTGGCCGAAACTGAGCGCGCGGCGCGGGCGGCCCTGGAGGCGATGAGCGCGGCGCGCGAAACCCGCGCCCGGCTGGAGGCGCAAGCGGAAGCGGCGAAGCAGCGGCTGGAATTGCTCGTACGCGACATCGCGAAAGAGTTGGAATGCTCGCCGCAGGGTCTACCCGCGCTTGCCGGCGTCTCGGACGGCGAGCCCACGCCGCCGATGGATCAGGTTTCTAACCGACTCGCCAGCCTGAAACAGGATCGCGAGCGCATGGGCGGCGTCAACCTCCGCGCCGAGGATGAACTGGCGGCAGTGGAGGGCGAGCACATAAAACTGGCGGCGGAGCAGGCCGATCTCGCCGAGGCGATCCGCAAATTGCGCATGGCCATCGGCAGCCTCAACAAGGAGGGGCGCGAACGCCTGCTCGACGCCTTCCACAAGGTGAACGCCCATTTCCGCGAGTTGTTCGCGCTGCTGTTCGGCGGCGGCTCGGCCGAGTTGCAGCTGGTCGAATCGGATGACCCGCTCGAAGCGGGGCTGGAAATCCTGGCGAAACCGCCGGGCAAAAAGCCCGCGACCATGACCCTGCTGTCGGGCGGCGAACAGGCGCTCACCGCCATGTCGCTGATTTTCGCGGTGTTTCTGACCAATCCCTCGCCGATTTGCGTGCTCGACGAAGTGGACGCGCCGCTCGACGACGCCAATGTCGAGCGTTTCTGCGATCTGCTCGAAGACATGCGCCGCAAGACCGACACGCGCTTCATCACCATTACCCATAATCCGATCACCATGGCGCGCATGGACCGGCTGTTCGGCGTGACCCAGGCCGAACGCGGCGTATCGCAACTGGTTTCGGTGGAGCTGGAGCAGGCCGAGAGGCTTTTGGAGGCGGGCTGACTATAAAATTTCCCGCTCGATGCGCCGATCCGGAATCAGCCACATCGCCGCGACCAGCACGTAGAACACCCCGCCGGCCCATGGGCTCCAGAAAGAGCCGGCGATGCCCAACACATAGAGCACAATCGAAATCTTGCCCTTAATGTCGCGGCCGATAGCGCGATGCAGCGCGGTCTCGCCATCCTGCGCCCGCAACAGCACGATCACGAGGATGAAATAGGCGACGGCCGCCGCCAGCAGCACGGCGCCATAGAGAGCCACCGGAAGCGTCGCGAATCGCGTATCGCTGGCCCAGGCGGTGGCGAAGGGCAGCAGCGACAGCCAGAACAACAGGTCGATATTGGCCCATAACACCGCGCCATCGACCTTTTCCACAGCGGAAAACAGGTGGTGGTGATTATTCCAGTAAATGCCGACGTAAAGAAAGCTCAGCACATAGGCGAGAAAGGTCGGCCAGAGCCCGGCCAGATCGGCGAGGCTTTCGCCATGCGGCGGCCGCAGGTCGAGAACCATGATGGTGATGATGATCGCCAGCACGCCATCGGAAAAAGCCTTGATTCGCTCAGCTGACACTCTGCCCTCCTCGCCGCGTCCCCTTGCCGAGCCGACGCCGCAGGATACCCGCCCTGCGCTGCGGCGAAAACGATTGCTTTTGGCCGTGGGAAAACGCGCCGTCCCGCCAAAACGTCTGCGACCTTCGGAGGCGCCGCGAAAAAACGGCTCGTTCTCCTTTATTTTCAATGAATTGACCTCGTCACAGAAAAGCCGTCCTTGCCTTGACACACCTTGATCGCGCCAATATGTTGCGCGCGGTTCAAGAAGGGCAGGATGTTCCGCATCCTGGAGTCCGGTTCCTCGTCGGGCCTCATCCGGAAGACCTCCTGCGATTTGCGGCGACTGCGACGAGCAGGGACGCCGGTCCCATTCTGCGTATAGCGGCGCGAAACTTTGGGGTAGATCAATGCGGGAAGGGCCGGACGAAGCCGATGAACTGAAGGCGCGCCTCGCCAAACTGCGGGGCGATCTTCAGTCGCAGCGCGATGGCCAGAAAGAGGTCCAACGCGCGGAGGGCGATCTCACCGACAAGGGCCTCGGGCAGGCGATGAGCCTCGGCTTTCGCGTGCTGTCGGAATTCGTGGCCGCCACAGTGGTGGGCGCGGTGATCGGTTGGCAGCTCGATCTGTGGATCGGCACAGCCCCGTTTTTGCTGATCCTGTTTCTGGGATTGGGCGTGGCGGCGGGGTTCTGGAGTGTTTATCGCCTCGCGGTCACGCCGCCGGGGCCGCGCGACGGCGAAAAGCCGCCGCAGTAACTTAAATGGCGGGAAATTCCCGCGCAAAATGAAGGGCAGAACATGTCGGAAGCTGGTCCCGCGATTGATCCGATCCACCAATTCCACATCAATCCGATAGCGCCCCTGCATATCTTCGGCATCGACGCCTCTTTCACCAACGCCTCGCTGTTCATGGTGATCGTGCTTCTGGCGGTGTCCTTCGTGATGGTGCTCGGCACCTCCGGCAGCCACATCGTTCCCAACCGCCTGCAAACTCTGGCGGAAATGGCTTATGAATTCGTCGCCAGCACGGTTCGGCAGACCGCCGGCGACGCCGGGATGCGCTTCTTCCCCTTCGTCTTCTCGATCTTCATGTTCGTGTTGTTCGCCAACATAATCGGCCTGATCCCCTACACCTTTACCGTCACCAGCCAGATCATCGTGACCTTCGCCTTCGCCGCTTTCATCATCGGCATGGTTCTGGTCTATGGCTTCTACAAGAACGGCATGCATTTCCTGAACCTGTTCATTCCGTCAGGCGTGTCGCCGATCCTGCTGCCCTTCATCGTGCTGATCGAAGTCATCTCCTTCGCCTCGCGGCCGATTTCGCTTTCAGTTCGTCTCTTCGCCAACATGCTGGCCGGCCACATCACGCTGAAGGTTTTCGGCGGCTTCGTGACCCTGCTGCTCGGCGCCGGCGTCTACTCCCTGCTCGCGCCGCTGCCGCTGATCGGCATCATCCTTTTGACCGCCTTCGAACTGCTGGTCGCTTTCCTTCAGGCGTATGTCTTCGCCATCCTCACTTGCGTCTATCTCAACGACGCAATTCACCCGGGCCACTGATAAACCCTCTACAACAACAAAAAGTCGCCCTTTAATATCGCATGGAGTTTTATGATGGATCCTGTTGCAGCTAAATACATCGGCGCTGGTCTCGCCGCGATCGGCATGGGCGCCGCAGCTATCGGCGTCGGCACGATTTTCGGCAACTTCCTTTCCGGCGCGCTGCGCAATCCGTCGGCCGCCGACGGCCAGTTCGGTCGCGCGTTCATCGGCGCGGCGCTCGCCGAAGGTCTTGGCATTTTCGCCTTCCTCGTGGCGATCATCCTGCTGTTCGTGAAGTAATTTCTTCGCGCGCCGGTCCTGGGCCGGCGCGCGATTCTTCTGTCATAAAATTAGGATCGACCCATGGCTCAAGACGTTGAAGCGCATCACGCCGGAACCGAAGTTCCGATCGATCTCGCTACTGCGGAAAACTCTTTCCCGCCCTTCGACCCGAGCCATTTCTCTTCGGAACTCATCTGGCTGGCGATCACCTTCGGCGCGCTCTACATGCTGATGTCCAAGGTCGCGCTGCCGCGCGTCGCCAATATCCTTGCGACGCGCAAGGACAAGATCGAATCGGATCTCGCCACCGCCGCCCGGGCCCAGGACGAAGCCGCCGCCGCCGCCGCCGCGCATGAAAAGACCCTGGCCGACGCCAAGGCCAAGGCTGTGGGCGTGGGCCAGGCTGCGCATGCCGAACTTGCCTCCCAGGCTGATGCGCGTCGCCACGCGCTCGAATCCGACCTCAACGCCAAGATCGCCGCCGCCGAGCAGCAGATCGTCGCGACCAAGACCGCCGCCATGGCCAATGTCGATGGCATCGCCGCCGACGCCGCGCACGCCATCCTGGAACACATCACCGGCAAGCCCGCCGACGTCAACGCCGTCGCCGCCGCACTCGCCGCCCAGAAAGCCTGAGGAATCTCATCATGGACGCAGAATTTTTCGTCGCCCTGGGCTTTGTCCTTTTCGTGATTGGTCTCGGCTATCTCGGCGTTCACAACAAGCTGGGCGCCGCGCTCGACGGCCGTATCGTCAAGATCAAGGACGAACTGGCCGAAGCCGCCCGCCTGCGCGCCGAGGCTCAGGCCCTGATGCAGAGCTTCGCCGCCAAGACGGTGGAAGCCGAAAAGCAGGCCGCCTCGATCATCGCCCAGGCCAAGCTGGAAGCCGAAGCCATCGCCAAGGAAGCGCAGCAGCGTCTGGAAGAATATGTCGCCCGCCGCACCAAGCAGGCGCAGGACAAGATCGCCCAGGCCGAAGCGCAGGCGACTGCCGACGTGCGCGCCGCCGCCGCCGACGCCGCGGTCAGGGCGTCGGAAACCGTGCTCAAGACCAGCGCCTCGGGCGCCGGCGGCGCGGGTTTCGTCGAGCAGGGCATCGCCAGCGTCAAAGCGCTGGTGAACTGAGGGGTTTCCTTCGCGCAGAGATTTCAAAGCCGGGGTTCGCCCCGGCTTTTTGCATTTTTGGGCGCCTTCTAACGCCCCATCACCCCGTATTCCTCAGCCCCGCCGCGATGCCGTTGATGGCGATCAAAATCCCCACCCGCGCCTTGTCGTCGCTCTGGCCGGCGCGCCAGCGGCGCAGCAATTCCGCCTGCAAATGGTTGAGCGGCGCGATATAGGCGAAGCGATGGGCGATGGCGCGGGCCAGCGCGGGATTGTCGGCCAGCCTTTGCGTCTCTCCGGTCGCGACCTCCAGCGCCGCCACGACGCGCCGCCATTCCGCCTCGATCTCGGTGAAGATGGCGTCGGCCTGAGCGCGATCCGGGACGAGATCGGCGTAGCGCCGGGCGATGCCGAGGTCGGCCTTGGCCAGCACCATGTCCATGTTGGACAAAAGCGTCTGGAAGAAGGGCCATTCCCCGCCCATGCGGCGCAGAAGCCTTGCCCCGTCCTCCCCCTTCTCACCCAAAAAAGCCTCGACGGCGGCGCCGAAACCGAACCAGCCCGGCAGCGCCACCCGGCTTTGCCCCCATGAAAAGCCCCAGGGAATAGCGCGCAAATCCTCGATGCGCCGGGTCGCCTTGCGCGAGGCCGGGCGCGAGCCGATGTTGAGTTCGGCGATTTCGGCGATGGGCGTGGCGGCATAGAAATAATCGACAAATCCCGGCGTCTCGTAGACCAGCCCGCGATAGGCCTTCATGGAAAGCTCCGACAGCCTTGCCGCCGCCTTTAAAAATTCTTCCGGCGGCTTTTGCGCCTCGGTCAGCAGGCTGGCTTCGAGGTCGGCCGCCATCAGGGTTTCGAGATTGCGGCGGCCAACATCGGGATTGGCGTATTTGGCGTTGATGACTTCACCCTGCTCGGTCATGCGGATCTGGCCGCGCACCGTGCCCGGCGGCTGGGCGAGAATGGCCTGATAGCTCGGGCCGCCGCCGCGCCCGACCGCGCCGCCGCGCCCATGGAACAGCCGCAGGCTCATGCGGGGCAGTGTGTCGAACAGCGCCGCCAGCGCCGTCGAGGCGCGATAAAGCTCCCAGTTGGAGGTGAAATAGCCGCCATCCTTGTTGCTGTCGGAATAACCGAGCATCACGTCCTGCACGCCGCCCGAACGCCGGATCAATTCGGCTATCCCCGGCAAGGCGTAAAACGCTCGGAGAATCGTTCCCGCCGCGCGCAAGTCTTCTATGGTTTCGAACAAAGGCGTGACGATCAGATCGAGGCGCGCCATTCCGGCTTCCGACTCGTGCAGGGTTCCCTGCAAGAGGCCGCATTCCTTTTGCAACAGGATCACCTCAAGCAGATCGCTGACGCTTTCGGTATGACTGATGATGTAATGGCGGATGCACTCGGCGCCGATTTTTTCGCGCAAATTTCGCGCTGTTTCAAACACCGCCAGTTCGTCGCGCAAGGCTTCCGAATAGGCGATATTGGGGGCGCGAAGCGGGCGTGGGTCGGCGAGAAGGCGCAGCAGCAGCTGAATGCGCGCGTGTTCCTGCAAGGCGGAATAATCTCGCTCCAGCCGCACGGCGGCGAGCAGTTCCGCGATCACCGCTTCATGGCGGTCGGAGGATTGCCGCAGATCGGTGGTCGCCATGTGGAAACCGAAAATCTCCACCGCGCGAATCAGCATCGCCAAACGGCCCTCGACCAATGCGGCGGCATGATGGGCGATGAGCGACTCGCGCACCGTCCGCAAATCGCGCAGAAAACTCTCCGCGTCAGGATAAGCGTCTCCGGGCGCGGCGGCGTGGCGCATCGCCTCTCCTCCCGTCAAGGCTGTCAGTGTGCCGGCGAGACGCGCGTAAACCCCGATCAGGGCGCGGCGGTAGAATTCGTCGGCGCGGTGCGGATTGGCGTCGCCGGAGTCGTCGGCCAGCGCCGCCAGTTCCGGCGAACAGGTCACCAGACTTCCCGACATGGAAAGGTCCGCGCCGAGATGATGGGTTTCGGTCAGATAATGACGCAGGATGGTTTCGCTGTGCAGCCGCACCGTCAGGTCGAGTGTCGTCGCATCGACATTGGGATTACCGTCGCGGTCGCCGCCGATCCAGTTGCCCATGCGCAAAAAAGTCGGGACGGGCCGGCCGAGCCGTCGTTCGAGTTCGGCGTAGAGTTTTGGGATTTCACGGATGAAGGTCGCGCGGTAGTAAAGCAGCGCATTGTCGATCTCGTCATGCACCGTAAGCCGCGCCGTGCGCAAAATGCGCGTCTGCCAGAGCTGCACGATGCGGGCGTGCAACAGCGCCTCGTTGTCGCGCAATTCCGCGTCTGTATGGCAGCCTTCCCGCGCGGAAAGAAGATCGGCGACGGCGCGTTCGGCGTCGAGCGTGCTGCGCCTTTGCACTTCGGTCGGATGCGCTGTCAGCACCGGCGACAGGTAGGAATGGGCCAGGGCCTCGCTGACATCCTCCGCCGTGACGCCATCCGCCGCCAGCCGTTCGAACGCATGGGCCAAGGTTCCTGGAGCTTGCGCCGACCCGGCGCGGCGGCGCAAGAAATGGCGGTCTTCGGCGATATTGGCGAGATGGGAGAAATAGGCGAAGGCGCGAATGACCGATACCGTCTCCGAGGGCGTCAGGCTCTCCAGCAGGGCGTCGAGTTCGCGCCCCGCCGCCGGATCGGCCTTGCGCTGGCCGGCGACCGACAGGCGGCGGATGGTCTCGATGCGGGCGAAAACCGTCTCGCCTTCCTGCTCGCGCACGGTGTCGCCGAGAATCTGGCCAAGCAGCCGGATGTCCTCATAGAGCGGGCGTTGAGTCTCGTCATTCTGTTCGCTGGACATTTCATTCATTCGACTTCCCCGCAAGTTGTCGCTGCTACCAGATTGATCCAGGCGTCGCGCCGCCGAAATATTCGTCCAGCCGCGCGCGGGTCGAGGGCGAAGTCTCCGCCGGCAAGGCGTCGAGCGGATAGAAACCGCACTCGGCGATTTCCCAGTCGGGCGGCCGAGCCGCCGTCTGCCGCACATTTTTCGCCAGATAAAGAATGACATGATCGCGGCGCGAATGACGCGGATTGTAGAAAAAGCCAATCAGGCGCGGCGGCTCTCCCAGCGCGATACGACCCTCCTCCGCAAGTTCGCGCTCCAGCGACGCCAGCGCTGTCTCATTGCGCTCGACACCGCCGCCCGGCAGATAAAAGCCCGGCAAATAGGTATGGCGCACCAGAAACAACCGCCCCGCCGCGTCAAGGGCGATCGCGCGCACGCCAAGGGTCATCGGCCGACTCAGCAGGCCGACAACGCGCTGTCCCTGGCGCAGGATTTTCTGCAAAGAGGTCATTTCCGACATGAGAAAGCCGCTGCTGGATTCAAGGTCGATTTCATTTTAGAACAAAACTAGAGCACGAAGCGTTTTCACGGAAACGAATCACTCTCTCGATTCTTTGAAAACGCGGGAAATTTCCAAAGGCCCGGCGTCCCGATACTTTGCATCGCGCGTTGCGTCTCCAGGCGAAGGGGTGCGACGCGCGCTCACGAAAGGCTTCAAGCATGGCGTTGAAAAACTTTGCCGATCTGACCGAACGTGAAATCCTCGCCATCGCCATCGCCTCCGAAGAAGAAGACAGCCGCATCTATCTGAGTTTCGCCGAGGAGTTGACGGAAAGCTACCCCGCGACGTCGAAAGTTTTCCAGGAAATGGCCGCCGAGGAGGACGGCCATCGCCGCCAGTTGCTCGAAATGTACCAGGCGCGTTTCGGCCAGAACCTTCCCGCCATCCGCCGCGAGGATGTGAAGGGCTTTTTGAGCCGCCGCCCGACCTGGTTGGTCAAGAACCTGCCGCTTGAGACCATCCGCAGCCAGGCGGAGGCGATGGAGATCGACGCCCAGCGTTTTTACGCCAAGGCCGCGGCGGCCTCGCAGGATGTCGGCGTGCGCAAATTGCTCGGCGATCTGGCCATCGTCGAAAAAGGCCATGGCGAAAAAGCCAGCGCCCTGTCCGAAGCCATTCTAACGGAGAGCGCCCGCAACGCCGAGG
>Ga0302320_10029501_pt1 | contig 10491 bp, 5 predicted proteins | sample Bog_T0_3_FD_202130 | JGI IMG/M metagenome (GOLD analysis project Ga0302320, IMG submission 202130) | Peat permafrost microbial communities from Stordalen Mire near Abisko, Sweden - Bog_T0_3 | ecosystem: Environmental > Terrestrial > Soil > Wetlands > Peat | place: Sweden: Abisko, Stordalen Mire... | reverse complement strand
AATATCGGGGATGCTTCGCTGCGAACGATGTAAATGACGCGCGCGCCGCCGCGCTTCCCCATGCCACCGCGCGCAACCCTCACTTTGCGGAACCCGCCGGTTCCCTGCATTACTTCGCCGCAATCCGGGTCCGTGGCAACCATGGAGACGATCCGCTCAAGTTCTGCGGCGGTAAAGATTGCTTCTGCATTCCTGAGATAGCCCGGCATCTCGACGACGGTCTGCACCCTATACTTGTACTCCATTGGACACTTTTCGTCAAGAAGTCTTCTCCCAGGTGATGGGGGATTGAGCTTCAAGAATGTCTTGTTTCTCTGTCGAATGAGACTTACGATCCGCTACAGCACGGCGGCTGCCGGCAGGATGTCTTCCACGTCGACCCATTGCGTGGGATAGTTGCCGGTGTAGCAGGCAGTGCAATAGCCAACGTTGTTCTCGTCGTGCACGCACTGGAGCAGACCATCGAGTGACAGATACGCCAGCGAGTCCGCCTCGATATAGTGGCGTATCTCCTCGATGGAATTATTGGCGGCGATGAGCTCTTTCTTGCTGGGCGTATCGACGCCGTAGTAACAGGGCGAGATGGTGGGTGGGCAACTGATGCGGAGATGCACTTCAGTGGCTCCAGCGCCGCGGACCATGCGGACGATTTTGCGGCTGGTGGTGCCGCGGATAATCGAGTCGTCGATGAGGATGACGCGCTTGCCGGCGAGAAGATTGTGCACGGGGTTGAGCTTGAGGCGGACGCCGAAGTCGCGGACGCGCTGCTCGGGCTCGATGAAGGTGCGGCCCACGTAGTGGTTGCGGATGAGGCCGAAGCGGAAAGGAATGCCGGCCTCCTCAGCGTAGCCGAGCGCGGCGGTGACGCCGGAGTCGGGGACGGGGACGACGACATCGGCAGCGACGCCGGACTCGCGGGCGAGCTGGCGGCCCATCTGGTCGCGCGACTCCTGCACCCAGCGGCCGAAGATGCGCGAGTCAGGGCGCGCGAAGTAGACGTGCTCGAAGACACAGCTCGATTGCGGAGTGCCGCTGGCGTACTGGCGGCTGGTGACGCCGTCTTCTGAGACCATGACCAACTCGCCGGGAAGAATGTCGCGGACAAACTCGGCGCGGAGGAGATCGAAGGCGCAGGATTCGCTGGCAAAGACGACGGTGTCGGGACCCGCACCCGGGCCGCCGGGATTCTTGATGCGGCCCATGGAGAGCGGGCGGAAGCCGTGGGGATCGCGCGCGGCAAAGATGCGGTCGCGCGTCATCATGACAATGGAAAATGCGCCTTCGACCTGCGAGAGCGAGTCGGCGATGGCGTCGACCAGCGAACCGGCGCTGGAGTGCGCGATGAGTTGAACGATGATTTCGGAATCTGACGTGGTCTGAAAGTACGCGCCTTCGCGCTCCAGGCGGGAACGCACGTTGCCGAGGTTCACCAGGTTGCCGTTGTGCGCGATGGCGATGAGTCCCTTGGTGGAGTCGACGCGAATGGGCTGCGCGTTGAGCAGCGCCGAATCGCCGGTGGTGGAATAGCGCGTGTGGCCGATGGCCATTTTGCCGGGGAGCTTGGCAAGCACGTCGTCTGTGAAGATTTCAGAAACCAGGCCCATGCCCTTGATGTTGGCGAGATGGTGGCCGTCGGCGGTGGCGATGCCGGCCGATTCCTGTCCGCGATGTTGCAACGCGTAAAGACTGAGGTAGGCTTCGCGCGCCGCGTGAGGATGGCCATAGATGGCGACGACGCCGCATTCTTCGTGGAGTTTGTCGCCAGAGGCGACAAACTCCAGGGAGCGAGCCACCCCAGCGAGCAAAGATCGCTCGCCGGGGGCCCCGGCAGGGAGCAAGGGAGCAAGGGAGCGACGTGACTGCGCGCGAAGTGATTCGGAAACATCTGTGACGCCGGGGACTCCCTGAAACAACAACCGGCTCATGCGGGGACCTCGTCGTGCAGATTGGCTTCAAGGGCGGATGCCCAGAGTGAGAGCAGTTCCATGAGCGGTGCGGAGATGAACGTCTCACCGTCGACCAGGATTTCAAGCCGATCGCCGCCTGTGGTTCCGATGCGCGCGGAGAAGAAGTTGTACTCGTTGGCGGTGGCGTCAATCTCGGCGAGGTTGCTGGGGTCGGTGGTGACGAGGACGGTGGAGGAAGGCTCGGCAAATAGTCCGAAGAGGGGGTGAGCGAGAAGCGACTGATCCTGCTCGATGGTTGCGCCAATGCCCTTGGCGAATGCCGCCTGCGCGAGAGCAACTGCGATTCCGCCATCGGAGATATCGCGCGCCGAGCGGACGAGCTTGCGCCAGGCGAGCACGCCCAACAATTTGTGCAGACTGGCCTCGGCATCGAGATCGAGCGCGGGCGGAGTGCCCCAGAGGCTGCCGAGGACGGCTTTGGCAAATTCGGAGGAGCCAAACGACGCCCATTGCGATCCGGAATCGGCGGTTGTGTCTTTCAATTCATCAGAAACCGGCTGCGCGAGCGGAGGTGCGAGCGGAAACGGCGGAGTTGGAGTGAGCGGGTAAACAATGTATGGATTGATGGGCGCGGGCGTGAATGGTACTTTGAGTTTCGGGTCGGGCTCCGGGCCGCGCGGAATGGGCCAGAGCATCACAATGGCGTCTTTGGCGCGCTGAAAGTCCGCGGGCACCGCTCTTGTCGCATCTTCCAAAATGCCGACGATGCCGAGAACCGGCGTGGGATAAATGCCTTCGCCTTTTGTCTCGTTATATAAGGAAACGTTGCCGCCGGTGATAGGCGTGCCCAGCGCGGTGCAGGCCTCGGCGATGCCGTCGATTGCCGCGGAGAGCTGCGCCATGATCTCGGGCTTCTCGGGATTGCCGAAGTTAAGGCAGTTGGTGGCGGCGACGGGCATTGCGCCGGTGCATGCGACTTTGCGCGCGGCCTCAGCGACGGCATGCATGGCGCCGAGTTTGGGATCGAGCCAGGCCCAGCGACCGTTGCCGTCGAGAGCCATGGCGAGACCGATTTCTCCGATGGGGCCTTCAAGTCCAATTGGCCTTGCAGTGCCTTTGATGCGCATGACGCCAGCTTCACCGCCCGGCCCCTGCAATGTATTGGTTTGAACCATGCTGTCGTACTGCTCGTGAATCCAGCGCTTGGAACAGACGTTCGCCGAGGCAAGAAGCTTCTTCAGATCCGCGAGGTAGTCGCGATCATTGGAAAGTTCGGCGAGCGCTTCGGCAGGTGGGTCGAGCGGAACGGGTGGCTTCCAAGTGCCGACGGGCCGATGGTAGAGCGGCGCGTCGTCGGTGAGCGACTGATTGGGAATGTCGGCTACCAGCACGCCGTGATGGCGGATGCGCAGGCGGGGCGCGGGCTCGACGGTGCCGACGATGACGGCGTCAAGTCCCCACTTGGCGAAGACGCGCAGCACTTCGTCTTCGCGGCCTTTTTCGGCGACGAGCAACATGCGCTCCTGGCTTTCAGAAAGCATGATCTCGTAGGCGCTCATGCCGGTTTCGCGCTGCGGAACCAGATCGAGTTCGACATCGAGCCCCACGCCGCCGCGGGCGCCCATTTCGCAGGTGGAACAGGTGAGGCCCGCTGCGCCCATGTCCTGAATGCCCACAATTGCGCCGGTGCGCATGGCTTCAAGACATGCTTCGAGCAGCAGTTTTTCCATGAACGGATCGCCGACCTGGACGTTGGGGCGCTTGGCCTCAGTTCCCTCGTGAAATTCTTCGCTGGCCATGGTCGCGCCGTGAATGCCGTCGCGGCCAGTCTTGGCTCCGACGTAGATGACGGGATTGCCCGTGCCGGTGGCCTTGGCGTAGAAGATTTCGTCCTTGCGCACAAGGCCAAGCGCGAATGCGTTGACGAGCGGGTTGCCGCTGTAGCACGCTTCGAACTTGGTTTCGCCGCCGAGATTGGGCACGCCAAAACAGTTGCTGTAGCTGGCGATGCCGCTTACCACGCCTTCGACGATGGAGTGGTTTTTGTGGTGCTCACGCGCTTTTGCGTCCTGGTTTGCAACTGCACCGGTAGGGACGTCCGCGGAAATCGGCCCAAAGCGCAGCGAGTCCATGACGGCCAGCGGACGCGCGCCCATGGTGAAGATGTCGCGCAAAATGCCGCCTACGCCGGTGGCCGCGCCCTGGTGGGGCTCGATGTAGCTTGGGTGGTTGTGGCTTTCGATCTTGAAAGCGCAGGCCCATCCGTCGCCCACGTCGATAATGCCGGCATTTTCGCCGGGTCCCTGCACCACGCGATCGCTTTTTGTTGGCAGTCGCTTGAGGTGCACGCGACTGGACTTATAGGAGCAGTGCTCGCTCCACATCACGCTGTAGATGCCGAGTTCGGTGAGCGAGGGCGTGCGGCCGAGAGCCGCGAGAATGCGTTCGTACTCCTCCGCCGTGATGCCGTGCCGGGCAAGCAACTGCGGGGTTACGATGGTGGGTTCTGGGACGACGGCAGAGGAGGTGCTGGTCATCGTTGATGCCTCCATTGTCGCATGGGAGTCGCGAGCGCGAACCGGAATGCGGATGTGGAAGACCGGTCGCGGTCGTGAAGTCGCATGGCTGGGGGCAGCCATCTTCGAGTCGACGGCGTGGCCGAACTGGTCGGTGGCGAATAAGGCAAGCGCTATGCGATACTTGGAGAGCGGAACCCCTCCCAGGCCGGGATGGCGGAACTGGCAGACGCAGCAGACTCAAAATCTGCCGGCCCTTGTGGTCATGGGGGTTCGACCCCCCCTCCCGGCACCAATATAACTGTAACAATATAAACAACTTAATGGTTTTTAATTGTCTGAGTGGGTATTACGAGTGATACTCGCTCCATGCTCACTCTGTTCCGGCGACATTTGAAGTCCTGCAAATTCGCGGCGAAGGGACGCAAGCATCGCCATTGCGGATGCACTCTCGCGGTCGAAGGAAAGCTGCGCGGCCAGATGGTGCGCCGGTCACTCGACATGAGGAACTGGGATGCTGCGCAGAAGCTCGTGCGCGAGTGGGAAGCGCTGATCGAGAGGAAGCTGGTTGATGCGTGCGTTTTCCAGCGTCGCAGCGACGGTGCCGCTATCGGTTGTCGTTAATTGAATGGCGCTGGCATTCACTTCGACCTGCTGCGTGACGGCGCCTGCGGCCAGCGTCACGTTGATTACGGCATTTTGGTCCACCAGCAATTCGAGCGTTTGTATGGAGGTCTTCATGCCCGCCGCCGTGAAAGTCACCGTATAGGTCCCGGTAAACAGGCTCGGCACCTGATAGAACCCGACGCCATTGGATTTAGTGTTGGCCGCTACGCCAGTGGCCTGGTTCACGGCATGGACCGAGGCGCCCGGGATGACCGCGCCGGTGGAATCGGTAACCCTCAACAACGGCGCGCCGACATTTATCACCAATCGCGCGCCCGCGGCCGGAGAACAAAGCACATACATTCCAACGGGCTCCGTGGGATATTGCACCGTGGCGTACCTTCCCAATCCGGATCACAATGGCGGTGTTCTGCTGCTTGAGGGCACGGGTTCTGAAGCGACGGAAGCGGCAGGCGACTTTCTGCTATCGGAAGACCAGCTCTCCAACTTCCAGCGGATGCTTCACGTAACCAAACTTCCGTACTTTGAAGTGCTGCTGAAGGCAACACAGGTAAAAGGCACTCCACTGAGCACGACGCTTGTGGCGTACCGAACCTATCCCAACCTGCACTAGGAACCTGCCTCAAAACGACGAGGGCCTTTTACCAGGCGCTAAAAGTGCAGCACCACGCCTGCGCCGATGCGCAGGTTGTTCTGGTGATTGTTGGCGCCGTTGTTGAAGGTGGTGACAAGATAATCGGCTTCGATGAGGCGAATGGAGAAGCGGCGGCTGGCGCTCAGATCGAGGCCTCCGCCGAGGTTGGCGGCAAAGGCCGCACCGGCGTTGGTGGTTGAGGAGTTGGAGCTCGAAACGAGGGTTCCGCTGGAGTGCGCCATGCCGAGCAGAACCTGGCCGAAGGGATGCAGGGAGGAATTACGGAAGGGCGGGATATAGCGCACTCCCCCGGTGAAGGCCGAGAGGGTAAGGCCATATCCGTTCGCGGAGATGTTGCTTCCATGGCCGGAGACGACATCGCCTACCAGGTCCCACTTGCCGGGCACGATGGCCCAGGCGAAGCTGGCGCTGCCGCCGTTGAGGTTGAAGCAGCCGCAGCCGCCCGGAGGCGCATTGCTGTGCATGTAGGTGTAGCCAAGGGCCAGCTCGGCGCGCGGCGCCTTCTCGGCTGCGGCCTTGGGCTGATCGGCGTTCTGGGCAAGGGCCGTGCGCGCAGAGACCGCGGCAAAGGGCAACAAGAGGAACAGGGCGATGGTGGTCTTGATGGTTGCTCGCATGGGGTCTCCTTTATTGCACTGTGAGCTGCACGGTGGCTGAGTGTACGGTCGACCCGCTCGTGCCGGTGACGGTGAGCGTGTAGGTTTGGGATTGATTGAAGCCGAAGCCGCCGCCGCAACCGCTCAGAGAGGCAGCACCGGCCAGCGAGGCCAGAGCCGCGACCAGGAGCAGGAGCTTGCCTCTCCATGCCCTTCGCCAGCGTCGATTGGGAAGCATAAAGAGCAGGGCCAGAACGGGCGTGGCCACGGGCCAGAGATTGGGCCGCGTCACGCTGGCCGTGGCGGGCAACGTTATGGTCAGCGTGGAGGATGCATTCGTGGAGCCCGGTATGACTGTGGCAGGACTAAAGCTGCCCGATGCGCCCGTGGGCAGACCCGAGACGCTGAGTGCCACGGTGCCTGAAAAGGCGCTGCCAACGTCCGTCACGGTGATGGGGTATTTGACGGTAGCGCCAGGCAGGACAGTTTGCGAGGGCGTAGTTGAAGAGATGCTGAAGTCAGGCGCGGGCACGTTCACCGTGACGGTGCGTTGCACCTGGGCGGCGACGATGTAGTTGGTGTTTCCGGCCTGATTGGCGTCGATGACGAAGTTGCCGGCGCCGGTGACAGTGAGCGTGCTGCCGCTGATTGTTCCCGTGCCGGTGCTGCTGGCATCGATCGAGAAGACGATCGGATTACCCGATGCGCCGCCGGTGGCGGAGAGCGGAATGGTCAGGCCCGAGGAATAAGTAACGGGCGAAGTGGGTTGCGTGAAGTTGATGGTCTGCGGCGCCTGATTGACAACCGCTGTGCGCTGCACCTGCGGAGCAGCGGTGTAGCTCGAGTTGCCGGCCTGGTTGGCGTCGATGACGAAAGTGCCCACGGCGGTGACGGTGAGCGTGCTGCCGGAGATGGAACCAGCGCCGGTGCTGCTGCCGTCGATAGTGAAGACGACCGGATTACCCGATGCGCCGCCGGTGGCGACCAGTGAAATGGTCAGTCCGGCGGAGTACGTCTGTGGCGTGGTGGGCTGCGTGAAGTTGATGGCCTGTGCACCGGGCGCATTGGAAACGACCGTGCGCTGCACTTGCGGGGCCGCGGAGTAGTTGGTATTGCCGGCCTGGTTGGCATCGATGACGAAGGTGCCGAGGCTGGTGACGGTGAGCGTGCTGCCGCTGATGCTGCCTGTCGCTGTGCTGCTGGCGTCGATGGAGAAGACTACCGGGTTGCCCGACGCGCCGCCGGTTGCGGACAGCGGGACGGTAACGGATGTGCCGCTATAGATGACCGGCGAAGTTGGCTGCGTGAAGGTGATGGCCTGTGCAGCCTGATTGACGACGACCGTTTTTTGCACTTGCGGCGCGGCAGAGTAAGTGGAGTTGCCGGCCTGGTTGGCGTCGATGACGAAGGTGCCGACGCTGGTGACGGTGAGCGTGCTGCCGGAGATACTGCCGACGCCCGTGCTGGCGCCGTCGATCGAGAAGACGACGGGGCTGCCCGATGTGCCGCCGGTTGCGACCAGTGAAACGGTCAGGCCGGAGGAGTACGTGACCGGCGTGGTGGGCTGGGTGAAGGTGATGGTTTGCGCGATCAGCGAGGAGTTGCCGGTGCCGCTGACCGGGATTGACTGGGTCACGCCGGAGACATTGAGGTTGTTGTCGGTGAGGACTACGTTCTCGCTGAGAAGCCCGGTGGTGGTGGGCTTGAAGTTGATGGAGAGATTGCAAACGGAACCTGAGTTCAGTGTGCTCCCCTGGTTGCAGGGGCTTGTCGCTGAGCTATTCACCGGGAAATCGGCGGGATAGCTGGGGTTGTTGGTGTCAGACAAAACCAGCGACGCGTTGCCGATGTCGGTGACTGAAACTGTTTTGGGACTGTCGCTGCTGGTCGCGCCGACGTTCGTGGATGCGAAGCTGAGGCTCGGCGCATCCGAGACATCGAGTTTGAAGACCTGCGCGCCGATGCCGCTGGTTACATAGAGGTTGCCACTCCCATCTAACGCAATAGCGTATACAGAAGGCAAGCCTGAGATGGGGACAGTCACCGGCGTGCCGTAAGCACCCGCGGTATAGGGCACCTTGAGCACGCCCTCGCCCGACCCCGATGCAGTCTGATTGGCCACGTAGAGATTGCCCGCTGGATCTAGCGCTATTCCGATGGGGCGGCTCAATCCGGTGCTGGCAACGACTGTCTGGGTGCCGTAACCTGAACCCGTCCACGGCAACATAAGCACGTTACCGCCATAGGTGTTGGCGCAGAAAACATCTCCATTTTGGTCGACGGCAACGTCATTCACGCTGTTCAGTCCGGTAAACGGTAAGACCACCGGAGTTCCGTAGCCGCTGGTGGCCGACCAGGGAACCTTTACCACGACATCGAAAGCATAGTCGGCAAAGTAAATATTCCCTAACCCATCCACCCTGATGCCTCTGGGCTCACGCGTTGTCGAGCCGAGGGGCACCGTCGTTTGTGTTCCATAGGCGCTGCCGTTCCATGGAATCTTGATAATGTTGAGACCCGCGTAATTGCCGACATAGACGTTTCCTGCGCCGTCCACTGCGACCCCGAAGGGCTCGTTATAAGCGGAGCCCACGCTAATCGGTGTGCCGTATGTGGAGCCCGATTTTGGCAGTTTCCATACACCGTTGCCTAACGAATCGGCGAAATAGATATTTCCACCTGCATCCGTTGCCACGCCGATTGTGTAGTACCCGCTCGACACCGGAGTGCTCGCCACGCCCGGCCCAAATGCGATCTCCGGCCCGATGCCGTATCCCGGTAGATAAGCTGTGCCCAGCACAGTGTTATTGGCGTCGGTGATGACTAACGCGCCGAGCCTGGTTCCCGGAGCCTTCGGATTGAAGATGACTTCGACGGTGCACGACTGGCCCACAGTGACGGTCGTTACGCTGTCGCAGGTGCCTCCGGAAGTCGCCGAGAAATCGAGATTGGAGATGCCCTGAGTAAACGCATGAACGAAATTGATCGTACCGGCGGTGGTGAAGTTGACGGTCACCAGTTGCATCGCCTCAGCCGTGCCGACTGGGGACGAGAAGGTGACGCCGGTTCCGTTGAGCGTTGCCGTTTGCGGTGAGTTGGAGGCGTTGTCGGCAACCGAGAGCGTGGCCGTAAAGCTGGTCGCCGTGGCTGGAGTGAAAGTGACGTAAATGTAGCAACTGGAGCCTGCGGCCAGAGTGGAACCGCACGAGCCCGAGCCAGAGACTATGGCGAAATCAGAGGGGTTGGTTCCCGTAATCGTCGGGGTAATGCCGGTTAGCTGGGCAACGTCGGAGTTCGAGAGCTGAACAGCCATAATCTGGCTCGTTGTGCCCGCAACCTGGCTGGTAAACGTAACCGGACTCGGCGATAGGCCGGCGGACGGTGTGATGGATATCCCGGTGCCGCTGGCCGCGATCGTAGCTGCCGGCCACGGTCCGCCGCCACCGCTGCTTGCTACGGGAATGCTGATGGTGCCGCCGTAAGAGATTGCAGATGTTGGGCTGAATGTGACAGTGACAAGGCAAAAGGTGCCCGGAGCAATGCTATAGCTTTGATGAGCGCACGTATTGGAAATGAGGCTCGATCCCCCCGAAATAGTGAAGCCCGCGGGAAGAGTGGCCGCGCCAAGGTTAATGACTGCGTTGTACAGATCGCCACTGTTGCTCAGGGCCACCTGGAAAGTCGGCTGAGTTCCGATGTTCCAGTTGCCGAAGGTCGCCGCCGGCGATGTAGTGACATAGGGGCCATTGACGTAGCCGGAGAGATTGACGGTTTGCGTGGTACCGGTCGAATTCAGTGAGTTAGTGGTGAACGTCACCGTTCCGGAGAACGTGCCCGCATTCGGGAAGTTTGCAGTGACACTCACATTGCAGAGTTGACCCGGCGCAATCACGAGATTGGTCGAGCAGCCGTTGGTCGCGGCCGGCACGGCGGCGAAGCCTGTACCGCTGACGCCAAAACTCGCGAGGGTCAGGTTCTGGTTGCCGCCGTTGTAGATGCCTACCGTTTGCGGGGAACTGGCCACATTTGTGGTCTGCGAACCGAAAGAGATTGCGCCCTGCGAGCGATCGACCTTGTCGAGGTTGGCGTAGTTGCCGACAAAGAGCGTGCCGTCGGAGCCGAGCGAGAGTCCGAGGGGATTGCTGCTGCCATCGAGCCCGGCCAGTTCCGTGGAGTAGCTTGACGCAGCA
>Ga0302320_10029500_pt1 | contig 10491 bp, 9 predicted proteins | sample Bog_T0_3_FD_202130 | JGI IMG/M metagenome (GOLD analysis project Ga0302320, IMG submission 202130) | Peat permafrost microbial communities from Stordalen Mire near Abisko, Sweden - Bog_T0_3 | ecosystem: Environmental > Terrestrial > Soil > Wetlands > Peat | place: Sweden: Abisko, Stordalen Mire... | reverse complement strand
CCTCGTCCTGCGCGAACTCGAGGCTTTGATCCCGCTCGCCCCGTTGCACCAACCCCATAATCTGGCAGCGATCCGCTCGCTCAGCGCGGCTCACCCGCAGCTTCCTCAGGTGGCCTGTTTCGACACCGCTTTTCACCGCGGTCAGGCAGACGTCGCGACCCGCTTTGCGCTGCCGAGGAAATTCCATGACGCCGGCGTCCGCCGCTACGGATTCCACGGCCTATCGTACGACTATATCAGCCGCACCCTCGCCCGCGTGGCCCCAAATTTGGCCATCGGCAGGGTCGTGATCGCCCATCTGGGCAGCGGTGCCAGCGTTTGCGCCGTGCATAACGGCGTCAGCATCGACAGCACCATGGGCTTTACCGCGCTCGATGGTCTGCCGATGGGGACGCGCACCGGCAGTCTCGATCCTGGTGTCCTGTTGTTTCTGATTGCCCAGGGCATGGGGCACGAGGCGCTGGAAAACCTGCTCTATCACCAGTCGGGCCTGCTCGGCGTGTCGGGCGGGATCAGCAACGATATGCAGGACCTGTTGGCCTCACCCGAACCCGAGGCCGCCGAAGCGATCGACCTTTTTGTCTATCGCGTTGTGCGCGAGATCGCGGCCATGGCATCCAGCATGGGCGGCGTCGATGCCATCGTCTTCACCGGCGGCATCGGCGAGCACGCAGTGACGATCCGCGAGCGCATCTGTCTCGGGTGCGCCTGGCTCGGGCTCGAACTCGATCCCGTCGCCAACGCGCGCGGTGTGGACCGCATCTCCACCAGGCTCAGCCGGCCGGTCGCCTGGGTGATACCGACCGATGAGGCGCACATGATCGCCATCCAAACCATTGAAACACTGCGGTCGCAACCGCTCGATGCCGATATCGCCACCAAGGAACTCGTTGATGCTTGATATTCCAAAAACCGATCTCGCCGGCCGCAAAGGCCTCGTCATCGGCATCGCCAATGATCAGTCGATCGCCTACGGCTGTGCCAGGGCGTTCCGCTCGCTGGGCGCCGACCTGGCTGTGACCTATCTGAACGAAAAGGCGCGCCCGTTCGTCGAACCGCTGGCGCAGACGCTCGATGCCGAAATCGTCATGCCGTGTAACGTGCAAGCCGAAGGCGAGATGGAAGCCGTCTTCGCCGCGATCGGCCGGCGCTGGGGGCGCCTCGACTTTGCCCTCCATTCCATCGCCTTCGCCCCGATGGCCGATCTGCATGGGCGGATCGTTGACTGCTCGCGCGACGGCTTTGCGACGGCAATGGATGTCTCCTGCCACTCTTTCATCCGCATGTGCCGGTTGGCCGAACCGCTGATGACCGAAGGCGGCACGCTCTTCACTATGAGCTACCATGGCGCCGATAAAGTCATCGCGAATTATAATATCATGGGCCCGGTCAAGGCCGCACTTGAAAGTACGACGCGCTATCTCGCTGCCGAACTCGGCGCCAAGGGCATACGGGTCCATGCCATTTCACCCGGACCGCTGAAGACCCGGGCGGCCTCGGGTATCGAGCATTTCGACGAACTGATGGCCAGTGTCGCGGCCCGCGCACCCGCTCATGCCCTCGTCAGCGCCGAGGATGTCGGCATCACCACCGCGATCCTCGCGACCTCTGCGGGGCGCATGCTGACCGGCACAACCACCTATGTGGACGGAGGCTACCATGTCATGGGCTGAGCGGCCGCGATAGCGCAGCGCTTCCGAAAGCCCATCACGCATGCACGAAACTGGCTGGCCGGCTGTATTCGAAATACGGCAGGTCATCCAGCATCGCCCGCGCCTCCCCGCCAGGATTGCTTGCCAGATGGCACTCCAGGTCCAGCATCATCGTTGACCGCCCCGTCGCATCGTACTGCGTCCAAGCGACCCCATCCGGCGCTGTCGGCACACCGGTGTGCGCGAACGACGCCCACCGCGACATCGTCGCCCGAGTCAGCACCGGAATATGCGCACCCGTCCCGACCAGCGCCGCCGCGGCCTGGGTCGTGCCGAACGCAAACGGCACCTCCAGCGTGTGCGGCGATTGCAGTACACCGCCCAGCACCGGCGTCTTCCAGTCGAACACATAGGCATAGACCGGAGCCTGCACCGACTGCAGGGCCGCCACCCGCGTCGTGTTCCGCCGATACATGTAATCCGTCGCAATCGACGCCAGCAGTTCGCTCGGTGTCGTTCCCCGGCCGTCCGTCCGATAGGCGTCGATCACCTGCTTCGCGCGGGCCGCATCCAACCCCAGATACCGCGCCACCCGCCGTTCCACCTCCGCCGCGTCCAGCGAGAAATTAGCCATGTCTCCCGCCAGGAACAGCGTCGCCTCGGTCGCCGCGTTGCCGATCATCAGCGGCACATCGGCCGCGGTTGGGGACGCCGCCGGATCGAACGGATTATGCGCAAAGTTCCGCCCATCCAGCACCGGGCGGAACGGATCGGGCACCCGCTTCATCGCCGCCAGCATCCGGTCCATCGGCACGGCTTGCAACGCGGGGCCCGAGACCTCCGACAGCTCCAAACCAGCGGCCAGCGCCTGCGCCTGGCGTTCGGCTTCGTCCGGACCGTCCAGTCGCAGGCCGCCCGAACAGCTTTGCGCGATCGCCTTGTGGAACAGGCCGCGCGCCGCCGGCATCCCCATCAGCGCGGTGACCTTCGCCGCTCCGCCCGACTGCCCGAAAATCGTGACATTCCCAGGATCGCCGCCAAACGCAGCGGCATTGTCCCGCACCCAGCGCAGCGCCGCCACCATGTCCAGCACCCCGGCATTGCCGGCGTCGGCAAAACGCGGATCGCCGCCGACCACGAGATAGCCGAACACATTCAGCCGGTGATTGATCGTCACCACCACGACGTCGCCGCTCTGCGCCAGCTGCGTGCCGTCGAAGCCTGGCGCGGTGCCGGCGCAGTTCGTCCATCCCCCGCCATGCAGCCACACCATCACCGGCCGGCGCCCTTGGTCCAGCCCCGGTGTAAAGACATTCAGGAACAGGCAGTCCTCGCTGACCGGCTGAATGGTTCCGTACCAGGCCTCCAATGGGCGCTGCAGTGCCGCGATCTGCGGCGCCGACGCCCCGAAGGTCAGGGCATCGCGCACCCCGGCCCAGGGCGCTGCCGGCACCGGCGGCAGGAACCGGTTGCCCCCGCCCGTCGTCTCGCCGTAGCGAATGCCCTTGAACAGCAGAACATCACCCGCCGACACGCCCCGAACCTTGCCTGCCGTTGTCTCGACCACCGGTTCCCCTGCCGTTCGGCCGGCCCGCGGCAACCCAATCGCCGCCGCCATCAGCACCGCCCGTCGCCCCAATCCTTTCGCGTGTATCATGTCCATCTTCTCCCCATGCTTGATTGGAGCGAAACAGACGTCAGCTTCACGCAACTGGCAACTGTCGCGCGCCCCGCCTTTGAAAATTGCCATGAATCATACGTGACAGATCAACCGGTTCTTGACACGAACCCGCCTGATACCCCCACACTGGCGCAATCCAAGGAGGCAACCACGCGTCATCGCGTCTCGATAAGCTGTTGCGCTTGACCTTACAGGTCGGGCCGATCATTTCTCCCCGTCCCCGCGCCGGAACGGTCTGGTGCGGCCGCGCGGAGCATCAGAAATGACCGGAACCGAGCGCAAACGTCTGCACGTGATCACCTGGGGCTGTCAGATGAACGTGTACGACAGCGGCCGGATGGCAGACGTTCTCGCTCCACTCGGCTATGCGCCCGTCTCCGAACCGGACGGCGCCGACATGGTGATCCTCAATACCTGCCATATCCGCGACAAGGCCGCCGAAAAGGTCTTTTCCGAACTCGGCCGCCTGCGCCGGATGAAGGAAGCCACGGGCAACCGCATGGTGCTCGCCGTCGCCGGCTGCGTCGCCCAGGCCGAGGGTGCCGAAATTATCGCCCGCGCCCCCTATGTTGACATCGTCCTTGGCCCGCAAACCTACCATCGACTGCCGGAAATGGTCGCGCGCGCCGCCCGTGCCGTCGGCAAAGTCATCGAGACCGATTTCCCTCCCGAGGACAAGTTCGATCACCTGCCCGAAAGCGCCACCCCGCAGGGTGTCACCGCGTTCCTCACCATCCAGGAGGGCTGCGACAAATTCTGCAGTTTCTGCGTCGTGCCCTACACCCGTGGCACCGAACAAAGCCGTTCCGCCGCGACCGTGCTGAAGGAAGCTCGCCACCTTGTCTCCCAAGGCGCCCGCGAAATCACCCTGCTGGGTCAAAACGTCAACGCCTGGCACGGCGAGGCGCCTGACGGATCGACCTGGGGCCTCGGCCGCCTGCTGCGGGAACTGGCAGATATCCCCGGCGTGCTGCGTCTGCGGTATGCCACCTCGCATCCGCGCGATATGGACGACGGCCTGATCGCCGCCCACCGGGATATTCCAGCACTGATGCCGTTCCTGCATTTGCCGATCCAGTCCGGGTCCGACCGCATCCTGGCGGCGATGAACCGCAAGCACACCGCGGACGACTATCGCCGTATCGTCGGCAAACTCCGCGAGGCCCGTCCCGATCTGGCGCTGTCGTCCGACTTCATCGTCGGCCATCCCGGCGAGACCGAAGCCGACTTCGCCGCCACGATGGGCCTGGTTCGCGACGTCAAGTTTGCTCAGGCCTACAGCTTCAAATACTCGCCGCGGCCCGGCACCCCCGCCGCCGGCGCTGCCGCGCAGGTTCCGGAAGCTCACAAGGACCGCCGTTTGCAGACCCTGCAAGCGCTGCTGCGCGACGATCAACAAAAATTCGGCGCCGCCTGCGTCGGCCTCGACTTGCCCGTCCTGTTCACCGGACCCGGCCGCCACCCTGGTCAGATCGCCGGACGGTCACCATTTCTTCAACCGGTTCATCTGACAGGAAGTGCAAATCTGATTGGCACCGAATCGATGGTGCGAATCGTCGCGGCTTATCCAAACTCACTTGCGGGAACCCTTGTCCAGGAGAGACGAATAGCTTGACACACCTCGCCCCCCAGGCACTGCCCACCGCCTCCAGCGGCAAAACGATGGCCCCTCCCGCCGCGTCAGGCGGCAAGGCCATCACCCTCCAGTTCAACGACAACACCCTGCTGCCCCTGCTTCTCGGGGATCACGACCGGCACCTCGTCCGGATCGAGCAGGCGCTGGGGGTCCGCCTCTCCTGCCGAGGCAATCGGGTGGCTATCGCAGGGGATTCGTCGAGGGTCGACGTCGCACAGGAAATGCTCCGCGGACTTTGGCGACGGCTGGAACGTGGCGAAAGCGTCGGGCGTGCCGAAATCGAGGCGGCCATTCGTCTGGCCGACGCCGAGAACGATCCCCGCCTGCCGCTGTCCGACCTGCCCGCCATCCGCACCCGCCGCGGCGCCATCGCTGCCCGCAGTCCCGGCCAGGCCGCCTATATGGAAGCCCTGGCCAACCACGAGATGGTGTTCGGCGTCGGCCCGGCTGGCACCGGCAAGACCTACCTTGCCGTCGCCCAGGCCGTCGCCATGCTCCAGGCCGGCAAGGTCGATCGGATTGTACTTTCCCGCCCCGCGGTCGAGGCCGGCGAACGACTCGGCTTCCTGCCCGGTGACATGAAAGAAAAAATCGACCCCTATCTGCGCCCGCTCTACGACGCGCTGCACGACATGATGCCCGCCGACCAGGTCATCCGCCGCATGACGAATGGGGAGATCGAGGTTGCCCCGTTAGCCTTCATGCGCGGCCGCACCCTCGCGCACTGCTACGCCATCCTGGATGAAGCGCAGAACACCACACCCATGCAAATGAAGATGTTTTTGACGCGCATGGGCGAAGGCACCCGCATGGTCATCACCGGCGACCTCAGCCAGGTGGACCTGCCGAACGGCGTCCGCTCCGGCCTGCGCGATGCGCTCGACACCGTGGAAGGGTTGCAAGGCATCGGCGTCGTTCGCTTCGAACAGCGTGACGTGGTGCGCCATCCCCTGGTCGCGCGCATTGTTGGCGCGTATGATCAGCGGGAAGCGGCCCAAAGCGAGGCCCGTCGGGAGCGGGAGCGTCCGCAAACGAGCGAGTAATTGTACAGCGATGGAACCTCCTGGTAGTCGTCCGCCCGGCCTCGATGGTCCAACCATCGATATTGTCGTGGCGGATCCGGCTTGGCGAAGACTGATACCAAATGCCGGAACGATCGTCCGGCGGGCGGCGCGTGCCTCCGGTATGCAGGGCACCATCGTCCTGTCCTCCGATCGCGTGGTCCGCGCGCTCAACGGACGGCACCGCGGCAAGAACAAGCCCACCAACGTCCTGACCTACGAACATCCAGCGCCGGAAATCATTCTCGCACTCGGTGTCGTGCGTACCGAGGCAGCCGAACAGCACCGCCGTCCCGCCCACCATTTGGCTCATCTCGTGGTTCACGGCGCGCTGCACCTGAGCGGTGAGGATCACCACCACCCCGGCGACGCCCGCCGCATGGAAATGGCGGAATCCCGCATCCTGCACCGCATCGGCGTGCCCAACCCGTGGAAACGGACATGAGCGGCCATCGCGGCACGCTCCTCGGCCGGCTCGGCTATTTGCTGGGGAGAAAGCACACCGAACACTCGTTGCGGGAGTCGATTGCGGAGCTCGTGCAGGAAGCTGCTGACGCCCAGCAGATTCCAGGCGAGCAGCCCGAACTCGATCGTCACGAACGCCTGCTGATCGCCAATGTGCTGCGGCTGCGTGAAACCACCGCCGACGATGTGATGGTGCCCAGAGCCGATATCGTGGCGATGCGCGCCGACGTGACGCTGGCGCAGGCGATCGAACTGATCCGCAACGACGGCCACTCCCGCCTGCCGGTCTACCGCGAGCAGCTCGACGACGTCATCGGCATGATCCACATCAAGGACGTTTTTGCCTATGTCGGCCGCCCCGAGGCCTTCACCCTGGAAGCCATCCTGCGCAAGCCTCTGATGGTCGCGCCGCAACTCCCGGTCCTGGACCTTTTACTCCAGATGCGCACGCAACGGATTCATCTGGCGCTAGTGGTAGACGAATACGGCGGGATCGACGGCCTGGTGACGATCGAGGATCTGGTCGAAACCATCACCGGCGACATTGCCGACGAGCACGACGACGTCGAGGCGCCGATGATCACCGAACGGCCTGACGGTGCGCTCGACCTCAACGCCCGCATGCCGATCGAGGACTTTGAAACCAAGGTCGGCCCCATTCTCACCAAGGACGAACGCGACTCCGATATCGAAACCGTCGGCGGCTTGGTCTTCACCCTCGCCGGTCGCGTTCCGACCCGTGGCGAGGTGATCAGCCACCCGTCCGGCATCGAATTCCGCGTGCTGGACGCCGACGCCAGACGCATCCGCCGCCTGCGCGCCCGCAGGCCGGAAACCGCAACGGCCCCTGCCGCCGCGGCATGACGCGAAAAGCCGTCCGGCCGAAGCCGAACGGCCTGATTGATTCAGGTGGCCGGCGACAGCACGTGGATGACACGGCTGGCAATCAGATCCTTGGTCTTGGCAGCGTAGGCGGCCATATGCGCGGACGCGCCATGCGCCTTCAGGTGGTCGAGGGTCTCCCATTTCTCGATGACCACGAACGTGTCGGGACCGAACGGGGTCTGGATGCGACCAGCGCCTTCGGCGTCGATCGCCGGGCCGTATTCGATGCAGCCATCCTCGGCGTGCACGGCCGGCATATTGGCCCGAAAAGCCTCCAGAATTGCCTCACGATTGCCGGCCTTCGCCGTGATGATGGCGATGATATGGATCATTGGGTCACTCCTCCTCGGTTCCGGTTGCGCCTTTTGATGTCGCGCTCCCGCACACGGGCGACATGATGCGCCAAGTCCGCGGGCGCGCGAAGACCCGACCCCGACGTCACCCGGCCGCGATATTGTCGAGCAGCCGAACGCTGCCCAGTTTCGCCGCGGCGATCAGCCGGGCGCCCGGCCTGGATCGCTCGATCGCAGCCAGCGTCGGGCCATCGACCAGAGCGAGGTAGTCAACATCGAACCCGGCGGCCTCTAACTGCCCCGTTGCATCGCTCAGTCTTTCGTCCGCGCCCGCTGCAAGCCTCGCCGCCGTCGCCCGCAGCACCTGGATCAACGCCGGCGCCTGATCCCGTTCCGAAGCCGACAGGAACCGGTTCCGCGACGACATCGCCACCCCATCCGGCTCCCTGACTGTCTCGATCCCCACGATCGCCAGCGGCAGCAGCAAATCGGCCACCATCCGCTTCACCACCTGCAACTGCTGCCAGTCTTTCTCGCCGAAATACGCCCGATCCGGCCGCACCTGCCCGAACAGCTTCGCGCAGACCGTTGCAACGCCGCGGAAATGCCCCGGTCTGACATCACCCTCCCACCGCTCCGCCGGCCCGGCAACCGTGATCGTCGTCGCCTCCCCGGCCGGATACATCGTTTCGACATCCGGCAGCCATGCCAACGCGCATCCTTCGGCCTCCAGCGCGGCCAGGTCGCCGGCTTCGTCGCGTGGATAACGCGACAGATCCTCATTCGGCCCAAACTGCAGTGGATTGACGAAGATCGACGCGACCGTCGCCGCGCCGGACGCGACAGCTTTCCGCACCAGGGTCCGATGCCCCTCGTGCAGGGCCCCCATCGTCGGCACCAGCGCCAATGCGTCCGACTGGCGGCGAAGCTGCGCACAGGCGGCGCGAAGATCAGGCAGCGTTCGAGCAATCAACATCAGCGGACCTTGGTGCAGACTGCGGCTGCGGGCAACATACCCCCGCCAACGCGGGAGATATGCGCGATGCAGCTTCGCAACCAGATTGCCCTGATAACCGGCGGCTCGCGCGGAATCGGACGCGCGACGGCACTGCTGTTCGCGAGGGAAGGCGCAGATATCGCATTCTGCCACCTGAACGACGATGCGAAGGCCGACCAGACAGCAACCGAAATCCGCTCATTCGGGCGTCGCGCCATGCATCAATCCCTCGATGTGGCAGACATCGCCGCGTCCAGGGCTTTCGCCGAACATGTGGCCACGACGTTCGGCCCGATCGACATCCTGCTCAACAATGCCGGCATGAACATTCGCAAACCGTTCGAGACCTATACCGAGGCCGATTTCGACCGCATCGTGTCCGTTCACCTGAAAGGCATGTTCTTCATGGCGCAAGCGGTTTACCCGGCGATGGTGGCGCGCGGCCGCGGCTGCATCATCAACATCGCCTCGCAGCGCGGCTTGAAGGGAGCGGTCAATTCGGCGCCCTACTCCGCGGCCAAAGCCGGCATCATCGGGTTTACCCGATCCCTGTCCTGGGAAGCCGCCCCGAAGGGCGTCCGGGTCAACGCTATCGCGCCCGGCCCGATCGACACCGACCTGACCGCAACGATGGAACCGGCCGATCGTCAGGCTTTCATCGATGCTCTACCCGTCGGCCGTTTCGGGCGGCCGGAAGAAATCGCCGCGACGGCGCTGCTGCTCGCCGGACCCGACGGTGGCTTCTATGTCGGCGCGACCCTGTCGCCCAACGGCGGCGATGTGATGCATTGACGCCGCAAGCCTTGACGAAAGTTAACCGCCATCAGGGCTTTACCGTACTATTCCTGCCCAGGATCATGGGTTAATCCAACACCTCATGGCACAGGCAGACACCAATAAGGCGGCCGCGCGCACCTGGTTGCGGCGAGAACAACGTGCGGGCAATCGGGCGGCTCGTCCGGTGCTCGCGCTGCACGTGATCGGATCGGTCCTGGCGATCGGGCAGGCCTTCGCCGCGGCTTCGGTATTGAGCGCGGCGTTCACCGGTTCGGTCATCGACGCTCGAGCCCTCGCGGCATTCGCAGGCCTGGCAGTGCTGCGCGCCGGCGCGGCCTACCTGACAGAAAAGGCCGCCTTCTCGGCGGGCGCTGCGGCCCGGCGGCGGTTGCGCAGTGATGCGTTGTCGCGCTTGCTGCACGCCGGACCGTCCTTGCTTCGCGGACAACATTCCGGCGACCTCGCAACCATCGTGGTGGACAAGATCGAGGCCCTGGACGGCCTGTTCTCGCGCTACGTGCCGGCAGCGACCTACGCCATGGTCGGACCGGCCGTGGTTCTGCTGGCCGTTCTATACGCCGATCCGTGGGCAGCGTTGCTGCTGCTGGGGTGTGGGTTGCTGGTGCCGTTCGGCATGGCGGTCGCCGGGATCGGTGCCGCCGCCGCCTCCCGCAACCAGTTCATGGCAATGGCGCGCTTGCAGGCCCGCTTCCTCGACCGTGTGCGCGGCATTGCGACCATCGTGCTGTATGGCAGAGCCGAGGACGAAGCCCAGGCGTTGTCTCAGGCCGCCGCCGAATTGCGGGTGCGCACGATGCGCGTCCTGCGCGTGGCGTTCCTCTCCTCAGTCGTTTTGGACCTCGTCGCTGCTCTGGCAATGGTCGTGCTGGCGATCCACTATTTCGGTCTGCTGCGGCTGGACGGCACCGCCGATGTGCTGTGGCCGGCGCTCGCGGTGCTGCTGCTGACGCCCGAATTCTTCGCCCCGCTGCGGACGTTCTCCGCCGCGTATCAGGATCGGCTGCATGCCACCGAGGCCGCCGA
>Ga0302320_10029499_pt1 | contig 10491 bp, 8 predicted proteins | sample Bog_T0_3_FD_202130 | JGI IMG/M metagenome (GOLD analysis project Ga0302320, IMG submission 202130) | Peat permafrost microbial communities from Stordalen Mire near Abisko, Sweden - Bog_T0_3 | ecosystem: Environmental > Terrestrial > Soil > Wetlands > Peat | place: Sweden: Abisko, Stordalen Mire... | reverse complement strand
CGCATGAATGTGCCGGAGGTCGGGGTTAGATGGACTGGATCAGCGGCGAGATGGTCAGGACGGGGATAGGCAGCCTCGACCATGGACCCGTTGGGCATGAAGATGGCCATCAGAGCTATGACAAGGGGAAGAGGAAGAAGAATGCCGCGAGCTAGCCAGGTCTTTCGCCGTGCGTATTGAAAGACAATGGCGAATCCGGCAACGACGAGCAGGACAGGAATGGAGAAGCGATCAGAATAAGGAGTGGAGACGCTGTTGGAGTCGAACCTGTTGGCCGCGTATGCAAGGGCTGCGACGGCGATGACAAGTCCGAGCAGGGTGAGGAGCGTGCGGGTGAAGTTCCTGGTGAGAACAGTCAACGTAAGCAGGGGGACGACGAGGATACCGGTGACGAGGATGAGGAGAAAAAGCAGGCCGGGCAGGGCAGGGAGAATGGGGAACCCGGCGCGGTTGAGTTCGATGCATTGCGCGATGGCGAATGGAAGGTAGAGAAAGACTAGAAGGAAGAGAAGCTTGGCGGAGAGAAGAGACTTCCAGTCGATGGGCCGCGTGATCCAGAACTGTCTATCACCGATGAGCGTTTCGGCGTGCACCATGCGCTCGATGAGAAGCCCCCAACTGAGGGGCATAAGGATGACGAAGGCGTATGCGAGCAGCCTGAGCGGTTCGTGAGCAACGTGCCAGGCAAAGGGCATGCTGTCGTTGGGATCGGAGATCCAGAGATAACGGTCAGTGAATGCCGCGGCGAAGACCACGAAGACGGACATGAGGGTCTCCAGCCAGAACTGGCGGAGGTCTTTGCGGAATAGATGCAGTGTCTGTTTCAGAGGGCACCTGCCGTGTGGGAAGCCGCTTCGCGTTGCCCTCCCGTTGATAGAAGACTGGGACTGGGCAACGTCGAAGTTGGCGACTTGGATTGGGCGAGGGCTATGAAGATGGCGCGGAGAGTCGTAGGCTCGATCCGGGAAATGAGGGGCGCGGGGAAGTGCTGGTGGATCGCAGCAATCTCTTCAGGGGCGTTATTGGCGACGACGAAGCGCAGAGAACCATCGCGAATCTCGGGCTGCCACCAGGTTGAGGGAATCGATGCTGGCAGAGCCGACTGGTAAGGGATGAAAACCTCGCGGAACCTGGCTTTTAGGTCGGGAATGCTTTCGGCAAAGAGGAGAGTTCCCTTTTCAAGGAAGCCTAGGTGCGTGGCGAAGTCTTCGATCTCGGCGAGATCGTGGGAGGAGAGGAGGATGGTCATACCTTCGCGTGCGAGAAGGCGGAGGACCTGGACAAGCTGATCGCGGACGAGGGGATCGAGGCCGGAGAGGGGTTCATCGAGGACGACGAGCGAGGGGCGGTAGGCGAGCGAGCTGACGAAAGCGGCTTTCATGCGCATGCCGCGGGAGAGGCGCTTGAGGCGGCGGTTGAGGGGTAGATCGAAGCGCTGGAGGAGCGAGGCTTCGAGGGCGCTATCCCATTTCGGATAGAGGGGGCGGACGAAGTTGAGGAACCGAGTGACGGTCATCCACTCGGGCATCTCCTGATTTTCGGAGACGTAGCCGATGTTGGTGAAGGCGTGGCCGCGAAGTTCAGTCGAGGGCAAGCCGAGGATGGTGGCGTGGCCGGCGGTGGGCGCGAGGATGTTCATGAGGATCTTGAGGAGGGTGGTCTTTCCTGCACCGTTCGGTCCTACGAGGGCGAAGACGGAGCCTGGTGTAATGCAGAGCGAGACGTCGCGGAGCGCGGTTTCGCGGCCAAAGGATTTGGTTAGCGCGGTGGTCGCAATGGCAGATTCCATGAAAGATTCCTGTCGGACCATCATACGGCCACGGGACGGGTACCCGATGTGACACCCGCATTGAGGGTGGAGGCCCTCCGGGGAGTCCCAAGGACTTTCGCTCAATACGGGCCGGGCAGGCGGGCGATTTTAGTGGCGGCGCGTGGATGCGGCCGAGTCTTGAGTTGATGAGCATGAAGACGGACTTATCGCCGATGTAAACGCAGCGATCGCCGAACATGTGGTAGACGGCGCCTACGCAGCCGGGATCACAAGCAACGGGCAAAGCCCATTATTGTTTATCGGGAACTCCTCGGCTTGCTGCGGTGTCTAAGTCATCAGAAGTCTCAGTTCCGGAGGCCGTGAATTTTACTAATGCTTCTTCGAGATCCAAAAGACGAGGAGGAAATTGTCCTATGACGGTCGAGAATGGTCATGCTTCAGGTCAACTGCGTGGCGAAATCAATGTAACTCCGATGATCGACGTTCTGTTGGTCCTGTTGATCATCTTCATGGTTATCGTGCCGGCGATGCCTCACGGCCTCGATGCGGCGTTGCCAAAGCGGTCGGAGGATCCGGCTAAGAGTCCCGACACTGCCATAGTGGTGCAGATCATCAGTGCCCGCGATGGACTGGTGAGCTACAAGATCAATCAAGATGATGTGAGCATCAATGACCTTGGTAGCCGCTTGAACGCTATCTTTTCGCTTCGCGCGAACAGAGCTATGTTCATCAAAGCGGATGACAAGCTCGATTTCTCAACGGTTGCAAAGGTCATGGATATAGGAAAAGGCGCAGGTGTGGACCACGTTGGATTGCTCACATCGAAAGACCGGCTTTAAATGGCTATTCGGGGTTCGTTGCCGATCCGTCCCCAAAACCGTTTTGGGGACGGGTAGCGGTGATACGACCGGAACTCAGGAAAGGGTGGCCGGTTGACTGCCCGAACCCCCAACGGCCTGGGAACGTACGTTCTCAGGCCGTTGTTGTCTTAGACTCAGGGAGCAAGGAAGTAGTAAATAGATGAAAGGGCCTGGGAGGTTGAGGATGGGATTCGAACTCGAGAACATGATTGGACTGCTGGAACGCACGCCGGCCGCACTCAATGCGCTGTTGTGTGGATTACCGGAGGTGTGGACGGAAACGAACGAAGGCGGAGATACGTGGAACGTGAGCGCCGTGATCGCGCACCTGATTCACGGTGAACATGAGGACTGGATGCCGCGGACCCGGCACATTTTGCAGTCGGGCGAGACACAGCTCTTTGTGCCCTTCGACCGCGACGCCCATGTCCGCTATGGCAAGGGCAAGACGCTAACGCAACTACTGGACGAATTTGTGAGAGTGCGAGCGAAGAGCTTGGACGAGCTGCGCGGACTGAAGCTCACGCCACAGGATTTCGAGCGGCGGGGAAGGCATCTGGCACTCGGCTCGGTCTCTTTGTCCGAGCTGCTGGCCACGTGGGCGGCACACGATTTGACTCATCTGCATCAGATTTCAAAGATCATGGCGCACCAGGTTCGAGAAACCGTGGGACCGTGGGCGAGGTTCTTGGGTGTGATGCGGTGCGCGGGCCACAGTGAAGCGGCTTGAAACCCACGGCTCGGCTCGAACAATCTCAGGCGGAGGCCTCGGTGAAACCACGGCTTCTCATTTGCGGACAGCTCCCTGCCGGTCCGATTCTCGCGCTGCGGTCGGGCGTCGCCGATTCGGAAGTATCGCGAATTTTGGAGCTACTTCCGTGTGGCCGGCGATTCAGGCACCGCTCTGCTAATGGGCGCTCAGGGATTAAGCTGTTCCCTATGGCACCGGCTGTTCTCTCAATCGCGCTCTATCATCGACTGCTCCGTCTCGCGCTCCGCTTGACCATGTTCGTAGTCATACTCATCGCTCTCATGGGCTGCGGCCTCCGCGTCTATACCGCCTATCTGGTACACCGTGCCGTCGCCCTCCTCGACGAAGCAACCCGCATCCCGGTTGGCGCTACTGAGGATTCCATTCTGCCCCTCGTCTCCAGATATGGCGGTAGAAAGTACATACCCTCGCCCCCTGAAGGCATCGAGGATTGCGCCAACAAAGCGGACTGCGAGTACAACAACGCACACATCTACGACTACTCTTACGACTTTGATCTCTCAACGCTCAACGTCTATTCAGGGCCGGACCTGAACCCCGGACGTCTCCGTCGCGCCTTGGCCGTCTTGATGATTCGGACTCCCAGCTTCTTGCGCGGACCACTCTCCCTGCGCTTCTGGATGGCCGATGTAATTATCCGCATTCATGCCGGGCGCGTCGAAACCATACATGGCGGAGTTTATGTGGAGGGTCGCCCCGCGTGGCTAGGCAATTCCTGGACGCTTTCCGCGGATATGCCCCCTGAATGGCGGCCCAGAAACTACGCTGTCGATGGGACATTTCTGGAGATGTGGAACGACGGTGGCACTGGAACGATTCACCATCTAACGCCCGCTGCAACACCTGAACAGTTTCAGGCCGCCCACGAATTTGATGCCCGTTGCCTCGCCGGCTTCATCCCTTGCCGCTGTCTGGACGACCTCAATCCCCGCGCATTCCAGTACATGAGCAAACATCCTGAAGTTGGCGATACGGTCACCACTCCTGGCTGCCCGAGTCCGCATGGACCCTAGTCCAGGCCGGCTTTAAGTGACATGTTGCTCCCAGACGATAGAATCTCCGAAGCAGAGAATTGAACTATGAAATCGCCCTCTACAGGAATCGCGATCGTTGCGTTATTGGGAGCGGCGCTGACGCCGCAGTTCCGGCAGTCAACGGGATGCGGCTTTGGCCAGAACCGCGCACAGGCACAAACGATGCCTCCTGTTACGAGGCGGACTACGCCAGAGGTCATCCATCTATGGGAGAACGGCGCGCCGGGATTCGAGAACCGCAAAGACGTTCCGGAAGTGGCGAGAGACTATTGGGTGCGCAATGTGAACAATCCTTCGATTACGGTGTATTTGCCGGCTAAAGAGAAGGCCACTGGGACGGGCGTGGTGATTGCGCCTGGCGGAGGATTTCGCCTTCTGGTAGCAACAGAGGGAGAGGAGACGGCAAGATTCCTAAACAGCATCGGTGTAGCTGCGTTTGTGCTCAAGTACCGGCTGCCGAATGACCACAACTCGCCATACACGATGGAGAATGTTCGCCAGGATGCGTTGAGGGCGATGAGGCTGGTACGCAGCCGCGCGAAGGAGTGGAATCTCGATCCGCACCGGGTAGGGATGCTGGGTTTTTCTGCCGGAGGGTACGTGATTTCGCTGATTGCCTACACGCCGGGAGAGGGCGACCCGAAGGCGGCTGATCCGGTCGACCGGCTGAACGGCAGGCCGGATTTTCAGATGCAAGTGTCTGGGGACGGCGATCTTCCGGATCGCCTTCCACCCGACTCGCCCCCAGCATTCCTAATCGTGGCCAATGACGACGAGACCGATAGCAGTCAGGCGACGCTCGAGTTGCTAACAAAGCTGCGTGCAGCCGGGGTGCGAGTTGAAGCGGTCTTTTTGGCCTGGGGCAAACACTCGTTCAGTATGGGCGAGCCAACCAACCTGGTGACAGTGAACTCCTGGCGGCAGCGAATGGCCGACTGGATGAAAGATAGCGGTTACCTGACGCCGCGCGCGGCGTCAGCCCGCGCGGGGCAGCGATAGATACTCATGGGCTCCACCGTCTCGATTTAGAGACCTGGGAGATCGTCACCTAGCGGGTTGGTATGAACCCGACTATAATCCACACTTGTCATGTGTTCGGCCCCTCTCAAGACCAGAAGAATCACTTTTCCGATAGAAATGGCATTTCAAGGGCACTGGCGGACGTATCAGTCTCGTCTGCTAGAGCGGCTTGATTTGTATCTCGAGGACAAGCGGCTACACGTCGTAGCTGCTCCTGGCTCCGGGAAGACTGTATTCGGCTTGGAAGCGGTCCGCAGGATTAATCAGCCAACCCTGATTCTGGCGCCTACGATCACGATACGCAATCAATGGGCTGAACGCCTTGTTCAGTATTTCATTCCGCAAGGGAGTCCGAAGCCTGACTGGGTTTCGACCGACATACGGCACCCTGAACTGCTCACGATTGTTACTTACCAGGCTCTCCACGCGCTCTGTTCCGGAGAACTCGAAGAGACCGAAGACGCATGCGTGGAAGAAGAGACTACCCCGGCGATAGAACCCCATAGCGGCAATGGAAACGGGAACGGCAAATCGGCAATTCCAGTTAAACTGCCGGAAGCCCTGTCAGGGTTCGGAACTCTTGTCGTCGATGAAGCGCATCACCTCAAGGCCGAATGGTGGAAAACTCTAACATTCGTCGCCGACCGCCTGAAGCCAACGCTGGTTGCGTTGACCGCCACGCCTCCTTTCGATGTCTCTCCGTATGAGTGGCAACGTTATGAGGATCTTTGTGGTCCTGTCGATGTTGAAGTAGCCGTTCCGGAACTTGTTCTCCAGGGGGATCTCTGTCCTCACCAGGATTACGTCTACTTCAGTACCCCCGCTTCAGCTGAACTGAAGACGCTCGTGGAATTTAGAGCGGCAATAGATGCCTTTGCTGATCGTCTTCGTCAGAATCGGGAGTTTGCCGCGGCCGTTGCGCGTCACCCGTGGATGAACGATCCGAACAGCTATATCGAAGAGATACTCGATGATCCTGAGTATTTATCGAGCATGGTTGTTTATTTGAATGCCATTGGCGAGCAAATACCGCGAGAGGTGCTGCATTGCCTGGCGGTGGATTCCAAGTCGATACCATCCTTTGGACTCGAATGGCTGGAGATTCTGCTCACTCATTGTCTCTACGCGGATGCAGAGAGATTCAAAGACATCGACCCCGTGCTAAGGGCCATACGACATGAACTTGGCCAGATCGGCGCTTTAGAGCGCCGCAAGGTCGTGCTCCGCAATCCTTCAGATCACGCAAAACTGCTGACCACATCCATCACCAAGTTGCACTCCATAGAGGAAATAGTGTGCATTGAATCGGGCGCGCTCAAGGATGATCTTCGATGCGTGATCTTGACCGATTTCATTCGCAAATCCGAGCTTCCCAGATATCCCGAAGAGACAGCGGAATTTGAAGACATCGGAGTAGTTCCAATTTTCGAAACGCTCAAGCGAGCCGGAATTCCAGATGTTCGTTTGGGCGTCTTGTGCGGATCTCTCGTGATCATTCCGGAATCGTCCAGAGAGCTTGTTATCCGGACAGCAGCAACAATCGGCATCGAACGAGAGGATCTTATATTTCAAGCGATGCCGTGCAACCCAGATTACCTGCTCGTTGTAATCACAGGTGGGTATCACCAGGGGTCTGTTCGCTTGATTACAGCCGCATTTGAACAAGGCGGAATTACCGTGCTGATTGGCACAAAGTCACTGCTCGGAGAAGGCTGGGATGCCCCGACAATCAACACTCTGATTCTTGCCAGCTTCGTCGGATCCTATGTCCTCTCGAATCAAATGCGCGGGAGGTCTATTCGCATTGATCCTGCATCTCCGAGCAAGGCGGCCAACGTATGGCATCTTGTTTGCGTCGAGCCGGGACCTTTTGGACCTGGCGACGATTACGCACTGCTCACGAGGCGTTGCAGCGCCTTTGTCGGAGTTAGCGCTACTTCTACAACGATTGAGAACGGCACAGAAAGACTGGGCCTGGGCCAGCCTCCTTATACCGAAGAACAAATTGCCGACCTAAACACCAAGACCGTTCATCGCGCTCTCGATCGCGAGGGGCTTCGCCGGAGTTGGGATGAAGCTCTTGCGTCGGGGCCATTAAAGCAAATGACAAATGGGCTGAGAGCCGACGAGAAGGCGCTGCCGCGAAGATTCATCCTTAGGAATACCATTGCGGCGCTGCTCTACCAAGCGGGAATGTGGTTTACTACAACCTTCTATGTGTTGATGAGAGCATTTGGACGGCTTCGTACTGATCAGGCCCCCCTCGCTCTCCTCGCTGTTATCACCGGTCTCGCAGCAGCGGTGGGCCTGCCCTGGGCACTGTTAGCGGTATGGCGGCTCATCCGGCATGGCACACCAGAGCGCAGCATGAAAGAAATCGGGGAGGCGTTACTCGAAGCCTTGAAGTACGAAGGTTCCATCAACAGTGCAGCGACTGATTTTCAGGTACATGCCGACATTAATCGGGCTGGCTCTGTCTACTGTTGGATCGAGGGTGGTACAGGACGGGATCAGACAATCTTCCTTCGAGCTTTGCGCGAAGTCCTAAAGCCAGTCGAGAACTCCCGTTACTTGCTTGCAAGAACAAGGTTTTGGCACCTCTTCCGCGAGGATTATTTTGCGGTTCCTGATCTGCTCGCACGCAAGAAGGAATTTGCTGAAGTCTTTGCGCGGAAGTGGCACAGTCATGTTGGGCCGGTTCAGCTCGTCTATACGCGCACGGCCGACGGGAGGAAAGTCCTCCTTCGCGCCCGAATGCACTCCTTAGCCGCGACCTTCCAAGATCCCGCGAAACATGTTAGCTGTTGGAAGTAGCCGGCATTCTACTCACAGATCGCCAAGGCTCCGACTATCAGCTTTTGTGCAATTCTGTGTTTCGCCAATAACCCGATGTGCGTTTCCAGCCCCAGTGCGAATGTGAATTGCGCATAACCTTGCAGACGGTTACGCTGCCAATCCGGGCATTTCGGCCCGCTCTAAGAACTGGAGAAATTCCTTCTGCTGTGACAAAATCAACCATGGAGTTAAATACGTCAATGGCAGCGGCTCCATCACCACAGCCGCGAGGAGGAAATGGATGAGAAGAAGTACCCACTCGTTAGTGACCACCGCGATCCCCACTTTCTGACTCTCCGCTCGCTTCAGACCCACCAAGGCCGATCTCGCACCGAACGCTACATTATCGAAGGCATTCGTCACCTTGCCCGCGCGGTCGAGCATGGTGCGCCAATCGACTCTGTTTTTCTTGACCCTTCCGTTCTATCAAATCCGTTTGGCCAAAAACTCGCACGTCGACTGCGCCAGCAGGGCGTTCCCGGCATTCGTCTTTCGCGCGAACTCTACCGTGATCTGACGCTCGCAACCGAACCACAAGGATTAGGCGCGGTTCTTAGGCAGAAGTGGTTTCCCTTGGAACACCTCTCGGCTACAAGAAACTCACTCTGGCTCGCAGTCGAATCCATCGAGTCGCCCGGAAACCTGGGCACGATCATTAGAACCGCTGAAGCAGCGGGGGTGACTGGAGTCCTCATCCTCAGTCCGAACTGCGATCCTTACGATCCAGCAACAGTAAGGGCCACAATGGGATCGCTTTTTTCGCAAAAGCTGGTGCGCTGCTCCGTACCGGAATTCAATTGCTGGACAAAATCAAACCGAGTATCGGTTGTTGCTTCTTCGCCGACCGGACTTATGGCTTACAAAGCACTCGCCTACCGATTTCCCACCGCTCTTGTAGTCGGCAGTGAAAGACATGGACTTTCTGATCAACTGCTCGAGACTACCGACTTCGTGGTTCGCATTCCCATGCGTGGAGGCTGCGATTCGCTGAATGCAGCGGTTGCGGCAGGTGTTCTGTTGTTCGAAATATCGGGCCATCGGAAGGAAGATTAGGAACATCGGACTGATTCGGTCGGTGCAGGAAAACTAGGGATGCTGGATGTGCTCGATGAGGTTCTCAAAACATCCGGAAATCTGCGTGTCCCATTCATTCCAGTCGTGACCGCCTGGCCTGGTGTGGAATTCGTTGGCGTAATTACGCTGCGTGAGAAGCGTGACGAATCGGCGAATCGGAGGCAGAAGCGGTTCCTGTTCTCCTGCGGTTATGTAGAGGTAGGGCGTATGGGCCGGGTCGGCAGATTTGACCAGGATGAATGGATCGCTGTGCAAGCGTGTTTCGCTTCCCGAGGGACCGAAGGTGGTCCGGAAGCGCAAGCTCTGCGACCACCTTCTTGCACTAAAGCCGCGGCCGGGCACATCGATGGCGGGACTGATAGCGCCCGCAAAGGCAAATAGATCCGGCCGAGTGAGGGCTAGTTTCACGGCCGCAAAGCCGCCCATCGAAACGCCGACGACGGCGCGATTCTCCCGGCCGCGCAAGACTGGAAAGCGGGACTCGGCGTCGGAGATCAAGTCGATAACGAAGTAGTCCTCGTACCTGTCTTTGGCGTTGAGAGCAGCATTCACGTAATACGAGCAGGCGCCATCGACCATGACAAGAATGAAACCGTTTGCGGCATAGGCACCTACATCCGAGTAGTTGGACCAGTCTCGAAAACTTGTACCACAACCGTGCAGCAGGTACACCGCCGGCAATTTCGTGCGTTTGGAAACGTTCGAAGGGAGATAGACGCGGTACGTCATGTTGCGTCCGAGGGCCGATGAGTAGAAGGTCACATCGTTGTTTATTACCCCCGGGAAGTTGCGCGGATGATCCACAAGCGCCAACTGACCGCTATGACAGCCCGCAAGTGCGGCTAGCGCGGCAATGGCAATGAAAAAAGGATTGAGAATCGCTTTCATTGAAAGATCGATTACACGCAGCGGACCGCGACCTGCATCTGAAGGCGGAGAAGAATGATTGCTGGTGGTGGTTTGTCGGCGACTCATCTCCGACATCATCGGCGCCGGAATCTAGTGTCCTGTCCCTAAAGTTCGAGTACAAAATCGCGCGACGGAGTCGAGGATTTGGTCTGCGGTTTTGTGCCAGATGAAAGGCTTTGGGTCTTTGTTGTGGTGTTGGATGAAGCTGCGGATGGC
>Ga0302320_10029498_pt1 | contig 10491 bp, 11 predicted proteins | sample Bog_T0_3_FD_202130 | JGI IMG/M metagenome (GOLD analysis project Ga0302320, IMG submission 202130) | Peat permafrost microbial communities from Stordalen Mire near Abisko, Sweden - Bog_T0_3 | ecosystem: Environmental > Terrestrial > Soil > Wetlands > Peat | place: Sweden: Abisko, Stordalen Mire... | reverse complement strand
CGTACCACCGCTCCAAATTTCGGCTAGCGCGGACTTCGTTGTGGTACAGGATTCTGGGCTGGCGGAGCCGACGGCTGAGTCATCCGGCGCTGCGCGTCACGGTCAATCTGGCGGCGAAGATCGCGGATCAGGATCGTCCACATCTGCGAATTAGTTCGCAACAGGATCTGCAAATTCTGGTCACGGAGAAACTCGATTTCGCTGCTCATGTTGCTGTTTAGGCTGTCCATACGATCCAGATCGACACGCATTTGCGCCAAGTCGTCGCTCGATTGAGTCGTCGGCGGCTGGCCTGGAAGCTGCGTAGCGGCGCTTGCCGCAGGCTGTGCATTCTGGTTCCCAGCGCCCGATGGACTCGCCGGGTTCTGTCCCAGCAGCGCCGAACTAAACAAGAGTACAAAAGCAATTTGACGTATCAGCATGGTTCACCTCCTAAAATAACTGTTACTGAAGAAGCTCAAAATGTCAGCTTCGTCCGGTTCCGGGGCCAAAAAGACTGGGTCGCAACCCGTGTCGCCGCGCTGTGGCGCAGGTTAAGTTTCCCCCTTGACCGGGGCCTCAGGCCCCCGGTTAACATCATCCCGCCGCGTTGCGGCTGTTACGGCTACCATTACGCAGCTCTTGTTCCACCAGAAAATTGCGGTTGCGGTTGCGACACAGTCTCTAAATCCCCTTTTTCTTTACCTCCGCGTAGACGCTGGCCTGAAGGCCATCTCTACCTTTGCCAGTAATTCAGTATGATCGCAACAGACCTTTTTAGGAGACGTTCTGTGCATCGAATGACGCTTGGCAATTTTGAACTCACCGTCCTCTCGGACGGGGTCTACCGGATGGACGGCGGTGCCATGTTTGGCGTGATTCCCAAGACCATGTGGGAGAAGCGCATCAAACCGGACGAGCGCAACAACATCCCTCTGGCGCTGAATTCCCTCCTGATACGAACCGGCGATCAGAATATTCTTGTCGAGACTGGCATCGGCAATAAACTCAGCGAAAAGAGCCAGGCCATCTACCAGAACCAGTCTCTGCTGATGAAGAGTTTCGAGGATGCCGGAGTGGCCCCTGACGAGATTGACATCGTCATTAATACGCATCTGCACTTCGACCATTGCGGCTGGAATACCTACTACAAAGACGGCAAGCCAATGCCAACCTTTCCCCGCGCCAAATATTACGTGCAGCAGGGCGAGCTACGGCATGCTCACGAGCAGCACGAGCGCGACCGCGTTAGCTATATGACCGACAACTACGATCCTCTGGTGAACAGCGGGCAGATGCAGCTACTGAAGGGCGATGCCGAAATCGCTCCCGGCATCTCGGTGAAGGTTTATCCCGGGCACACGCGCGATTTGCAGGCCGTCATTATTCGCAGTGGAGCGGAAGTGGCTGCCTACCCCAGCGATCTAGTGTCTGACGCCAAGCACCTCGATCCGACTTGGGTGCTGGGCTATGACCTTTATCCGCTGGAAAGTATAGCCAACAAGCATCGCTTCTATGACGTCGCCATTCCCGAGAACTGGGTGGTAGTTTTCACCCACGACCACGAACTACCTTGGGCCCATCTGGAGATAGGCGAAAAGGGACGGCCAGTAGCGCGTCCAATCAGGCGGAAGGTGGTTTGAAGGCCCGCGCTTAAGAGCTATTTACTCCGCGAGCTTTCAATCCTACGATGTGGGATAAAGACGGAGGAGAGGCGATGAGCAAGAAGAGTAAGAAAAAAGACAAGAAGAAGAGCAAGCGCAAGGAAGAACAGAGTACGCCGGCGGCAGCCTCCTCGGATAAGAACGAAGCCGGGCTCGATCTGCGTTCGGTTGAGATACCGCCCCGTCCCAAACCCATGAAGCCGGCTGACATTCGCTCGTTGCGCGAAACCCTGAATGCCAGCCAGGCACTGTTTGCGCGTCTGCTGAACGTCAGCTCCAACGCGGTGGAAAGCTGGGAGCAAGGGATACGCGAGCCGCGTCAGGCCACGCTTAAGCTACTGTACATCGCGCGTAAGAACCCGAACGCCCTGCTCAATTGAAGCGCTTCGATTCGCAAAACCTCGCCTTACTGTCCGGCGAGGTTTTGTGCAATAGGGCCCGCAACCGGTAGCTCAAACCGCGACCCCTGCGCCGCCTTAATCATGCACACGATCCAGAGGATGAACGACAGCAGGCTCAACGCACTGAGCAACGCGATGCCGATGCCCAGGCTGCCCCAGCCGGCATACCCATAGTGGCTGTAGCTGCCGAAGAACCATCCGAACCCGAAGACCAGGCTGAGCACGATGCGGATGACGTGCAGCCCGCCAAACGTGACGATGGATTGCGCGGCATGGAAGCGCACGTAGGGCCGCTTGTCGATGAGGAAGAAGATGATGCCGGTGAGCCAGCCCAAGACGTAGCTCAAGCATGCAGCGGTGTTCTCTGACATGCCGGAGCCCGCTGTGACCGGAGGCGGTTGCCACGATGGCGGCGGGGCAGGGATTGCCGGCTGCGGCTGGCCGCACGTTGGACAGAACTGCGCACTGGCTGAAAGTTCAGCTCCGCACTTCGTGCAATGAGGCATCGAACCCTCCCAGAAGACAGCACGCCATGCTACACCAAATTACTAGGCTTGGGTCTGGGTTTGTAATGATAACGATTCGCAGGAATGAACACCGGTCGACTAGGCCAAAATAGCTTCCGTCGGATTTCCCTGAGTCTCCGGCGCGATCGAAGCGTTGTCGATCCTCCCGCTGAGCAGGGTCTGGAAGAAGCGGTCTACCGCGTCGAGGATTTCGGCTGCGTTCTTCGACTCATACACTGCTTTGCGCAGTTGCGCTCCGTGCGGGACACCGTGAGTGAACCACGAGGCAAACTGTTTCATTTTGCCTTCGGCTCCGCCTACCTTCTCGTCCACCAGCATGGCGAAGTAGGTACGGATCATTTCGTAGCGGTCGGCATCGCTGGGCAAGTCGTAGGATCCGGTGCGGGTGTACTGTTCGATCTGGCGGAAGATCCAGGGATTCGACGCGGCGCTGCGACCGATCATCACCGCGTCGCAGCCAGTTTGAGCGACCATCGCGGCGGCATCCTCGGGCGAACGAACATCGCCATTGCCGATCACGGGTATCTTGACTGCATCCTTCACCGCGGCAATCCAGTCCCAATTCGCCTGCCCGCTGTAGCCTTGCTCGCGAGTGCGGGCGTGTAGCGCGACCGCGGCCAAGCCGCAGTCCTCAGCCATCCTGGCCAGATTGATATGTACGATCTCCTTATCGCTCCAGCCGGCGCGGAACTTTACTGTAAACGGGATGGTAACGGCTGAGCGCACCGATTCAAAGATATTGCGGATGAGCGGCAAATCCCGCAGCAGCCCCGAGCCGCCATTGCACTTGACGACTTTCTTTGCCGGGCAGCCGAGGTTGAGGTCGACCAGGTCGAAGCCGAGATCCTGAACCACGCGCGCGGCGTCGGCCAGTACTGCCGGATCGCTCCCAAACAGTTGCGCCGAGATAGGATGCTCGTTGCCGTAGAAGGTGAGGTACTGCTTGGCCTTTTTGTCTTTATGACGAATGATGCCATCGGCCGAGGTGAACTCAGTCATCATGAGGCCGCAGCCACCCAGGTTGCGAATAAAGCGGCGAAAGACCGTATCGGTGATGCCGGCCATGGGCGCCAGTACGGTCGCCGGCCGGATTTCGACGCCCCCCAGCGAGACAGACGCAGGTACGCGCGCATCAGCCGGCGCGGAGCGTTCTGCTGGATTGTCGAAGAACTTACTCATTGAGCTTCCAGGATTCAAATGCGCACTTCGATGTCTGGCCGCACTTTTTCGAGCAGCTTCTTCTCGATGTTGCGCAGCTTTACGGGATCGACCCGAAAACGCTCGGGAGCGATGGAGATCTCGGCAATTGGAGGGTCTTCGCCTCGATCTGTAATTGCGATGATGCCGATCCGTCCAATTCCATCAGGAGAATACAGATGCGGCCCGATCTCTCCTACTAAGAGATCCCAGCTATCATGCGCTATCGCTAAGTATCTATAGTGCGCGGGCAACGCCATGAGCTCATCTTGGGCATTCTTCATCGCTTCTCTAATGAACTTCATCCAAGCGGCTTCCGTCTCATTCACGTCCTGCGGTGCCTTAAACTCCCTGTACCGTCTCAGTTCGATCCGCACCGCATGCAAATCCCCCGAACCAGCTCGATCCACCGCCAGCACATCTGCGGCGATATATGGAGAACGCGGTTCCAAATAAATATTGGGGACAGTCAGCTTCTTGCGTAGCAATTCGGCTACCGCGTTCACGGCTCGCCCCTTTTGCTGACGAGGCGTCAAGGCCCGAGTCTCATTCTTAGCTGTCACTGACATACAGTTAAAGGAGGCGTTCAGCCCAGGTCTGAAACCGTTCTGCCGCCAAGCACAAAGCCTCGGCTCGCTGATTATCTACCTGCTGGTCGCCGTACGAGATATCCGTCTTCGCACTCACCAGCTTATCCAGATGTTTGATGCCGTCAGTAGGGATTTTCCTTTTCTTGCATGCCATAGTAACCACCGTCACGGCCTGTTCGTGATCCGGGCTGCGAGACCGTTGGCCACTCAGTTTGAACAAGACAGCGTCGCAATACGAGATTGCGCTGTGTATAGCCAAAAGTGCAGCTGCCCAAGCGTAGGAAGGCAAGTCGTCCCGGCAAAGCTTCATTGCGTTCGCAAGCTGCAATGCGCGACCGTGGTAGACCTTAATTCGAATCTCGTCCATGCGATAGGCAGAACACCGACTCTTAGATTGTAAATGCTGAGGCGAGATTAGACGATCAAGGACGCACAGAATGCCCCTGATGGCTCGTGCTGCGAGCGGGACGCCGCTGCACCATCAGCCTAAGCTACAGGCGCGAGTGAGGCTTCGCGAGATGGCGTTTACCGCCGTTAATGACGATCAGTGGGGCCGGTGTTTTCTTCTTCTTGCGCTGCCTCTCGTTTAGGATCTCGTCGTGAAAGGTGAGGCCGAAGATGAACACGGCAGCCAAGAGGCAATACATGACGATCGGAATGACGGACATCTGTCACCTCCGAAACCTGTCAGTTGGCAGGTGACTATCTTTACCCTACGCCGAGCGGGTGGGTTTTGTCAGTGATCTCCAATACAAGCTGAGAGCCGCGCGCGGAAAGGGACATCGGAGCAGGAAGAGCCAATTTAGCCGGGGAAACCTCAGAGCGGAGTGGGCTGGGATTCGGGCGTGAGCTGGGCAACCGAGTTCGCCGCTTCCTTGCCCGATCGAATGCAATCGGGCACACCGATGCCGTGGTACGCGTTGCCAGCGAGGGCGAGGCCGGGGATTTCAGCTACCCGCTTCTCGATACTTTGGACTCGCGCGATGTGGCCTGGTTCGTACTGTGCCATCGCTTCCCGCCAGCGGTACACGCGCGCGAAAATCGGCCGGGCATCGAGCTTCACCAGGTCGCGAAGCTCGCGGTAAACGGTATCCAGCATTTCTTCGTCAGTAAGGCCAAGGACGGCCTCGTCGCGAGCGCCGCCGAGGAAGCAACGCAGGATGCCCTTGTCCGCGGGCGCACGATGCGGAAATTTATTGTGTACGAAGGTGCAGGCCAGCATGCGCGTGCCTTCGCTGCGCGGCACCAGGAAGCCGAAGCCGGGAGGCAGTTTCGCAAGCTGATCTTTGTAGTAGCCGAGCGTGACCGTAACGGAAGAACTGTAGGTAATGTCAAGCAGGTTGCGCGCCAGGCCGCGGTCAACTCCGTCGAGCAGAGTGCCGGCCACGTTGGCGGGAGTGGCCAGGATGACGGCGTCATAGCGCTCGTCGCCGTTCATCTCGATGGAAACCCGCCAGCCGCCATTTTCCGGATACACCCGCTGGATATGCTGGCGCAAACGAATGGCCGCGGGATCGAGGCGAGTGACGACGGCGTCCACCATCTGCTGCATCCCATCCTTCAGCGAAGTGAACAGCGACCGGGCTGGTTGCTTGCCGGCAGCCTGGCTCATCTTCTGGCGCGCCGCGAGCATGGCGCGACTAAGGCTGCCATACTTTTCTTCCATTTCAACAAAGCGCGGCAGGACGGCGCGCGCGCTGAGCTTCCCAGCATCGCCGCCGTACACACCCGACAACAGAGGATCAGCCAGGCGATCGACGACCTCCGCGCCAAAGTGACGCTCCACCATCTCAGCCACGGTTTCGTCGTTGTGCATGGGCCGTGGAGGATGGAGCAGTTCGCGTGCCATGCGGATCTTGGTGCGCCACGAGAACAGCGGCGACAGCGCCGTGGGAACCAGTCGCGTGGGCACCATGAACATGAGGCCGTCAGGCATGACTACCAGGCGGCCCTTTACCACAATGTAGGTCTTGCGCTGAGAATCGTTGGAGCCGATGAGCTGATCGGCGATCCCCAGTTCCTGGCAGAGGGAAAGCGCCCAAGGCTTCTCGGTGAGGAAGGAATCGGGTCCCGCTTCGACCAGACAGCCTTCGATGTAGTCGGAAGACATGCAGCCGCCAAGCCGCTGGCCGCTTTCGAAGAGGGTGTACTCCAGCTCAACGCCGGCGGCGCGCGCCTTCTCCATGTAAAAGGCTGCGCTCAGACCGGAAATGCCTCCGCCGATGATTGCAATCCGCTTCATGCGGTCATGTTCCAGAAATCTTTTCAGTTTCCGCGCTGCTTCGGCAAGGTCGGTCCAGCGCGGCGAGTCTGGTCCGGGCCAAATCGGCGACTGCGCGCACGAACAAGGGCGAATCGTTCAAAGATTCTGCCCGGTAGAGTTTCATGCTGCGTTCGCTGGCGAACTGCCGGAAAAGAATATCAACATCGAACAGGATCTCGACGTGGTCGCAGACAAAGCCAATCGTTTGCACAAACACGCCGGTGTGACCCGCGTCGTGCAATCGAGTGATCGTGTCCTCCACTGTGGGACCCAGCCATTCGCCACCCGACATACCTTGGCTTTGAAAAGCAAAGTGCCAGGCCCCGATCTCGGGAACTCGCGCTGCGACGAGAGCAGCGGTCTCACGGGTTTGGACCTCATAGGGATCGCCTTCGGCAATGGTCCGCTGCGGTACGCTATGCGCGGTAAACAACACCGGTAACGGCGCGCCGTGCTGCTGGCAGGCGCTTGCCCAGCCAGTGCGCAGCTTGTCGGCAAAGGCTTCGATCAGCATGGGATGATCGTGCCACTCCTCGACGAAATCGATGGCAAACGGCGCTCCGGCCCCAAATAATACCTGTTTGTACAGTCCCACGCTGGTTTGCGAATTATGCGGCGCCAGACAGATAGCAACCGCCTGTCCTACGTTGTCAGACTCCATTTGCCGTAACGTGGCGGCAATGAAGGGATGCCAATTCCGCATGCCGACATATGCCGGTAGAGCGAGTTCGCGAGAAACGCCATCGGCCTGCGCGCGGGTGATCTTGGTCAACGGCGAGCTGCCGATCAGCAAATAACGGTGTTGCACCTCGCGTACCACGGCCTCGGGCAGGGGACGGCCGCGGGAGATATTTTGCAGGAACTCGGGAATGTCCTCGACTCGCTCCGGGCTGCCGTGAGCGATGAGCAGTACAGCCGGCTTGCTCATGGGAGCCTCGTCGAGGGCGCGGCAGACGCACTAAACTCGTGCACGAATTGTGCCAGTTTTCTTACGTTGTCCACCGGCGTGTGGGGCAGGATGCCGTGGCCGAGATTGAAAATATGCCCGGGCCGGGCGTCGGCTAGACGAAGAATGTGCTCGGCCCGCTGCTTCAACTCCCGCCAGGAGGCGAACAGCAAGACAGGATCAAGGTTGCCTTGCACCGCGTGCTGGTGTCCCACGGTGCGCCAGCCTTCATCCAGCGGAATACGCCAATCGAGGCCGATGACTTCGGCTCCGGTTTCCGCCATGGACGGAAGCAGGGTCGAGCTATCGGTTCCGAAGTAGATGATCGGCACCTTGGTTTCCTGCTGCAGTCGTTGGATGAGTTGCGTGGTCGGCACCAGCGCGTAGCGGCGATAGTCTTCCACGCTTAGGCATCCAACCCAGCTGTCGAAGATCTGCAACGCGTCGGCGCCGGCGCGCACTTGCTCAGCCGCGTATTCGGCCAGCACATCCACCAGCTTGCTCACCAGCTCGTCCCAAACCTCGGGCGAGTTGTACATCAGCTTCTTGACCTCGAGATAGTGACGCGATCCGCCGCCTTCGACCATGTAGCTGGCCAGGGTGAAGGGCGCGCCGCAAAAACCGATGACCGGCAATTTCGCGCCGAAGTGCTTTGCCACCAGGCCCACGGCGTCAGAGACGTACCCCAGGTCGGCAGCCCTATCAGTGCGGAGCAGGTTCACGTCATTAGCCGTGCGGACCGGCTTTTCGATGACCGGCCCTTCGCCCTCGGCAAAGTGGAAGGGGAGGCCCATGACTTCCAGCGGCAGCAGCAGGTCGGCAAAGATGATGGCGGCGTCAACCTTGAGGAACTCGGCGGCGGTGATGGTCACCTCGGCGGCCAGTTCAGGCTTTTTGCAGATCTCGACCAGGGAATGGTGCTTGCGCACGTCGCGATATTGCTGCATGTAGCGGCCGGCCTGGCGCATGAACCAAACCGGGGTGGTCTGGACCGGAAGCCGCCGGCAGGCACGGATGAAGAGGGATTCGGGAGCAGACATAAAGAATTATCGTAGCATCCGACCTCACTAGGCCGTGTAATACGAGCCACAAACAGACTTCCGGGAGCACGAACCAGCCCCATCCGTCTTACCAGTAAGACGTCTTACTAGTAAGATTAGGGCCCATAATCTTACTAATAAGACGTTGCGGCCTCATTGGCGCTCTTAGGGGCAGCGCGAAACAGGGCGTGGCCCCTTAGACTGCCTATCCTGTGCGGCAGATCACCGACCGCAGAAGCACAAGCCCAGCAGGTCACTGAGCCCGAGCCGGAACTAGTGGGCGCCGCAGACTCGCGCTGACGTCTTGGGTGAACGAGTAAGGCCTCTACACTCGGCCCCATGGCCGCCCCATCCATAACGAAGACGGCCCGCGGCAGCAAGATGCCCACGTTTCCCGAGCAACTTAATTTGCTCCGCTGGCCTCGGGTCACCCGCCCATGTGATCCATGTCACAGAAGCTTAGGCAATCGGCAAATCAGAATAAGAGTTCATTTCACCCGGAGGTGATCGCATGGCCACCAGTGTGTCGAGAGTGCGATGCGAAACTTTGCGCACCTTGCCCGAAGACAACGTGCGCCAGATCCTTTGGCGTTTTGCCGACCGCTGCGACCTGCAGATGCTGGTGCAATCCGCACGGGAGGTGGCCCGCGGTCCGGTGGCGCGGCTGGTTGCCGGAGGTCTACGCAGCACGCATGAGTGGACTGAGCAAAAAGCCACTCTGCTGGAGGCGTTCGACCAGTCAGGCATCACCGCAGTATTCATGGACCCGGAACAAGGCGGTTACCTGGTGGGACCGAAGAACCTGGCCCTGGCGCTGATCGCGTTTGAACTGGCGTGGGTTGACGCCGGAGCCGCGACCTGCAGCCTCGCCGGATGCTTGGCGCTGGCGCCGATCCACGAACGCGGTACCCCGGAACAGCGCGCCCGCTATATGTCACTTGCCGTTCCACCACTTCCCGGAACCGACCGTAAACCGTGGCGCGGGGCGTTTTGCCTGACCGAACCGCTCCCTTACGTGGGGGTTGATACCGGCATATTGAGCGGAAAGCTGCGCGTGGCCGAGTGGGACGACGGCAAAGAGCCTCTCCTGCACTTGGAGAAACGCGGCCGGTTCATCACCAACATGGGATTTGCGAACTTCGTGACCGTTGCGGTGGATTCAGCCGACGAGCGCATCAAAGGTTCTTGCATCGTCCTGGTAGAAGAAGGGGACCCCGGCATATTTGACCGAGGCACGCCGACCCGCAAATTGGTACACCAGCTCTCGTCCACCTGCGATCCGATCTTCAACCTCACGGTGCCCGCCAGCCGAATCATCGGCGGCTACACCGTGAAAGACGGAACAATCGTTCCCAACTATAGCCACGGAGAGGTGATCGAAGCTGTTTTCAAGCGGACGCGGGTGACCGTTGCCCTCATGAGTTCGGCCAAGCTGCTGTCTGCGGTGGAGCCCATCATCCGTTATCAGCGCGGACGCTTCCGCGGTTCAGAACAGGCCAAAGCCGGAATGCTTCGTTATGAACTGGGTTTGCAGCAGCGCCAAGACGCGCTGCATCGGCTAGCCAGCCTGTGGGCAATTGGCGAAGCGGGTGCTTCCCTCGGCTTTGCCGCGGCCAGGTTGTACGACGAACTCGATTCTCTGGAGCGCGAGAAGAACGAAATTCTTGACGCTAAGGGGGTGCGGCGCGGCAAGTCGGAGTTGAAGTTTTTCCGCGATGTAAACCAGTCGGCGCTGGAACTACTGCGGCAGGAAAACAATTCCCCAGAGAAGCGCAAGGCCGTCTGCTACGACGAGTTGAAGGCTGATCCGCTGGTCCAGTTTGCATTGCAAGATGCAGTGGCGAACGTGTTGTGTCCGGCAGCCAAGCTGTGGAACACGGGCAC
>Ga0302320_10029497_pt1 | contig 10492 bp, 9 predicted proteins | sample Bog_T0_3_FD_202130 | JGI IMG/M metagenome (GOLD analysis project Ga0302320, IMG submission 202130) | Peat permafrost microbial communities from Stordalen Mire near Abisko, Sweden - Bog_T0_3 | ecosystem: Environmental > Terrestrial > Soil > Wetlands > Peat | place: Sweden: Abisko, Stordalen Mire... | reverse complement strand
CCTTCTTTCATGGCCGCGACAGAAGCGGGGCCACAACGATATCCGGCCAGCGCGGGGCGCCCGCTCCCGCCAGTGTCACGCGAAACCGGATCAGCCAGGGAAGATCCGGTTCGTGCCAACTGGACGTCCAGAACCCGGTCCGCTGCCAGTACTCGATCTGCAGCCGGGCAACACCGCTCATCAGCTCCGTCTCCTCCGCCAACGGCGGCGGCCCGATTTGGGTCCAGTGGTGGTACGGACGCCATCGCAGCACCAGCCGCCGCCCCGAAACCGCCAGTCCCGCTTCAACACGAACCGGCGTCAGTCCCGAGCCCGGAACACGCAGGTCGGTCACGCCCGACAGCCGATCGGCAGAACCATCGATCGGTGCCCTTGTACCCTCATCCCCCGGAGCCAGATTCTCGACGATCGACCGAAGGCTGCGGTCAACCGCTTCAAGATCGGTCTTGGCATCCGACAGCCGGCCACCCTGCGCCCAGGCCATAAGCCCGAACCGCACGGTCTGGCTCAGGCCCAGCAGCAGAAAGCCGAAAACCGCCAGCGCCACCAGGATCTCCAGCAAGGTAAACCCGGCCGGCGCCCCCCGCTTCATCCGCCCACCTGTTCGGTATCCAGGCGCACCTCGCGTTCGGCGCCGCCGTCATTCCAGCCGACCCAGATGCTGACCCCATAGAGCACCACCGCGATCGAGGATGCGGCCCGCGGTCCTGTCAGGCCAGCCGGGCGGACCGACGCCGTGGCCACAGGTGTCACCCGCAGGTGCCAGGAGAACCCGCCGCCGTCATCGCCACGCCAGTCCCCCGGCGTCAGCTTGGTGCCGTGAACCGCGGTGGCCAGCCGTGACTTCGCCCGGACAATGGCCTGATCGTACATCGTCGCCGTCTGCGTTGCGTGCAGACCACTTCCGACCGCTGCCATCAGTGCAGCGGCCGCCATGCCGGCGATGACCAACGCGATGATCACCTCCAGCAGGGTGAAGCCCTGCCTCTGCCTCATCCGGATGCCAGGTTGTTCAGGCTGAGCATGGCGTTCATCAGCGACGCGACGATGCCGCCCACCGCGATACCCATCAGGATCGTCATTGCCGGCACCAGCAGCGACGTCAGGCGCTGCGTCGCCAGCCGCGTTCTCTCCTCGTGGATGTCCGCGGCGCGCAAGGCCATGGCACCAAGCTGGGCGGTTTCCTCACCGAGGCGCAGCAGATGAATGGTTCGGGAGGGGAAAACGCCCGCCGCTTCAAGCGCCGGTGTCAGCGATCCGCCGCCGCGCGCGGTCAGGCTGGCCCCGTCCACAGCGCTCTGCGCCGCCCGGTTCCCCACCGCATCCCGCACAACCGCCAGCGCCGCGATCAGCGGGACCCCGTTCAGCAGCAACGTGCCAAGAACGCGCGTGAACCGGGCGGCAAGCACCTCCCGGGTCAGCCCGCCCACAACCGGCAGGCGGAGCACCAAACGGTCCACAATCAGCCGAACGGAATCCTGCCGCAGCGCCACCCGCGCCACCACGACACAAGCCAGCAGCGCCAGCAGCGCATACAACCCATCATCCTGCACGAAGCCACCCGCCGCGATCAGGAACTGCGTGGAGGCCGGCAAGGCAACCCCACTTTGCTCGAACATCGGCACGAACTGCGGCAAGACCGCGGTCAGCAGCAGCGTGACCGCACCAATCATCGCGACCAGCAGCACGGCCGGATAGATCAGCGCCGACGTCACCGTGGACGCGAGCGCACGCTGCCGGTCCAGCAGATCGGCGATCCGCACCAGTGTCGGCCCCAGATTGCCCCCCGCCTCGCCGGCGCGCACGAGTCCAACATGCATCGAAGGAAAATCGCTCGGGAACCGCCCCATCGCCGCCGACAACGGGTTGCCGTCCCGCACCGCCTCGCGCAGACCGGTCACCGTCGGTCTCACCCGGCTAGGGGCGGTCTCCTGCATGTAGCGCAGCGCCCGGTCCAGATCCTGACCGGCCGTGAGCATCGTCGCCAGTTCACGAATAAGGTCGGCGACATCCTGCTTCCGCAACCCCCGCAGGTCGCCCCGCGCCAACCGCAGCAGGCCACCAAAGCGTGAGGCCCTGTCAGCCGGTTCGGCATGCACCGGCATCGTGCCCTGCCGTTGCAGCCGGGTGATCACCTCAGCCTCACTCGCAGCGTCCATCAGGCCAGCCAGCCTTTCGCCGCCGGGCCCAATGGCGGTATACCGGAACGTCGTCACGGGTCGGCCCGGATGCTGCGCGTGACCTCCTCGATCGTGGTGTCGCCCGCCAGCGCCGCGGCCAGCCCGGCGTCGAACATCAGCTCCATCCCGCCCGCCACCGCCGCCTGCTCGATCGTCGAATGATCGGCACGCGCGAAAATCAGCCGCTCGATCTCCGGTCCCAGTTCCAGAAACTCCGCGATCGCTGCTCTGCCGCGGTAGCCGGTCTGCCGGCACGATGCACATCCGACAGCGCGCCAAAGCTGAATTGGTCTGGTCTGAGCCCGCCCGTCCAGGCGAAAGCGTGCGACCAATTCCGACGGCGCCGGTTCAGCCTGCCGGCAGTCCTGGCACAGCCGGCGCACCAGCCGCTGCGCCATGATCCCGCGCAGCACCGCGGTCAGCAGGTAGTCCTCCACCCCCATGTCGCGCAGTCGCGTGACCGCCGCCGCCGCCGAATTGGTATGCAGCGTCGACAGCACGAGGTGCCCGGTCAGCGCCGCCTGCACCGCGATCTGAGCGGTCTCGCCGTCACGGATCTCACCCACCATGATCACATCGGGATCCTGCCGGAGGATCGACCGCAGCAGGCTGGCGAATGTCAGGCCGATCTGCGACCGGACCTGGATCTGGTTGATGCCCCGAAGCTGGAACTCGATCGGGTCTTCCACGGTGATGATCTTGCGGGTGACCGCGTTCAGCGCCAGCAGCCCGGTATACAGCGTCGTGGTCTTGCCGCTGCCGGTCGGCCCGGTCACCAGCACGATGCCATTTGGCAGTTGCAGGGCCGATCCGAGCTTCTTGATGACCACAGGCGACAGCCCCAGCCGGCCATAGTCGAACGCCACGGCAGAGCGGTCCAGGATGCGCAGCACCACCGTCTCGCCATGCAGCGACGGAATCGTGGAAACCCGGAAATCCACGTCCTGACCGCGCACCGCCATCTTGATTCGGCCGTCCTGCGGCATGCGCCGCTCCGCGATGTCCAGGCGCGCCATGATCTTGATGCGCGACGTAATGGCTGCAGCGAGATTGCGCGGCGGCGGTTCCGCCTCATGCAGCACACCGTCGTACCGGTAGCGCACGCGAAGCCGGTCCTCGAAGGGCTCGATATGAATGTCGGAGGCCTGTGTCTCCACCGCCCGCGTGATCAGCAGATTGACCAGCCGGATCACCGGAGCCTCGCTGGCGAGGTCCTTCAGCCGTTCGGCGTCGTCTTCCAGCGGCGCGTCGGTCTCACTGTTCGCGGCTGCCTGACCCGCTTCCGGATACAGCCGGTTCAGCGCCGTCTCCAGTTCGATCGGCACCGCGACTTCCAGCCGCACGCGCCGCCCGGTGGCGACCGCCACGGCCGCTGGCGTAAACGGATCGAGCGGATCAGCCGCGGCAAGCACCACCGTCGTCTCGTCCGCGGCGAGGGGAATGGCGCGGGCATGCCGAAGAAACCCCGCACTCAACAGATCCGGAAATACCGGTTCCACCGACGGATACCTGTCAGCGGACGTCACGGGCGCCGAAAGCAGGCCGGCATAGGCATCTGCCAACCCGCGCTCCGATACCAGACCAAGCTGGATCAGCACCGAATCCAGCCGCTGATCCGATTCAGCCGCAACCCGGCGCGCCCGCTCCAGCGTCCTCTGGTCGCAATGTCCCTGCTGAACCAATATGTCGCCGAGCGCGCCAAGCTGCTGATCGGTGACGGTCGCTCCCATCCAGGCCGCCTTCCCTTCACATGCTTATTCGAACAGGTCGCCAATGACATGCAAATGACGGGTCAACGATCCGCCGATCTGCTTAATGAGACGCGTGATTGACACATCCGACATGGCGTGGCTATGGCCGCTCGTCACAGCGCCGTTCGTCGGCAGTTTCCTGGGCGTCATGATCACCCGTCTGCCCGCGCAAACGCCCATCGCTCTCGCCCGCTCCGCCTGTCCCCACTGCCGCAACCGCCTGAGCGCCATCGACCTCGTGCCACTCGTCAGCTTCCTTTTTCTACGCGGCCGCTGCCGACATTGCCACAAGCCGATCGGGCTGTTTCATCCAGTCGTTGAGCTGGCGGCAACAGCGGTCGCCCTCTGGTCCATCCTGGCCGATCCGGACCCCGGACGGGTCTGGGCCGATTGTGCCCTGGGATGGACGTTGCTGACCCTGTCGTGGATCGACTGGACGGACCTGCTGCTGCCCGATGTCCTGACCTTGCCTTTGCTGTTGGCGGGCCTAGTGCTGACGCTTGCGCAACAGCCGGAGGCACTGACAGATCACTGTGCCGCCGCCGCGCTGGGCTATCTTTCATTCCAGGGCATCGCCTTCGCCTATCGCCGGCTTCGCGGCCGGGACGGACTGGGTGGCGGGGACGCCAAACTGATCGCCGCCACGGGCGCCTGGTGCGGCCTGACAGCACTGCCGTTCGTGGTGCTGGCCAGCGCCCTGCTGGGTCTGCTCGCAGCCCTGGGACTGGCGCTTGCCGGCCGGCCCATGACATCCAGGACCCAGATCCCCTTCGGTCCCTGCATCGCCCTGGCCTTCTGGCTCGCATGGCTCCATGCTGACTCTGTGGATAGTCTCATCCAAATACTAGGGAGGCCATGATGCCATTCCCCCCCGTCATGCCGACGAAGGTCGGCATCCACGCCTTAACTCTGCCATTTCACGATCCTACGAGGCCGGGGCTCACGGGTCAGTCTCTCTGCCGGTTGGCATTGCTGCTGCTGTCGATCGGTGCCGCCGCACCGGCATGCGCCACCGAACGCGGCCCCGCCTGCCGGGAACACTCCGTCGTCGACGAAATCACCCGCCAGGTGAAAGCGCGGAACTACTACGGCAGGGTCGACCCCAGGCTCGTCACAGAGCAACCGACCGCTGATCGACAGGTCGTTCGCTGCCAGGTTTGTGTCCTGTCCGCACCATACGACACCACCCGCCTGGACGATCACTCAATCGAACAATGTGTGGCCGACAACTTCGAGGTGCGTATCCTGCCAAGAGGATTCGTCGTGCGCGACCTGCGGTAAAGTGCGGCCCGGGCCGCATTCCGCGGGCTTCACCCTGATCGAGATGATCGTGGTGATCGTCATCATGGCCGCGGTCGCCGGACTGGTTCTTGTCAGGCAGCCCTGGCACAGCATCGGCTGGACCACCGATGCCACAGTCGCGGCACTGACCAATGCGCTGAAGCTCGCACGCTCGCGCGCCATCGCCCAGGACCGGATCGTCACTGTCGTCACCGCGGCGAACGGATTTTCAGTCGACGGTGGCGCGGTCCAGATACTGCCGTCGGGCGAGACGCTGAGCCCATCGCAGGTCATCTTCACACCGGACGGAGGATCCACCGGCTCGACCATCCTGCTCACCGCCGGACAAAGGCGGATCGGCGTCACAGTGAACTGGCTCACCGGGCGGGTGCTCTCCAGGGAACTGAATACCGAATGAAATGATCTCTACTTCGGCCCAGAGCGTAGTTGACACATGTACAGGCACTCGAACCGTTTATTTGGCGACACCATAATCCACCTTCCCCGCTGGCTCGTAGCCCAGTGCATGGTCAATACGGTCAGAAATGAATTGAGATTGGCGTCACCCTGCCGTCCCTCTGGATGTGGGCAGTGACCGCGCTGTCAGGCCCTATTAATGCCAACTGTTGCTGAAGGTCACCGACGTGGACTATCGGTGAGCCATTGAAGTCGAGAACTACGTCTCGTTCCAGGAGACCGGCCGACGCAGCGGCGCCCCCCGTACCAACTTGCAGGATCATCACGCCATGCGGCGGACGCAAGTCGCCCGTTACGAAATTGACATCGATGGCCCTGACGAGAAATTGACGACGCTGATTCTCGCCGACTAGCGCCATACCCGTTGGTAGCTGAGCTGCGACAACCGTATTTGCCGAAACGCCTGTTCCGACTGGCTCCTGACCGTCAACGACCCTCCACCCACGTGCTTCCATGCAATCATTGAAATTCGTATTTTGTTCGATCGTCGAGCTGATGCCATAGGCAAGTGCGGCACCTCCCGTTGAAGCTGCTACAAAGCGTGGAGAACCCGACGCTCCAAACTCGAATCCGGCTTTGAGGCCTCGCGCTATAAGTCGGCATTGGGCCTGTTCCGACTCCAAATTCATCGCAGACATCCCGGGGCCGGGCGCAAATGTATGCGTGACGCACCCACCCAAAAACAGAGCCATTCCGAGAACAATCCTTCGCACGGTCACCTCCAATAGAACACCTAACTCTTTATCGTAATGATACCGTAAATACAACGGATAGAACGAGATAATCTGTCGACGACTGCGATCGTCTGAATACATGCCTCCGTATGACTTCGACTATGTTACCGGCACATCATGGTCCTTGGGCATTTCCGCTCAACCGCACATGCCCTTTCTGGCCGTTGCAACGCCCGTCCACGGTCGCCGCCGTGCGCATTTTTCCAACCAGCGGCGGGCCGAAGCCCGACCGAGACGCCGATCGCTCAAAACCCAATCACGGCCGTCCTCGCGCGCTCGACCAGCCCTCCAGTATACTGATGTAGTTGCCGCGCTCAAACGCCACCGGATCACCGAGCCGGTGCCGACTCATCCTGCCCCGAATGTCGCCGATCGCCGCCACATCACGCGCCTCCAGCCAGGCCGTCAGGTCATTCACCAGCGTCCGCATGTGCCCGATCCCATGGCGCAGCAACCCCGAGGCGGTCATCACGACGTCCGCCCCCGCCAGCAGATACTTGACCACCTGCACCGCGCTCTCCACACCCGTCGTCGCCGCGATCGACCCATGGACCTGCCCGGCGAGCACGCCAATCCACAGCAGCGGCAAACGAATCTCCGCCGGCGTGCTCAAATCGAGGTCGCGCCGCAGCCGCATCGCAGCCAGATCGATGTCCGGCTGATAAAACCGGTTGAACAACGAAAACCCGCTCGCACCCGCCCGGTCAAGTTGACGCACCATGTCGCCAACTGCGCTGAAATAAGGACTCAGCTTGATCGTGATCGGCAGAGCAACGACCCCCTTGACCGAGCGCAGCACGCTGACGTGATGCTGCTCGACGGTCGGACCGTCCAGCGCCGCGTCCACCGGCACGAAGAACGTGTTCAGCTCCAGCGCACTCGCACCGGCCTGCTCGATCAGCCTTGCATACTCGGTCCAGCCGTAATCGGTGACACCGTTCAGGCTGGCAATGATCGGAATATCCAACCGCTCCCGCGCCCGCCGGATCAGCTCCAGATACCGGTGCGGCCCGGCCGCGACATTGTCCGCAGGCGGAAAATACGACGTCGCCTCCGGCGAACTTTCCATCCCCACCCCGGTCCACCGCTCATATTCAGCGCCCTCGTGATCGACCTGTTCCTCAAAAATCGACGGCAGCACGACCGCCGCCGCACCCGCGTCCTCCAGCCGGCGCAGGTTGTCGAGTTCCCCTGTCAAAGGCGACGAAGACGCGATCAACGGGTGCTTCAGCCGCAGCCCCAGATAATTCGTTCCCAGGTCCATTGTCATTCCCCCGGCTGCACCGGTTCCGGCGACCGGAACCGCGCCGGATCCCAGCCCGCCATATCCTCGTAAAGCCGGTATTTCTCCAGAATGTCCGACTGAGCCGTCGCCAGAAGCTGTTCGGCCTCCGCCGGGCGCGTCTGCGCCAGCGAGCGGTAGCGGATTTCGTTATAGGCAAAGTCGCGGAACTTCAGCGTCGGCCGTGGACTGTCCAGCCGGAACGGATTCTCCCCCACAGCGCGCATCGCCGGGTCATAACGGAACAGCGGCCAGTACCCGGTTGCCACCGCCAGATCCTGCTGCCGCATGCCGAACTGCATGTCGATCCCGTGCGCGATGCAGTGACTGTAGGCCAGGATCAGCGACGGTCCCGGATACGCCTCGGCCTCGCGGAACGCCACTAGCGTCTGCTGCGGATTGGCCCCCATCGCGACCTGCGCCACGTAAACGTTGCCATACGCGATCGCCTGCAGCGCCAGGTCCTTCCTCGCCACCCGCTTGCCGGCCGCGGCGAATTTCGCCACCGCCCCAAGCGGCGTCGCCTTGGAAGCCTGCCCACCGGTGTTGGAATAAACCTCGGTGTCCAGCACCAGCACATTGACATCTCGCGACGTCGCCAGCACATGGTCCAGCCCGCCATACCCGATGTCATACGCCCAGCCGTCACCCCCAACGATCCAGATGCTGCGCCGGATCAAATGGTCCGCCACCGAAAGTAAATCCTTCGCCACAGGGTCGTCACCCAACCCGCGCAGCCGTTCGATCAGCGTCGCCACCCGGGCATGCTGTGCTCGGATCTCGGATTCTTTCAGTTGCGGTGCCATTACGATCGCCTGCACCAGCTCCGCCCCAACTTTCGCCGCCAGGGCACCCGCCAGTTCCGTCGCGAGCGCCAGATGCTTGTCAGCGGCCAGCCGGAATCCCAGCCCAAACTCCGCATTGTCCTCGAAAAGCGAGTTCGACCAGGCCGGCCCGCGCCCCTCCTGGTTCTTCGTCCAAGGCGTGACCGGCAGGTTCCCCCCATAGATCGACGAACAGCCCGTCGCGTTGGCCACCATCATGCGGTCGCCGAACAACTGCGACAGCAGCTTCACATATGGGGTTTCGCCACACCCCGCACAGGCGCCGGAGAACTCGAACAGCGGCTCCAGGTACTGCACGCCGCGAACATTGGCGAAATCCACCCGGGCGCGATCGTTGATCGGCAAAGACTGGAAGAATTCGATATTCCCCCGTTCCGTTTCCAGCAACGGCGCCTTGTCGCGCAGGTTGATCGCCTTGGTGTCGGGGATCACCGGACTGAGCGCCGGGCACGCCTCGGTGCATAATGCGCAACCGGTGCAATCCTCCACCCAGAACTGCAGCGTGAACCGCACATCCGGGAACCCGCGCACGTTGATCGGCGCCGACTTGAACCCTTCCGGCGCCCCGGCCAGCTTGTCAGCGTCATAGTATTTCGCGCGGATCACCGAATGCGGGCAGACAAAGCTGCACTGCCCGCACTGCACGCAAAGATCAGGCTCCCACACCGGAACCTGTTCCGCGATGTTACGCCGCTCCCACGCCGCGGTGCCGGACGGAAACGTGCCGTCGATCGGCATCGCGCTGACCGGGATCTCGTCGCCCCGCCCCTCCATCATGCGTGCGGTGACACGACGCACGAAGTCGGGCGCACTCGCCGGCACAACCGGTGACCGTTCGAAATGACTAGTCGCTTCCGGCGGCAGGCGAACCTCGGACAGCCGAGCCAGCGTGTCGTCCACCGCCTGGAAGTTGCGCCGCACAACCTCCTCGCCACGGCGGCCATAGGTCTTTTTGATCGACGCCTTGATGTGGCGGATCGCCTGCTCTTGCGGCAACACCCCCGAAATCGCAAAAAAGCAAGTCTGCAACACCGTATTTGCTCGGCCCTTCAACCCGACGTCCAGCGCCACCTTCGAAGCGTCGATGACGAAGAAGCGCAGCTTCAGCTCCATCATCCGAAGCTGCATCGCTCGAGGCAGATGGTCCCACACCGTGTCCGGGCCGTACGGGGTGTTCAGCAGGAACGTGGCCCCAGGTGCCGCCAGCCGCAGCACGTCGATCTTTTCTAGGAAATTCGGTTGGTGGCACGCGACGAAACTGGCCCTCTGCACCAGGTACGGCGCATGGATCGGCCGCGGCCCGAACCGCAGATGCGAAACGGTCTGCGCCCCCGATTTGTGCGAATCATAGACGAAATAACCCTGCGCGTGCAGCCCGGCATCCTCGGCGATGATCTTCACGCTGTTCTTGTTCGCACCCACCGTGCCGTCAGCACCCAGCCCATAGAACACCGCCTGCACCAGATCCGGCGGATCGATATTGAAGGACGGATCATCCGGCAGACTGCTGTGGCTGACATCGTCGTCGATGCCAACGGTAAAGCTGTTCTTCGGCTCCGCCTTCTTCAGTTCGTCGAACACCACCTTCGCCAGCGACGGGCTGAAGTCCTTTGATGACAAGCCATACCGCCCCCCGATCACCAACGGCAATGACGCCCATTTGCCCCGCGAAACGGCCGCCGCCAGGGTCGTTACCACATCGAGATACAACGGCTCGCCGGCCGCCCCGGGCTCCTTGGTCTGCTCCAGCACCGCGATGCTGCGAACAGTCGGCGGCAGCGCGCCCAGGAAAGCCTCCGCCGCAAACGGCCGGTATAGCCGCACCTGCAAAACCCCAACCTTCTCGCCCCGGGCCCGCAAAACCCCGACCGTGTCGCGAACCGTCTCGGCCCCCGAACCCATCAGCACGATGACCCGCTCCGCATCCGCCGGCCCGTCAAAG
>Ga0302320_10029496_pt1 | contig 10492 bp, 10 predicted proteins | sample Bog_T0_3_FD_202130 | JGI IMG/M metagenome (GOLD analysis project Ga0302320, IMG submission 202130) | Peat permafrost microbial communities from Stordalen Mire near Abisko, Sweden - Bog_T0_3 | ecosystem: Environmental > Terrestrial > Soil > Wetlands > Peat | place: Sweden: Abisko, Stordalen Mire... | reverse complement strand
GTGAGGACGAGCTTGCCAAAGTGGCTGGCTTCTTCCATGCGGGTGAGGGCCTCGCGCGCCTGGGACCAGTGGAAGTTTTCGCCGATGGGGCGGAGCTGAGTGAGAACGATGGCTTTGTTCATGTCTTCGAAGTCCTTGCGCGAGCCGACGTAGATTCCCTGCAGCCGCACCTGCTTGTGAAGGATTGAAGGAATGGGGAATGGAATGTTGACGGCGAGGTCGGCCGGGCCAGAGAGGATGCCAACCTGTGCGATGGTTCCGCCGATGCGGACGGCCTTGATGGAACGTCGCAGGGTGCCGATGCCGGCGACTTCAACGACCAGGTCAACGCCTTCGCCGGCGGTTTCTTCCAGAGCCCAGCGGTCCCAGTCGGGGTTGGTGGTGTAGTTGAGGCCGGCATCGAGGCCAAGCGAGGCGGCGCGCTTGAGCTTGTCGTCGCTTGAGGAGATGCCGAGCACGCGGGCGCCATGCAGGCGGGCGAGTTGCAGGGCGAAGATGGAGACGCCGCCTGTTCCCTGGATCAGAACCGTTGCTCCGGGCTGAAGGTTGGCGGCGGCCAGGGCTTTCCACGCGGTGAGAGCGGCACAGGGCAGGGTGGCCGCCTCCTGAAAGCTGAGGTGCTGGGGAATGCGGACGAGGCCGGCTTCGTTGAGCACGATATATTCGGTGAGCATGCCGTCCATATCGCCGCCCAGTGCGCAACGGGCTTTGGCCGCGGTGAGGTCGCCGTCAAACCAGTTTTGCATGAAGATGGGGGTCACACGGTCGCCGGGCTTCCAGGCGGTGACGCCTTCGCCGACCTCGACCACTTCTCCAGCGCCGTCGGAGCAGGGGATGCGGGGGAACTTCAATTTTGGGTTGTAGAGGCCTTTGACCATGAGCAGGTCGCGATAGTTGAAGGAAATTGCACGGACTTTGACCAGCACTTCGCCGGGGTCTGGCGAGGGCGTGGGCCGCTCTACAAACTCCAAAGAATCAACGCCAAACGAGGAAATCTGCCAAGCTCGCATGGGACATTCTACCTCTTCTGAGAGACAAGGATCGGGAAAGCGATTCCGAATCGAGGGACGCGCCGGCGGTAATCGCCCGTAGAATGAAGATAGGACGCGTTGATCTGGAAAGTAAATCCCTGGAGGAGCAGATGGCAAACACACTGGAGCAGCCGGAAGTTGACCCAAATACCGGCTTTATAAGTGAAGACGCTCGACGATTGGCACAACAACGCCATGCCGAGGTTGAGCGTCAACGGCAAGCACTGAACCTGCAACGGGAAAATATTCTTTCGCAGCGGACCTCAAGCCCGGCGCGGCGGAGTGCGCTGGAGGCGGCCCTGGCCCAGATTGAGGCGCAGATCGAGGCGATGGGGTAGCAGAGTTTGTGGCCTGATCGAGGTTCCTCGGGGCGAAGGACTCGCTCTTTCCGAAGAGATCCAAATTTAGATTTTCGTCTCCCGCGCTTGCGATGAAGAGATCGCAAGGATGGGGCATCCGCAATTTATTTGAAGAAGAATATCAAGCTAGCCCTGGCAACTGGCGTCATGGGCATTTGCGGGCATCGGGAGATCCCGCAGGGGCTGAAGCCCAGCCACTTTTTTGGCTGTTTGCGGCACGACTGAAGTCGTGCCCAGTTACAAGGCAAAAGGGCTTCGGTCGCCCGAGTTTCCTGCCGGAGCTAAATTGAAATTCATCTTCTTGAAATGGCGATCGGCGGGCCATCCGCCCCGTTATCTTCTCGAACAAGGGTAGTTTGCAGCCATCGCGCTGACAAATCCAACGGACCGATTTTCGTCCATCAGTTTCGGATATCTTTCCATATGAGCGACATAGACGCGGATGGTCGTGCCTAAAGATGCGTCCTGGACACAGAATACCGATACCGATGAATAGCGGAAGCCGTCCATAAAGCCGCGAATGTAGCTCATGCACGATTCAGCAAGTCGAATGCCGCCATTCGGCGCGTCGGCCGTGTCATTGGCAACTTGAACCTCAGCCTGGCAGGCGTGATAGAGCCATGAGCCTCTTTCTTCAGGCCGGGAGCGGCTGGCGCTCTGCCCGTGCGCCTGGATCGCGCAGCAGGCAGCCAGGATGATGGGAAGTGAAACCAGAATCAATCGCTTCATTAAAGCCACAATCTCCTCAATTGATGGATTGGCGGTCAGCGGGCCGTGCCGTCCTTCAAGCCTCCCCCAATATGGGAGTGGCCGAGGTTTCCGTTTTGTGACAGGAAATCGTACCGGCCATGCGTGCGGGGCGCCGTCCAAGAAGAGATTGATCCCTGCAACCATGGATTTGAAGTATTGGCCAATGAAAAGCATCGGGGAAAGTGCCGATAGTAACGAACGCGGGGTGTCCCGTTCATCGATTGCTGCAAAGGGAAGGCGATTGTGGCCGCTCAAACTGTCGGCGAATCTGCAAAAGGCGAAAGTTCCGGAGGCAGGGAGCGAAGGCGAAGCCGTCGTTTGGCTTGCGAAGGATTCGCTGAGGGCTTTGCATTCGAAACCGGAGCCGTCTTTCGCGGGAGTATTCGGGACATTAGCCTGACCGGATGCTACGTCATGACCAAGGCTCGGTTGCGACTGGAACGGCTCAGCGAAGTGGACCTTTGCTTCACGTTGAAAGAGCGCAACTATCGGATTCTTGCGCGTGTGATGGATGTCAGGCCAGGGAGCGGCGTGGGGCTTGAGTTTTTGTTTTACGATCCGCGGGGATCGGAGTCTCTCAAGGCGGAGCTAACGACGCTGTTCGCAGAGGCGGGGCCGGAAGAAGCTTAAGCAAGCGGGTCACCGGCAGCAGACTGGGTTGGAACGGGCCAAAGTGGCTCTTCGCATGAGAAGAGCCGATTGTAATGAACACTGGGAATCCCCGGCATAGATTGCTGGAACAGGAAGGTGGCGGCTTTGACCCGTCAAGCGCTCGACGAATCGGCAAAAGAAGCAATCTCCGGCGGCAAGGAGCGCAGGCGAAGCCGTCGTTTCGGTTGCGAAGGATTCGCCGAGGGCTTTGCTGTCGAAACCGGAACCGTCTTTCGCGGCGATATCCAAAATATTAGCCAGACCGGATGTTACGTGAAGACCAGGGCTCGGTTGAAACTGGAACAGCTCGCCGAGGTGGACCTTCTTTTCATGCTGAAAAAGCGCAAATACCGCACTCTTGCGCGGGTGATCGAAGTGCGGCCAGGTCAGGGCGTGGGGCTTGAATTCGTCTTTTACGATCCGCAGGGAGGAGACTTGCTCAGGGACGACTTAATGACGCTGATCGACGCGGAGATGCTGGAAGAAGCGTGAGGCGGGTGGCCCGCATCTCGGCGCTCCATTCCTATCCCTCCAACCTAAGCCCAGGCCGGAAGTGCGAGCCCTGGGGCACCCGCTATCGCCGGTTTCGCTGAAGCGATTACGGCGAATTTGCCATTGCCGCCGCGCTTACTTGCGCATAGCGCTCGTTGTTGCGAAGGATCGCGGCGATCAGGTTGGCTACGTTGGAGTTCCACATGTCGCCATGCCCGTTGATCATGTTCGAGTGCACATTGAAGATCCAGAACGGGTCTGACTCTGAAGGGTGATCGCGACTCTTGGGCACTTGAGCCTTTGCCGCGATGCGGGGCAGATAATACTGCGCGGCGGGCAGATTCTTTCCGGCAATGTCAAAGCAAATGACTTCCTGGTTCGGGCACCCCGGTGCAGGAGCAAGATGGGTGTGCATCCACGGAGTGTTCGCCGCAGACATGAGGTGCAATTTGTCGGATACGAGGTCGGGAATGGCGAGGTTGGCGATGGGCATTACCAGCCCGGTGGCCAGGTCATTTGTTGACGTAAAGGCAACGTAGAGCGGGTCGGCAGTGCAGATGGGGTGCGCCGAAAAATAACGGCAATCGTTTTCTATCTGGCGGACCCGATCGAGTGTTTTCGCAGACGACGTGGCCGCGTTCACATAGACGATCAGGTCAGCGGGCACGCTGGGCAGAGCGCGTGCTTGCTCCGATGAAGGTTGAGCATGGTTTTCGCGGGCTCGCTGTGCGGCCCTGTGCATCTGGTCGAAGTAGACGCTCATGAAGCCGCGCGGTTGCCCATGGGCATCGAGGCCCTCGATCGCATTCTCAAGCACACGCGCGCCAAAGGAGTGGCAGACAAAAATGAGAAAGGTGTTGCGGCGCACCTTTGGGTCAGCGTTGACCGCTTGCTTGATCTTTTCAATTGCTTCATACATGCCGGTGCGGCCCACCTTCCTGGCGATCTCACGACGCGGCCAGTAGCTAAAGATGTGCTTGAACGGCTCGAAGGTAAACGTCAGCCCTCTCCAGGCAAGATAGATGCCGGCGACCTGTGGCGCTTTTCCAGGAAGGCCGATAGGGTAATCGTCGGCGAGGCGGGACATGAACCCACGAAACTTCACGATGTCGCCGCTGAGGTTGCTGGCGTTATTTTGCCAACCGTGGACGTAAACCACGACGAGGGGATGCTGGTTGCCATCGTCGGCGGCCGCCTTGAACTGGTTGATGGCATCGTCGAGCTCTTGAGGATCCCAGAGCTTGCCCTTATCCGTGTACTCCACATAGTTGATTGAGTACGGATGATGGTTGGCTTCGCTGATGCCGATTTCGAAGGCGGGCGGCTTATGCGTCTTTTGGCACGCGGCATCGCTCAGCGGGCAGCGGAACTGCTGGTCGGGGACCAGGAACTGCGCTTGAGCCGCGGATGTGAGAGCACATGCGAGGAAAGCCGCACACGAGGGGCGCATGGTGAATTCATCATAGTGTAAAAATCGGCCGCTCAGATGCGCAGATTTGGCAGATGACAGCGGTGGCGATCTATCCTTTCAGGATTGTTGCGGGTCTGGCATGCTACGGGACGGTGGTCTGGTATCGATTCCAATCGTTGAGGAGGGCGGATACGACGACGCTGCCGACCTGATAGTTGGCGTCGAGGGCGGGAAGGTAGCCGGGAGAACTCGCCAGATCGTCGAAGAGGAATTTCTCTGGCGCGACGCCGGCAGGCGGCTCTGTGAAGTTGCTGACGGTGCGGAGAATGAGCAGCCGCCGTGCATCGACACGGCCCAGGCGGTCGAGCTGCTGCATGGCGAGCAGGATTCCCTGATCTTCGCAATCGGCGATGGCCAGCGATCCGCTCCCGCGCGTGTAGAGGCGAACCCAGTCCTCGGCCCAACGGGTCATGATGGCTCCCGACCAGAAGTGGTCGGCGCCCATGCTGTCTCCCTCTGAGACCGAGGGCCTGGCCAGCGCATGGGGGAAACCCTTGAACTGCGAACGGCTTGCCACAAGGGCGTCGCTGTCGGGGATGGTGACGCTTTTTGTAAGCTGATAAGCCCAGTCGACCAGGGATGGATTGAGGTTGAAGACGATGCGGCCCACGCCTCCCGAGCCGTTGTCGGAGACTCCGGCCGCGGGCGCCGAGTCGATATTGGCGGGAACTTTTCCGGGCTCGGTTGCGCCCAGGGCGATGATTCCGTAGGGCCAGAACGGGGGTGTTTCGCGGCTGTCGATCTCGAACGTGGGGTCTCCGTCAACCACCTGGCGAATCCACACCGCGCTGGCGACGGTGACCTGGGCGGCATCGCCGCCGCCAATGCCGCTGAGCAGAAAATAGGTTTGGCGCAGATCGAAGCGCGGGTCCATCGCCAGAGTCATCATCTGCACGGCGCAGCGCGAGGTGGTGCCGCTGATCATGGCGTAAAGGCCTTTGCCGTTTGTCAGGATCGGATGATCGATGCCTGGCACCTGGATGGCATGGTCAAGGTTTTCGCGTTCCACCCAGTTCTGGAGCTCGCCGGGAACGTCTCCGCGATCTTTGCCGGTTTCGTAGGTGGCAATGACAAGAACCTTGGGGCGAATCAGATCGGCGGCATCGGCGGGCAGAGAAACGATGAGAAGCCCGAGGGCAGCCGCGATGAGGAAGCAAAAACGAGTTGCGTTGGATGGCATCCGACTCCGATCGCTCGATCTCTTCATTGCACATATCCCTCGCCTTGGATTCAAGCTCGCGCGCCGGTCCACCGGGTCATGCGAACTTGTTCGACTATTCTATGCTGGGTTTGTTGTGAGGATGGAAGAGAGATGAGGAAGAGGAACGAATGACCCTGATATCGAGACGCGATGTTTTAGCGGGATTGGCCGCCTCAAGTGCCGCCTCCATCGTGAAAGCTCCCAGCGAACAAAGCAGCGTACAGGGTCAAAGCTCCGGCGCAAGCAACGCTGCGCCCCTCTCCGAGGACGAGCGCGGCCAACACGCGGAGGCATTACTGCGCTACTTCGCGGCAAATGCGCCGCAGCTACTGCGGGCTCCGGCTGGAATCCTGAAGCATCCCAGCGTTGCGCCCAGCCTTCCCGGCAAAGAGTACTCAACCAACCTCTGGGACTGGGACACGCTTTGGACGAGCCGTGGACTTTTTCGCCTGGCCGAGCTTAAACACGATGAGGCGCTCAAGAAAAAGCTCTGTGAGCATGTCTCCGGCAGCTTGTTGAACTTTCTTGAGCATGCCTCCGCCGACGGGCAAATCCCGATCATGATGACCGCAACCGATCCCGATCCGTTTCGGCTTCTGGGACCGAATGCAACCTCAAGAAATCAAGCCAAGCCGGTATTCGGCCAACTCGGGCTGCTCGCTGCCGATCAACGTGGAGACGTCGGCTGGCTGACGCCGCATTTCGATACCATTCTGCGCTTCTACGACGCCTGGACTGCGCACAACACCTCATCCATTGGCCTGCTGGTATGGGGCGACGATGTTGCAATTGGCGACGACAACGACCCGACAACCTTTGGCCGCCCCTTCTTCTCTTCCGCCAACCTGATGCTCAACTGTCTCTTCCACCAGGACCTTCAGGCATCGGCCGAACTCGCCCGGCGCATGGGCCGTTTGAGTGATCAGGTTCGTCTCTCCGCGCAGGCCGATACGTTGGCGCAGCGCATCCAGAAGTATTGCTGGGACCCCAGAGACAGCTACTACTATTCGGTCGATGTGCAATGTGTCGACCGCCGCGCCCAACTCATTCCCACGGTGCCTCGGGGCATGGACATGGCCTGGCAGAGCCTTCCCATGCGGATTCAGATGTTCACCGGATTTCTTCCCCTATGGAGCGGCATCGCGTCGCAGATGCAGGCCGACGAACTGATCAAGACGAATTATCTTGGCGACGATCGACTCTGTGCCCGTTGGGGCGTTCGTTCGCTCTCGGCCAGGGAGTCGATGTACTCCCTGGCCTTCAGCTCGAATCCCAGCAACTGGCTCGGCCCCGTGTGGATCATCGTGAACTACTTCGCATGGAAGGCGCTACTGCGCTATGGATACAACAAGGAAGCCGATGCGCTGGCTGGCAAGACTCTGCTTCTGCTGGCAAATGACCTTGAGGCAAACGGATCGCTGAATGAGTACTACCATCCCGATACCGGCGCAGCGCTGAGCCACAAGGGGTTCATGGACTGGAATCTGCTGGTTCTGGAGATGATCTGATTGTGACCGACGGACGGGTGGCCCAGGTCTCGCCTTTGAGACCTGGGAGTGCAGGATCATCGCATGCCGAAAGGGCTCGAACGTTATCAGCAATGCGGCAGCTTCCACTTCATCACATTCGGATGCTATCACCGGCTTCAGCGCCTTGGCACGACGGCGGCGCGAGAACTGTTCGAGCGCTCGCTTGAGACCATTCACCCGCATCGATGAATGAGCAGAACCTACCCCTGCCGATTAAACAGCAGCGAGTTGGCCTGATCGATGGTAGTCAGCACCACCTGCGCGATGTTGACATGCGCAGGGCGCGTGGCGGCCCAGACGATGGCGTCGGCAACGTCTTCGGGGGTCAGGGGGGTTACTCCTTTATAAACTTTGGCTGCGCGCTCTTCATCGCCGCGGAAGCGGATCAGGCTGAAGTCGGTCTGCACCATGCCGGGCTCGATGCTGGTGACGCGGACCGGCGTTCCAAGCAGATCCTGGCGCAGGCCGTCGTTGATGGAGTGCTCGGCGGCCTTGCTGGCGCAATAGACTGCGCCGCCGGGGTAGGGCAGCTCGCCGGCGGTTGAGCCCAGGTTGATGACGTGGCCATGGCCGCGCACCACCATGCCAGGGACAACGGCGCGGGTGACGTAGAGCAGGCCTTTGACGTTGGTGTCGATCATCTCTTCCCAATCGTCGATTTTGCCCATGTAGAGCTTTTCAAGGCCGCGGCTGAGGCCGGCGTTGTTGACGAGAACATCAATCTGCTCCCATCCAACGGGAAGCGTATCGATGGCATCTTGCACGGCGCGGTGGTCGCGCACATCGAGGGTGATGGAGTGAACCGCCGCGGCGCCGCGTTCCAGGGCGAGTGAGGCAACCTGGGCCAGTTTTCCCGAGCGGCGGGCGGCCAGCAGAAGCCGCGCTCCCTGGTCTGCGAAGGCAAGCGCCGTAGCCGCGCCAATGCCGGCGCTGGCTCCGGTAATGAAGACGATTTTTCCCTTGAGGCTCATGCTTCCATCGTACCGAAAGTTTGCGCGGCAAAAACGTGTCGTGCAACACGTGTGTGGGAAAAACCGCGGTACGGCGGTAAAAGCCAACCGTCGAGATTGCCTCGCCGCAGGGCCACGCGGTATTGGCCGGCCGATCAATCCTGGTTGCCTGCGCGCGCCAAAAGCAGGTTGCAACGCTCGATCCCATCCTCATTTGCCACGGCTACGTGAGAGCTGCGGACATCACAGAGCCCCGACCAGATGTGGGCGTATAATCGCGACGGTTTTGCGATTGCCTCGTGGGGACTGGCTGGATTGCGGAAGGGCGTCGCAACCCTGGGGAACGATTATGCTGAAGGTTCTTTTCACGTCATTTTGCTTGTTGGTTGTTGCCGCTCCCGCGCTGGCCAAGTCAGCGGACGTCTACCCGGTTTCGTGCAACGATCTTTGGGCAGCGGTGAGCGACACGCTGGCTAACCCTAATACTGTTCACTTAAGTATTCTGATAGCTTTCCTGATGTTAATCGGAGCCATGGGCTTACTGTGTCGCGGTCGGAGCGGGAACTTGCTCATCTTGCGCTTGACCCCTCGGAAATTACGGCGGTTGCGGCTGGATACGACGCGTTCCTCAAGGATCTCGTCGAGGACCGCTTTATGAAAGTCCCTCCTCTTCGCAGGGGGGAATAGCGCCGTAGAGGTGCAGCTTGCGCCGGACCACGCGCACTGCATGAAGGAAGGAGAGCCGGTCGGGATCCTCGTCCGCTCTGAGTGCGGCTTCGTGCATCAGACCGCGGATCGCGAAGTGGGCCATCATGAGGCCGTAGAACTCCTGGCGCACCAGATCGGGGGTCTTGCTTCGCAGCACGATCTTGGCGCCGCGCAGATGGGTTTTGAGTTCGTCGAACGCCGTTTCTATCTCCCAGCGCTCGTGATAAAGAGCGGCCAACTCGTCGGCTGGGGCTTTACCGGGATCGAGGATGGTGGTGGCTAGTCGATAGATGGGCTCAGCACCCTCGATTCCCTCCAGATGGTAATCGATCACCCGCAAAACGATACCGTTGGTTTGGTGCCGCCAGTCCCGCTCCGAAGGGTACACGTGGCTCAAATAGGAGCCGTCGGGCAGGGGCTTCTCACAGGCCATGCGCATGTTCTTTTTCATCCGCCAAAGCAGGTCCGCTTCAGTTCCCCGCGCCAGCTGCCATAGTTCGAAACCAAAGAAATTTCGGTCAGCCAGGCAAAGCATGCCCTTTCTCAGATGCGGAAGTACCGCCTTGGCCAAGGTGATTTCCCCCGTTCGGTAGCCATCCATCTGACTGCCAAATAGAACGTGGGTGCCGTTTTCAACCAGGGATACAAAACGGATCTGCGGATAGGCGCTCGCGCCACGGCTGGCCCCAGGCCGGGAGAAAGCATCTTCGTTGACCTTCTCGTCGGCCACATCGAAGGTGCTGCCGTCCACGCTCACCAGCCGCCAAGTCCGATACCACGCGCCACGCGTACTGCGCACAGCAATCGGCTTGACCAACTCGTCGTGCAACTGCTGTACAGGCTCCCAGCTCAGCCGCGTGCGGGCCTGAGAGATCCCCGACTTGCCTGCCACCCGTACCCCTGCAGATGGATCGCGAAGCCACTGAACTCCTTCAAGCAGACAGCGCAACACCTCGCGATAGGACGACTGCATATACAGAGCCAGAGCGATCACATAGTAAACAACCACCTGCGCTGGAAGGTCACGCTGACGAACGCTGGCCTTGCCTGTCCGGGCCAGCACCGCACCGATGGCCGAATCAGGAAATGTTTTGGTGATGACCCCAAGACTGATGTAGTCCGTGATCCGAGCACCCGGAGGAAGTTCCGCAACTGTACGCGCCATATGTGGCCTCCTGTCCTTGTACCATACAGAATGCCACAAATCTACTTAAGTGAACAGTATTAGGGCTAACGCGCTCGCGGATGTGTCCGATCATAGACCTGCGTCAACTGCGCCGTTGTCAGCTGGGTATATCGCTGCGTCGTTGAGAGCCGCTCGTGGCCGAGGAGCTCCTGGATTGCCCGCAA
>Ga0302320_10029493_pt1 | contig 10493 bp, 8 predicted proteins | sample Bog_T0_3_FD_202130 | JGI IMG/M metagenome (GOLD analysis project Ga0302320, IMG submission 202130) | Peat permafrost microbial communities from Stordalen Mire near Abisko, Sweden - Bog_T0_3 | ecosystem: Environmental > Terrestrial > Soil > Wetlands > Peat | place: Sweden: Abisko, Stordalen Mire... | reverse complement strand
GAGGATGGCATTGCTGATGTTCGACAGGATCACCTGGTGGCCGTAGGTCGCCGCGCCCTTGATGATGAAGATCAGCACGGTGATCCCCGACAGGATCGCGATGCCGCGGACGTTCTTGTCGACATAGGCCTGGTTGATTACCTGGCCGAGCAAATAGGCCGAGCCGGCGGTGGTGGCCGCCGAAACCCCCATCAGCGCAAGCGCGAGCAGATAGCGGCGCCAGTAGGCGGCGCCCTGTTCGGTGATCAGGCGCCGGATCAGGATCGCGGCGCCATAGGGATCGTCGGTGATTTTCTTCGGAAACTCGGCCATCCGCATTCCATTGACAGCGCCGGGCAGGCATCCGCCCGCGCGTCAGGGTTAGCTGCGAATGGCTTCCTTGCCCGCTATGTCGGGGTTTTTCAAGCCAAATCAGGGCTTGCGCCGACCCGGATTTCAGGCCGATTCGGCATGCTGCACTTCGCCGTGGCGCTCGCGGAACAACTTTTCCTCCCACGCCAGTGCGTGCGCGGCAATGGTCGCGAGATCATCGTATTGCGGTGTCCAGTCCAGGGTGCTGCGGATGCGGCTGGTGTCCGCAATCATGGTCATGATGTCGCCCGGCCGGCGCGAGGCGTATTGAACCGCGAAGTTGCGCCCGGAGACGCGCCGCACCGCCTCGATGGTCTCCAGTACCGAATAGCCGCGGCCATAGCCGCAATTCAATGTCGTCGAATGCCCACCGGCGCGGAGATAGGACAGCGCGGAACGATGCGCCTGCGCCAGATCGCTGACGTGAATGAAATCCCGGATGCAGCTTCCGTCAGGGGTCGGGTAGTCGGTTCCGAACACGTCGATCTTGGCGCGCTGTCCGGTCGCCGCCTCGACCGCGATTTTCAGAAGATGGGTCGCGCCGACCGTCGCCAGTCCGATGCGCGCAAGCGGATCGGCGCCGGCGACATTGAAGTAGCGCAGCACGACATAGTTCATGCCATGTGCGGCGGCGACGTCATGCAGCATGATTTCGGTCATCAGCTTCGAGGAGCCGTAGGGCGACAGCGGCCGCGTCGGCGCATTCTCAGGCACGGGCACCTGATCCGGATTGCCGTAGACCGCGGCCGTCGACGAAAAGATGAAGCGGTCGACGCCGCACTTCACCGCTGCGTTCAGCAGGCTGCGCGTGGTCATGGTGTTATTGCGGTAATAGGCGAGCGGATCGCGCATCGACTCCGGGACCACCACCGATCCGGCGAAATGAATGATGCTCTCGACGTTGTGCGACGCGATCACGCCCCCGACCAGGTTCTCGTCGGCGGCGTCCCCGATAAACAGCGGAACGCCTTCGGGCAGGAACGCCGAAAAGCCGGTGGAGAGGTTGTCGACCACGACGACACTTTCGCCGGCTTCCACCAGCGCACGAACCATATGACTTCCGATATAGCCGGCGCCGCCGGTGACAAGCACGGTCATGAACTCACCCATCTCCCAATATGGGGTGATGCTATCCGGGCCGCGGTGAAGAGTGGGTTTCGCAACCGGCCAACTGGTCACTATGCTTAATGTTGCGTATAGGAGCTGCGCGAAACCGGAGCGTGATGTGCCGATCGAGAACAATTCCGCGGGCGATTTGCAGTTGGTCGTACCGAACCTGCACCGGCGCTATTCGGGCGTCACCGCCACCAACCGCATGGTGGCGCCGAAACTGGCTCGATTGGTTCGCGCGGCGTGGCTTGGTCCCGACGCGCCGGAGGGGATCGCGCGGATCGGTGCCGCCGGTCTCGTGAAGCTATGGCGGCGCCGCACGCCGCTGATCTGGCACGCGCGGCGCAACAACGAGATGATTGTCGGCGTGCTGCTGCGCTCGCTGGGCTGGCCCTTGAAACTGGTGTTCACCTCGGCGGCACAGCGCCACCACAGCTGGATCACGCGCTGGTTGATCAGGCGGATGGACGCGATCATCGCGACCAATGACATCTCGGCGTCGTTCCTCAAGCGCGAGGCGACGGTGATTGCGCACGGCGTCGATACCGAAATCTATGCGCCCCCCGCCGATCGCGCGGCGGCGTTCGCCGAATCCGGGTTACCGGGGCAATATGCGATCGGCTGCTTCGGCCGGGTGCGCGCGCAAAAGGGCAGCGATGTCTTTGTGGAGGCGATGTGCCGGCTGCTGCCCCGCCATCCTGATTTCACCGCGGTCATGGTTGGCGCGATCACGCCGGAGCAGACGTCATTTGCGAACGATCTGAAAAAGCGGATCGAGGCCGCAGGCCTGGGATCGCGCATTGTCATCGCCGGCGAACTGCCGGTCGAGCAGGTGCAGCGCTGGTACCAGCGGCTGACGATCTACGCCTTCACCTCGCGCAACGAGGGTTTTGGCCTGACGCTGATCGAGGCGATGGCGGCGGGCGCGGCGCTGGTGGCCTCGCGGGCGGGCGCCGCCGAACTCGTCGTCGAAGACGGCGTGACCGGCGCACTGACGCCGCCGGGCGATGTCGATGCGCTGGTGGCAGCCCTGGAGCCGCTGATGCGCGATCCGGCCTCGTGCGCGGCCATGGGTGCGCGGGGGCGGGCAAGGGTGCTGGCGAAGTTCAGCCTCGATACGGAAGCCAACGCGATCGCGGCGGTCTATCGCACCCTGGTCTGATCCATGACGTCAGCCACAAACGCATCGAGATCGCCGCCTGTGAAAAGGAATCCGGGGAGGCCTGCGGCTTCCGCGGCCTCGATATCGGTCGGCCGGTCGCCGATGACAAAGCTGCCTTCGCGCCGCACCGGCCAGTGCGCCATCAGGTCGAGGATCATGCCGGGACTGGGTTTGCGCCAATGATGGTCCTCAAGATAGCCGGCAACCGATCCATCGGGGTGATGCGGGCAATACCTGATGTCGTCGATGACCGCGCCCTCGGCGGCGAGTTCGGCGCGCATCCAGTCGTGCAGCGCGTTGAGATCGTCCTCGGTAAAAAAGCCGCGGGCCACGCCGGACTGGTTGGTGAAGAAGAACACGAAATACCCGGCTTCGTTGAGGCGGCGGATCGCCTTGGCCGCGTTCGGCATCCAGCGAATCCGGTCGCTTGTGCCCATATAGCCGTCGTCGTGGTTGATGACGCCGTCGCGGTCGAGGAATGCGGCCGGCCTCGCCGCACCGCGCGCGGAATCGCTGCCGCTCATTTCTTCGCGGCCGCGCGAATCATGGTCTGTTCGACCTCGTCGCAGATACCGTGGGCGGCGACGAGATGAATTTGCTGGATCACCGCGGTGTCATCACTGGGCGAGACCAAAAGATGATCGCAGAGCGCGCCCAGTGCTTCACCCTTGCGGCCGGTGAAGCCGACCGTGACCAGCCCGTGTTCTCTGGCGGTGCGCAACGCCGCCAGAATGTTCGGCGAGCGTCCCGAAGTGGACAGCGCCAGCAGCACGTCACCGCGCCGGCCGAGGCCTTCGACCTGCCGCGCGAACACCTGTTCGAAACCGTAATCGTTGCCGATCGCGGTCAGTGCCGAGGCGTCGGTTGTCAGCGCAATCGCCGCCCAGGCCGGCCGTTCCTGTTTGTAGCGACCGACGATTTCGGCGGCGATATGCTGGGCGTCGGCGGCGCTGCCGCCATTGCCGACGATCAGGAGCTTGTTGCCCGAGCGCAGGGCGGTGATGATGACAGCGGCGATCTTGCGCGCTGTCGCGAGCAGCGCGGCATCCCGCGTCGCTCGCTGCAGGGCATCGAGCGATCGCTCAAAATGCACGGCGATCGGGTCGTTGGTCGGTTTCGAATCCGCGCTCAAGACACACCGTCCGGGTTGCAATTGTCGTCCTTGGTAATGACCGCGTCGCGGCTGCGCAAGCGCGCGCGATCACGGCGCAACACGCGCCCCGGCTCCCGCCAGTACGCGCGTCGCGATATCAACCACGTCGGAGGCCGGAATATCCCGCATGCAGCGGTGGTCATTCATGGTGCAGACCGGGCGGTGGCAGGGCTGGCACGGCACGACGGTCCTGGTCTGAACGGTGGCCGCCAGCCCATTCAGCGGCGCCCAGTGATAGGGGCTTGTCGGGCCGAAAATGCCCAGGGTGGGCGTACCCAGCGCGGCCGCGATGTGCATCAGGCCGGAATCGTTGGAGATGGCGACCGCAGCCGCGGCCATGGCCAGGATGCCGTTGCGCAGGTCGCTGCCGGTGAGGTCGCGGACCGCTGGACCGCCCGCGGCCACGATTTCCGCCGCCAGCGCCTTCTCGTCGGGGCCGCCGACCACCCAGACATCCAGCCCGCGCCCCGCCAGCAGGCGTGCCGCTTCCGGATAATAGGTCCACCGCTTGGAGGAGCCGACCGAGCCTGGCGCCAGCGCCACCGCGGGGCGCGCCCCCAGCCCGTTGGCCTGGCGCCAGTGGCTGGCTTCGCCGGCAGGGACAATCAGCTGCGGAACCGGCCATTCCGGCGGCAATGGCACGCCATCCGGCAGCGCCAGCGCAGCGTTCTTGTCGATGAACCGGGGCAAGGCCTTCTCGCCCCAACGAAATTTGTTGATCAGCCCGAACCTGGCCTCGCCGACGAAGCCCACCCGTTCCGGGATACTGGCGAGCGCGGGTGCTATCGCTGACTTCCACGTCCGAGGCAGGATCAGCGCAGTGCCGTAGTTCCCGGCGCGCAGCATCTTCGCCAGGCCCCACTGCTTGGCCAGCGCAAGCCGGCTGCGGGGCAGGTCCCAGACAATCGCCGAACGGACGCCGGGCATGTAATCGACCAGCGGAGCCCGCGGGGAAGTGACCAGAAGATCGATGGGCCGGTTGGGCCAGCGCTGCTTCAGGACGCGCACCACCGTGTGGCCGCGCACGAAATCCCCGATCCACATATAAGGCACGATCAGGATCGGGCGTTTGTCGTCCAGATCTTGAATTTTCGCTATATTTGAATCTATGTTCATATCTTGGATGTCGGCCGTCCGCACGATATTGACCCTGTCGGTAACGACTCCGCGCAGCCGGGTAAAGTCGCCAAATCGGGGCGGCGGTCTTCACCACGCCGGACGACCCAAGTTGCCTGTCACGCGGGACTGGGGCAAAGCTGACATCCCAGATCAAGGGCAGGGACCGGAATGTTGCTGGTGACCGGTGGCGCCGGTTTTATCGGATCGAACGTCGTGGCCGCGTTGAATGACGCAGGCCGCGCGGATGTCGTCGTTTGCGATCTGCTCGGCCATGACGGCAAATGGCGCAATCTCGCCAAGCGCCAGCTTGCCGACATCGTGCCACCGGCGCAATTGCCCGACTGGCTGAAAGGCCGCCGGCTCGACGCCGTCATCCATCTCGGCGCGATCTCGGAGACCACCGCAACCGACGGCGATCTCGTGATCGAAACGAATTTCCGGTTGTCGATGCGGCTGTTGGACTGGTGTACCGCGAACGCCACACCGCTGATTTACGCCTCGTCTGCATCGACCTATGGCGACGGCGCCCAGGGATTTCGCGACGATCAATCGATGGCTGCCTTGAAGGCGCTGCGGCCGATGAACCTGTACGGCTGGAGCAAGCATTTGTTCGACCTGGCGGTCGCCGAGCGTGCAGCACGAGGCGAGAAGCTGCCGCCGCAATGGGCCGGCCTGAAATTCTTCAACGTGTTCGGGCCCAATGAATATCACAAGGGCTCGATGATGAGCGTGCTGGCGCGGCGTTTCGACGACATCAGGGCCGGCCGCGCGGTGCAGCTGTTCAAGTCCCACCGCGAAGCAATCGCCGACGGCGATCAGCGGCGCGATTTCATCTATGTCGACGACACGGTGCGGGTGATGATGTGGTTGCTGGCATCGCCCGATGTCAGCGGCATCTTCAATGTCGGGACCGGCAACGCGCGAAGCTTCAGGGATTTGATGCTTTCGGCCTATGCCGCGCTCGGCACGGCGCCGAATATCCAGTATGTCGATATGCCCTTGGCGATCCGCGACAGTTACCAGTACTTCACCCAGAGCGATGTCGGTCGGCTGCAGCGCGCCGGATATAATGGCGGTTTCACGGTGCTCGAGGACGCGGTCGGGACCTACGTGAAGGGTTTCCTCGATTCCGCCGACCGTTACCGCTGAGCGCGCAACAGACAATGAGAACAGATGTTCGATTTTGACGCCCTGTCGCACGCCATGACCCGCCAGACCGTGCTCTGTGTCGGTGACCTGATGCTCGATGAATTCGTCTATGGCGAAGTGTCGCGGATTTCGCCGGAGGCGCCCGCGCCGGTGATGGCGGTGCAGCGCAGCGAGACCAATATCGGCGGCGCCGGCAACGTCGCGCGTAATATCGCTTCGATCGGCGCGCGCTGCATCTTCGTCGGGCTGATCGGCGCGGACGAGGCGGGCGCCAGACTGCAAGCCGCATTGGCGCAGGAAAACCTGATCGAAAGCGTGCTGGTGTGCGATCCATCGCGTCCGACCACGCGCAAGGTGCGCTTCGTATCCGAGCATTTCTCCACGCACATGCTGCGCGCGGACTGGGAACTGGCCGCGCCGGCCGCAGCCGACATCGAGCAGAAATTGATCGATACCATCCTGCCGGTGTTGCCGCGCGCCGATATCGTTTTGCTGTCCGACTATGCCAAGGGCGTGCTGACGGCGCGCGTCATCCGCAACGTCATCGACGCCGCACGCAAGCTCGGCAAGCGCGTGATCGTCGATCCCAAGAGCGCCAATTTTGCGATCTACCGCGGCGCGACGCTGCTCACGCCCAACCGCAGGGAATTCGCGGAGGCGACCCGAAGCCGGGCCGATACGGATGAGAGCATTGCCCAGGCTGCGCAGGACGCCATGCAGCTTGCGAATTGCGAAGCCATGCTGGTGACGCAAAGCGAACACGGCATGACGCTGGTGCTGCGCGACGGCGAGGCCATCCATGTACCCGCCCATCCGGTCAAGGTACGCGACGTCTCAGGCGCCGGCGACACGGTCGCCGCAGTGCTCGCGGCGGCGCTGGCGGCGCAGGCCGGTTGGGAAACCGCGCTGCGGATGGCGAACGCGGCTGCCGCCGTCGCGGTCGGCAAGAAGGGCACCGCCACGGTGACGTCGGCGGAACTACGGCGCAAAATCCTGCCGCACGCCTTTCTTGCGGCGGAAGAAAAGATCATCGCGACCGGAGCCGGCCTCGACGCCCATCTCCTGGCCTGGCGCGAGCAGGGATTGCGGGTCGGGTTCACCAACGGCTGTTTCGACATTCTGCATCCCGGCCACGTCAAGGTCCTGACCGCCGCGCGCGGCGCCTGCGACCGTCTGGTCGTCGGTCTGAACAGCGACGCGTCGGTGAAGCGGCTCAAGGGCGAGGGCCGTCCAGTGCAGGACGAGCGCGCGCGGGCGGAAGTGCTGGCGGCGCTGGAGGCGGTCGACCTTGTCGTGATCTTCGAGCAAGATACGCCGATCGAGTTGATCACCCAAATCAAGCCGAGTGTGCTGGTAAAGGGCGGCGACTATACCCGCGACCAGGTCGTTGGCCACGAGATCGTCGAAGCCAATGGCGGCGAAGTGCTGCTGGTCGACGTGCTGCCGGGATTCAGCACGACCTCGCTCGTCAATCGCGCGCGGGGAGGCGCGGCGTGAACGCGGTGACAGGCGGAGCGGCGGGCGCGGCGGTGTTGCGACGGTTGCGAAATCCGGTCCACTGGGCGACCGCGGCCGACATTTTCATCATCCTGGTCGCTGTTTCGCTGCCGTGGTCGACGTCGCTGGTCGCGATCTTCGCACTGGCGTGGCTCGTCGCGATGGCGCCGTTTCTCGAACTCAGGGTGTTCCTGTACTCGCTGAAACGCCCGGTTTGCGCGCTGCCGATCGCGCTGTTTGCCCTGGCGGCGATCGGAACGCTGTGGTCCGAGGCGCCATGGGGTGCAAGGCTTTATGCCGTCGGTCCGGCGGCGAAGCTGTTGGCGCTGCCGCTGCTGTTTCATCATTTTGAGCGCTCGGTTCGCGGCTCGTGGGTATTCGTGGCCTTTCTTGTGTCATGCACGCTGATGATGGGGATGTCCTGGATCGTTGCCTTCGAGCCCGGTCTTTCGCTCAAGACCATCGATCCCCAGCGCGGCATCTTCGTCAAAAATTATATCGATCAGAGCCAGGAATTTGCGTTGTGCGCCTTGGTGCTCGCCTATCCCATCATCTCCCTTCTGCGCGCCGGCAGAATTCCGCTGGCGCTGACGCTGTGCGCAATCGCGCTGAGCTTGGTCGTCAACATGGCGTTTGTCATCGTTTCGCGGACGGCGCTGGTCACCATGCCGGTCATGCTGTCGATATTTGCGTTGCTGCACCTGAAATGGCGAGCCAACATCATCATACTCTGCGTCGTCATCGTGCTGGCAGCGCTGGCCTGGATGGCATCGCCGCAGTTGCGATGGACGATCGAGACGTTTCAGAGGGACTATCAGATCTACATGGAGCGGGACCAGCCGACATCGATCGGGCTGCGGCTCGAATTCTGGCAGAAATCATTTCGATTTATTTCTGAAGCCCCGGTCTACGGTCACGGCACCGGATCGACGCGCGGACTTTTCGAGCAGGCCGCTACCGGCCCCAAAGTGCTCGCTGGTGGCCAGGTCGTCGCAAATCCGCACAATCAGACCCTGAATGTCGCGATCCAATGGGGTGTATTGGGAATTGCCGTGCTATATGCGATGTGGCTGGTGCATCTGCGGCTGTTCAATGGCGACGGTTTGGCCGCCTGGATCGGATTGATGGTCGTCGTCCAGAATGTCTGTTCCTCGCTGTTCAATTCCCACATATTCGATTTCCACGAGGGATGGATGTATGTCTTGGGCGTCGGCGTTGCCGGTGGAATGGTGCTGAGGACGCGCTCGCGTGAAGCAGCACAGGCGCTGCGAAATTCCGCTAAATCATGACGGCTATTTGTGACCGGTTGGCGACATGATGCGCTTCCAGCAATTTACGTTGCGGAATTTCCTTATCGCAGCGCATGACGCCGCGGCGACTGCGCTGGCGCTGCTCGCAACTTTGTATCTGCGTTTCGAGGGCGAGGGGTTTCTTGATCGCTTGCCGCTGCTGCTGCGCATGTTGCCCTATTTCGTCGTATTCAGCGTGGTGGTTTGTTACGCCTTCCATCTCACCACCACGAAATGGCGCTTCATTTCGCTGCCGGACGCGCTGAACATTCTCCGCGTGGCCACGGTGCTGGCGGTGGCGCTACTGGTGATGGACTATATCTTTGTCGCCCCTAACGTTCACGGCACGCCGGTGGCGCCGAACGTGCAGGGCGCATTTTTTCTCGGCAAGATCACCATCATTCTCTACTGGTTTATCGAGATTTTCTTTCTGAGCGCCCTACGTTTCGCTTATCGTTATTTTCGCTATACGCGGGTCCGTCATCACGCCAGGTCGGAAGACGCGTCGCCAACCCTGCTGATCGGACGCGCAGCGGACGCTGAAATCCTCCTGCGCGGCATCGAAAGCGGCGCCGTCAAGCGGATCTGGCCGGTCGGCCTGTTGTCACCTTCGAGTTCGGATCGGGGCCAATTGATCCGCAATATTCCGGTGCTGGGCGGAATCGACGATATCGAAGACGTGATCGGCGATTTCGCACGGCGCAACAAGCCAATCGCGCGCGTGGTGATGACGCCCTCGGCGTTCGATCCCGAGGCGCGACCCGAAGCCGTTCTGATGCGGGCGCGCCGGCTCGGTTTGATCGTCAGCCGCCTTCCGTCGCTGGAGAGCGGCGAAACACCACGGTTGACGACGGTCGCGGTCGAGGACCTGTTACTGCGGCCCAGCGAAAACATCGATTATGCGCGTCTCGAGGGGCTGGTGAGGAACAAGGCAGTCATCGTTACCGGCGGTGGCGGTTCGATCGGTTCGGAGATCTGCGACCGGGTCGTGACGTTCGGCGCCGCGCGATTGCTGGTGATCGAGAATTCCGAGCCGGCGCTCTATGCCGTGACCGAGGCGCTTTCCGCGCACGCGGCCAGCGCGGTCATCGAAGGGCGAATCGCGGACATTCGCGATCGCGAACGGATCCTGCGGTTGATGGTCGAATTCAAGCCGGACATCGTGTTTCACGCCGCCGCCCTCAAACATGTGCCGATTCTCGAACGGGACTGGAGTGAGGGCGTCAAGACCAACATTTTCGGCTCGGTAAACGTTGCCGACGCCGCGTTGCAGGCCGGCGCCGAGGCGATGGTGATGATCTCCACCGACAAGGCGATCGAACCGGTCTCGATGCTGGGCCTGACCAAGCGGTTTGCCGAGATGTATTGCCAGGCACTCGATCATGACCTGGCGGCCGAACTGGATGGCAAGCCGCGGATGCGGCTGATTTCAGTGAGATTCGGCAACGTGCTGGCGTCGAACGGGTCGGTGGTGCCGAAGTTCAAGGCCCAGATCGAAGCCGGGGGACCGGTAACGGTCACACATCCCGATATGGTTAGGTATTTCATGACGATCCGGGAAGCCTGCGATCTGGTGATCACGGCGGCAGCGCATGCGCTGGCGCCAGTGCGTCCGGACGTTTCCGTCTATGTGCTCAACATGGGCCAACCGGTCAAAATCGTG
>Ga0302320_10029491_pt1 | contig 10493 bp, 12 predicted proteins | sample Bog_T0_3_FD_202130 | JGI IMG/M metagenome (GOLD analysis project Ga0302320, IMG submission 202130) | Peat permafrost microbial communities from Stordalen Mire near Abisko, Sweden - Bog_T0_3 | ecosystem: Environmental > Terrestrial > Soil > Wetlands > Peat | place: Sweden: Abisko, Stordalen Mire... | reverse complement strand
GAGACGGTCGGGGCCCGCGCACGCTTCTTTCAGGACCTGCATACCATTACGGCCTACGTCCTGTTCCCCTCATGGCATCGATTCATGATTACGGTTGTCATAGGAAAAGCACCACCCATTTAGAACTGCTGAACGTTTAGGCTGTGTGTGTGTTGCCGGGTGCCCCAGGTCTCGATTTTGAGACCTGGGAAAGCATAGACATCGACGAGATTACCCCTACTCGTCGGGCGACCCTTTACTCGTGTTCAAGCACTTTTAGCCAAGGAACGCATCACAAACTCAGGGTCGGCGGCGATGACGATAAGAAGCGCGCGCGCAGCGGCTTTCGGCTGGCGACGCCCAGACTCCCAATGACGAACTGCATCCACCGACAAACCAAAACGATCCGCGAATCGCCCCTGGCTCAGGCGCAGGCGCTTACGGAGACCTCTCACGTCCACGGTTTCCGGCAGAGTGACCTTGTAACCCTTGCGCTCATCCGCGTAAACAGCGATAGAAGGTCACGCCAAGCGGCAACGCCTTCAGGTGGCACATCGCTTGTGGACATCCCTAGGTTAAGGAGCGTGACCCGCCACGCCGTCTCTTCTCGCCAGTCTCACGAAAGTGCAGCGCGGTTATTCGCATCTTATTGCATATGATATGGGAAATATTCGCTTGTAATCAAATCGAACATCTGTCTATATATCAACGAGTTGACCGCTAGAGGTTGAAATTTTAGACGCTGTCTGAAATATCACCTGCGTTTGATTGCTCATTTAGACTCAACTTCGTCCCAGCCGAGGCTGGGATTCCAGCGGTGCGCGGTTGAGCCGGGTGTCGCTGCCGCGTCGATACACGGCAAGATGAAGGCGCGGAGCAGCACGACGACCTCTTCAAGAGATGGCGCTTTGCTCCCTGGGTACAGCCGACTGACGAACGCATTCCACTGCTGCTTTTTCTGCGGATCATCGAGGAATTCTGCGGTCAAAGCGAATGGGACGCCCCGCGGTACTGCGACTTTGCGACGCTCAAAGGACGCGAGGATGGCCGTTCGCAACGCGGCCAAGTCAAAGGTCCATGCGTTGGCCATGAACCAGATGTCGTAGAAGTCTTTCATGCGGCTGTTGCGAATATCCAGTACGACCATCGCATTGAATTTTTCCGCGATGGCGGCTTCGCGCGGATAGGCGCGGATGAGCGGCGCGTCCATCGAGAGGAGCACTGGAAACGAAGCGAACTCCGGCTCTGGGTAGACGGCGTCGCCAAACCCAATATCGACCTGCATCGGAATCCGCGCTCCGGCCAGAGGGGCGTGGAACTTCACATGGACACCGTCGTACTCGTCTTCTTCCTTGATCCTGATGCCTTCGACCGATTTGCCGTCGAAGAGAATGCCGTCGCTCTCTTCGACATTGCAGATGGCGCGAATTGTTTCCTCGACATCATGGATGGCTGACGATCCCCATCCAAGCATGTCCAAATCCCTTGTGGGCCTGTGAGTTTCGCCCGTCCAGAGAGTAAACAGCGTTGCGCCTTTGATTGCAAATTTGTCCCGGTAGGGTGAGCGGCCCAGCCGATACAGGAATCGTTCGATCGCAAATCGTCCAAGGACTCGCTGGTAGTCCTGGCCCCGGCTTTGGGCCAAAGCAAGCAGACGGGCGCGGATGGAAGCTGCGGAATTCTTGGTCGGCTTGCGGGTCATAGTGCCTCCATGTAGGGACGGATGACGTTGCTCACCCGGCAGATTTTGGCATAGCGATAGATTTCATTGACGGATGCTTTCTTCTGGCGGAGACAATCCTTCAGGGCCTCGATGGCAATATCCAGACCGATCTTGTTGCGGAACTTGAAGCAGTCTGCAACGGTTTTTGCGGCGGTATAGACGCGCACAGTAACGCCCTCAACTGGATGTTTTTCGATCCCTTCCGAAAGCGAAGGCCCAGTGAGACGAACCACTCGGAGCGACGGCGACGGGATCGCAGGCTTTCTAGCACCTTTGCCAAGAGCAATCCAAACAGAAGCGGGGCTTTGCGTCGTGATTTCGTGGAACGCCAGCGCGGAAAGCAGACACAGCACTGCCTCCGGAACACGCTTTGCCACTTCCGCGTAGGAGTGGTGCTCTGTGACCGCCGCGTCCGGAAGAGTGTAGATTCCGCGACCTGTCCGACTGAGCTTGCCTTGGCGATAAAGGCGCAGGAGATACTCGCGTGGGATACCGATGGCCTCGATGTCGCGGGGTCTCACGATCGCGTGTTGGTGAACATACTGCATGGTTTTCTCAATATGTTTCGCTGTATTCATGGCATCAATCCGTCATTAGTCAACCACTTGTAATGGCGAATTGCAACGCGCATCGTGCCTTTGCTTAATTCGCCAGACATTGTCTGGCGAATTAACATTGGACAGGTTCACATCATCCCAATTCCCTGGCCGATGGACGGCGTTTGCGAGACTTCCAGCGCGGAGGTTTTGGATATATCGGCGCTGAGTTTCGGACTGAGTTTTGTCATGTCGTCGGTGAAGAGCGTGGCCTCATGGCTGGCGCGGGAGATGGAGACATAGCCAAAGCGGGAGTTGAGCAGGTCCGGGTGGACGCCGGTATCGGCGTTGACGAGGACGCGTTCGGCGGTGAACCCCTGGGCGCTATGGCTGGTGACGGCATAGCCGTGGTCAAGGTGGCGGTGCTCCCTAGCATCGAATTCGATCTGGCGGTTGTTGTCGAGACGGGCTGAGATACGGCCACCGGGTGAAATTGACTCGATGGCGGCGAGATCGCGATTGGCGACGCCGAGCGACTTGTCTGGAGCGGTGAATTGGATGCGATCGCCGACCGAGAATTCCCGATCGATTTCCCGATAGACGCTGACGCCGGTCAGGCGGCGCGGATCGTAGGTGGCCAATTCGCCGGAATGATTCTCGACCGTCAGCATATTGGCGGCGGGATTCACGCCAACGACCGATCCATATGTGCCGGCCCCGATTCCGGCGGCCTTGCTGCCGCGCGCGTAGCGAACCACGTCATTGATTTCGTAGTGGCTGGCCCAGGAGCGTTCGGCACCGGTCATATCCTGGCGCTGTACGAGTATACGGAAGGTGTGGTCTTCCGGTGCAAGAGTTCCATTGGTCTTCAGTTCGTGCCGGACAGCGACATTCAACTCACGCCGGGATCCATTGTCCGGGGACACGATCAGGATTTTCTCTGGCGACTCGGCGTAGCTCCGGGCGATAGCACGGACGGTGAGGGCGACGGTCCATGGATTGATGGCGGCGCTCTTTGAAGGGAACATGATAGGCCTGCCCGGCGAAGGCGATTCGGGAACAGAAGGCAAGGGAGCGACAGAAGCGGCCATGGACGGAGCTCCTCGGAGCAGAGATTAGAGACCAGATGGTCTCTTTCTTCTCCTGATTCCGAAGAAAACAGACCGACTCGTCTTTTTTTTGGCGTAAACTTCCGTTTGTGGAGGACGCAATGCGCAAGGGAGAGTTGACGCGGGAGAGAATCGTCGCCGAAGCAGCGCCGATCTTCAATCGGCAGGGCTTTGCGGGCAGTTCCATGCAGGATGTAATGGAGGCGACGGGCCTCGAAAAGGGCGGTCTTTACCGGCACTTTCGCAGCAAGGAGGAATTGGCGGCCGAGTCATTTCGGTATGCGCTGGCGCAGGCAGTCAAACTGCGCACGGACAAGGTGGATCGCTCCCACGGCGTCGTGGAGCATCTGCAATCGATTGTGAAACGATTCGTGGAGACGCCCTCGGCCGTCCCCGGCGGCTGTCCGTTGATGAATACAGCGATCGATGCCGACGATGGGAATCCCGTGTTGCGCGCGTTAGTGAAAAAAGGATTCTCAGAGTGGAGGGCGCGCCTGTGCGTTGTGATTGAGAAAGGGATCGGGAGTGGAGAGATCGCCCAGGAGACGCAACCCAGAATAGTCGCAAACACAATGATTGCAACTCTGGAAGGGGCCTTGATGATGAGTCGGCTGGAAGGCACGAAGACCGCACTTCAGGATGCCCAGACAACATTGGATTCGCTGTTGGAGGGCATAAGAAACTCGGTAAATAAAGCAACTGAATGTTGACATGGCTTCGACCTGCCTTGAAGATCGGCGTTTGTCTGCCCGTCCCGATCTACAATCCCAGCGGTGTGTTTTCCCCCCTTTTCCGGAAAAGACTGCGGAAGCATGGGAACGTCAGACCTCCTACCAGTGTTGGTAAGGAACAGTCGGCAGCCTGATCTCACAGTGCGCAAGCCCCCTCAAAGCAAAAGGTCATTGACCGCTTTCGCAGGCAATCCAGCATGAGGAACTTGACCAACGGCGCTCGCTGGTCCGCCTATGCGGTATCCTCGGCTTACGGTAACAGGCCAATTTGCTCATCGAGCGGCGGCAGTATCGACAGCCCGCTCAATTTGATACCTGGCGAGTGGGGCTCGTCGACGAGCTGAGGGAGATTGCGGGACGGAAGCCCGTCTGCCCGGACAGATCGTGGTCTGCTTTGGTCGGTTTTGGGTCCGTGGCCTTCCGTTCCAACCCATTTCAGTGGAAGGACACACTTCCGTGGCACTTAGGCCCCGCCGCCAAAGTCAGAATCTTCCGCCTCAAAAATCTTCCGCCATTCCGGCATTACTGTGGCCTTCAAAGCCACGTTTGAGGTATTCACCAGGGTTGGCCCCGACAACTCGCTTGAACGCCTTACTGAACGCAGCGTCGGACTCGTAACCGACCGACCGAGCGACATCTATGAGCTTTTTGTCACGCTGTTCGAGTAGCTGCATCGCCTTCTGCATCCGCCACTCGGTTACATATTCCAGTGGTGTTTGTCCGAGTAGCTCTTTAAAACGTGGTGCGAATGCGGAGCGAGACATGCCCGCCGCCGCGGCCAGAGATTCGACTGTCCAAGGTGTTTTCACACTTTCATGAATGGCACTCAGGGCAGTGCCCAGTTGAGGATCGAAGATCGCACGAAGCCATCCTTTGTTACGCTCCGGTCCCGACGCGATATGCGCCCGCAGTATTTGGATAAACAAGACCTCGGCTAGCCGATTCGCGACTATTTCAGATCCCGGCACCTGTTCTGCCATTTCTGACGCCAGCGCCCGCATTGTGTCGTGAAGAGCAAGCGTGCGTGCCTGCTCGGCCTTCATCAGAATGAAGCTCGGCAATAACTGAGTGATCGGCTTCAGGCTGGCGCGATCGAAACTGAAGGACCCACAGACGATTGTCGTCGGTGCGCCACCACCTCCGTAATGAGCAACATTGCTGTTGGCACTGGCTCCGATTTCGCGGAAGGTTGACCTCGGGCGTGTTCGCGGGCTGTCGCGCAAAACAATCGAAGTCCCCCGGCCCAGCAAAATGCAATCTCCACCGGTGAGGGGAATCGGCTTCGGATTCCCTTCCACATTCAGCCAGCAGTTGCCGCGCGAAAGCATGGCAAAGTGCGCCAAATCTGTGGGCGAAATTCTTTTGTCGGCGGGCGTGACCTTTTCTTCGGTCTGCTTGTCCTGCATCAAGCCCCACGGGGCTGTGGCTTCGAGCCTGTGCTGACCGAAAGCGGTTACGTGCATCGTTCTGAAGATGTCTGTTATCGGGTCCAACTGAGCCTCCATCTGTTTTCGAAAGCCATGGTGTTCTGTGAGGACTGTACGAAACTGCGCAGCTTCGCTTGTCGGACAAGTGCAGCATCAAGTCGAAGAGGCCTCAACAATGACGGACATTCTCCTTCCTTCGTCACAACTCCTGCACTCCTTTTCCTCGAGCCGCGCGTCCCAGCTCCAACAAGAAGGTGTAAAACAGCTCATCTCAGCCTTCTTTATGGACGAAAGGACAAGAATTTTGGACTCCTGAGCAGTTTTCGTCCGCCGCCAAAGAATCTAAGCTAGTGTACCGAATGCTTCATACATTCCGAAGGGAGTAAATATGGGAAAGCTTCAAGGTAAGGTTGCAGTCATCACAGGTGGGGCTACCGGCATCGGCCGCGCCGCAGCAAAGCGCTTCATCGAGGAAGGCGCCATCGTCTTCATCTTCGGCCGCCGGCAGGCAGAACTCGACGCCGCTGTGGCCGACCTCGGGCCCAATGCCCGCGCGGTGAAGGGCTCGGTCTCCGATCTGGCCGACCTCGACCGGCTGTACGCGGCGGTGAAGGCCGAGCGCGGAACCCTCGACATCGTCTTCGCCAATGCCGGGGCGGGAAGCCCGCTTCCACTCGGCAAGATCACCGCCGAACACATTGACGAGACCTTCGACACCAATGTGAAGGGTACGATCTTCACGGTCCAGAAGGCGCTACCTCTGATGGGCAAGGGCGGTTCGATCATTCTGACGGGCTCGAGCGCTGGCACCACGGGCGCCCCGACAATGAGCGTCTACAGCGCGAGCAAGGCGGCAGTGCGCAACCTCGCGCGGACCTGGGCGGAGGACCTGAAGGGCACCGGCATCCGGGTAAACGTGCTGTCGCCCGGGCCAACGGCGACCGAACTCGCGAAGGCAGCGCTAGGCGAGGAGGGCCAGAAGGTCTACGCGTCGATGACTCCGCTCCAGCGCATGGCCGATCCGGCGGAGATCGGGGCGGCGGCTGCCTTTCTCGCGTCGGAGGACAGCAGTTTTATGACCGCCAGCGAGCTCGCCGTCGACGGCGGCCTGGCGCAAATCTGACGCTCTACGCCTGGCCGTAAATTCAACATAAAAGACAACGAGAAACAAAAAGGAGAAAACATTTGAGTAATAACCATGGACAAAACTTGGCGGGAAAAATTGCGGTTATCACAGGCGGAAGCAGCGGGATTGGCTTGGCCACGGCCAAGCGCTTCGTGGAAGCAGGTGCGTACGTCGTGATCACTGGGCGGCGAGAGAAAGAGCTGAAGGAGGCCGCAGCCTTGATCAAGAGAAACATTACGACTGTCGTGGGCGACGTGTCGCGCTTGGAAGATCTGGACCGGCTCTATGCTGTCGTGAAAGAGAAACATGGTCACATCGACGTACTCTTCGCGAACGCGGGCGCGGGTACAATCGCACCGCTCGCCGTGGCTACTGAGGCCCATTTTGACCAGACCTTCGACGTGAACGTGAAGGGGCTGTTCTTTACGGTGCAGAAGGCCCTTCCACTCTTCAAAGACGGCGGTTCGATTATCCTGACCTCTTCGGTCTCGAACGTATTGGGGCTCCCAGGGTTTAGTGCCTACGCAGCGAGTAAGGCGGCTGTGCGCAACTTCGCGCGCGCCTGGACTATGGAGCTGAAAGACCGCAAGATCCGTGTGAATTCGATGAGCCCCGGGCCAATCGATACCCCGGCCTTAGCGACGACGACGGGCCTTACCGCTGAACAGGCCGAGCAAGCGGCCGCACAATTCGCCACGCAGATCCCAATGGGTCGCAGGGGCATGCCCGAGGAAATTGCGGCAGCAGTCGTGTTCCTCGCCTCTGATGAAAGTTCTTACATCACCGGTGTGGATCTCGCCGTCGATGGAGGCATGGCGCAGGTCTGACCCCGGCGCGGTCCCGTGCCAGGCTCTCGCCAGTCGCGGAACAAACTTTTCAAGGATTTTAGTTCTAACACGAGATCGGAGAAACATGATGAGCTATGCGATTGTAGGATTCGGCAAGATAGGCCAGGCACTCGCTCACGCCTTTGCCCGTAAGAACATCGAAGTCACCGTCGCGAGCCGCCGGCCCCCCGAGGCGTTGGCGCCGCAGGCTCGGGCGATTGGGCCCACGGTCGTCGCCAAGTCGCTGCGGGAGGCACTCGAGGCCGACACAATCATCCTGGCGGTTCCGTTCGGGGGGCATCGCGAGGTTGCGAAGGCCCTGCCGAGTTGGAAAGGCAAGACGGTCATCGACGCGATGAACTCGTTTCCAGTCCCGCCTGAGGAACTGGACGGTCTCCCGTCCTCCGCCTTCGTGGCGAAGTCGTTCGCCGGCGCTAAGTTGGTGAAAGGTTTTAACCACTTGGTTGCGACTACACTGGCTACCGACCCAATCGTCGAGGGCGGCCACCGGGTCGTCTTTCTGTCGAGCGATGACGAGGACGCTATCGCTCCCGTGGCGGATTTGGCCAAAAGACTTGGGTTTGCACCCGTCAAGCTGGGAAAGCTCAATGAGGGTGGCGCGCTGGTGCACGCACGCGGCCAAACTTGGGGTCGACTCATCTTCCAGGATTTGTTCAAGAAGCAGCAGTAGTCAATTTACGACCGCGTGATTTGGCCATAGAAGGATCGTTCCGATCCGATCAGATCGGACACGATTCGATGTAAGGGAAATGGAGAGATTTCGATGAACACACAAGAGAATGTCCAGATTGTAAAGAATTTTCTTGCGGCACTCGGCCGCCGCGATAAGCAAGGTCTGCTGGCGTTGTCTGCCGAAGATATCGAGTGGATCGTTCCGGGCGAGGACTGGCCGTTGGCCGGCACGCACCGCGGGCACGCGGGATTGGAGAATTTACTTCAGAAGGCTAACGAAGCGGTGGAAACTTCCTACCCAGAGCCCCCCGAGTTCATAGCGCAGGGAGACCGGGTTCTGGTCGTCGGCTTCGCTACGGGGAGAATCAAAGCCACGAATAGGACGTTTGAGGACCATTGGGTCTTCGACATTATCGTTCGAAATGGCAAATTGACGAACGTCCGGGAGTACATCGACACGCAAGCACTGGCGCGGGCCTCCGGGACAGACGCGAGCCCCAGGCTCTAACGCAGATACGTGATTCAGTGAAGACATTGGCTGTTGGATACTGGTTCTGTGCTTGTGTAGATGCGAGCACGCGATGTTCCTTTCGTCGTGATACGTGCAATCCGAATCCGTTCAATAGTTGACTGTCTAGACGCTTACGTCATACAATTCATTTGTGCCAAGGCCACGCAGCGACGACAGACGAAATCGCATTCTGAATGCGGCAACGCGCGTCATCGTCACACAGGGACTGAGCGCGCCGACGATGGGCATCGCCAAAGAGGCTGGTATTGCCAACGGCTCGCTGTTTACCTATTTCGAAACCAAGTCGGAGCTTTTTAATCAGCTTTACCTTGAGTTGAAGCAGGAGATGGCGTCAGTCGCCATGAAGGATTTTCCAGCGGAGGCCGAACTCCGAGAACAGTTCTACCACATCTGGCGAAATTGGGGCAACTGGGCAGTTCGCTTCCCTGAGAAACGGAAAGCGTTAGCACAACTTACCGTGTCGGATGAGATTACGCAAGAGACCCGCGCAGCAGGACACAAAGTCATGGCTGCCATCGCCGGACTGCTGGAACGCGTTCGCGTTGCCGGTCCTATGCGTAGAGTCCCAATGAGCTTTGTTGCTGCACTCATGAACTCGGTTGCAGACGCAACCATGGATCAGATGATCCAAGATCCAAGCCACGCAAAGGCTCATTGCAAAAACGGTGTGGAAGCTTTGTGGAGAATGCTCGCTTAGTTGCCTCCTTCATAGATGACTGTCCAGACAGAGAACAACACGGCGAAGAACGAACCTGGCGAATAATAGAAACCCATGTAATGCCCGGAGTTATTTCATGAAAATGTCCAACAACACGATCCTCATCACCGGTGGCACCAGCGGCATCGGTTACGCGCTTGCTGCTCAGTTCCTTGAGCGTGGAAATACAGTCCTCATCACTGGAAGAACAGAAGGGAAATTAGCGACGGTTCGTGAGTCGTTACCTGGCGTTCACACATATGTCAGCGATGTGAGTGATCCTGCGGCAATCAGGCGGCTCTACTCCGATGTCATCCGCGCGTTCCCAGACCTCAATGTCCTTGTCAACAACGCGGGCATTGGTCTGAAACTTAACTTGAACGACCCTATGGGCCAACTGGAGGACTTGGACAAGGAAATCAAAACGAATTTGATCGGTCCCATTCAGATGATTAAGCAGTTTCTGCCACAGTTGAAGCGTCAGCAAACGGCTGCGATCGTGAACGTCAGTTCGGGACTCGCGTTCGTTCCGTTGGCGGTGAAGCCGATCTACTGCGCGACCAAGGCCGCCGTGCACTCGTACACGCAGTCCCTTCGTGTGCAGTTGAAAAACTCGTCGGTCAAGGTCATCGAACTTGCGCCGCCGGCGGTAAAGACCAATTTCAACAAGGGGCAGGAGGAATTGAATTCATCCTCTGCCATGGACGTGAACAAATTCGCCAAAGCGTCTATACGCGGCCTGGAGCGGGGCCAGGAAGAGATACTCCCGGGATTGAGCCCCGTGGCACGCTTGATAGGGCGCGTGGCGCCTCACGCGGTCTTTATGAAGGCCGAGGCTGAGCGAATGGTCGCGGAAGGTGAAAAAGACGCAAAGCTACAATAGTCCGCAGTGAGTGGTAGCGATTAAGGCGCGCCTGGCAAGCTGGACAGTGTTAGCAGGACGGCCCGGCGAGCCGTTGTACCGGCAGGAACTCTTAAGGCGTCAGGCCTTTAGAGTGAGATTACCCCCGGCAGAGCCCTTTCAATTACCCACAAGTACGTTCAGCCCGGACTGGTGTTGGCAGAGTTGATTCGGTCTCAAGCAAGGTACTTTGCAGAGTGGCCTGACGAGCA
>Ga0302320_10029489_pt1 | contig 10493 bp, 6 predicted proteins | sample Bog_T0_3_FD_202130 | JGI IMG/M metagenome (GOLD analysis project Ga0302320, IMG submission 202130) | Peat permafrost microbial communities from Stordalen Mire near Abisko, Sweden - Bog_T0_3 | ecosystem: Environmental > Terrestrial > Soil > Wetlands > Peat | place: Sweden: Abisko, Stordalen Mire... | reverse complement strand
CGGCGCGGGCCATGCGGGAGCGGGCGGGGTTCAGCGTCGAACTCATCCAGGCCATTGAGCGCGAGGTGAAGCACGATGTGATCGCCTTCACCACCGCCGTATCGGAGACCATGAAGGCCGCCGGCGCGGGGCCGGAATCGCGCTGGCTGCATTATGGCCTGACCTCCAACGATGTGGTGGATACCGCGCAGGCGCTGCAGATCCGGCAGGCTTCGCAACTGATCCGCGAAGACATTGTGCAGTTGCGGGAAACCCTGAAACGCCGCGCCCTGGAATTTAAGGACACGCCCCAGATTGGCCGCACTCACGGCGTGCATGCCGAGCCCATCACCTTTGGCCTGAAACTGGCCATCTGGTATGAGGAAGCCGGTCGAAATCTGGCGCGTTTTGACTCGGCGGCGGAAGACTTGCGGGTCGGTAAAATCTCGGGAGCGGTCGGCACGTTCGCGCATATCGGTCCGGAAGCGGAAGAAAAGATCTGCGCGCGTTTGGGCCTGGTGCCCGCACTGGCGGCGAACCAGGTGATTCAGCGCGACCGTCACGCGCACTATATTTCTTCGCTGGCGCTGATGACGGCGCTTACCGAGAAGATCGCTCTAGAAGTGCGGCACCTGCAGCGGACGGAGGTCCGGGAAGCGGAGGAGTATTTCTCAAAAGGTCAAAAGGGCAGTTCGGCGATGCCGCATAAGCGCAACCCGGTGACCTGCGAGCAGATCTGCGGCCTTGCCCGCATCGTGCGGGCAAACACCATCCCGGCTTACGAAGATATCGCCCTCTGGCATGAGCGCGATATCTCGCACTCGTCCGTGGAGCGCGTGATTCTGCCCGATTCGACGATTCTGGCCGATTATCTTCTGTCGAAAACAAACGATCTGATCGACAAGCTGCTGGTTTATCCCGAGCGGATGCGGCGCAATCTGGAGATGACGCGCGGGCTGGTTTATTCGGGGCAGCTCTTGTTGGATCTGGCTGCTTCGGGCATGCTGCGCGAAGACGCCTACCGCCTGGTGCAGGGGCACGCCATGGAAGCCTGGGAGAATGAGGGCGATTTCAGAGCGGCCATCGACGCCGATCCGGTAATCGCCAAGCGGCTGAGCCGCGAGAAGATTGCCGAGGCGTTTTCGCTGGAGCGGCAACTGCGGCATGTGGATGCCATCTTTGAGCGGGTGTTTGGGTAAGCTGGTTTCAGTGCCTGCCAAACCCCTCGCTTATCTCACCGAACAACTCGATCAATTCCGCGCCGCCGGCACCTACCAGCGGCTGCGTGTTCTCGAATCCGCCAGCGCGGCCGAATCGCGCTTCGACGGCAAGGAAGTCATCAACCTTGCTTCAAATAACTACCTGGGCCTTTGCACGCATCCCAAGCTGATTGAAGCCTCCGTCGCCGCGGCGAAGAAATATGGCGCAGGTTCGGGCGCCGTGCGAACCATCTCCGGAACCATGACGCTGCATATGGAACTGGAAGAGCGCATTGCGCGCTTCAAGAATGTGGAAGCCTGCGTGGTGTTTCAATCCGGCTTCACCGCAAACGCGGGTACCGTGTCCGCGATCCTCACGCCCGAAGACCATATCGTTTCGGATGCGCTGAATCACGCCAGCATCATTGACGGCGCACGTTTGTCCCGCGCCAAGATTCACGTATTTCCACATAAAGACGCCGCCGCCGCGGAGAGGATTCTGGCGGAACTGGATGGCGCGCCTGGCCACAAGCTGGTGATTTCCGATGGCGTGTTCTCGATGGATGGGGACATCGGTCCTCTGCCGGGCCTGGTGGAGGCGGCCGAGAAGCACGGCGCCATTATGATGGTGGACGATGCGCATTCTTCGGGCGTACTGGGCCGTAACGGACGCGGCACGATCGACCATTTCGGCCTCCATGGCCGCGTGGATATTCAAGTGGGTACGCTGTCAAAAGCGGTGGGCGTGCTGGGCGGCTACGTGTGCGGCTCGCGCGATTTGATTGACTTTCTGTATCACCGCGCGCGGCCGTTTCTGTTTTCCACTTCGCATCCGCCGGCCGTGGCGGCGGCCTGTCTGGCGGCCTTCGACATTCTGGAACAGGAGCCCGAGCGCATCGCCAACTTGTGGGCCAATCGCGAGTACTGGAAAGCCGGCCTGGATGACGCCGGCTTCAATACGGGGTTGAGCGAAACGCCCATTGTTCCGGTGCTCGTCGGCGAGGCGGACCGCGCGCACCAGTTCTCGCATGCCCTGTTTGAAGAGGGTGTACTGGCGCTGGGCATCGGCTTTCCAACGGTGGGGAAAGGCCACGCGCGCGTCAGGACCATCGTAGCGGCCACGCATACGCGAGCGGAACTCGATCAGGCGCTCGAAGCATTCAAGAAGGCGGGTCGGGCGCTGGGGCTTCTGTGAGCCGGCAGTTGGATCAATCGAGATCGCGCGACAGGGAAGATAAGTAAGACAATTCGCCAAATGTCTCCGTTTTTCTCGACTTTCCGCTTGTAAGACTGTATCTTAGGTCGGAAGGAGACAGCTTCATGCGCGTTACCCATATTGTGAGCCTGTTCGCACTGATCGCGCTCACGGATTGTTCGGGGCTGCGCGTCCGAGAGGCGCGGCTGAGCTATCACCCCGCCGCGAGCGTTCCGCGGCCCGTTCAGGCTGAGCAAAAGTCCGAGGGGGAAGAAGACGGCCCACGCGCGGATTCTCCGGAGGAAGCGGCGCGATTCCTGAGGAAACAGCGCTGGCAAGGGCCGGGCGAGTTTCCGACTGAGCGGTATGTGATCGCGCGGGAGAACGTGCGGCGAGCGGGGCAAGTCTCGCTAGAGACGCGGCGCATGGTCGCGAAGAGCTTGACGCCGCGGGCGGGCTTCGGGACCGCATGGCAAGCCCTTGGTCCTGGCAACGTGGGCGGCCGCGTGCGGGCGCTGGCCATTGACCCGAACAACGCCAACAACATCTATGCGGCGAGCGCGACCGGGGGCGTGTGGAACACCACCGACGGCGGACAGACGTGGGCTCCGCTGACGGACTTTTTGCCGGTGCTTTCGGCATACAGCCTGGTGATGGACCCGACCCATTCGAAAACCTTGTACCTGGGGACCGGAGAGTGGCAACTGTGGGGCAACGGGATTTACAAAACCACCAACGGTGGGGCTACGTGGAGTGAACTGGCAGCTACGGACAACCTGGTGGCGTCCTCTCACTTCAGCTATGTGCATCAGATCGCCATCTCGCCGACGCGGCCGACCAATCTCTACGCGGCCACGGATTCCGGACTTTTCGTGAGCCTCGATGCGGGCAACACCTGGAATCAGGCGCTGCCGCAGACTACTGGAACTTATCTCTCGTGTAACTCGGTGGTGGCGCGCGGGGACCAACCGACCGACATTGTGTACGCAGCTTGTGGGAGCTACGAAACGACCGCGGGGAACTTCGTGTTTTCCATCTACGCCAACACAGATGCCGCGGGAACGGGGACCTGGAACGTGGTGCAAGCCGACCCCATGATGGGAACAACGGTGCTGGCCATCGCGCCGTCCGCTCCTACCACCGTTTATGCGCTATCTGTTACTTCTGCGACAACGGGACCGTTTTATAACGCGCTGTACGCCGTGTTCCAATCCACCAGCGGAGGAACCGCGGGAACCTGGGTGAAGAAAGCCGACACTTCCGATCCGACCAGCCTGACGGCCAATATTTTGAGCTATCCCAGTTGCGGGTACAGCACCGGCAACGGGAGCCACTCCGGCCAGGGCGCTTACAACCTGGTGATGGCGGTGGACCCGACCAAGCCCAATACCGTGTTTGTCGGAGGGATCGATCTGTTTCGCTCCGACGATGGCGGGGCGACGTTCGGCTATGCCGACTTCGGGCCGGGCAATGCGACCGCGCATCCCGATCAACACGCCTTTGCTTTCCCGCCGGGATACAACGGAACCACGAACCAGACATTGTTCGTCGGGAACGACGGTGGCGTTTTTCAAACCAATGCGGCTTTAGGCGCGGTGGCAACCACTCAATTTCCGCAATGCTTCGCGAATACAACAAGCGGGATCGGGTGGTCAAATCTCAACTACAACTTCGAAACCACGCAGTTCTACTTCGGCACCATTCTTCCGGGCGGCGCCAGTTACTTCGGAGGTAGCCAGGATAACGGAACGTCGATCGGCAACAATTCGACGGGCGTCAATGGCTGGACGTACCTCTACGGAGGAGATGGCGGGCAGGTGATGGCGGACCCTGTCGACACGAGTCATCTTTTCTACGAATACATTTACCTTTCCCTTCAGAAATCGACCGATGGTGGACTCTCGAGCGCCCCGGCAATTAACGGAATATCCGAACCCTCCGACGACTTCAATTTCATTAACTACTACACGTACGATCCGAGCGATCCATTGAAAATGTACACGGGAGGCACGCAGTTGTGGCGAACGGTGGATGGGGCGGAGAACTGGACGGCGGCGAGCGCACCAATTCCCACGGACCAGGATATAATTTCCGTGGAAGCCGTGGACCCGAGCGACCGGGATGACGTCTATTTCGGGACCGACGAGGGCGCTTTTGTCTACCGCACTTCGAGCGCGCTGACAACGGACGGAACCACAACCTGGGCCTCGACGCAACTGCAGAGCAGCGGCGGGTACATTTCAGGCTTCGCCTTCGATCCGAATCTTCCTTTGCGGGTTTACGCCACGCTTTCCACGTTCCGGGTAGCGAGCACCGATGCTCAGGTATACAAGTCGGACGATCAAGGCGCGACGTGGACGGCGGTGGGCAACGGGCCTGCGGGTTTGCAGGACGTGCCAGTAACCGCGATGGTGGTGGATCCGGACGATTCTTCGACCTTGTATGTAGGAACGGACATCGGCCTGTTTGCCAGTTATGACGGCGGGAATACCTGGACGCAAGCGGCCGCGCCATTTGCCGATGCGGAGACGACAACGCTGCGAATCGAATATGAAGGCACGGCGAAGGTTCTCTATGCATTCACGTTCGGGCGCGGGGTTTGGAAACTGAATGTGAACGGCAACCCCCTGTGCACCTACGCGCTTTCGACCAACAGCATCACGGTAGCCGGAGACGCCGCCGTAGGCTCGATTGGCGTGACTGCGCCGACGGGCTGCCCCTGGTCGGCACAGAGCGGCAGCGATTTCGCTTCCGTGCAGAGTCCGGCGACAGGAAACGGCTCGGGCACGTTTTTCTACAACATTCCTTACAACGACGACGGGCAGATTCGAACCGATACGCTGTTCGTTCAGGGGATGCCCGTCACGGTTACCCAGAGCGCCACGACGGCGGTGAGCCACAACGGGGTGAATGACGACATCTCATCCGCCAACGTGGTGAGCCCACTTCCCTATGGCGACGTGCTTTACGACGACCTCACCTCCAGCCCAACTGATCCGATGCACTCCTGCACCGGGTCCGCCGATACGGAGACGGCCTGGTACAAGCTGACGGCGCCGCAGTCCGGGACGATCGAGATCGACGCCACCGGCGAATCCTACACTTATTACGGCGACACGGGGCTGGTGATCACGGCCTATCCGCTGACGGGGGTCGTGATCGGACCGGAAATTGTTTGCGCCCAGATCCCGCAAAACCCGGGTACAGTGACTACGCTGAGCGCGCAGTTTGCGGTGCAGGCCGGCCAGAGCTACGCGATTGAGTTTAGTGTCCCGAATTCCCAGGTCTCTTTCATTCAGTTGAGCATTCTGATGGAAGCGGGGCTGAGCGTTACGCCGGCGGTGACACAGTTGACCGCGGGACAAACCGTGCAGCTTTCGGCCAGTGTGAGCGGGAATGCGAACACAGGAGTGCGCTGGAGTAACGCTCCAGCCCAAATGGGAAGCGTTAACCTTACGGGCTTGTATACCGCGCCTTCGGCGGTGGATGGGCCGACGCAAGTCACGGTGACTGCGCAAAGCTTCGCGACTCCGGACGCCGCCGGCTCGGCAACCATTACCGTGACGCCGCTGGGCATTTCTTTTCCCGCCAACGGGGTTGCGAACGCCGCGAGCTTTCAGAACGGCCCTCTGGCGCCGGGCGAGATCATCACAATTTTCGGTACGTCGCTGGGTCCGGTAACTTTGGCGCCCCTGCAACTGGATGCCAATGGGAATGTATCGACCACGGCGGGCGGTACGCAGGTGACGTTTGACGGCCTGCCGGCCCCCATGGTGTACGCGCTTTCCGGACAGGTGGCGGCTATCGTTCCCTACGAAGTAGCCGGCAAAACTTCGACCCAGGTGGTGGTGAGTTACAACGGGGCGCAATCGGCGCCGGTGGCGCTCCCGATCACCAATGCCTCGCCGGCGTTGTTCACGTCGAACTCATCAGGATCGGGGCAGGCGGCAATTGTGGATCAGGATGGCCTGATCAATGGGCCGACGATCGGTGCGCCGCGAGGGTCGATCGTGTCTATGTATGGCACGGGGCAAGGCCAGACGAATCCGGCCGGAGTGGATGGGACGCTGGCTACCGGCAGCGTGCTTCCCCAGCCGGTGCTTCCGGTCACCGTGCAGATTGGCGGACAGAACGCGACGGTTTACTACGCGGGGGCCGCGCCGGACCTTGTGGCGGGCGTTTTTCAAATCAACGTCGAGGTGCCCACCGGGCTACAGCCGGGCAACCAGCCGGTGGTGGTCAACGTGGGGACTCAGACCAGCGCGGCCAACGTGACGTTGAACGTACTTGGCCCGGACGGACGAGAGGGCGAACTGGCTTATAACAACACGGGCACGACCGATGTAACGCTGACGGCGTATAACCCCGCGGACCCGACCGTGCCGATCGTCGTGGGGATGGTGCCGGCGGGCAAATACTATCTGCTGGGCAACCTGATGCTGGGAAGCGACTGGGGCGTGCAAGTGAATTCCACTACCGAGCACGTAGTCTCCCAGGTGTGCGGTTTTGCGAGCAATGCGAACCCCATGTATTGGACTTGTTCCGGAAGCGCGACCCAGCCGTTTGTTCAATGACTTCACTCCAGATAGCGCGAAGTCTTGACGTCGTCCTGAATCAGCAGCGCCGGCGGCATGCCCAGCATCTGCATTCCGTAGGAGCAATTCACCTTGTGAGGACAATCCAGCGTCACCAGTCCGGCGGGCGATTCGAATCGCCCGAAAATGGCTGCCAGCTTATCCGTTTTCGCGATGCCGGGCATGGAGCGCCTGGCTTTGTCGAGCGCTTTCTCATCCCATTTGAAACCCACGGGCAAGGCGGGCAGTTTCGCGCCCGCCGCGCTCGAAACGGCAATGGAATTGGGCCACGCAAACGATCCGGTGGCCAAAGCGAAGGGACAATCCGCGCTCAGCGTGTTCTCCCGTTTAGTCTCGCTCAGGCGGCCCACCACGATCACCGGGCGCGAGAAGTACAGATCCCGCTTCGTCAGGGCATCACAAACGCTTACGACGGGAATCGCCGCTAACTCGTTTTTCGGTGAGGAGCAAGTCACGCCCGGGTCATCGCAGCTTCCGATCGGCAAGAGGACGGTGCCCAGATTGGTCTCTTTTCCCGCTTCCACCGTCAAAAACCGGACGATTTCACGGAATCCGCGAACCTTGGCGGCGAAAATGTAACTGCCCGCAGGAATGCCGGGGAGTCGAAATGCGCCTGTCCTTTCCCCCTCCGCGGTTGTTCCGGGGAACGCACTCGAGCCGGCGATGATGCCGACACTGGGCGCGGGGACGAACTGCATGTCCGGGTCCACCGTCCTCCCTGTAACTGAGCCTGTTGGCGCCTGCGCTAGGACTGCCGCCGCAAATGTATAAACTAATAAAAGCCTCATCACCAGTTCGCAAGCACTACAGTCAGTCCTGAAAGAGACCATGGAAGTTGGTTCATCGCTTCTTTCAATATTACGTGCGACGGACCGCGCGATCCTCATCGACTGGCGGCTCTTCAGCGAATGATCCAGTCGAGTTCCAAAAGCTCCACGGACCGGAATTCCGGATCTCCAGTCACCAGCGGACAGTTATATTTCTGGGCAACCCCGCTCACCTTCGGAGAGAAGCATCTCCATAAAATCCGTGCCGCGCTGCCTGCCGCTCATCCACTCCAGGACGGGCCACGAATCAAGAACCCGAGTCTTCAAGTTCGCGCTCCTGCCTCCTAAAGGATTCAAACGCGGCCATCAGATCTTGCCTGGCCGCCGCTCCCCGGAGTTTCCTCCACGCGGGTTCTTTCGATGGCACAATTTCCTGCCCACGTAGTTCGACCGTGAGCTTGGTGCCCTCTGATAGGTTGAGCGCTTCACGAACCGCTTTCGGCTGACCTTTAGAAGAGACGGTAATCAACTCCCTACGTGGTTCTTATTATAAGTAAGATCAAGTGTTCACGATTGCATATCGAACTGCATGTCAAACATACCCACCAATAAAAGTCGCATCACCAGTTCAAAACATGCGCGAAAATCAGGGGCGCGACAATCGACGCGTCGGACTCCACCATGAACTTCGGCGTATCGATCGAAAGCTTTTCCCAGGTGATCTTTTCGTTGGGAATGGCACCGGAGTACGATCCATAGCTCGTCGTCGAATCGCTGATCTGGCAGAAGTAACCCCACAAAGGCGTGTCTTCGCGCTCCAGATCCTGACGCAGCATGGGAACCACGCAGATCGGAAAATCGCCCGCGATTCCGCCCGCGATCTGGAAGAAGCCGATCGAATGCCGCTTGGAAGTTTTCGTGTACCAGTCGGCCAGTTCCATCATGGCCTCGATTCCCGTGCGCACGGTATGTACCTTCTTCACCGTGCCAGAAATGCAATGGCCAGCGTACATGTTGCCCAGGGTCGAATCTTCCCAGCCTGGTACGAACATGGGCAGATTCTTTTCCATCGCAGCATACAGCCAGCTATCCTTGCGGTCGATCTGGAAGCTCTTTTCCAGATCCGGATTTTTCAGGACGCGGTAAAAGAACTGGTGGGGAAACAGGCGTTCGCCGCTCGCGTCCGCCGCGGTCCACTCCTTCAAAATGACGGATTCAATGCGCCGCATGGCTTCGCCTTCCGGGATGCAGGTGTCGGTGACGCGGTTCATATGGCGCTCCAGCAGTTCCTGTTCCTGCCCCGGACTTAAATCGCGCCAGTTCGGAATGCGTTCATAGAAATCATGCGCCACAAGGTTGAAAACGTCTTCTTCCAGGTTCGCGCCCGTGCAGCAAATGCCGTGTACTTTATCTTGGCGGATCATCTCCGCGAGCGATAACCCCAGTTCGGCGGTGCTCATGGCTCCGGCGATCGTCATGAACATCTTGCCGCCGCTTTCGAGGTGCTTCGAATATCCGCGGGCCGCTTCCACCAGGGTAGCGGCGTTGAAATGGCGGTAATGGTGCTCGATGAATGAGCTGATTGGACCTTTCGACATCTCTATCAAGGTAGCCTATCTCGATTTTGATGAAATTCTCCCCGCGACGATCACCGATCGGCTGTCCGCGCCGGCAACGACTGGGTCATCGCTCCGCCCGATCGGCTCGACTTCACAGCTGCCTGAGAATCCTCATCAGCCAGCCAGGGTTGTCTTCGGCCAAGTAAATGATTTCTCCGCCTTCGGCCTGCAGCAGCAAAGCGGGCTCGATGCCCCAGCGGCTATTGTCATAGACGTGGATGAAGTCGATCTCACGAATCGCGCGTGCCAGGTGGTTGATGCTCGATTCATAAATCGCTTTCAGTAGAGATTCCGGCGCGCTGTGGCCGCCCGCATCGGCGCGCATCTTCACTCTTTCCAAGTGCATTCCAAAATCCTTGAGCGCAATGTAACGCATCTCCGTAAAGAAGCCGACCTGTCGCGCCTTTGCAGCTTGTTCAAGAGTGATGCTACTCCTCAGCGTCGTTTCGAACGCGCAGCTGACTCGCCGCTCGATGTGATCCGTTATGAACGACCCAAAGAGGGTGTTGACCTGATCGCGGACTCCACGGGGATGTCGAGGTACGAACCTTGGTTCAACGCCGCTGCATGATCGTCGGCGTTGAAGAAATCGACGCCAAATTCGGAAACCGGGAACGCCGTCGACTTGCCACCGCCGGGAGGGCCCGCGACGATGAAAATCCGGGGAGGCATCTAGCCGCCAAAGTCGCGTTCGTTACCTTCGCGCATATCCTTGGGAAGATCCTTGCGCAAACGCTTTCCGGTCTTATCGGCAATGCCGGCGCGCTCCAACTCTCGCGCCGCCGCCTTGACATGCTCGCCGGCGCGCTTCAAGTGGGGATCGTTCTTCGCCTCACGGAGCCTCGGAAGCTGGATCTGCGCCATCCCCCCATTATAGGTAAGGTTCCACCCAATAAACTAATCTCATGCGATATCTCTCCATTGGCCGAATGGTTGTCACCGGCGGCGCAGGTCTCATCGGCAGCGCGCTCGTCTGGGAACTCAACCGCCGCGGCTTCGACAAAATCTACGCCACCGACCGGCTCGACCGCACGGAGAAATGGCGCAACCTGGCCCCGCTGCGCTTCGAGGAGTATTTCGAAGGCGACGACTTCGCAAAACTGTTGGAAGACGATCGGGACCTGCCCAGCGACATCCAC